>UMGV01038055.1_pt1 | contig 115593 bp, 80 predicted proteins | sample 1965361 | NCBI WGS metagenome assembly UMGV01 (sample SAMEA4836081, study PRJEB28245) | human gut metagenome | biome: gut microbiome; material: fecal sample | place: Denmark | collected 2008
AATCCCGAACGCCTTGCGTATATCCTCTACGCGGTCGAGTTTTTCCCAGGTAAACAGTTCTACCTGCATCACCTTTGTGGGGTGATAGTGCGAGGTGAAGGTTTTTTCTACCACCTGATTTTGGCGTCCCATGTGTCCGTAGGCCGCGGTCTCAAAGTAGATGGGCTGGCGCAGCTTCAGTGTGCGCTCGATAGCCTTCGGACGCAGGTCGAACAGCTCCTCTATCTTCTTTGCTATCTCGCCATCGGTCATGTTTACCTTCGAGCGGCCGTAGGTGTTTACATAAATGTTTACGGGGCGTGCCACACCAATGGCGTAGCTCACCTGCACTAGCATCTCGTCGGCCACGCCAGCGGCCACCATGTTTTTAGCGATATGGCGAGCGGCGTAAGCTGCAGAGCGGTCAACCTTTGAGGGGTCTTTGCCCGAGAAGGCGCCACCACCATGCGCGCCTTTTCCGCCGTAGGTGTCGACAATAATTTTGCGGCCTGTAAGACCAGTGTCGCCGTGAGGGCCACCGATCACAAACTTGCCCGTGGGGTTTACAAAATATTTTATCTGGTCGTCGAAGAGAGCCAACACCTTCTCGCTGTGTATCTGCTCTTTTACGCGAGGCATCAAGATGTTGATAACGTCCTCACGAATACGGGCCAGCATCTGGTCGTCGTCGTCCATAAACTCGTCGTGCTGGGTGCTCACCACGATGGTGTCGATACGCTCGGGCACACCGCCATCGCTATACTGCACAGTAACCTGGCTCTTTGAGTCGGGACGCAGATAGGTCATCACCTTACCCTCTTTGCGTATGTCGGCCAGCGTGCGCATGATGAGGTGCGCCAAGTCGAGCGACAGTGGCATATAGGTTTCGGACTCGTTGGTGGCATAGCCAAACATCATACCTTGGTCGCCAGCGCCCTGCTCTTCTTCGTCGGCACGGCTCACGCCACGGTTAATGTCGCCGCTCTGCTCGTGAATGGCGGTAAGGATACCACACGACTCGCTGTCGAATTTATACTCCGACTTGGTGTAGCCAATCTTTTTGATGGCGCGGCGAGCGATGGTTTGCAGGTCGATGTATGCCTCTGAGCGCACCTCGCCCATGATCACTACCTGACCTGTGGTTACGAACGACTCGATGGCGCAATGCGACTTGTCGTCGTAGGCCAAGAACTGGTCGAGAAGGGCGTCTGAAATTTGGTCGGCCACTTTGTCGGGATGGCCTTCTGATACTGATTCTGAAGAAAATAAATAGCTCATTTTTCCAATAATTTTTTTGTTAAACGTTTCTTTGTGCGCGGTGTCGGCCTCGCGCATGAGACGACACGGGGTGACCGCGCTGATTGATAAAAAAGCGTGGAAAAATGCTTTATGACCGTGAAAATCTTTTGTTTGGATTTCGCAGTTTTAGCATTTTTTAGTGTGGTTGCAAGCAGCCAAATTCTTCCACAAACGGTTGTCTTTCAAGATAAGACGGTGCAAAGGTACGCTTTTTCTGTGAGGTGGGCAAGAAATAAGAGAAAAGTGAAAAGAGAAAAGTGAAAAATCCTATAGCTTTACTAAGCCTTTATGGTTTTTAAGCCTTACTAAGCCTTGGGATGATAAGCCTCACTAAGCCTTTCTAAGCCTTCCTAAGCCGAGGGGAGTGGAGGACGACGGCTGCTTAGCTATAGGATTTTTCACTTTTCACTTTTCCCTTAAATTTTCCCTTACCTCCTGTCTTCCTCAATAAAAGCCAGCAGACGTTCCACGGCCTCTTCTTCAGGAATATTCTTTGCGATGCACGTTTTTTGTTTGTATAGCGATATTTTGCCTTTACCAGCGCCCACGTAGCCATAGTCGGCATCGGCCATCTCGCCAGGGCCGTTCACAATGCAGCCCATAATGCCTATCTTTAGGCCCTTCATGTGCTGTGTGGCGGCCTTGATGCGTGCTATGGTGGCGCGCAGGTCGTACAGCGTGCGTCCGCATCCTGGGCAACTGATATATTCGGTCTTGGTGGTGCGCAGACGTGCGGCCTGCAACACATTGTAGGCGGTGGCGGCCACGGTAGCGGTGGCAATGTTGCCATCGTTCATCAGCCATACACCGTCGGTCAAGCCGTCAATCATCAGGGCACCCATATCGGCGGCAGCCTCAAGGGCGAAGGCATCTTTCGTGTCGTTGTTATGACGATACATCTGTGCAAACACCACGGGGTTGAAGAGGCCAGCACGTGTCAGTTCGTGTACCAAGGCGCGCTGCTCGCCCGTCTTGTTTACATGACTCGACATGCTCACCACCACCACCTCAGGATGGCAGCGCAGACAGGGAATATATTCGTCAGACGGTGCGCCGTAGGGCAGCACCAAGAATTTCAGTTCAGCTTTTACGCCCGCAATAAACGGGATGGCGTTATACGGGAAGATGGGATAGGTGTTGGCCTCGCCGTGGTAGGCGTTGAAGTCGACGATGTAACGCTGACCCTCGACGCGCTGCTCGGGCAACGCGCTGCCACAATAGATGAAGTCGGGGGTGAGATCTTCCGATGCAAAGGTCTGAGCATCAGCACGCAGCTGCCCATCGCCGCCCACAGCGGTGGTAATAACCACGGGCACGTTGCTGCCACCAATGCCTGCCACGGCACGTGTGTTACGACGTGTGGGGTGCAGATACGACAACTCCTCGGCCTCGGTAGCGGGTATGGGTGTATGGCCCTCGCGCTTTTCAAAATAGCGAGCCAGATGCTGTGCCACAGGTATCTCGGCCTCAGGCTCTTCGCTCAACGACACACGAATGGTGTCGCCAATGCCGTCGGCCAGCAGCGCGCCTATGCCCACGGCACTTTTTATGCGGCCGTCTTCGCCCTCGCCAGCCTCGGTCACGCCCAGGTGCAAGGGGTAGTGCATATCGGCCTTATCCATCTCGCTCACCAGCAATCGCACCGACTGCACCATCACCACGGTGTTGCTGGCTTTGATGCTGATTACCACATCGTTAAACTGCTGTTTCTGGCAGATGCGCAAAAACTCCATGCAGCTTTCAACAATGCCTTCGGGGGTGTCGCCATAGCGCGACATAATGCGGTCAGAGAGCGAGCCGTGGTTTACGCCTATGCGCACGGCGGTATGGTGCTCGCGGCAGATGTTTAAGAAGGGCACGAAGCGCTCTTCCAGTCGGCGCAGCTCGTCGGCATACTCGGCGTCGGTATATTCAATATGTTTGAAGGTGCGAGCCGGGTCGATATAGTTGCCGGGGTTTACGCGCACCTTCTCGGCATAGAGGGCGGCCACATCGGCCACGCGGGGGTTGAAGTGTACGTCGGCCACCAGCGGAGTGTCGAAACCATCGGCACGCAGGGCGGCGTTAATGTTTTTAAGGTTTTCGGCCTCACGTGTGCCCTGTGTGGTGAGGCGCACCAGCTGTCCGCCAGCGCGTATAATGCGCTCGGCCTGTTCTACGCAGGCTTGCGTGTCGTTGGTGTTGGTAGTGGTCATCGACTGCACACGCACGGGGGCTCCACCACCCATCTGCAGGGGGCCTACCTGTACGGCGCTCGTGGGGCGACGATGATAATTAAAGATGTCGATATTCATATCTCTTTTAGTTGACGAGTTGACAAGTTGACAAGTTGACAAGGAGATTTGCTTTTATCGTTGACAAGGAGATTACCTTTTTTAATAAGATTATTGCAGCAATGCAAATCTCCTTGTCAACTTGTTTCCTTGTCAACTCGTCAACTACTCAATTAACTTTATACTCATATTTCACCTCGGCCAGCTCTTTATTGGCTTTTTCTATCTTTTGGCCCAATGTGGCTTTGTAGGCCGACAGCTTTTCGGCTACGGTGTCGTCGACGAGGGCGAGCATTTCTACGGCCAAGATGGCGGCGTTCATGGCGCCATTAACGCCTACAGTGGCAACGGGGATGCCGGGAGGCATCTGTATGATGGAGAGCATGGCGTCGAGGCCGTCGAGCATACCCTTGATGGGCACACCGATAACGGGCAGTGTGGTGCTGGCGGCTATCACGCCGGGCAGCGCTGCCGCCATGCCAGCAGCAGCAATAATCACCTTCACGCCGCGGTCTTTGGCACCCTTAGCAAACTGCTCTACGGCATCGGGTGTGCGGTGTGCCGACAGTGCATTTACCTCGAAGGGTATCTGCATATCGTTCAAAAACTTACAGGCTTTTTCCATAACGGGCAGATCGCTGGTGCTGCCCATGATAATGCTTACTTGTGCGGTCATTTTTTTTATAGTTTACAGTTGTTAGTTGACGAGTTGACGAGGAGATTACCTTGCCAGTTGACAGCTCTCAGTTGACAAAGCATCTCTCCTTGTCAACTCGTCAACTTGTCAACTCGTCAACTTGTCAACTCGTCAACTGACAAGGGTAATCTCCTCGTCTCTCGTCAACTTGTCAACTCGTCAACTTAAATATAATTAATAATAATCAATGAAAAGGCGGTGAGCATGCCTGCTAAGAAGCCGGCCACCACTTGCCACAGGGTGTGCTGACGCAGCACCATACGGCTGGTGCCCACCATTCCGCCCACGATGATGACCACGCAGAGCCACCATGTAGGGTTAAAGTTGAACAGGATGGCGAAGGCTTGCAGGGCTCCCGCCACGCCGCCTATGGCCGCCGTGTGTGTAGATATCTTCCACCATATATTTACGATGGCGCACAATATCTGTATGGCCAGTGCCGCCATTAGGATGATGTTCATAAAGTGGGGTATGCGGCTCATCTCCATAAAGGTGTAACACAGGGTGTAACAGAAGATAGAGATGACGTAGGGCACCATACGTTTTTCTTTGCGCCCCAGTTCTACCAGCGTCCAGCCGTGGTACATACGATAGAAGCGTATGAGCAGCGTGGGCAGCAAGATGGTGAACAGATACACCATGCCCAGCACCCGCAACTTATACCCCCACGGTGCTAAGTTGAGGTAGCTAAAGGTGAAGAGGGCGATAAGGCCCACCAGTGACAGGTAGAACGGCGTGAATATCATGCTAAGAATTCGTGCCGCCAATATGAGTTGTTTACTATACATTTTCCTACTCTCTTCTTTGCTTTGCAGAAGGAATGTTCATCTGTTCGCGATACTTTGCTACGGTGCGCCGGGCGATGGGCATGCCGCGTTGAGTCATTGCCTTGGCGATGGCCTCGTCAGAGAGCGGTGCCTTTTTGTCTTCCTTATCAATCACCTCGCGCATCACCAGTTTGATGTTGCGTGTTGACAGTTCTTCGCCATTGCCCGTGTTGTACCCCGAACTGAAGAAGAAGCGCAGGGGGAAGGTGCCCCACGTGGTTTGCGCATACTTCACGTTGCACACGCGCGATATGGTGCTGATGTCGAGGCCCGTAACGGCAGCCAAGTCTTTGAGGGCCATAGGACGAATGTCGGCCTCGTCGCCATCAACGAAGAAGCGGTGTTGCCAGTTGATGATAGCCTTCATCACCTTTGACAGCGTGGCGCGTCGCTGGCGTATGGCCTCGATATATCCTTGTGCCTTCTCAACCTTTTCTTTGGCGTATAGCAGTGCCTCCTTATCTTGTCGGCTCATGCCCTTTCGGTTGTTGCGATAGGTTTCAACCATATCGGCAAACGATGCCGACACCTTCAGTTCAGGCACGTCGCCCGAGTTGAGGTAGAAGCGCACGTGCCCATCGTCTTGCGTCTCGACAATAAAGTCGGGGGTTATCTGTTGCATACTGCGCCCCACGGCCTCGCCCAGAGCGGCGCCTGGCTTAGGGTTCAGTTTCAGCAGTTCTTCGCGAAAGAGGTCGATGTCGGTATCGGTGAGGTTGAGTTGCTGTTTCAGCGTGTCCCATTTCTTGGCCGTAAACTCTTTAAACTTACGCCCTATGATGAGCATGGCCACATCGCGTGCCCTGCTTTTGGGTCGGCGTTCCAGTTGCAGCATCAAGCACTCTTGCAGGTCTTTGGCGCCGATGCCCGCGGGGTCGAAGGTTTTCAGCAGCGTGCGCATGCGCTCAACATCGTCTTCCGAGCACATTATATTATTAAAGAGCGTGAGCTCGTCGCACAAGGTCTCGGTGTCTTTGCGCAGCAGGCCATCGTCGTCGAGCGAGCCAATGAGGTAGTCGAGAATGTCGCGGTCGCGGTCAGAGAGTTCTTGCTCGCCCGCCTGCTCGCCCAGCTTATCGTAGAACGAGGTGCTGTCGCCATACACCATCTCTTCATAGTCGGCATTATCAGTGGCGGGGGTGCCCATACCAGGGGCGTGCACCGGCGGCATATCGTCGTCGCTGCCTATGCGGCTGAGGGCCTCATCGAGGGCCGACTGTCTGAGGTCGGTGTCTTGCTGGCGGTCGTAGGCATCGGCGGTGCTGTCGATGGTGTCGTTGTCGGCACTGTCATTATCGTTGCCCGCATGATCGCTGTCAGAGGCGTCGAAGTCGTTGTCGGCACTGTTGATATCATTGTTGATATCATTGTTGATATCGTTATCGTCGGGCGATGCCACCTCCAGTGCCGGGTTGTCGTCGAGCTCAGCGTTCACATTTTCTTCCAGCTCGGCCACAGGCATCTCCATGAGCTTCACCTGCAGCATTTGTTGCTGTGTAAGCCTTTGTATCTGCTGCAGTTTCTGTTCTTGGGTTTGTATTAGATGTTGTGCCATTGCTTGTTGATCACCCTTTTACTTTTTATTATTGTGCGTTTTTACGCTTTATGTTATTATATTCGCGCTTCGCGCGTTTATTTTTAAACATTAATTATCATTAATTGAACATTAATTATCATTAATAATGCGCTATGCGCATGAAAAATTAATGTTTAATCATAGTGCGCTATGCGCAAAAAATTAATGTTTAATTAATGTTCAATTAATGGACATTAATGTTTAACCCCCACGAGCAATGCACAGCATTGCGAGCCGCCATATTTATTAAGAGAACATATTGCTATGTTTACTTCAGAACAATCGTGATAGGCGTTTTATCAACGGGTTGATTGTTCAGCGTATAGGTGGTGGTCATGGTGCCTTGCGTGTGGTCGGCGTTCTCGGTGTAGGTGTGGTTCACGATGATAACGTCGTCTTTACGTCCCTTGTTCCAGCGCAGCGTGATGGCGCGGTTCGACACATTTTTCTTGCCATTGAACGGACCAAAATACATGATATAGTTGTGGGTGCCGGGAGGGGCGAAGCGTTTCAGCACCACCTGTTGTTCGGCAGGCGTAATGCTTCCCGACACCTGTACGGCAGTGTCGAAGCGATACTCTTTGCCTTCCATGATGGCCATCACGCCATCTTTCAGTATATGGTCGGCCTCGCGACTGTCGAGCAGGTTTCGGCCCTCTTCGTTTACCACGCGTATGCCCACCACATAGTCGATGTCAGCAACATCGGGGTCGCGCTTTACAGGGTCGTCGTCGCTGCTACAGGCTGTAGCCAGGGCGCAAAGGGCTACCAGCACGATTGCTACCCCCTTTGCCATCATATTTTTTATTGTTTTGTTCATTGTTTGTTGTTTTTTTAGGGTAAAAAGGCCTTTTGGGCGGGGAAGCCTTACTAAGCCTTGATAGGCCTTACTAAGCCGAGAATGGTGGAGGGTGAAAGCGGCAAAGCTATAGGATTTTTCACTTTTCACTTTTCCCTTTTCACGTTTCCCTTTTCACTTAATTTCAGCTCAGCGCTAACATTCTTTCGATAGGCTTCACGGCTTCGCGTGCCACGGCTTCGGGCACATCAACGGTGGGCCATTCATATTTCAGGGCGTTATACATCTTTTTCAGGGTGCTGAGCTTCATATATTCGCACTCGTTGCACGAGCAGCCCAATTTTCCCTCGCTCACCTCGGGAGGCACGGGCAGGAAGGTGGTATGGGGGCAGGCGCGCTGCATCTCGTGCAGGATGCCCGACTCGGTAGCCACGATGTAGACGTTATCGGGGTGCTCGGTAGCATATTTCAGCAGCACGGCGGTAGAGCCCACCACGTCGGCAGCGGCCAGCACAGGACCCTTACATTCGGGGTGAGCCAGCACCATGGCGTCGGGATGTTCGGCCTTCAGCTGAGCGATAGCCTGCACCGAGAAGCGCTCGTGCACGTGGCAGCCGCCGTTCCACAGCAGCATCTTGCGTCCGGTAACGCTGTTTATATATGAGCCCAGGTTATAGTCGGGGCCAAAAATTATTTTTTCGTCTTGGGGGAAGGTGTCAACAATCTGCTTTGCGTTGCCCGACGTTACCACCACATCGGTCAGCGCCTTCACCTCGGCCGTAGTGTTCACATAGCTCACCACCTTATAGCCAGGGTGCTCGGCCTTATATTGGCGCAGGTCGTCGGCGCGGCACGAGTCGGCCAGCGAGCAGCCAGCGTTCAGGTCGGGGCACAGCACCAACTTGTCGGGCGACAATATCTTGCAGGTTTCGGCCATGAAGTGTACGCCACACATCAATATAATGCGTGCGTCGGTTTGTGCTGCTTTGCGGGCCAGCGCCAGCGAGTCGCCAATAAAGTCGGCCACATCTTGCACATCGCCCGTAGTGTAGTAGTGTGCCAGCACCACGGCGTCTTTCTCTTTACACAAGCGTCTGATTTCTTCTTTCAGATTGAGGCTTTCGCTGACGGGCTCGTCGGCATAGCCTTTTGCTATCCATTCTTGCTTGATCATTGTATGTTATTGTTTTGCTTACTCAAGTTTCGCATGTCTATGACATGCTGTTAGTAACGAGTTGACAAGTAAACAAGGAGATTTGCATTGCTTGTTTAAAGGTTGTGAGGAGCGATTATCAAGAGAAAACCAATCTCCTTGTCTACTCGTCCCTTGTCCCTCGTCCCTAATCTTCCACTTATCCCCACACCATTATTCTTATATATTCTTTTTTTCTTTTTTTAAAAAAAACTATTATAAGGATGATGTAGCTGTGGAAACGTGGATAAGTTTTTGGGCTTTTTCTTGCATTTTAAGTTATGAACCCTCGCGTATGTTCTATCCACATCTTGTATGAATATCTTTTTACTGTATGTCAGTATAGATACGCGTTTATCCACATCTTTCCTATCTGTGTGCAAAGTTAATAAGTTTATATCTTTTTCTTGCACTTTTCTGTTGAAAAAACAAGAATAAGTTTTTGATAGCCTTGTGTATATCCACACCCCGACGGTGGGCAACGGGCAGTGAACAGGTATCTGTGGATAACAGGTAGGTTATCAACACCACTATACACAGGTTATGAACAACAATTATGATAGGTTTTCATCTTGCAAAACATCACCTCTCATCTTTTACCTACGGTCAAGTTTTTGTAAAGTAACAATCTATCATTTTTTGCTCTCTTTTTCTTACACTTTTCATTGTTGATACCTTTGGTTTGCGAAACCATGGGTTTCAGGCTGTGAAAGCATGGGTTTTAGGGTGTGAAACCATGGGTTTCAGGAGGTAAAACCAAGGCTTTCAGATTGTAATTTGATGGGGTTTTTCGTTGTGTCTTTATGGCTTTTTGGTAGGTTATCAACAGGTGTTTACAGTGTTTATAAGATATTTTTCTTTTGACTTTTTCTTGATAATTACTTTGTTTTATTGTGATAGACAATAATGGACAATAAACCATAGACAACAATGAACAATGCATAAACAACATAGACAATACTTAGACAACACTGGACAACAAACCATAGACAACATAAACAACAAATAAACAACATAGACAGTACTTAGACAACACTGGACAACAAACCATAGACAACATAAACAACAAATAAACAACATAGACAATACTTAGACAACACTGGACAATAAACCATAGACAACACTGGACAACAAATAGACAACATAAACAACAAATTCACAACAATGAACAACAATAACTTATTCACTATTTGTTTGAATATGTTGTTTCAGTTGTTGATCTTCAATTGTTTCAGTTGTTGATCTTCAGTTGTTTCAGTTGTTGATCTTCAGTTGTTTCAGTTGTTGATATTTAATTGTTTCAGTTGTTGATCTTCAATTGTTTCAGTTGTTGATATACAGCAATGACAGTTGTTGATATTCAGCAATGACAGCTGTTGATATTCAGCAATGACAGCTGTTGATATACAGTAGTAATAGTTTCTCGCCCCTTCAAATTCCGTTAAAAAGCGTAAAATATTGCCCTATCTGAAAAGAATGAGGTAATTTTGTATTTTATTATAAATAAGGTGTAATGTTGCCCTCGGCCCGAGCGCCACCGCAGCATAAAAACCGTTGTGCTGATAGGTATCAGTATCGCAACCCGAAAAAGAAAACAAAAAATGAGTTTGACATCACTGGCTGGCAAGCTGTTCTTGCCCCGACAGATAAAACTGGAGCGACACCTCACGGGTGCCGCCGACCTGCAACGCGAGGTGCTACGTCGCCTCCTAAACCGTGCCGCCAACACACAGTATGGCCGCGCTCACCTTTTTTCCACCACTCACACGTATGAAGATTTTGCTCGCAACGTGCCCATCAACACCTACGAGGAGCTGAAGGCCGACATCGACCGTATGCGTCATGGCGAGGCCGACGTGCTGTGGCCTGGCGTGGTGAAATGGTATGCCAAATCGTCGGGCACCACCAACGACAAGAGCAAGTTTATACCTGTGTCGGCCGAAGGTTTGAATCGCATACACTATCAGGGCGGCACCGACGTGGTGGCTCTCTACCTGAAGAACAACCCTAAGAGCCGTATGTTTGATGGCAAAGGCCTGATATTAGGAGGCTCACACTCGCCCAACTATAACCTGTCGGGCTCGCTGGTGGGCGACCTCAGCGCCATCCTCATCGAAAATATCAACCCGCTGGTAAATCTGGTGCGCACACCAAAGAAGCAAACGGCCCTGCTCTCCGACTTTGAGGTGAAACGCGACCGCATAGCGCACGAAACCATCAAGCAAAATGTTACCAACCTGTCGGGCGTGCCCTCGTGGATGCTGTCGGTGCTGGTGCGCGTGCTCGAGATAACGGGCAAAAAACACATTGAAGAGGTGTGGCCCAACCTCGAGGTGTTCTTCCACGGCGGCATCGCCTTCACGCCCTACCGTCCGCAGTATGAGCAAATCATCACCTCGCCCAATATGCACTATATGGAGACGTACAACGCCTCGGAAGGCTTCTTCGGCATACAAGACGACCCCAACGATAAGTCGATGTTGCTGATGTCTGACTATGATGTGTTCTACGAATTTATCCCCCTGGAACAGGTAGGACGCCCCGACGCCGAGGCCGTGCCTTTGTGGGGTGTGGAAGAGGGCGTCAACTATGCCATGGTAATCAGCACCTCGTGCGGACTGTGGCGCTACATGATAGGCGACACCGTGATGTTTACCCAGCGCAACCCGTATAAGTTTATCATCACGGGTCGCACAAAATATTTTATCAACGCCTTTGGCGAAGAGCTTATCCAAGATAATGCTGAACGCGGCTTGCAGTATGCCTGTGAGCAAACAGGGGCGCAGGTGAGCGAATATACGGCGGCACCCGTCTTCATGGATGCTAACGCTAAATGCCGACACCAATGGGTGATAGAATTTGCGAAAGAGCCTGACTCGATCGAACACTTTGCACAATGTCTCGACCAGCATCTGCAACAGGTGAACAGCGACTACGAGGCAAAGCGCTCGCACGACATCACCTTGCAGCCTCTCGAGGTGATAAAGGCTCGACCACATCTCTTCGACGACTGGCTGAAGGCAAAGGGAAAGTTGGGCGGACAGCACAAGGTGCCCCGACTGTCGAATGGTCGAGCTACTATTGAGGAGCTGATTGGGATGAATAAATAAAAGCCCCGCAGCCCCACCCCCGCGCCGCTTACGCGGTTTCCCCCTCCCCTTATGGAGGGGAGTGAATGGCCTTGCTAATTTAGGTTTTGGTATTTTTTGGGGGTGCTAATTTGTATGCTATTTTTGGGGGGCTTGCTCATTTTGGGGCCTTGCTAATTTATTTGCTAATTTGTTTTTTTTTGAATGATAAATAGTATAAAACATATTGCGCTGAAAGTTCAGCGCCAGAGCCTGATGATGGCACTGGTGCTGATGGTTTGTGCGACAGGTTGTATGCTGCTCGCCTCCTGCGCCCGAATGGGGCAGCCCGATGGTGGCTGGTATGATGAAACGCCGCCACGGGTGATAGGGGCATCGCCCATGCAGGGCGCTGTGCACAACACGCAAAAGAAGGTGAGCATCTTCTTCGACGAATATATCAAGCTTGAGAACGCCACCGAAAAGGTGGTGGTGTCGCCGCCACAGCTCGAGCAGCCCGAGATAAAGGCCGCTGGCAAACGTATCGAGGTGAAACTGTTAGACTCGCTGCGCGCTAACACCACCTATACCATCGACTTCTCCGACGCTATCGTCGATAACAACGAGAACAACCCCTTGGGCAACTTCACCTACTCGTTCTCAACGGGCAACAACATCGACACCCTGCAGGTAGAGGGCAACGTGGTGCTGGCCGAAAACCTGGAACCTGTAAAGGGTATACTGGTAGGACTGTATAGCGCACCCGAGTTTAACGACAGCACGTTTCTTACCACGCCGCTGCTGCGTGTGGCTCGTGCTGACAGTCGTGGACACTTCATCATTCGTGGTGTGGCTCCCGGCACCTATCATGTGATGGCGCTGGCCGACGCCGATGGCAACTACTGCTTCTCACAAAAGAGCGAGCAGATAGCCTTCTCTACCGACACCATCAGCCCCTACGTCACCTCGGCCATGCGACAAGACACGCTGTGGACCGACTCGCTGCACATCAAAAACATTGAACAGGTGAAATATCAGCGCTTTATGCCCGACGAGTTGGTGCTGCGCGCCTTCACCGAGACGCTTACCGACCGCTTCTTCATCAAGAGTGAGCGCAAAGAGCCCAACTGCATCAGCCTCTATTTCAGTTATGGCGATGGCACATTGCCCGAAATTAAGGGCCTCGACTTTGACAGCGACAACGCCTTCCTCATAGTTCCCTCGCTGCGAGCCGACACCATACACTACTGGCTGCGCGACACCGCTCTGGTGCAACGCGACACGCTGACACTGGAGGCACGCTATCTGCAAACCGACTCGTTAGGACAGCTGCAGCCACAAACCGACACGCTGACGCTGGTGAACAAAATAACGCGCGAACGTCGCGAAAAGCTGGAGAAGAAAGCCTACGACGACTGGTTCAAGCAGCAAGAGAAAAAACGCCGACGCGGCGAAGCCTACGACAGCATCATGCCGCCTAAACCCCTCGACATGAACCTCGTGGTGTCCTCCGACTTCTCGCCGCAGCAAAACATCTCGCTGGCGTTTAACACGCCCATCGAGCGCATCGACACCGCCGCCATACACCTATACGCCAAGCACGACTCGCTGTGGTATAGGGCTAAGTGCCAACTGGTGGTGGCCGAGGCCGACTCGCTGCCCCTGCAGCACCACCGCGAATATAGGTTGCGCGCCGACTGGCAGCCCGACATCGAATATAGCTTGGAGATTGACAGCATGGCCTTCACTGACCTCTACGGACTGGTAACGTCGCCCGTGAAGCGGGGCTTCAAGGTGCAGGGTCCCGACCAATATGGCACGCTGGACATCAACATCAGTGGCTTCGACGGAAAACCTGTGGTGGTGCAGTTGCTCGACAGCAATGACAAGGTGGTGAAACAGCTCGCTACCCGCAATGGCAACGTGCTGTTCGAATATGTGCCTGAAAACACCTATTATCTGCGCATGATTGACGACGAGAACGACAACGGCCGCTGGGACACAGGCTGTTACACCGACAACCGTCAGCCCGAACGTGTGTTCTACTTCCCCGAGAGCATCGACTGCAAACGTAAGTGGGACGTGTCAAGGCAATGGAACCCCCTCGACCGACCCTTCGACCGACAGAAACCGTCGGCTATCACCAAGCAGAAAGGCGAAACACAAAAAACGGTGCGCAAACGCAACCAGCAGCGCGCTCAAAAACTGGGCATTGAGCTGCCAGAAAATTTAAAATAATGAACAATGAAAAAAACAATAGCAACACTGCTCTTGGCCCTTGCGGCCTTCACAGCCCAGGCCCAGTGCACCTTTAAGAACACCGCCTTCAAGTCGGGCGAGTTTTTGGCTTACAACCTCTACTACAACTGGAAGTTTGTGTGGGTGAAGGCTGGCACAGCATCAATGTCAACCGTGCAGAGCCAGTATCGCGGACATCAGGCCTACCGCTCGTCGCTCATCACACGTGGCAACAAGCGCGTCGACGACATGTTTGTCTTGCGCGACACCCTGCTATGCTACGGCACCACCGACCTGGCACCTCTCTACTTTCGGAAAGGGGCTCGCGAAGGGTCGCGATACACCGTCGACGAGGTGTTTTACAGCTACCCCGACGGTCAGCAGCACATACGCCAGCACCGCCAGAAGAACGACGGCTCGCACCTGTGGAAAAACAGCACCCATACACACTGCGTGTTTGATATGCTAAACATGTTTATGCGCGCACGCAGCTTCAACCCCGAAGGCTGGAAAAAGGGCTACACCGTCAACTTCACCATGGCCGACGGCAAAAACCTCGACCCCGCCATGATACGCTATCGCGGAAAAACAAACGTGAAGGCCGACAATGGCGTGAAATATCGCTGCCTACAGCTGTCGTACCTTGAAAAAGACGATGGCAAGTATAAAGAAATTGTGCGCTTCTACATCAGCGACGACGACAACCACGTGCCCATACGCCTCGATATGTTCCTAAAGTTTGGGTCGGCCAAAGCTTTCCTCACCAGCATGAAGGGCTTGAAGGCTCCCGTGGGATGTATCGTGAAATAGCAAGCGAAACAAAAATATAAAAACATCAATACATGCGTAACACCATCACTTGGGTATTGCTCTTCTTGGCCGCCGCCCTCATGGCTCCACACACGGCGCTGGCTCAAACGCCGCACAACATTCAGGTGCACCCTGAAGACCGCGATGTGAACATGGACGACCCTACCTTTGTGCCCATGGTAAAGGTGGGAAAGGTGCTCAGCGGAAAAGACAGCATACAATATGTCGAGCTGAACAACATCTACTGCTACCCACAGCCCGTGTTTGCTAACGAAAAGCAGCGAATGGCTTATAATAGGCTGGTTTACAACGTGAAAAAGGTGCTGCCCATCGCCAAGGAGGTGAACGCCATCATTGTCGAGACCTACGAGTATCTGCAAACGCTGCCCAACAAACGGGCGCGCGACGAGCACCTAAAACAGGTAGAGCGCGACATAAAAAAAGAATATACACCCCGCATGAAGAAGCTGAGCTATCAGCAGGGAAAGCTGCTCATAAAACTGGTGTATCGCGAGTGCAACTCGTCGTCATACCAGCTCATACAGGCCTTCTTAGGACCCATACGAGCAGGCTTCTACCAAGCCTTTGCCGCCCTCTTCGGCGCCAGCCTAACCAAAAAATATGACCCAAACGGCACCGACCGCCTAACCGAGCGCATAGTGCTTATGGTAGAGGCAGGACAGATTTAAGGGAAAAGGGAAAAGTGAAAAATCCTATTGCTTTGCGGCGCTCACGCCCCCTGTCCCCTCCTCTACCCCTCCTGTCCCCTCGGCTTAGAAAGGCTTAGAAAGGCCTATACAGGCTTATCACCTCAGCCCCCCCAAAAAAAAACAACAACAATAAAAAAATAAAGAAAATATGTCATTAAAATGTGGTATTGTAGGACTTCCCAATGTGGGCAAGTCGACCCTTTTCAACTGTCTCTCAAGCGCTAAGGCGCAGGCCGCCAACTTCCCCTTCTGCACCATCGAGCCTAACGTAGGCGTGATCACCGTGCCCGACGAGCGCCTCACCCGTCTGGCCGAGATTGTGCACCCGGGACGCATCGTGCCCGCCACCTGCGAGATTGTTGACATTGCCGGACTGGTGAAAGGTGCCAGCAAGGGCGAGGGCCTTGGCAACAAGTTTTTGGGAAACATCCGCGAGACCGACGCCATCATTCATGTGCTGCGCTGCTTCGACGATGACAACATCGTGCGCGAGGGCGGTGCCAGCGTTAACCCCTTAGAAGACAAAGAAATTATCGACACCGAGCTGCAGCTGAAAGACCTCGAAACCATTGAGGGACAGTTGGCCAAGCAGCAGAAGATAGCCGCCATAGGCAACAACAAAGACGCCAAGGTGGCCGTGAGCGTGCTCGAAGCCTACAAGGCTGCTCTCGACAAGGGCCTGAACGCCCGCACCGTTGAGTTTGAGAGCAAAGAAGAGCAGCGCTACGCCCACGACCTGTTCCTGCTCACCGCCAAGCCTGTGCTGTATGTGTGCAATGTTGACGAGACTGCCGCCAAGACCGGCAACCAGTATTCGGAGATGATTGCCAAGGTGGCCAAGGAAGAGGGTGCCGAGATGCTTGTCATCGCCGCCAAGACCGAGGAAGACATTGCCTCGCTGGAGACCTACGAAGACAAAAAAATGTTCCTCGACGAGCTGGGCTTAGAGGAGAGTGGCGTAAACCGCCTCATCAAGAAAGCCTACGAGCTGCTGAACCTTGAAACCTTTATTACCGCTGGCGAGATGGAGGTAAAGGCCTGGACCTATCATAAGGGTTGGAAGGCTCCGCAGTGTGCCGGCGTTATCCACACCGACTTTGAGAAGGGCTTCATCCGTGCCGAGGTAATAAAGTATGACGACTATATCAAGTATGGCTCTGAGGTTGCCGTGCGCGAGGCTGGAAAGTTGGGCATCGAAGGCAAAGAGTATGTGGTGCAAGATGGCGACATCATGCACTTCCGCTTTAATGTATAATTTAAGGGAAAAGGGAAAAATCCTATTGCTTTGCCGCTCTTGTTAATTTTTACCCTCCACTTCCCTCGGCTTAGAAAGGCTTATTGAGGCTTATACAGGCTTACCACCCCAAAAGCTCATAAAGCCATCATTATAAATTATGAATTATGAATTATGAATTAATGTTTATCACCTGGAACCCATCGGACACCATCTTCCGCATAGGCCACTTTGCCTTGCACTGGTATTCGATGTGTTGGCTGGTGGGCCTACTGCTGGCCTACCTCTTGGTGCGACGCCTCTATAAAGAGCAGAAAATAAAAGATGAACTGTTCGACCCCCTGTTCATCTACTGCTTCATAGGCATCTTGGCGGGCGCCCGTCTGGGCCACTGCTTCTTCTATCAGCCCGACATTTTTCTGTCGTCGTGGCAACATTTTGTTGAGATATTTATCCCCATCGAGTTTATGGGCGATGGCTCATGGCAGTTTACGGGCTACCGCGGACTGGCATCGCACGGCGGTACCCTGGGCCTGATGATAGCCCTGTGGCTGTACTGCCGACGTACCAAGCTCAGTATCTGGCGCGTGCTCGACAACATTGCCATTGCCACACCCATCACGGCCTGCTTTATACGCTTGGGCAACTTGATGAACTCGGAGATACTGGGAAAGGTGACCGACCTGCCGTGGGGCTTCTACTTCCTGCAAGCAGGCCCTGCCTATGCCGCTGAACCTCGACATCCGGGACAGCTGTATGAGGCCATCGCCTACTTCCTCTTCTTCTTCGTGGGATGGTATTTCTACCGCCGACATGCTGAAAAGGTGGGCACCGGCTTCTTCTTCGGCCTCTGCCTCACGCTCATCTTCACCTTCCGCTTCTTCATCGAATATACGAAAGATATACAGGTGGCGTTTGAGTCGAACCTGCCCCTCGATATGGGACAAATTCTCTCTATCCCCTTCATCATCATTGGCGTGGTGTGCATGAGAAGAGCCAAGGGAAAAGTGAAAAGTGAAAAGTGAAAAATCCTATGGCTTTGCCGCTTTCTTCACTTTTACTCCTCTTTACTATCACTCGCAATGCTTTGCATTGCTTGTAGGGATTTTAAACATTAATTATCATTAATGACCCATTAATTATCATTAATAATGCGCTACGCTCAAAAATATTAATGTTTAATTAATGTTCAATTAATGGACATTAATGTTCAACCCCATGAGCGCGAAGCGCGAATAAAAGCTGGCGAATAAAAGATATATTAAAGGTAATATAAAAGGTAAGCGCGTGCTGAGTGTCATTATACCCGTTTATAACACGGCACAAACCCTTGACGCCTGCGTTGAGAGTGTGCTGCAACAGCAGATTGACGAGATGCAACTGCTACTGGTTGACGATGCGTCGCCCGACGAGGCTCCCGCCCGCTGCGACGCATGGGCAGCACGTCACCCACAACGCATCAGGGTGATACACCAGCCTAAGAACGGCGGACTGTCGGCCGCCCGCAACGCCGCCCTCGACGTGGTGCTGCGCGAAGGCAAGACCGACATCATCACCTTTGTCGACTCTGACGACCGCCTGGCGCCTAACACCTACGCTCCGCTGCTCGCCCTCATGGCGCAGCACCCCGACGTAGACATGCTGGAATATACCTACCAAGAGGTGCCCTATATTAATAAAGGTGTAAATAGAGGCAATAATAAGGCCCCCACCCTTTATGTCGATGCGCAATGCTACTGGCTGCAAGAGCAAGCCTACACCCACAGCTATGCCTGGAACAAGCTGTACCGCACGGCATTATGGCGTGATGTGCGCTTTCCGGTGAGAAGAACCTTTGAAGATATGCACACGCTGCCGCGGCTGCTCGACGGCTGTAGGCAGGTGCTGGTAACTCAGCACGGTACCTACCTGTATAGCTTCAACCCCAAAGGCATAACGGCCAACGCCAACGCCGCCGACTGGGCATCGCTGCTGGAGGCATCGCTCGTGGCATGGCACAAATATGGGGCTGTTGCTGATAATAATAACAGTCGCCTGGCCGACCTATATTATATGCATGTGCTGAACATTCAGCTGCAATATTGTAAGCTGTCGGGCAAGGCTCCAGAGCTGCCCTACCGCCCCGTGCGCCTCACCGCCCTACCCCGCCGCTTTTGGCTGAAAGGGCTGCTGCTGAGGGTGTTAGGGCTGAAAGTGCTGGCAAGGTGGTATCGCCGGCAAAGCTGTGATAAGCCCCTTTGCTGGTGATAAGCCTCCTTCTGGTGATAAGCCTGTATAAGCCTTTCTGGGCCTTCCTAAGCCTTTGCTGAAAGAGGGGCCAGTTCTTAGGGTTTAGCGAGGCTTAGTTTCCCCAGGGCTTAGTGAGGCTTAGAAAGGCCTATACAGGCTTAGCTTCCCCAGGGCTTAGCGAGGCTTAGAAAGGCTTAGTGAGGCCTATTCTCTAAGCCCTCCCTCCTCCCTCAAACAAAAAGAAAACAATAACAAAAAGCAATAAAAACATGAACATTGAACAGACAATAAGCCTGAAGGCCCAGGAGGCCGTCAAGGCCCTGTACGGGCAGGACGTGCCCGAGAGCATGGTGCAACTGCAAAAGACCAAACGCGAGTTTGAGGGCAGCCTCACGCTCGTGGTGTTCCCCTTCCTGAAAATATCGCGCAAGAAGCCTGAAGACACGGCACAAGAGATAGGCCAGTGGCTGCAGGAGCACTGCGACGCCGTAGAGCGCTTCAACGTGGTGAAGGGCTTCTTAAACATTGTGGTGGCACAGAAGGCATGGGTGAGCCTGCTCAACGCTATCAACGCCGACCCCACGTATGGCGAGAAGAAGGCTACCGACCAGTCGCCCCTGGTGATGATTGAATATTCGTCGCCCAACACCAACAAGCCCCTGCACCTGGGACACGTGCGTAACAACCTGCTGGGCTGGTCGTTAGCAAAAATTATGGAGGCCAACGGCAACCGCGTGGTGAAGACAAACATTGTGAACGACCGCGGCATACACATCTGCAAGTCGATGTTGGCATGGCAGAAGTGGGGCAACGGCGAAACACCCGAAACCAGCGGCAAGAAGGGTGACCACCTCATTGGCGACTACTATGTAGCCTTTGACAAGCACTACCGCGAAGAGGTGAAAACCCTGAAGGCACGATTTGTGGCCGAAGGCATGGCCGACGAGGCTGCCGAAGAGAAAGCTAAGGCTGAGAGCCCCCTGATGAAAGAGGCTCACGAGATGCTGGTAAAATGGGAGAACAACGACCCCGAGGTGCGCGCCCTGTGGACAAAGATGAACGACTGGGTGTATGCTGGCTTCGACCAGACCTACAAGGCCTTGGGCGTGGGCTTCGATAAGATTTATTACGAGTCGAACACCTACCTCGTAGGCAAGAAGAAGGTGGAAGAAGGACTGGCTAAGGGCCTGTTCTTCCGCAAAGACGACAACTCGGTATGGGCCGACCTCACCAACGAGGGCCTCGACCAGAAGCTGTTGCTGCGCTCTGACGGCACCAGCGTATATATGACCCAGGATATTGGCACCGCCGAGATGCGCTTCGCCGACTTTGCCATCGACAAGATGATCTATGTGGTGGGCAACGAGCAAAACTATCACTTCCAGGTGCTCTCTATCTTGCTCGACCGCCTCGGCTTCAAGTGGGGCAAAGAGTTGGTACACTTCTCTTACGGCATGGTAGAACTGCCTAACGGTAAGATGAAGAGTCGTGAGGGAACGGTGGTTGACGCCGACGACCTGATTGACGCTATGGTGAACGACGCCCTGAAAACCAGCGAGGAGCTGGGCAAATTTAAAGATATGAGCGACGACGAGCGCCGCGAGATAGCACGCATCGTAGGTCTTGGCGCCCTGAAATACTTCATCCTCAAGGTTGACGCTCGCAAAAACATGCTGTTCAACCCCGAGGAGAGCATCGACTTCAACGGAAACACTGGCCCCTTCATACAGTACACCTACGCCCGTATACGCTCTATCTTGCGTAAGGCTGAGGCCGAGGGTATCACTCTGCCCACCACGCTGGCCGATAATATGCCGCTGAGCGACAAGGAGAAAGACCTCGTGCAGAAGATGAACGACTTTGGCGCCGCCGTAGAGCAGGCTGGCAAAGACTACTCGCCCAGCGGTATCGCCAACTACTGCTACGAGCTGACCAAAGAGTTTAACCAGTTCTATCACGACTACTCTATTCTGGGTGCCGACACACAAGACGAAAAGATTGTGCGCCTCGTCATTGCCGCAAACGTAGGCAAGACGCTGAAAAACGGTATGGCACTGCTGGGTATTGAGGTGCCGGAGAGAATGTAAAAGCCCCACCCCCGCGCCGCGCTCGCGGCTTCCCCCTCCCCGTCGGATAGGGGAGTGAATGGCATTGCTAACAATGAATTAATAACTGTATCGCAAACTATAGTAGGACGAGGGCCTCCGTGCCCCGTCCTCCCTGAGAAAACGAACACAGATAGTACAGATATAATTGTTATGACCAACTTAACCAACCCTCCCACCGACCGCCACGATACGGTGCTGCCCTTGCCGCCACAGGTGACGGCTAACGCTCTTGCGGTTGACGCTGCCTGTTCGGGCAACCCTGGACCCATGGAATATCAGGCTATCGACCTGGCTACGGGGGCTCAGGTGTTTCATTTTGGCCCTATGCATGGCACTAACAATATAGGCGAGTTTCTGGCCATCGTACACGCCCTGGCACTGCTCGATAAGATGGGGGTGAAGGGGAAAACTATCTACAGCGACTCGCATAACGCTATCTTGTGGGTGAAGAAACGACAGTGTAAGACAAAACTGGAACGCACACCGCAAACGGCTCCGCTCTACAACATCATCGCACGGGCCGAGGCATGGCTGCGCAGCCATCCCGTGCTCGATAATGTGGTGGTGAAGTGGGAAACGCGTCTGTGGGGCGAGGTGCCAGCCGACTTCGGAAGAAAGTAAGTTTCTAAGTTAAACATTGTTTCTTTCTTTTTCTCGCAATGCTGCGCATCGCTCGTGGCTTTAAACATTAATTATCATTAATTGAACATTAATTAAACATTAATATTCGCGCTTCGCGCGTTTGGGTGAACATTAATCATCATTAATATTTCGCGCTTTGCGCGTTTATGTTTAAAAAAGAGCGCGTAGCGCGTATTAATGATAATTAATGTTCAATTAATGGACATTAATGTTTACCCCCATGAGCGCGAAGCGCGAATAAATAATAATGCGAATAAATAATAAAATGTATAAATGATGGCATTTACTCGTAATAAAGGTGAGATGACTGGCGATGAGGCCTTTGCACGCCTGAGCACCCTGTGCGCCAAGGGCGAACACAGCACGGGCGAGATGCGACAGCGCATGATGCGGTGGGGCCTTGATGCCGACACGCAACAACAGGTGGTTGACGCCCTCGTCGACGCACGCTTTGTTGACGACACCCGCTACGCCCGAATGTATGTTGACGACAAGCTGCGCTTCGACCACTGGGGGCCACGTAAGATAGCGCAAGGGCTCGCACTGAAAGGCGTTGACAGACACACCATTGACGAGGCGCTGGCCACAGTATCGGCCGAAGCCTTTGAAGACACGCTGCTGCCTCTGCTCAAGGCCAAGGCACGCACCATAAAAGGGGCGTCGGCCTACGAGTGTAGGTGCAAGCTGATGCGCTTTGCTATACAACGAGGCTTCATGCCCGACATGGTTACGCGCCACGCCGACCGCTTCTTCAATGAGGTTGACGCAATTTAGAAGTGCTGGGTGCTGGAGGACGGGGCACGGAGGCCACCGTCCTACTTGGAGGGAGCATCCGTCTCGATAAAAATTTATACCCACAAATGCCAAAAATCCATGACAAAAGGCGCTTTTCAAAAACTTTAACCAAAAATATTTTTTCTATCTGCATTTTTGTTTGAAAACGGTTTGTTGTTCAACAACTTTTTTCTAACTTTGCGGACAATTAGAGATAACTGCTATAAAGATTGCAAAACAGCCATGGCACTCGGCGGGTGTCATGGCCAGGATATAAGATAAAACATTATTAATTAGATATTTCATTCACTTCTAAAAATATTTAGTAAAAATGGCAAACTTAGATTTGACACAGTACGGTATTACTGGTTCTACAGTAATCGCACACAATCCGTCTTATGAGAAATTGTTCGAAGAGGAGACCAAGGCTGGTCTCGAGGGCTTCGAGGTAGGTCAGAACACCGAGCTCGGCGCTGTTAACGTAAAGACTGGTATCTATACCGGCCGTTCACCTAAGGACAAATACATCGTGATGGATGAAAACTCTAAGGACACTGTATGGTGGACTTCAGAGGAATATAAGAACGATAACCACCCCATGTCTGAGGAAGTATGGGCTACAGTTAAGGATATCGCCAAGAAAGAACTTTGCAACAAGAACCTCTATGTAGTAGACGGTTTCTGCGGCGCCAACAAGGACACTCGTATGGCTGTTCGTTTCATCGTTGAGGTTGCATGGCAGGCTCACTTCGTAACAAACATGTTCATCCGTCCTACAGCTGAAGAGCTGGAGGCTTTCGAGCCCGACTTCGTTGTTTACAACGCTTCAAAGGCAAAGGTAGAAAACTTCCAGGAGCTGGGTCTGCACTCAGAGACCTGCGTTGCTTTCAACGTAACTTCTAAGGAGCAGGTTATCATCAACACATGGTACGGTGGTGAGATGAAGAAGGGTATGTTCTCTAGTATGAACTACTTCCTCCCCTTGAAGGGCATCGCTTCTATGCACTGCTCAGCCAACTGCGACAAGAACGGCGAGAACACCGCTATCTTCTTCGGTCTGTCAGGTACTGGTAAGACCACTCTGTCTACCGATCCTAAGCGTCTGCTTATCGGTGACGACGAGCACGGATGGGACGACAACGGCGTCTTCAACTTTGAGGGTGGCTGCTACGCAAAGGTTATCAACCTCGACAAGGAGTCAGAGCCCGATATCTACAACGCTATCCGTCGCGACGCTCTCCTCGAGAACGTAACTGTTGATGCTAACGGCAAGATCGACTTCGCTGATAAGAGCGTTACCGAGAACACTCGTGTTTCTTATCCTATCAACCACATCAACAACATCCAGCCCGGTTCTTCAGCTCCCGCTGCTAAGCAGGTTATCTTCCTGTCAGCCGACGCTTTCGGTGTGCTGCCTCCCGTTTCTATCCTGACTCCCGAGCAGACACAGTACTACTTCCTCTCAGGCTTCACCGCTAAGCTCGCTGGTACAGAGCGTGGCATCACTGAGCCCACTCCTACCTTCTCAGCTTGCTTCGGCCAGGCATTCCTCGAGCTGCATCCTACCAAGTATGCACAGGAGCTGGTTAAGAAGATGGAGAAGAATAACGCTAAGGCTTACCTCGTAAACACTGGCTGGAACGGCACTGGCAAGCGTATCTCTATCCGCGACACCCGTGGTATCATCGACGCTATCCTGAACGGCGACATCGACAAGGCTCCTACCAAGCAGATCCCGATGTTCGACTTCAAGGTGCCCACAGAGCTCCCCGGCGTTGCTACTGAAATTCTTGATCCCCGCGACACCTACGCTGAGGCTGCTCAGTGGGAGGAGAAGGCTAAGGACCTCGCTGCTCGCTTCATCAAGAACTTCGCTAAGTACACCAACAACGAGGCTGGTAAGGCTCTCGTTGCTGCTGGTCCTCAGCTCTAATCGCTTGATAGCTTGACGGCATCGCCCTCGTGTGATGCCACAAGATAAACCCTTTGAAGGGCTGCCCAACAATGTGTGGGCAGCCTTTTTTTCTATTTTTACACCTATAAAGGCATTGTGGTGACGAAGGGTAGCAAACGTTTGCAGCGCGCGTTCTAACACATACGCAATTGTTAAAAATCAAAAAATGAATGGGGGGAGTAAAAAAAGTCGTTTTATCCCTCCTTTTTTTGAAACATTATTATTAATTTTGTCGTGATGCCTTTATAGAATAGAAGGCTGTGACACACATTGACACATGATACACTAAACAAAGACAGACTATAAAACCCAAAATACCCTAACGACTGATTTGGGTTAAAAAGAGTAAAAAACGTGGCTGCATCAATAGTGTTGTGCAGACCCATGCAAGCAAAAGAAAAAATGAAGAAGGTATAATATGCAATGCCCTACTTCTTATTTAAACTGAACGAAAAAGCGCTGTTTATGACATTATTGAGAAATTTTTTTAACTGGTATTTTGGACGTAATGCTCTGCCTTACTGGAGCATCGTAATTTTTGATACATTAACCTGCTTCTTTGGCGGGCTGTTTATCATGTGGCTTCGACATCCGCTAACCGAGTTGTTGAGCGAATGGCCTCTTTTATTACACTCGTTTATAGCATTTGGTCTTTTCAATGTTATAGGCTTCCGCCTCTTTCACACCTATAGCGGCATCTTGCGCTATTCGCAGTTTATCGACCTTCTGCGTGTGTGCTACGCCAATATGTTTGCCTTAGCATTGGCCTCCATCGCCAATGCCGTTGTGCGTGGTAGCGCCCCCGACAGCTTCTTGGCTACCCAGTTCTATCCCTTCACCTTCCGCATGCTGCTGATTATGTATTTTGGCACGGCCCTGATGATGTGCTTGACACGTATCTGCATAAAGCTGGTGTATGAGAGTGCGCTGATAGGAAAAACTGCCCAGCACACCCTGGTGTATGGCACACATGCTGGCGCCATTGCCATCACCAACAACTGTCGTAACACAAAGCCCGTGCGATATATTATTGATGGCTATATAGGCGATAGCAAACCCCACTATAAAGAGCGCCTTATGGGCAAGCACATCTACTCAACACAGGAAGATCTGGCTGCCGTCATTCGAGAACGCAATATTAAGTGCCTGATGGTGAGCCCCTTGAAGCACGATTTGTTTGTGAAAAACCGCCAGCTGCAAGACCTCTTTATCAATGCTGGCGTAAAGATTTTTATATCGCTGGATGTTGAAGAGTGGTCGCAGCACCCCAACGAGAAGAAAAATATACAGATGCGCGAGGTGAAGATTGAAGACCTGCTGCCACGCGATGAGATACAGGTTGATATGGAGAAGGTGGGCGCGCTGCTCTCGGGCAAGAAGGTGCTGATCACAGGTTCGGCAGGTTCTATCGGCTCAGAGATGGTGCGACAGATAGCCATCTATAAGCCCGCCGAGATGATGCTCATCGACCAGGCCGAGACGCCCCAGCACGACATACGCCTGATGATGAAGAACCAGTATCCCGACATCAAGGCCGAGACCGTGGTGACCAGCATCTGCAAGCAAGACCGTATGGAGAGCATCTTCTCTACATTCCGCCCCGACTATGTGTTCCACGCCGCTGCCTACAAGCATGTGCCCATGATGGAGGACAACCCCAGCGAGAGCATACAGAACAACGTGTGGGGAACAAAGGTAATTGCCGACCTCAGCGTGAAGTATGGCGTAAAGAAGTTTGTGATGATCTCTACCGATAAGGCCGTGAACCCCACCAACGTGATGGGCTGCTCGAAACGTATCTGCGAGATATATGTGCAAAGCCTCGACAAGGCCATCAAAGACGGCAAGATGCAAGGCGTAACACAGTTTGTTACCACCCGCTTTGGCAACGTGTTAGGCTCGAACGGTAGCGTCATCCCCCTCTTCCACAAGCAGTTGGCCGCTGGAGGTCCGCTCACCGTTACGCATCCTAAAATTATTCGCTTCTTCATGCTCATACCCGAGGCCTGTAAGCTGGTGCTTGAAGCGGGCACACACGGCAAGGGTGGCGAGATTTTTGTCTTCGACATGGGCGAACCCGTGCGCATTGCCGACCTGGCACGCCGCATGATACAGCTCAGTGGCGCCACTAATGTAGAGATAAAATATACGGGCTTGCGCGAGGGCGAGAAGCTGTATGAAGAGGTGCTGAACGAGAACGAAAACACCAAGCCCTCGTTCCACAAGAAGATACGCATTGCCATGGTGCGCAACTATGAATATGAAGAAGCCGAGCGCGATATTGAAGACTTGTGCCAGATAGCCGCACAATATGACGATATGGCCACGGTGAAGAAAATGAAAGATATTGTGCCCGAATATGTGTCGAAACACTCGCGCTACGAGGTGCTCGATAAGAAGGAGGCGTAGATAAGGCTATAACAACGGTTTATAGGGCATATGGGCCTTTGCTATGATAACGCAATAACAACAAAGAAATGTTTCTATTGTCTTTTTGTTGTTATTGCGTTGTTGTTTTTTTAAAGGGTTATATGGTTTTATTTTGATAATTATTTATATGATATTGCTATGGCTCAAAACAAAAAAATGCTTATCTTTGCACTTAACTAAATGCAAACCTTTACAGACATGCTACGCTATAAACACATCATAACGGTTCTATTATTGCTTTGCTTTACGTTACAAGCTAACGCTTTAAGCAAAAATATTAACGAATGGCTCACCAAGCTCGATAGCAGCTTGGAGAAAACGCCTGTGTATAAAGCCGAACATGAACAACAAATAAACGACCTTAAAAAGCTGGTGACAGGCCGCGAAACCTTGGGCACACGCTTCGAAATATATCACCGCATCTATCTGGCTTATCAGTATTATCATGCCGACTCGGCCTACGTATATGCCCAAAAAAGCTTCGAGGTGGCCCAGCAGATGAATAGCAACCTATACATGGCCTTGGCTAAGTGTAACCTTGCCTTTATCTACGCCATGGCAGGCGACAATATGCAAGCCTTTCAAGAGGTAGCCGATTTAGACAGCAACTATATGCCGCTATGGTTGAAGATAGAATATTTTAAAACCATGCAGCGCCTGTGGGGAGAACGTACCTACACCTATCTCTCTAATAATCTGGATAAAAATAAATTTATAGAAAAAGCTAACGAGTATGTCGACTCGCTGGCGGCTATCACCAAGCCCTACACCACCGACTGGTATCGGTATAACACCTCTAAACTTGAACGACAGGACAATGTCGACCGCTTGATCGCTTTCGTCAATAAAGCGCTGGCACATGAAAAAGATAAACATGTAAGGGCGGGCTATTATTGTACGCAGGCATGGGCTTATAAAAAAAAAGGCGATGAGGAGATGTCGACGATATGCTTCATCAAGTCGGCTATCATGGATAACGAGTCGGCAACGATGGAGCTAACATCGCTATACAACGTGTCGCAGGCCATACAGCATTACGACGATGCTAAGGCCAGCCTGTATGTGCGTAAAGCCCTCGATTGTATCAACTTTTATAATGCGCCGCGCCGACTCATTAACCTATCTACCATTCTGCCCAACGTAGAAGACACGCACCTAAACATGGTGAAACGTCAGCGCAACCTCTACTTCTTCTTGCTGGCTTGCCTCGCCGTTATCAGCGTGGCATTGGTGGCCGTGTATCTCTATTCGCGCAAGATAAACCGTAAACTGAAGGAGGCTCAGCGACAGAGCGACCTGCACTTAAAAGAACTGAACGACGCTAACGAGCTCCTGACCGAGGCCAATAAGGTAAAAAACAAATATATTGGTCGTACGCTGTACGACGCTTCTGAATATATCGACACGCTGGAACATATCTTTAATAAGGTGAACAAGGCGGTGCTGATGCGCAGCTATAGCGACATTAGCAAAATAACCAGCGTTGAGGTGCTTGACGCTGAACGCAAAACCATGTTCCGCAATTTCGACAACACCTTCCTCGCCCTCTTCCCCAACTTTGTTGAACAGTATAACACGCTGTTTGACGAGGCCGACCGTCGCTACCCACACGAGCAAGGAACGCTCACCAGCGAGATGCGCATCTTCGCTCTTATACGCATGGGCATAAGAGAAAGCGAACGTATAGCCCGCTATTTGGGCTATTCGGTTCACACCGTCAACACCTACAAAACAAGAGCTAAAAACCGCTCTTCGGTGAGCAACGACGACTTTGAAACCCTCATCATGGACTTTTCATAGGCCATAAAGGGTTTCTGTATCATCTTTTTTGGTTAATACATCATAATACATGGCCTTTTGGTAAGGCGTTCATTTATAGGTAGTTATAAAAATATAAGGCTTATACAATTAATACATTTAGCGAAATGTATAAAACCTTGTATGATATTTCATAATTTTGCAATATCGAAAACCGCATGACTGTTCCCGATGAGGAACTACTTTTTTATTAAACTATTTTGATGGCATTTATCTCGATGGGGAAACGCCTCAAGAGAAGTGCCAGTAACTAAAAACAACTACGTATGGTGAACACAAAAAAAATAAAGGTTGGCATCATTGGTTTCGGTAGAATGGGAAACAAATACCTCACCCAGCTGCTGAAAAACGGACGCTATGACGTTACCTATATATGCGATGTGTGCGAAGAGGCTCGCCAATATGCGGTTAAACAAGTGCCACAGGCTACCATCGTAGCCGACGAAGACATCGTCTTTAACGACCCCAATGTTCAGGTGGTGGCGCTCTGCACACTGGCAAACTTACGCAAAGAACAAATCGAAAAGGCTGTAAAACAAGGCAAACATATTATATCAGAGAAACCTATCGCCGACACCGTAGAGCGCGAGTGGCAGGTGGTTGACGCCACCGAGAAAGCTCATGTGCTGTCTACCGTGAACCTGTATCTGCGCAACTCGTGGTATCATGAGGCCATGCGACGTTTTATCGACGAGGGCGAGCTGGGCGAACTGGCCATCATTCGTGTGTGCCACATGACACCAGGACTGGCTCCGGGTGAGGGTCACGAATATGAGGGCCCCTGCTTTCACGACTGCGGCATGCACTATGTTGACATTGCCCGCTGGTATGCCCGCAGCGAATATGCTACATGGCACGCTCAGGGCATGCGTATGTGGAGCTACAAGGAGCCGTGGTGGCTGCAATGTCATGGCACGTTTGAAAACGGTATCGTGTTCGACATCACACAGGGCTTTGTATATGGACAGCTGTCGAAAGACCAAACACACAACTCGTATGTGGAGCTTATTGGCACCAAAGGCATTGTGCGCATGACACACGACTTTAAAACAGCAGTGGTAGAACTGCATGGCGTGACACGCACCTTGCGCATTGAGCGACCCTTCGGCGGCAAAAACATCGATGTGCTGGTTGACCGCTTTGCTGACAGCATTGAAAACGGACACCTCGACCCACGACTGCCCTCTATGCGCGACTCGGCTATCGCATCTGAATATGCCAGCCACTTCCTTGAGAACGCAAAGACACACGCCCTGCCCGCCATTGGCAACCAGCGCACACTGGAACAGATACGCGAGCGTCGCCGACACATGACAAACGGCTATGGCCTGCTGACGCAGAGATAAGAATCTAAGGGAAAAGTGAAAAGGGAAAAGTGAAAAATCCTATAGCTTTGCTGCTCTCGTTTATTTTTACCCTACAGCCCCCTTTGGTCTCCTCCACTCCACACTGCTTAGGAAGGCTTAGAAAGGCTTATACAGGCTTATCACAACAACAATAAGGAAAAAGTAATACACTTATTATTAACAATAACAAAAACCACTACTATTATGGCAAACATTTCAAGACGTACTTTTTTAAAGTCGGGAGCCGCTGCCGTAGCAGGCTTCACCATTGCCCCCAGCTCTATCTTGGGCAAGAGTTTTGGACATATCTCTCCATCCGACAAGATGAACATTGCAGCTATCGGTATTGGAGGTATTGGACATGCCAATATCAATAACGTAAAGGCCACTGAAAACCTTGTGGCGCTGTGCGACGTTAACTGGGATTATGCGAAAGGAGTGTTTGACGAGTTCCCAAAAGCTGCCCGCTTCTGGGATTATCGTAAAATGTTTGACGACGCCAAACTGATGAAGAGCATCGATGGCGTTATTATCGCCACAGCCGACCACACACACGCAATTATAGCAGCTGAAGCCATGCTGCATGGCAAGCATGTTTACTTACAAAAACCTCTTACACACTCTGTTTACGAATCACGTTTACTTACCAAGCTTGCTGCCTCTACAGGCGTTGTTACTCAGATGGGTAACCAAGGCGCGTCGGGCGACGGCACACAAACCGTATGCGACTGGATATGGAATGGTGAGATTGGCGAGGTGACACGCGTTGATTGCGCCACCGACCGCCCCATTTGGCCGCAAGGACTGAACAGCCCCGAAACGGTTGACCCCATCCCCGCAAACCTGAACTGGGACCTCTTCACAGGACCCGCTAAGCTGAACCCCTACAGCAACGTGTATCAGCCTTGGAACTGGCGCGGATGGTGGGATTATGGTACAGGCGCTCTGGGCGATATGGCTTGCCACATTATGCACCAGCCGTTTAAGGCGCTGAACCTGCTCTATCCTACAAAGGTAGAGGGCTCTTCTACCCTGCTGCTGAACGCTTGCGCTCCGCAGGCACAGCATGTAAAGATGATCTTCCCCGCTCGCAACAATATGCCTAAGGTGGCTATGCCCGAGGTGGAAATTCATTGGTATGATGGTGGCTTGATGCCCGACCGTCCTGCTGGCTTCCCACAAGGCAAGCAGCTCATGCAGAGCGGTGGTGGACTGACCATCTTCCATGGTACCAAAGATACCCTTATCTGCGGTTGCTACGGCAACGATCCCTGGTTGCTGTCTGGTCGCAAGCCTAACGCTCCTCAGGTGGCTCGCCGCGTGAAATGTAGCCACGAGATGGACTGGGTACGCGCTTGTAAAGAGAACCCGAAGAACCGCACAATGTGTAACTCTGACTTCTCTGAAGCAGGTCCCTTCAACGAAATGGTGGTGATGGGTGTATTGGCCGTACGTCTGCAGGCGCTGAACAAGGTGCTCGAGTGGGATGGCGAAAACATGCGCTTCACCAACATTGGCGAGCACGAAACCATCAGAACTTGCATCAAAGACGGCTTCACCATTCATAATGGTCACCCCTCGTTCAACAAAACGTGGACAGATCCTGTTAACGCTATTCAGCTGTCGCAGGAGCTTATCAAGCACACCTACCGCGAGGGATGGAAACTGCCTGATATGCCGAAATAAAGAAATTTGGTTCTATTTATTATTATATTTGAAAGTTTTAGAAAATTTAGTGGGGGCCATAGAGCCGTGAGGCTCTATCGGTTCTAGCTTATCTATAAAGCCCTAGTTTTTTTAAAACTGCTTTCAACCTATTAATAACATAACATTAAAGCTTAAACAGTATGAAAAAGATATTTCTTACGATGGCTTTGCTGGCTTGCACAGCTGGCATCATGACAGTTAGCGCTCAGAAGAAGGTGGCGCTGAAGGTGTCTACCGAGGCACAAGGTGCTGAGGCCAAGACCGTCAATGTAACAAAAGATAAGAAAGGATACATCACCCTGTTTGATGGCAAAAACCTTGACGGATGGCGTGGCTACGGCAAAGACCATGTGCCCGCCCGCTGGACCGTAGAAGACGGCTGCCTGAAGTTTAACGCTGGACAGGGCGAAGGTGGCGACATCATCTTCGCACACAAGTTTAAAAACTTTATCCTTGAGATGGAGTGGAAGGTATCGAAAGGTGCCAACTCGGGCATCTTCTACCTGGCACAAGAGGTGAAGAACGACAAGGGCGGTATGGAACCCATCTATATCTCGGCACCCGAATGTCAGGTGCTGGACAACGAAAACCACCCCGACGCTAAGTTGGGCGTTGATGGCAACCGCAAGGCTTCATCGCTTTACGACATGATACCTGCTAAGCCCCAGAACGCTAAGCCTTATGGCGAGTGGAACCAGGTGGCTATCGTTGTAAACAACGGCACCGTTACTCACTTTATGAATGGCGCTAAGGTGGTTACCTACAAGCTTTGGACTCCCGAGTGGACCCAGATGCTGCAGAACAGTAAGTTTAGCGAGGCAAAATGGCCTGTAGCCTTCCAGCTGCTGAACAACTGTGGTGGTGAGAACCACGAGGGCTTCATCGGCATGCAAGATCATGGCGACACCGTTTGGTTCAAGAATATCAAGGTAAAAGAGTTGAAATAAAGTAGAGAGGATTGTTTAAAACAGAACCCTGTAACCCAAAACATTGGTCTTGGGGTTTGACATATCCAAACTTTAAAGAATTCAGAATTATGAAAAAGCTTTTATTCTTAGTTGCTGCTTCTGCTCTGATGTTGACAGGCTGCAACAACACTAATAAAGAATGTAAGTGCAACTGCAAGTGTCCTGGCTGCCAATGCCAAAAAGATACTGCACAGGCTGCTGCCGACCTTGATATGAAGGTGGCCGACAAAGAGAATGTAGACCTGGCACAGTTCCCCAAGGACAAGGATGGCTACATTGTTCTGTTCGACGGCAAGACGCTGAACGGATGGCGTGGCTACGGCATGGATAAGGCTCCGAAGAGCTGGACCGTGAAGGATGGCGCTATCACCCTGACAGGCTCGGGCACTGGCGAGGCTCACGCTGCCGATGGTGGCGACCTCATCTTTGCTCATAAGTTCCAAAACTTTACCCTCGAACTGGAATATCGTGTAACGAAGGGTGCCAACTCGGGCATCTTCTACCTCGCACAAGAGGTGATGGGAAAGGTTGATGGCAAGTATGAGTATTTGCCCATCTGGCAGTCGGCCTCTGAGTATCAGGTGCTTGACAACGCCAACCACCCCGACGCTCAGCTGGGCGAAGATGGCAACCGCCAGTCGGCATCACTCTATGATATGATTCCTGCTAAGCCTCAGAACGCTAAGCCCTATGGCGAGTGGAACACCGCCAAGATTATGTGCTTCAAGGGTACCGTGATACACGGACAGAACGGCAAGAACGTGGTAGAGTATCACCTCTGGACTCCGAAATGGACCGAGATGCTGCAGGCCAGCAAGTTTAAAGAGGGCGGCGACTTCCCCTACGCCTTCCAGCTGCTGAACAATATGGGTGGCGACAAGCACGAGGGATACATCGGTTTGCAAGACCATGGCGACACCGTGCAGTATCGCAACATCCGCATCAAGATCATGGATTAAACACTCTTCTGTATGAAGCGATCTTTGATTTATACCCTACTGGCAGTGGCTCTGCTGCTGCCAGCAGTGGCACAGGCAGTGTCGCCCCAGCGCAACATCAGAAAACAGCCTGTGAAGATGAAGAAGGAGCTGTGCTTGCAGCTTTACTCGGTGCGCAGCCTGTTGAATGGTGTTAATGCCGATGGCAAAGCTTCAGCCGACTGGACCGCCCTGCTTAAGCGTCTGCACAACATGGGATATACCAGCGTAGAGGCTGCCAACTATGATAATGGCAAGGGCACCTTCTATAACCGCAAGCCTAAGGACTTTAAGGCCGACATTGAGGGCGCTGGCATGACAGTGCTGTCGTCGCACGTATCGCACAACCTCAGCGACGCTGAGCTGGCTTCGGGCGACTACTCTGAAGCGCTGAAATGGTGGAAGAAAACCATTGCCGACCACAAGGCCGCTGGCATACCCTTCATCGTTGACCCCTGGATAGGCAAGCAGAAGTCGTTGCACGACCTCGACATCTACTGCCGCTATCTGAATGCTGTAGGCGAGATGTGCCGCAAAGAGGGCATCAGCTTTGGCTATCATAACCACGACTACGAGTTTGCTAAGGTAGAAGGCCAGGTGATGTACGACTATATGCTGACCCATACCCAGCCAGAGAACGTGTTCTTCCAGATGGATATGTACTGGACGGTGCGTGGCGGATGCAGCCCTGTCGAGTATTTTAAACGCTACCCAGGCCGCTTCCATATGTTTCATTGCAAAGACCACCGCGAGATTGGTCAGAGCGGCATGGTGGGCTGGGATGCCATCTTCCGCAATGCCAAGACAGCGGGTCTGCAATATATCGTAGCCGAGATAGAGCAATATACAATGCCCGTTGAAGAGAGCGTGGCCGTGAGCGCCCGTTATCTCTTACAGCAGCCTTTTGTAAAGGCCAGCTATGTGGCAAAGTAACTGAAAAGTGGCAGCCAGCTCACACTACCCTGCATTACTTTTGATTTTTTATAACTATAGCACTCTGCAGGTGCTTATGTACCTGCAGAGACTCTTTCTTTTTCGTACCTCTTTTATTGCTACCAAGATGTTCTTAGCACGAAAATGACGTGCTGTTAATAAGGTACGAATGATTTCTAACCTACAATTTGACCCAAATGTAAACACTTAAAATGCAACCCTAAACTCGAGAGTGAAAAAAGAAAGTAAAATAATTTAATAAAAAAAAACGCCCCAAATATAGTGAAACCCTAAACATATAATAAAAGTTCAATTTTATTATAATACACCAAAACTCAAATCTTTATACCCGTTTTATGAATGACAAACTAAAAACCTACGCAACGACGACGATGCTATTTTCGTCGCTGTTGATCGGGGGGTAACTTAGGCGCAGCCTTTGCAGCTCCCGGAAGTGTGGAAGGAGTGGTTAGTCTGGCACATGACAACCGAGTGAAAGGAACTGTAGTGGACAGCAAGGGCGAGCCCCTAATCGGTGCTGTAATACGCATCGTTGGCGCCGACGTGTCTTTCGCTGCCGTTACTGACATGGATGGAAAATTTTCTATCAAAGTTCCTCACAAAAACGCTACACTGGAAATCAAGAGTGTTGGTTACAAAACCTTGCGTGTGCCTGCCAATGGCAACCTAAACGTAACAATGAAGGAGGATATCTCCGACCTCAATGAGGTAGTTGTGATCGGTTACGGTACGCTCGACAAGAAAGAGGTTACCAGCGCCATCACCTCTATCAAGGGCAAAGACCTGATGGTGGGTGTAGGCGGTGCCGATATTTCAGGTGCGTTGCAAGGCAAGATTAGTGGCTTGGTAATGAGCAACACTGCTTCGGCCAATGCTGGAACCACTTTCCAGCTGCGTGGTATGACGTCAGTGAATGCTGGTCGCTCGCCGCTGATTGTGATCGACGGTTTCCCTGGTGGCGACATTCGTTCACTGTCGCAAGATGATATTGCTTCTATCGATGTGCTGAAGGATGCTTCGGCAGGTGCTATCTACGGTACGCGTGCTGCTTCGGGTGTGATTTTGATTACCACCAAGAGCGGAACCAACACCCAGGGTAAGCTCGAACTCACCTACTCTAACGAGTTCTCTCACAAACAGTCGTACAACGCTCCCGAGATGCTGTCGGGTCGCGAGTATGCTGAGCACAATATTGGTACCGACTATGGCGACGACGTTGACTGGTGGGATGAGATGATTAACCATAAAAACTTCTCTACAAAGCATCACCTCTCTTTACAGTATGGTACTGAAAAGGCACAGGTTTATACCTCGCTCTACTATGAGAAGCAAGACGGTATTGCTATTGTTGATAGCCGTAAAGACTATGGTGGCCGTGTGAACGCCAACTTCAAGCTGTTCAACAACCCCACCCGTTCGCCCTACGACTCTAACTCAGAGACGGGTTACAACATCTGGCAGAACGAGACCCTCGACTATAACGTTGTGGCCGATGCTAAACTCTATACCTACGAGGGCGTTGACAAGTGGTTCTAGCCCAAAATGGTGCTGAAACTGAACATCAAGCCTATTCCTGGTTTGAACTTCCTGCAGTCGTTAGGCTATGAGAACCGCCAGTGGGAGAACCACACTTATAACCCCAGCTACAGCCGCACGTCTATTGAAGATAACCACACGGGTTCGGCTTACCTCGGCTTCTCAAAGTCGGAGTGTATCACCTCTGAGGGTTACTTCTCTTATGCTAACGAGTTTAAGAAACACTCTATCAGCGCCACAGCAGGTTATTCTTATTTTGAATATAACAGCGATAACTTCAACATGAGCAACTACAACTTCTCAGTTGATGGCGTTAAGTTCTGGGATATTGGTCTGGGCACAGGTCTTGCCGATGGTAAGGCTTCAATGTCTTCAGGCAAGGATCCTTCAGAGAAACTGTTCTCTCTGTTCGCTCGTGCCAACTATGCTTTCGACGACACCTATCTGTTGTCGGCCTCTATCCGTCACGAGGGCTCTTCTAAGTTTGCCTCTAAAAACCGTTGGGCTAACTTCTGGTCAGCATCTGCGGGCTGGCGTATCTCTAACGAGAAGTTTATGAAGAACATCTCTTGGGTAGAAGACTTAAAGCTGCGTGTAGGTTATGGTGTTACTGGTAACAACAACTTCTCGTCTTCATACATGGCTAACATGTTAGGCTCTGACGCCTTCTGGTATCTGCCTAACGGCAACTGGAAGAAGTCGTATGGTAAGACACAGAACGTGAACCCCAATCTGGGATGGGAGGAGAAGAAGGAATGGAACTTCGGTATCGACTACTCGCTGTTTGGTGGTCGTCTCTATGGTAAGTTCGACTACTTTATCCATAACATCGATAACCTGCTTTATAGCGTGAACGTGCCGCAGCCTCCTTATACACAGGGCACACAGTGGCAGAACATTGGTAAGATGCATATCAAGGGTTGGGAGTTTGAAGTGGGTGGCACACCCGTTAAGACCAAAGACTTTACCTGGACCTCGAACCTGAACCTGAGCCACAATAGCGGTAAGATTAAGACACTGTGGGGTAACAACGCTTACTTTAATGGCAACGGCTTCCCCGCTCCTGGTACTCCTGGTGATGCTGCTCGTATCGAGGAAGGCTCTACCATTGGTTCATTCTTCATCTGGAAGTTTGCTGGCTTCGATGACGAAGGCAACTTCTTGCTCTACGACAAGGACAACAACGTCATTCCTGCAAGCTAGAAAACTGAGCTCGACAAACGTTACATAGGCAACTATACTCCGAAGCTCATCGCTGCATGGAACAACACCTTTACCTACAAGAATTGGGATTTTCTTGAGGATTTGAATACTGTTAACTTTGAAAAGTTGGGCTTCCCTGAGGGCACTCGTGATGCTATGCTCTATCAGCTGCAAGGCTTGGTAAGCTACTTCTACCTCAGAGGTCTTGATATGTTTGGTGGTATGCCCCTTTACACCACAACACAGAGCGATATTCAGCCTCGTTCTACCGATGTGCGCACCTTCGAGTTTATTGACTCGCTGCTCACCGAGGCGCTACCCAACGTGCCTATAAAAACCGAGCTTGGTGCTAAGGAAACAGGTGCTATCAACGCTGCTGCTGTGGCTACCATGAAGGCTCAGCTCTACTTCAATGCGCCTTCATATATCCGCCAGGAGAAGTGGCAAGAGTGTGCTGATATCTGGAAAGACATTATTGGAGGTAAGTATGGCAAGTATGACATCGATTCCGACTGGACCAATGTGTTTGGCTTTAACAACGAAACCAGCCCTGAGATTATCTGGAGTGTACCCAGTGAACACGCTAAGCTTGAATCAGATGGTATGCACTGGTCGCGCATGGTGCCCTACAACTTCCGTAACTACCTTGGTGGCTTGGAAGACTCAGGTTCAAACAATGGTATAGCTTTGACGCCAGGTCTCGACCCTACAGGCCGTCCTTACACTACCAAGCTTGGCCGTATCTACTCTAAGTTCAACGACCAGGATATTCGCAAACAAAACTATGTATATCTTGGCGATGGTAAGTATAAGGGCATGTTCGTAGTAGGTCTGCAACAAAACCCATTGAACCCCGAGTGGGTGTGTATGGGCTCACGCGAATATAAAGGACAGATTATCAACGAGGTTGACCAGGTGGCTTACTTCTCACGCGTTAACAATCCGAGATATAAGGATGCTAATGGTAACTTCCAGTATACAAGCGTAAACAATCTGGAGTCGAACATCGGTACTTCAGAGGAGAACTCTGGTATTCGTTTGTATAAGGTTAGTCCGCGTCCTAATCAGACCGATAAGAAGCTTATGTTCAACCCTGACATTCCTATCATTCGTCTGGCCGAGGTTTACTATATGTGGGCTGAGTGCAAGATGCGCCTGGGCGACAAACTGGGTGCTGCTGATCTCATCAACCACGTGCGTAAACGCTACTTTGAGGGTGGCAACGACCCCGATCCCGTTACTGTAGCCAACCTCGATAAGTATCGTATGCTTGACGAGTGGATGATGGAGTTTGTAGGTGAGGGTCGTCGTCGTACCGACCTCGTGCGCTGGGACGCTTACGTAACAGAAAGCTGGTGGGATCATCAGGCTACTAATAATAAGAACCTGAACCGCTTCCCCATCCACTACTCAGTGCTTGAGGCTAACCAGAAGCTGGAGCAGAACCCCGGCTACGGTCGCAACTAATATTAAGGATAAGTAATAAGATTGTTTTAGGATAATGCGCTTCGCGTAAAAACTTAAATACGCGAAGCGCCTATGAATAAGGTTAGCATAATAAATAGAGGGTAACAGCTTGTTTCGCTGTTACCCTCTATTCCTTTAGTTGACGAGTTGTCAACTTATTGTCAACTCATAGACTCAAACGCCATCCGTTCAGCCTCGGCAATAATGTCTTCGCGCGATTTGTCGCGGTGGGTGATGTGGCTGAGGTCAAACTCGTCGGCTTCATCATCATCATCGTCAGCTTCTTCTATCTCAGGAAGGCTGGAAAGGCTTTCTTTTGCGTTCTGAGCGTCTTTCTCGGCCTTAGCAGCATAGTTGTCTGCATACATGGGCGAATGGCGCTGTGCGCGATTTTTACGGCCTTTTTGCTCGCTACCCTTTTCATGGGTTGCTGTTTCGGTTTCTACCGCTTCAGTTACGGCCATTTCGGTTATGGCCTCTTCCAGTATCGCCTCGTTGTTCACCACGTTGTTGTTTGTGGTGGTAGGCGTGTTGGCAGCGTCAAGCTGTTGTGCCTTATCGGTAAAGAAATCGTCGGGCTGCTCGGTAGAGGGCACTGTTTCAACGGGCATCTCCTCCATCTTGGTGCGGTTGGTCTTAGCGGCAAACACGGCATCGAGGAAGCCGGGCTCCTTCTTCAGCTTCTCAAGGGTGCGCTTCGAGGCCAGCTGCTGACTTTCTTTCTTGCTGTATCCAGTGGCCTCGCATCCCTCCTGCCCTTCTATCACCACGCGATAGCCAAACACGGGGCTGCCGTTCTTATCTTTATGCTGGTCGGTGAGCACAAACTCAAGCTGCACGCGGTTCTTCTGTGTCCACTCTATCAGCTTGCTCTTGAAGTTCACCTCCTTATACGCCACTTTATCAATATTGATCATTTGCGCCAGTATGCGCTTCTTTATGAACCGCATGCAGGCGTCGTAGCCACGGTCGAGATAGATGGCGCCCACCAGTGCTTCGAAGGCGTTGCCGCCCATGTACGAGTTGTGTGAGGCGGCACGTCCGTTTGACAGGATGAGCTTTGTGATGCCCATCTCCTGTGCCAATCGGTTTAGGGTGTCGCGCTGCACCAGCTTCGAGCGGGTGTTGGTGAGAAAGCCCTCGCGTTTGCCGGGGAAATGACGGTACACGATGTCGCCCACAGCGGCATCGAGGATGGCGTCGCCTAAAAATTCGAGGCGCTCGTTGTTGATAGGCTTACCCTTGGCGTTGCGCTTAAACATGCTCTTGTGCATAAGTGCCAACTTATACAGCGAGATGTCGTGGGGATAAATGCCAATGATTTCGTATAAAGACATATAAAGCTCCTTTTCCTTGCGGAAGGGGAGCTTTATACGATCAATGATATTATTCAGCATATTTCTTGAATGCTACACATGCGTTGTGACCTCCAAAGCCGAAGGTGTTGCTGATGGCAGCACGCACCTCACGCTTCTGTGCCTTGTTGAAGGTGAAGTTGAGGTTGTAGTCGATCTCCTCGTCGTTGTCGCCCTCTTCGTGGTTGATGGTGGGAGGAATGATGTCGTTCTTTACTGAGAGCACGGCGACCATAGCCTCTACAGCGCCAGCAGCACCCAGCAGGTGACCTGTCATCGACTTGGTAGAGCTGATGTTCAGTTTGTAAGCAGCATCGCCAAACACATCCTTGATGGCCTTGGCCTCAGAGATGTCGCCCACGTGTGTGCTGGTGCCGTGAACGTTGATGTAGTCAACATCTTCGGGCTTCAAGCCAGCATCGTCAAGGGCGCGCTGCATCACGAGCTTAGCACCCAGACCCTCGGGGTGTGAGGCGGTAATGTGGTAAGCGTCGGCGCTCATGCCCTCGCCCACCATCTCGGCGTAAATCTTGGCGCCACGAGCCTTGGCGTGCTCCAGCTCCTCAAGGATGAGGCAGCCAGCACCCTCGCCCATGATGAAGCCGTCGCGGCTGGCGCTGAACGGACGTGAGGCGTGCTCGGGATCGTCGTTGCGGGTTGACAGTGCGTGCATAGCGTTGAAGCCGCCTACGCCACAAGCGCAGATGGCAGCCTCGGCACCGCCGCCCAATATCATGTCGGCCTTGCCCAGACGCACCAGGTTGAAGGCATCGGCCAGCGCGTTGCTTGATGATGCGCAAGCTGATGTGGTGGTATAGTTGGGGCCATTGAAGCCGTAAAGGATAGAGATTTGTCCTGATGCGATGTCGGCAATCATCTTCGGAATGAAGAAGGGGTTGAACTTAGGACCAGCCTCTTGGTGCAGACCATAGTATACCACCTCGTCTTCAAAGGTCTTGATGCCGCCGATGCCTACACCGTAAATCACGCCTACACGCTCTTTGTTGAGGGTGTCGAGGTTTACCTGGCTGTCTTCGATAGCCTGTTTTGCAGCGATGATGGCGAGCTGTGTGTAGCGGTCCATCTTGCGAGCTTCCTTGCGGTCGATATAGTCGTTTACGTTGAGGCCTTTAACCTCGCAAGCAAACTGTGTTTTGAAGTTGGTGGTGTCAAAATGGGTGATAGGGGCAGCACCGCTCTTACCTGCCAGCAGGTTTGCCCAGGTTTCTTCAGCAGTATTGCCTACGGGTGTAACGGCGCCAATGCCCGTTACTACTACTCTTTTTAATTCCATGTCGTTGTTTTAATGTCTGGTGCTTGATATGAAAAGGTATGTTTTTTTCGGTGCACTTATTTTAAAAGCGCAAAAGGTTGATGGTTTCTGGGTGAAGAAATGTTCAGGTGCCAGAAACTATCAACCGTTAAAACGTGCAAGCGCGGTTAGCGCCTCAGTCATCTTTTTGTTATTCTTCTTTAGCAATGCCGTGCCTCTTTACGATACGGGGCGTATGTGGGCCCCTTCGGCATTGAGGAAGGGGAATATACTGAGGGGTGTGCCTTATTTGCTGTTCTCCTGGATGTAAGCGATAGCGTCACCAACAGTGGCGATCTTCTCAGCCTTATCGTCGGGGATAGAGATACCAAACTCCTTCTCAAACTCCATGATGAGCTCTACAGTGTCGAGTGAATCAGCACCGAGATCGTTTGTGAAGCTTGCTTCGGGCTTTACATCAGCCTCGTCTACACCCAGTTTGTCTACGATAATGTCCTTTACCTTTGCTTCAATTTCTGACATAATTTTAATCTTTAATGTGTTTATAAATAATATTCTAATTTCAAAATCGGCTACAAAGTAAGTCATTTTTATCCGTTCTTGCAAATTTTTTCATTAAAAAAGCATAAAGTATTGCACAAACATAGTGGTATTGTGCAGGTTTTTACCCTTTTTCTTTATTTATATCAATGCAAGTAGTTGAAAATATGACTTTTAAGCCTTTCTAAGCTGAGGCGCCTGAAGGGTGAAAGATAACAAGAGCGACAAAGCAATAGGATTTTTCACTTTTCCCTTTTCCCTTAACTTTTCCCTCTCAATATCTTTTTGATATCGTTCAGTTTGTTCAGGGCTTCAACGGGCGTTAGGTTGTTAATGTCTAAGCCTAATATCTCGTCGCGTATCAGTGAGAGCACAGGGTCGTCGAGCTGGAAGAAGCTGAGCTGTAGGTTGTCGGCCTTGGGCAGATGGGTGGTTTTCTTCGCTTTGATGGTGTGGTCCTCAGCGTTGCTCTCGCCTTGTGCGTTGCTTTCAGCGTTGCTTTCGCCTTCTGTTTCTTCAATGCCCACTTGTGCGTTGTCGGCTTCGAGCTGTTTCAGCACCTCGTTGGCGCGTTTCACGATGCTTTTGGGCATGCCAGCTATCTCTGCCACATGAATACCGAACGAGTGTTCAGAGCCGCCAGGCATCAGTTTTCTTAAGAAGATAACCTTGCCATCCACCTCGCGCACGCTTACATTATAATTCTTTATACGCGCAAACTGGCGTTCCATCTCGTTCAGTTCGTGATAGTGGGTGGCAAAGAGGGTGCGTGCCTGTGCGCCACGGTGCTGGTGCAGATATTCGACAATGGCCCATGCGATAGAGATGCCATCGTAGGTAGAGGTGCCGCGTCCCAGCTCATCGAAGAGCACGAGCGAGCGTGGTGTTACGTTGTTCAAGATGTCAGAGGCCTCGGTCATCTCTACCATGAACGTCGACTCGCCCAGCGCTATGTTGTCTGATGCGCCCACACGGGTAAACACCTTGTCAACGGTGCCTATGTGCGCCTTGTTAGCAGGCACGAAGCAGCCCGTTTGTGCCATGAGGGTGATGAGGGCCGTTTGCCTGAGCAAAGCCGACTTTCCCGCCATGTTAGGGCCCGTGATAATGATTATTTGTTGCTTCTCTGCGTCGAGACGAATGTCGTTGGGCACATAGCTTTCGCCCACAGGCAGTTGTGTTTCGATCACGGGGTGTCGGCCCTGTACAATGTCGAGGGCGTTGTCGTCGGCCACCTCGGGGCGCACATAGTGGTGCTCGGTGGCCGTCTTAGCAAAGGCCATGAGGCAGTCGAGTCGGGCCGTGATGTTGGCATCGATTTGTATCTGTGGGATATACTCTTGCATGGCCGCAATGAGCTCGTTGAAGAGGCGTGTTTCGAGAATGAGAATTTTCTCGTCGGCACCCATAATCTTCTCTTCATATTCTTTCAGCTCTTGCGTGATGTATCGCTCCGCGTTGGCCAGCGTTTGCTTGCGCACCCACTCGGTGGGCACCTTGTCTTTATACGTGTTGCGCACCTCAAGATAATAGCCAAACACGTTGTTGTAGCCCACCTTTAGCGAGGTTATGCCCGTGCGTTCGGTCTCGCGCTGCTGTATCTCAAGCAGATAGTCGCGGCCGTGGCGCGAGATGCGTCGCAGCTCGTCCAGCTCGGCGTTATAGCCATCGGCAATCACGCCGCCCTTGTTTACCAGCTGTGGGGCGTCGGGGCGTATCTCTTGTTCAATGCGTTGTCGTAAGATAGAGCAGGGGTTTATCTGTTCGCCCATGCGTTGCAGCCCCTCGTCGGTAGCGTTTTCCAGCGCCGTCTTCACGGGCACCAAGGCCGAGAGGGCCAACTTCAGTTGTACCACCTCGCGTGGCGACACACGTCCTACGGCCACCTTTGAGATGATGCGTTCCAGGTCGCCAATGCGGTGCAGCTGGTCGTCGATGCCGTCGGCAAAGGCCGTGTGGTCGAGGGCATACTGCACAATGTTGAGGCGTGCGTTGATGGCGTTTACATCTTTCAGCGGAAACACCATCCAGCGTCTGAGCATACGTCCGCCCATTGGCGTCACGGTTTTGTCGATAACGCCCAGCAGCGAGAGGCCGTCGGGCTGCATAGGCTGCACTAGTTCGAGCGAGCGAATGGTGAAGTTGTCGAGTCGAACGAAGCGCTCTTCTTCGATGCGTCGTAGCGAGGTGATGTGGCCGATGTGTGTGTGCTGCGTCATTTCAAGATATTGCATCACGGCACCAGCGGCAATGATGCCGTTGGCCAGGTGTTCTACGCCGAAACCCTTCAGCGAGGTGGTGCCGAAGTGGCGCAGCAGCTTTTGTCGAGCGGCGGTGTCGGTAAACACCCAGTCGTCGAGCTCGAAGATGCACCAACGTGTGCCAAACTGCTCGTCGAAGAGCGCTTTGCAGGCACGGTCGTACAGCACCTCTTTCGGTTGGAAGTTGGCCATCAGCTTACCCACATAGTCGGCATTGCCTTCGCCCGTAAGAAATTCGCCTGTCGAGATGTCGAGGAAGGCTACGCCCACGCTCTGCCTACCGAAGTGTACGGCCGCCAGAAAGTTGTTTTCTTTATAGTTGAGCACGTTGTCGGCCATGGCCACGCCCGGCGTCACCAGTTCGGTAATGCCACGTTTCACCAACTTCTTTGTGAGCTTAGGGTCTTCCAGCTGGTCGCAGATGGCCACACGGCGTCCGGCCCGTATGAGGCGGGGTAGGTAGGTGTCGAGCGCGTGGTGTGGGAACCCAGCCATCTCGGTATCGCCCTTTGAGCTACCATTGTTGCGGCGTGTGAGGGTGATGCCCAGTATGCGCGATGCCGTCACCGCGTCGTCGCAATAGGTTTCGTAAAAGTCGCCACAGCGAAACAGCAGTAGCGCGTCAGGATGCTTTGCCTTCAGCGACAAAAACTGCTTCATCATGGGTGTGGGTTCATTCTGCTTGTTAGCCATTTTTTTATTGTTTTCAGCTCGTTAATACATCATCTAGAAAACTAGAAAGCTAGTAAACTAGAAAGCTATAAAGCTATAAAGCTAGTCTCCTCGTCAACTCGTCAACTTGTCAACTCGTCAACTAATAATTATAGATATTTCATTAATATATCCCACACTGCAATGATGTGGCAGATAGAGCCTGCCAAAACAAAGAAGTGGAACACGGTGTGCATATAGCGGCGCCCCTTGAGGCTGTAAAAGAGAGCACCTGTGATGTAGCATACGCCCTCGCCAATAATCCATGCTACGGCGGCGGTGCTCACACACGCTATCAGAGGCTTAAAGGCCACGAGCACGCTAAGGCCCATCACTACGAAGCAGAGGGTTTCGACCTTGCTGTGCTCCTTGAGCGAGATAAAACTTTTGATGGTGCCTGCTATGGCTGCCGCCCATATAAAGACGAACAGCGCCCATCCCCAGTAGCCATAGTTGCGCATGGCGATGAGCGTGATGGGCGAGTAGCTGCCCGCTATGTGCCAGTAGATGGCGGCGTGGTCCCATTTGCGCAGCCGCTCTTTCCATGGCGACCATGCGCTCAAGGCGTGATATACGGTGCTGGCAACGTATGAGCACAACATGCCAAACAGGTACAGAATGATGCCTGCCGTGGCCCATCCGTTACGTGCCCATCCGCACCACACCAGGAAGGCGGTGCCCACGGTGAGCCCTAAGATGATGCCTGCGCCGTGCGACCATGAGTTCCACAGCTCTTCTTTATGATTGAAAAATATTTTCATTTTTTGATTTTTAGGTGATAGGCCTTTCTAAGCCTTTCCCTTTTAGTTAACCACTGCAATCTTGCATACGGTGCCTTTCTTGCCATCGGCGGTGGCCGTTTGCACCATATATACGCCGCTGGCCACCCTACGTCCTTTCTGGTCGGTGGCATCCCATGTAAAGGTGCCGCCGTTGCTGCGTCCTTCGGCCACTAAGGTGCCGTTGGTGGTTACAATCTTTACGTCGGCGTTCAGCGTGAGGCCTGTTACCGTAACAAGGCCGTTATAGTCGGGGCGTACGGGGTTGGGGTAGGCATATACGTTGTCTTTTGTCATGGTTTCGGCGGGCTCGGAGGCATCGCTCATATACGAGCATAGGCCAACGGCGGTGCCTATATATACACGTCCTGTTCGTCCATCAACGGCCACGCTCTCAATTTCGTTTGAGGGTAGGGGCGAGTTGTCGGTGGTGAAGTGGGCTATCTGTTCCATGTTGTCGGCGCTGATAAGGTATATGCCGTTATCGTCAGTGCCCATCCATTTGCGGCCCGCCCCGTCGATGGCCATACATTTTATGCCCACGTTAGCCAGCAGATAGTCGGCCAGGTTTGTGCCATCGTTGCGTGGCACCTTTACCTGGTTAAACACCGTCCCGCCGTGTTGCAGCGTTGCCTCCTCAAGCATGAGCGGCCCTGCGTTGGTGCCTATCCACATATTGTGTTCAATATCTTCGACCACGCAGCGCACACCCGTTACCTGTACTGCCGCGCCATCTTCGTTGATGAACGATGTGTAAACATTCATCACATCGTTTTCAGTGTCGTAGGCTATGAGGGCAGGTTTGCGATAGTCGTCGTTGACAAACCACAGCAGGTTGCGCGAGTCGAACATCATGCCCGTCATCATATCCATTGAGCGCTGCTTGCCGTCGACTGTCACCATAAGGTTGCTGTTAGGGTGCTGGGTCCAGGTGCCATCCTTGGTTAATGATAGCAGCGATGTAGAGCCGCTGATGCTGTTTGTAGCCCATAGCGTGCCTTGGTTGTCGATGGCGCATGAGAATACACAAGTATAGTTGGACCAGCTGGCGGGGTTTTTCACCGTCTCGGCATGTTGTAGGGGCGAATTGTCGAGGTTCCAGCGGCGCCACAGCTGCCCATCTTTAAACTGGAAGATGCCAGGTATGCCCGACACGGTGATGTGTGAGGCATCGGTGGGGTCGAAGCAGAGGTCGGTGATGCCGCGATATTTATAACTTAATGTCTCGGCAAAGGTGTCGTCGAAGAAGGTCCAGTTGTCGCCATCCCATACCTGTACGGCGCCTGGCAGCTCGCCTGTGCCTCGGCCTGGCACGCTGTATAGCGTAGCGTTGCGCAGCTTGATACGTGCAAAGTGGTTGCTGCGCGGACTGTTAGGCAAGATGTTTGGTGTGACGATAGAGTAGGGGGCGTTGCTCTGTTCGCCCTCAAAAGCTATCTGCTGTGCTACGCCCTTGCTGCTGCCCACCCACCATGTGTTGGTGGTGGTGTTATATTGCCAGGTATAGGTGTTGTCGATATGCTGACTGGTGCAGCGCCCATCGGCGGTATAGATAAGCACGTCGGGGCTGTAGGCGTAAAACAGTAGGCGGTCGGCGGTTTTCTGCACCTTTTTCATGTGTGGTGTCCACACCACAGCGCTGCTGCCATTTGCCTCGTTAAGGGTGCACAGGTAGGTGTCAGAGGCGGCATACAGCTGGCTTTTCAAGCGCGCCACCATCATCCACGGTGTGTTGTTGAGCTGTGTCCAGGCGCTGGGCTGCATGAGGTTTGTGTTGATGTTGCCTCGGTACAGCCCCTTTACGGTGGCGGCAAAGAGGGTGTTGCCCTCAACGAGCACGTCGTTTACCTGTGTGCCCATGTTATAGGTGTCGTCAATCTCGCCGCGTGCCATGTTCAGTTTTATAATGCCAAACATGGTGGTGAGATAGGCGTGGCGCCCCGCCATGACGATGTTTGTTACCGTCTTGTCTTCGGTCATGGCCTTGTTGTAATAGTCGGACACGTTGACCACCGACCCATCGGTGTGCAGAATGTCGATATTTCCGTTGCTGTATAGCACCAGCAGGGCACGCACGGTGGCGTTATAGTTGATGTCGGCAATGTTGGCATCGCTCAGCGGACTACCCTTGGTATACGATGTGCTTTCGCCAGTGTTTACATCATAGCTCATCACATTGCCTGATGCCAACACCCAAACACGTCCGCCACCTTCAACAATACGCGTAACGTCATAGTAGGCCGGAAATGCTAGCCACGAGCCCTGTTGCTGGGCTTGTATGGGCACGAGTGTGGCCACCATGAACAGACAGAGAAGGAACGCCCTTTTTACCGTGAGCACACGAAAGGCGTGAGCGATGGTTGAAAGTGTGGATGTGTGTGGTGTAAGCATATCAGATGTTTTGTGACAAAAGAAACTGTGCCAACTGCTGTACGGCGCGTGCGCGGTGTGAGATGGTGTTCTTCACCGCGTCGCCCAGCACAGCAAACGACTGGTTATAGCCCTCGGGCACAAACAGCGGGTCGTAGCCGAAGCCCCCCGTGCCTGTGCGTTCGGTGGCGATGGTGCCGTCAACGCGCCCCTCAAAGAGGTGCACATTGCTGGCATCGGGGTGTGCTGCGTCGGGCAGCAGCAGGGCGATGACGGTGCGGAAGCATGCTTTACGGTTAGTTTGTCCCTCGAGTTCGTGCAGCAGTTTGCGCATATTGGCTTCCGAGTCGTGCCCCACACCTTCGGCATAGCGTGCGCTATGCACACCGGGGGCGCCATCCAGCGCGTCGACCTCCAGCCCGGTGTCGTCGGCAAAGACGGGCAGATGATAGCGTGTCATCACATATTGCGCCTTTTGCAAGGCGTTGCCCTCCAGCGTGTCGGCCGTTTCTGGTATGTCGGCGTGGCAGTTGATATCGTTCAGCGACAATACCTCAAGCTTGTTGCCCAGAATTTGGCGTATCTCCTGTAGCTTGTGGGCATTGTTCGTGGCAAATACTATTTTCATTGTTGTCTTTAATGTTTTTCTTGTTTTGCAGGTGTGTTTGCAGCTCTTGTGTGTGCTTGTCGGTAACCTTCACCTTGATGTGGTCGAAGCCCTCGCCAAAGACGCCTATGACGGCACTCTGACTCACGAAGGCGTTGGGGTCGATAATCTTGATGAGGCGGAAGATGGCGGGGCTCTCGTTCTTGCGCGCCAATATGCACAGCACCTTCATGTCTTGGCCAGTGTACCAGCCATGACCGTCGAGAATGGTTACGCCGTGGTCGAGTTTGGTGCCTATGGCGTAAGCTATCTCTTCGTGCTTGCGCGAGAAGATCATAAACTGCACCGACTCGCGACGAGCGTTCATTACATAGTCGAGCACAAAGTTTTCAATCATCATGGCGCAGAGACCTGTTACCATGATACGCAAGCCCATCTCATAGTTATATTTCTCACAGAACACGGGGAATGACGACCCGATGATGAGGATGTCGACAATGATGAGCACGGTGCCCAACGACAGGTTGTGATACTTGTTAACCACGGCGGCCACAATGTCGGTGCCGCCCGTCGAGCCGTTATGTAGGAACACTACGGCCAAGGCCGAGCCTGTAAAGCAGCAGCCTATCACCATCGACATAAACACGTTGTTCTCGCCCAGCAAGCGTAGCATGTGGCCGTCGGTGCCGGTCATCAGGTTTTGCGCTACCCATAGGAACACCGATAGGGCCAGGATGGCATACACCGTCTTCACCATAAACTTGAAGCCCAGTATCTTTAGGGCCACCGCCAGCAGTGCCAGGTTGATGATGAAGTAGGTGTAAGAAATGGGTATGCGCGATGCGTAATAAACAATGGCTGCGATACCCGTTACGCCTCCCGTCACAATCTGGTAGGGCAGCAGGAAGACGGTCCAGCCGAAGGTATACATCAGCAGACCGAGGGTGATGAAGAGATAGTCTTTCACCTCATTGGCAATAGCTTTGTTTTTGAACATAAAAAATGAAGCCCCCCCCCCGCGCCGCTTACGCGGCTTCCCCCTCCCCGTAGGAGAGGGGAGTGAGATGCCCTGCAGCGTATCATGAGGGGTTGTCAGGGATCTTTTAATAGTTTAACGTCAGCGTTTAAAATAGTCTCAAGTATTGTAAAGTCTCTCCCCCAAGCCGCCTTAGCGATGTATAGTAAAGTCTCTCCCCAAGCAATATTAGCGATGCATATTACTCCCCTCCATAAGGGGAGGGGAAAGCCGCGAAGCGGCGCGGGGGTGGGGCTCCTTATTTTATTTAATTACAATATTCACAATCTTCTTAGGCACCACGATCACCTTCACCACGGTCTTGCCATCAAGATATTTCTGGCTCTGCTCGTCGGCCAGCACGGCAGCCTGTATCTCGTCGTTCTTAGCATCGGCAGCAAACTTCTTCTGGAAGCGTGCCTTGCCGTTGAACGACACGGTGAGCTGCACCTCGTTTTCAACAAGATATTCGGGGTTGAAGGTGGGCCACTGTGCGTCGCATACCGAGCCTTCTCCGCCTGTGAGGTGCCACAGCTCTTCGGCAATGTGGGGTGCGAAGGGTGCTATGAGCACGGTGAGCTGGTTCAGCAGTGTGCGGTTGTGACACTTCTGCTGTGATAGTTCTGACACGGCAATCATGAAGGCCGAGATAGAGGTGTTGTATGAGAATTTCTCAATGTCTTCGGTCACCTTCTTGATGAGCTTGTGCACGCTCTTCAGCATCTCGGGTGTGGGTGTGTTGTCGTCAAGCTCGGCCTGGTATAGGTTCCAGAACTTCTTCAAGAAGCGGTGGCAGCCGTCAATGCCGTTGGTGTCCCACGGTTTGCTCTGCTCAACGGGGCCGAGGAACATCTCGTACAGACGCAGGGTGTCGGCGCCATAGCGCTCTACAATCATGTCGGGGTTTACGACGTTGAACATCGACTTCGACATCTTTTCAACAGCCCATCCGCAGATGTATTTGCCGTCTTCCAGCACAAACTCGGCGTTCTGATATTCGGGGCGCCACTGGCGGAAGGCGTCAATGTCGAGCACGTCGGCGTTAACGATGTTTACGTCAACGTGTATAGGGGTAACGTCGTACTGGTCTTTCAGACCTGCCGATACAAAGACGGGAGCCTTTGAGTGGTCGTCGTTGTTAATGCGATATACAAAGTTGCTGCGGCCCTGTATCATGCCCTGGTTAACGAGCTTCTGGAAGGGCTCTTCCTTGCACGACACGCCCAGGTCGAAAAGGAACTTGTTCCAGAAGCGTGAGTAGATGAGGTGGCCTGTGGCGTGCTCGCAACCGCCCACATACAGGTCAACGTTTTGCCAGTAGTGATCGGCCTCGGTCGATACCAGTGCCTCGGTGTTAGTGGGGTCCATGTAGCGCAGATAGTAGGCCGACGAGCCTGCAAAGCCTGGCATGGTGTTGAGCTCGAGGGGGAAGATGGTTTTGTTGTCAACCAGTGCCTTGTCTACCACCTTGTTCTGTGTGGTGTCCCATGCCCACATCTTGGCGCGGCCCAATGGTGGCTCGCCGGTCTCGGTGGGCTTGTAGGTTTCAATCTCGGGCAGCTCGAGGGGCAGACACGCCTCGGGCACCATTTGTGGCATGCCGTCTTTATAGTAAACGGGGAAGGGCTCGCCCCAGTAGCGCTGGCGCGAGAAGATGGCGTCGCGCAAACGGTAGTTTACCTTCACGCGGCCCAAGCCTTTCTCGGTAACAAACTGCTTGGTCTTGGCAATGGCCTCTTTCACGCTGAGGCCGTTTAGGGTGAAGCCGTCGAGGCTCTCCTTGCCAGCGGCGGGCGAGTTGGTTACGATGCCTTCTTTGGCGTCGAAGCTCTGCTCGCTCACATCGGCGCCCTCAATCAGGGGGATGATGGGCAGGTTGAAGTGGCGGGCGAAGGCATAGTCGCGCGAGTCGTGAGCGGGCACGGCCATGATGGCGCCTGTGCCGTAGCCTGCCAGCACATATTCAGAAATCCAGATAGGAATATCTTCGCCTGTGAAGGGGTTTACGGCATACGAGCCTGTGAACACACCCGTTACGGCGTGGTTGGCCATGCGGTCGAGCTCGGTGCGCTTCTTTACGTAAGCCAGATATTCGTCTACGGCAGCCTTCTGCTCGGGGGTGGTGAGCTGCTCTACCAGCTCGCTCTCAGGAGCCAGTACCATGAAGGTAACGCCGAAGATGGTGTCGGCGCGTGTGGTGAAGATGGTGAAATGTTTTTCGCTGTTTTTTACTGCGAACTCCATCTCTGTTCCTTCAGAACGTCCTATCCAGTTGCGTTGTGTTTCTTTTATCGAGTCGCTCCAGTCGATGGTGTCGAGACCGTCGAGCAGACGCTGCGAGTAGGCCGAGGTGCGAAGGCACCACTGGCGCATCTTTTTCTGCACTACGGGGTATCCGCCGCGCTCGCTCACGCCGTTTACCACCTCGTCGTTGGCCAGCACGGTGCCCAGGCCAGCGCACCAGTTTACCATGGTTTCGCCCAGGTAGGCTATGCGGTAGTTCATCAGCGTTTGCTGCTTCTCAACGTCGGTCATGGCGTTCCACTCGTCGGCAGTGAAGGTCAGGGGCTCGCTCTGTGCCACGTCAAGGCCCTCGGTGCCCTTCTGCTCGAAGTGTTCAACGAGCTTGCTGATGGGCTGTGCCTTGTGGCAGGTGTTGCAGAAGAAGTGGTTAAACATCTTCTGGAAGGCCCACTGTGTCCAGTGATAGTATTTGGGGTCGCAGGTGCGCACCTCGCGGCTCCAGTCGAACGAGAAGCCTATCTTGTCGAGCTGTTCGCGATAGCGGTTAATGTTGGCTACGGTGGTAACCTCGGGGTGCTGTCCTGTTTGTATAGCATACTGCTCGGCGGGCAGGCCGTAGGCGTCGTATCCCATGGGGTTCAGCACGTTATAGCCGTTGAGGCGCTTAAAGCGTGCGTATATGTCGCTGGCAATGTATCCTAAGGGGTGTCCTACGTGCAAGCCGGCTCCCGAGGGGTAGGGGAACATGTTCAATACATAAAATTTCTTTTTGTCTGCTTGTTCGGTCACGCGGTAGGTGTTATCTTTCACCCACTGGCTTTGCCATTTCTTTTCAATGTCTCTGAAATTATATTCCATATCTTGTGTTTTTTATTTGCACATAGTAACGCTTTTTTCTTGCGTACAATAACGCATGATGCAAAGTTACATATTTTTTTTCTAAGGTAAAAAGGTTTTTCTATAATATACTTAAGTTTCGCATGTCTTTGACATGCTGTCCCTTTTCCCAACCACCGCAATGGTTTTCATCCTAACGTACCCCTCTGACAGGTATATAAACCCGTGGCGAGCGTTGTGCGTGCCCCACGAGTTTTTGGCAATAAACCACAGTTGGCCATCGCTGCCCTGAGCGGTGCCCACGAGGCAGAGGCAGTGGTCGTCGGTGGTGAGGCGGTGCTCGATGAGCTGCTGTCGCACCTGCTGGCATCTTTCGGGCTCAGGGGTGGGGCAGTAGGCCAACCCTGCGGGCCAGTTGAAGCCTGGCTCGCTGATGTCGCCCTCCCAGCACACGGGGTGCCCGCTGTGCAGCTGCTGCTTGATATATTGCACCAGCGTGTCGATGGGCAGGTTATAGAACCTGTCGTTCAGCTGGTTGTCGTCCATCTCCAGCGGCACGTCGGTGTAGAAGGGGTGGTGCGTAACGCTGGTGTAGGCGCGCCACTCGTTGCGTAGGCACACGCTTTGGGCAAAGTCGAGGGGCGAATATTCGGCCCCTAACATATAGATGTGCTTGGGCAGATAGCCCACCGTTTGGTTGCACAGACGGTCAATGGCCGCGTGCTGCTCGGTGAGCGTTGTAGTGGCGTCGGCAGCCATCATAGCGCGTCGGGCCAGCGCCTTATAGTTGATGTTTTCGGTAGTCCAGTAGCTGTCGTAGGGCATGGCGCCCTCTTCGCGCAACAGGTGCAAGGCCATAGGCGCCATGCCACGCATCGAGATGGGGCGGTGGCGCGTAGAAAGGCGGTAGGCCACAGCCTGGCGCTGCAGCCACTGGCGTGCCATATAGTGAGGCGAGAGGTTCACCGAGTCGGCCTGCACAAGATGCTCGGTCTCGATGGTGGCCAGCATGGCATAGGCCCAGCATAGCTCGCTGTGTCCCTGGTCTTTAACGGGGGTGGTGGGCAGACGGTGCTCGTGTGTAAACCTGATGCCGCTGCCTGCTGTCGCCGCCTGGCGTGGCTGGTTGTGGCAGGCCGTGATAAGGCACAGGCAGCACAGCGCTATGCCTATGTGGCGTAGAAAGGTGTTTGTGTGCATGTTGTTTTTATTTTTTTTACCTTTATTATGCTTGTTGTGATGGTTGAAACCAAAAAAATAGTAACTTTGTAAGGCATAACCCATTGATAGGCTTACCGCCTGTTGCGCGGATGATGCTTGAGGATAGCCTTACGCAGACTCTCGTCGCCCAGATGCGTATATACCTGTGTGGTGCCCACATGCTCGTGGCCCAGCATCATTTGTATGGCACGCAGGTCGGCGCCACCCTTCAGCAGTTCGGTGGCAAAGGTGTGTCGGAAGGTGTGTGGCGAGATGGTTTTCTCTATGCCCGCCGCCTCGGCTTGCCTCTTCACCATAATCAGTATCATGGTGCGTGTGAGGTGAGCGCCACGGCGGTTCAGAAACACATAGTCGGCTTCGCCTGGCTTGATGGCCATCAGGTTGCGGTGCAAAAACCACAGGCGCAGCTCGTGTATGGCGCTGTCAGAGATGGGCACGAAGCGCTCTTTGTTGCCCTTGCCGTTCACACGAATAAAGTGCTGGTCGAGAAACAGGTTGCTCATCTTCAGCGTTACCAGTTCGCTCACACGCAAGCCACACGAAAACAGCACCTCGATGATGGCGCAGTTGCGTTGTCCCTCGTTTGTTGAGAGGTCGATGCTCTGTTCAATACGGTCTACCTCGTCAACCGACAGCACCTCGGGCAGATGTTGCCCTATCACGGGCCATTCAAGCAGTTCGGTGGGGTCGGTGTCGATGAAGCCCTCTATCAGCAAGAAACGAAAAAACGAGCGCACACCGCTCAGCACCCGTCCTTGCGACGAGGGCGCTATGCCCCATTCGTGAAGATGGGCGGCAAACTGCTGAAGGTGTTCAAGCGTTACCGTTTCGGGGGAAAGCCCTTCGCGCTGCATAAAGCGCTCAAGGTGTGCCAGATCGTTGCGATAGGCCTCCATCGTGTTGGGCGAGTAGTTTCGCTCAAGGCGCAGATAGCGCACATAGCGACGCACCAACGGCGCAATGCTATTGTTTGTTGTCATGGTGCAAAGATAATTAATCTTTACAGTTCAGCAAAGCTTATAATAAAAAAACAAAAATATGAACATTCAAATTATCAATGGCCCCAACCTCAACCTGTTAGGTAAGCGTGAGCCAGGAATCTATGGCCAGTCGGCCTTCGAACCCTTTCTCGAGGCGTTGCGCAAACAGTACCCCGACGTTACCATCGAGTATTATCAGAGCAATGTTGAGGGCTTCTTGATCGACTATATACAAAAGGTGGGCTTCACCACCGACGGCATCATCCTAAATGCTGGTGCCTACACGCACACCTCGGTGGCATTGCACGACTGTATACGTTCGGTGCCATGCCCCGTCATCGAGGTACACATCAGCAATGTGCATCAGCGCGAGGAGTTCCGCCACAAAAGCATGATATCGGCAGCCTGTAAAGGCGTGATAGCAGGCTTCGGGCTCGATAGCTACCGCCTGGCGCTGGAAGGACTGGTGAAAGGGAAAAGTGAAGAATTTAAGTGAAAAGTGAAAAATCCTATAGCTTTGCGGCTATAGCCTCCTCCAGTCCCCTCGGCTTAGAAAGGCTTAGATAGGCTTAGTAAGGCCTACCACCCCCCTTAGTAAGGCCTACCCCTCCCAGGCTTAGAAAACCCTTATACCCCCTAACCCCCACAAGAAAACAATGACAGAACAGTTAGAACAATATCTTTTATCGCACAGCGACCCTGAGCCCGAATATCTCTATCGCCTGTATCGTGCCACACACATACACACCATTCACGGGCGCATGGCCAGCGGACACCTGCAAGGCCGTCTGCTAACCATGCTCACACAGCTGCAACGTCCGCATAACGTGCTGGAGGTGGGCACCTTTAGTGGATACAGCGCCCTCTGCATTGCCGAGGGCTTGCCCGACGATGGCACGCTATACACCTTCGAGATTAACGACGAGATGGAAGACTTTACACGACCCTGGATAGAGCAGTCGGACTATGCCGATAAGATACGCTTCATCATTGGCGATGCTAACGAACTGGCACCCACGCTGGGCGTGAAATTTGATATGGCGTTTCTTGATGGCGATAAACGCACCTATCTCGACACCTTCAACCGTCTGCTGCCTCTCATGAACCCTGGCGCCCTCATCTTGGCCGACAACACGCTGTGGGATGGCCATGTGGTTGACCATGCCTATGACAACGACCGCCAGACATCGGGAATAGAACAGTTTAACGACTTTATTGCCAACGACCCTCGCGTAACACGTGTGATGCTGCCTCTGCGCGATGGCCTCACCATGATTAGGGTGAAGTGAAAATGTATCGCTATCGCTCAAGAACAATAATATTAATAATAAAAACTACAAAAAAGGACAATAATTGAACAACAATATCAACAACAATTGCCCAACAATTTCAACAACAATTGCCCAACAAAGAACAACAATATTATTGTGAGCATTTTTAGCTAAACGGATGTGCCCTCCAAGTAGGACGGTGGCCTCCGTGCCCCGTCCTCCAGCAAGAAGCAGGGGTATTCATTCCCCTCTCCGACGGGGAGGGGACAGGGGTGGGGCTGTATATTTGGTCGCTTGCTAGAGCAAGAACGGGGAGGGGGAAACCGCGAATAGCGATGCGGGAGATGGTTCTGCGATTGTAAGAAAAAAGGGGGCATCAAATTACAGTCTGAAAGCCTTGGTTTTAGCCTCTGAAACCAAGGGTTTTACAGCCTGAAACCAAGGGAATCAGAGCCTAAAACCAAGGGTTTCGCAAATGAAGAGTATCAATAAAAAAAAGTGTAAGCAAAAGACCAAGTTTTGCTTACACTTTATTGTTTTTGGGGGTGTGCCCTTGAGAACAATTAAATTGTGGGTTTTCATGTGTTTGCCATCTCCCCTCCCGCATAGGAGGGGTTGGAGAAGGCTTTTTCTTAATGCGCCTCAAGCCAATTGTCGCCCCAACCCGAGTCGGCCACCAGTGGCACACTCAGGTTTACGATATGTTCCATCTCGTTCAGCACAATCTCTTCAACCAGCAGTTCTTCGCCTGGCACCACCGAGAAGTTGAGTTCGTCGTGCACCTGCAGTATCATTTTTGACTTTAATTGCTTCACGTGAAACGCTTTATAAATGCGTGCCATGGCCATCTTGATAATGTCGGCAGCGGTGCCTTGAATGGGGGCGTTGATGGCGTTGCGCTCAGCAAAGGCGCGCACGGTGCCGTTGTGCGAATTGATGTCGGGCAGATAGCGTCGGCGCCCAAACAGCGTCTCGGCATAGCCCTTTTCGCGTGCCTCGGCCTTGGCCCGCTCCATATATTCGTACACCTTTGGGAACGACTCGAAGTAGCCATCAATCAGCGCTTTAGCCTCGGCGCGACTGATGTCAAGACGCTCGGCCAGACCGAAGGTGGTGATGCCGTAGATGATGCCGAAGTTGGCACGCTTGGCACGTGTGCGCTGGTCGCGTGTCACCTCTTCGATAGGCACCTTATATATTTTTGCTGCTGTGGCGGCATGAATGTCGTGGCCCGAGCGGAAGGCGCTGATGAGGTGCTCGTCTTGGCTGAGGTGTGCCATGACGCGTAGCTCAATTTGCGAGTAGTCGGCCGAGAAGAAGCGGCAATTTTCGTCGGGCACGAAGCAGCGGCGTATCTCTTTGCCATCGTCGCCTCGCACCGGAATGTTTTGCAGGTTGGGGTTTGACGACGACAATCGACCTGTGGCTGTGACGGCCTGGTTGAAGGTGGTGTGCAGATGGCTGTGGGCATCGGTGAGCAGCGGCAGAGCGTCGACATAGGTGCCCAGCAGCTTCTTTAACCCTCTGTGCTGCAATATCTTTTGCACGATGGGGTGCTGGTGTGCCAACTGCTGCAACACTTCTTCAGAGGTGACATACTGGCCTGTCTTGGTTTTCTTAGGCTTCTCAACCAACTGCATTTTGCCAAACAATATTTCGCCCACCTGTTTGGGCGACGCTATGTTGAACGACTCGCCCGCCAGCGTGTATATCTCTTGTTCAATGTCGTTAAGGCGAGCGTTGAAGGTGGTCGACACGTCGGCCAGCGCTTCGGTGTCGAGGCGCACGCCATACAGCTCCATCTGTGCCAGCACGGGCACCAGGGGCATGTCGATGTTGGTAAACACGTCTTTGGCCTGGGTGCCGTCGAGCTCGGTGTCGAGGTGCTGTGCCAGAAGCAACGACACATAGGCCAGGGTGCCTGGAGCGGTGCCCTCGGTGTTGAGGTGCAGCAGGGTGTCGGACAGGTAGGGTAGGTCGTGCTTCAGTTCAGGCTGCAACACATAGTGGGCGAGCATGACGTCGAAGAGCTGACCCTTGAGGGTGAGACCTTCGGCCGACAGCTGTTTGAGGTGTTGCTTGAGGTCGTGCCCGGCTTTTTCTATTTTTTCGTCTTCAAGCACCTGGCGCAGCACCGCGCACATGGCTTGGCGCTCGGCAGGGTCAGCGGGAAGGACGAAGCGCACGGTTTCGGCCTCTGATGCCGACAAAGTGATGGCCGAGAGGCTTACAGGCACCGATGATTGCCCTTCAACTTCTATTCCGAGAATTTGTTTTGACAAGAAAAAGTCAATCTTTTCTTTCGCAACGGTCGTGTTATCAGCGGTTTGTATATTTACGCATAGCGTTTTTACCTCGTTTTTAAACAAGTTTTCGGGATCGTCTGCCTCGTCGTTCGTATTTGTGCCAAACAAATCGAGCTGCGGTTTTACTGTCTTTTGCTTATTTTCACCTTTTTTAATAAACTTGTCGGCGAGCTTCGAAAACTCCAGTTCCGTGAATATTTTTTGCAGTTCGGCCTCGTCAATGTCTTTGATGCGCAGGGCATCGAGGTCGAGCGCGATGGGCACGTCGCAACGAATGGTGGCGAGGAAGCGCGACATACGTATGTCGTCGGTGGCGGCTTCTACTTTTTCGCGAAGCTTGCCTTTGATGTCGGCGGTGTTCGATAGGAGGGTGTCGATGTCGCCAAACTGTGTGATGAGTTTGACGGCGGTTTTCTCACCCACGCCAGGGCAGCCAGGGAAGTTGTCGGCCGAGTCGCCCATCAGGGCCAAGAGGTCGATAACCTGCTGGGGCGAACTGATGCCATACTTCTCTGTCACCTCGTCGGGGCCCATGACGTCGTAGCCGCCTCCATGACGGGGGCGGTAGATGAACACGTTTTGGCTGACGAGCTGTCCGTAGTCTTTGTCGGGCGTGAGCATATAGGTGGCTATGCCCTCGGCACCTGCCTTGGTGGCCAGGGTGCCAATGACATCGTCGGCCTCGAAACCGTCGACCTGCAGCACAGGAATGTGCATGGCGTGCAAGATGTCTTTGATGATGGGCACCGAGGCGCGTATGTCTTCGGGCGTGGCCTCGCGCTGCGCCTTATATTGTGGGAAGGCCTCGTCGCGAAAGGTCTTGCCGTGGTCGAAAGCCACGCCTAAAAGGGTGGGGTGCTCTTTGCTAAGTATCTCGTGAAGGGTGTTCATAAAGCCCATGACGGCCGAGGTGTTCATGCCCTTCGAGTTGATGCGTGGGTTCTTAATAAAAGCATAATAGGCCCTGTAGATAAGGGCGTATGCGTCGAGAAGAAACAGTTTGTCCATAATAAGTGTGATGTTTGACAGCGTAAAATTACGAAAAATAGTTGACGTGGCCACCCTTTTCGCCTTAGTTTGTCGTTTATAACCAAGATTTTCTGTAATTTTGCATCGCATAGCGTATGCGCCTATCGCTCGAGCTTGGCACACCATCATGCCAATGGGGTGGGGCGCGCTTATTCATCTAACAACAAGATTAAGTAAAGGATATATGGATTTTGTATCTACCATTAAACGCCCTATCGAAAGCGAACTGAATACGTTTATTGAGCTGTTTAACCAGTCGTTGATGCATAGCGACGGCCTGCTGGGTCGGGCGCTGGAGCATATCAGGCAGCGAGCAGGAAAACGTATGCGTCCGATGCTTATCTTGTTGATGGCCAAGAACTTTGGCGAGGTGATCGAGATGACACAGAACGCGGCCATTGGCCTGGAACTGCTACACACGGCATCGCTGGTGCACGACGATGTGGTGGATGAGAGCGCTGAACGACGCGGACAGGCGTCGGTGAACGCTACCTATGATAACAAGGTGGCGGTGCTGGTGGGCGACTATATCCTTTCTACGGCGCTGCTGCATGTGGCTCGCACCCACTCGGAAAAAATTGTTACTTATCTGGCTGAGCTGGGCCGTACACTGTCGGATGGCGAGATATTGCAGCTCTCAAATATCGGGCGTCGCGACATCTCTGAACAGGTGTATTATGATGTTATCAAGCAGAAAACAGCGGCGCTGTTTGAAGCTTGCTGTGGCATTGGGGCGCTGTCGGCTGGCGCCAGCGAAGAGGATATTGAACGTGCGAAACAGTTTGGACAAAACCTGGGAGTAATCTTCCAGATTCGTGATGATATTTTCGATTATTATGACTCGCCCGAAATAGGTAAGCCTACTGGCAATGATATGGCCGAAGGTAAGCTTACGCTGCCCGTTATCTATGCCCTGAACACTGCTGGCGACGAGGCTATGATAGCGCTGGCTCTGAAGGTGAAAGAACACATGGCGTCGGCCGAAGATATCGCTCACCTGGTGGCTTTCGCAAAAGAAAAAGGGGGTATCGATTATGCTGAAAAACGTATGCAAGAGCTGCATAGCGAGGCTCTGCAACTGCTCGACGCCATAGCAAAAGAACACGGCGGCGAACCCGTAAAGAACGCCCTAAAAGCCTACCTCGACTTTGTGATATTGAGGGAGAAATAAGCTTACCCTTACCCCTATACAGGCTTACCCTTACCCCTATACAGCCTTACCTTTACCCTCCAATAACTAATAACCCTTATCACCCATAAAGGCCTTGTGGTAACACTAAAAACCACGATATTCTTTTCTTGCTTTTGTCATCATTTCTCGCATGCCTCCTTGCTCTATAAACGCTGTTTCGAGCTTTTTAATGAGGCGGTTGAGCAAAGTGTCGGTTTGATGTATAAGGGTAATGGCTATATTAGCAATGGTTTCGGCTGAGCGTGCGGGTAGGGCGGCACGATAATAAGCGCTGTCGTTGTGTGCAGCGCAAGCCCGTTTCGCTTGTGCTAAACGAGGATCGTCGGGTGACCATACCAATAGGTCGCGCACCCTAAGATAATCTTCATAATCAACTAACAATTCTTGCAGACTGGCTTTTGCCACGTTTGTTAGTTTTATTTCGGTTTCTTTTGATGTGTTGCCTGCTGCTGCTCCTTCTGCAATATTTTGCTTTCCTGATCGTGCTGCCTGTATCATTTGGTCAATGGATCGGTCGCCTTTCTCTAAAAAATGGTGTGCAAAATAAAAGGTTACATCATACACACATTCGGCTTTCTGGTAGGCTATCAGGTTTTTATAGGAGCCACCATGTGGTAAAAAGGGTTTGGCTACAGGCATAATAGTAAGTTTTTTGTAGTGTTTTGGTGGGGATAGGTTTTTTGAAAAATAAAACTTTTGAGGCTTTTTGCTTAGGCTTTTTAAGACTATAGGCTTTTGGTTCTTAAATCTTTAGGTGTTTAAGCCTTTGAGTGTTTAAGCCTTTGGGTTAAGCCTTTGAGTGTTTAAGCCTTACTAGGCCTTCCTAAGCCCTTTTACGCCTTTGTTGACGGTGTGTGCATTGTTTGCCCCACCTTGGTCAAAGGCTTAGGCAGGCTTAGGTAGGCCTATATAGGCTTATCTTCCTTCAAGGCTTATCTTCCTTCAAGACCTTTGGCTTAGAAGAATTTAACCTCTTGTCCTTCGAGCTCGCTCAGCAGCTGGTTTGCAAGACGGCTGGTGCCCAGACGGAACCACTTGTTAGTAAGCCACTGCTCGCCCAACACCTCTTTTACGATGGTGTAATAGGTGATGGCATCCATCACGCTGTTGATGCCGCCAGCGGGCTTGAAACCAATCTGTATGCCCGTTTGGTCGTAATATTCTTTGATAGCCTGGCACATCACGTAGGCGGCCTCGGGTGTGGCCGAAACCTTCTCTTTGCCAGTAGAGGTCTTGATATAGTCGGCACCAGCGTACATCGAGAGAATAGAGGCCTTCTTGATGTTTGAAGCGGTAACGAGGTCGCCAGTTTCGAGGATAACCTTCATGGCGGCGTCGCCACAGGCAGCCTTCATCTCGCTGATATCCTCGGCACAGCTCTGGTAGTCGCCGCACAAGAACTTGCCCACGGGCATCACGATATCAATCTCGGTAGCACCGTCTTTTACGGCCAGGGCGGTCTCGGCAACCTTTACCTCGATGAGGGCCTGTGAGCTGGGGAAACTGCCCGACACGCAAGCTATCTCAACGCCTTCAACCTCGAGGGTGTCGGCCACGATGCTGGCAAAGCAGGGATACACGCAGATGGTGGCCACGTGAGGAAGGTCGGGATACTGCTCGTCGAAGGCGTTTACACGCTCGGTGAAAGCCATGACAGAGGTGTCGCTATCGGTGGTTTTCAGTGTGGTGAGCTCGATGCTGCCCATAAGGAATTTCTTTACCTCTATGGTGTCGTTTTGAGGCACTTTCTCGGCAATGATGGTGCGCACAGCTTCCTGCACGGCCTTGTCGTCGATGTTCAGGTTATACTTGCTGAACGCCTCTTCAATCTTGCTTGTCTTAGGGGCTGCTCCAGCCTCGATGTTGAGCTTGTTGGGCTCGATGTTCTGTGTGATAGACATAATTTTGTTCTCCTATTTTTTTTTGTTATGTTATTTGTTTTCTTTGGGGTGGGGGTATGGGGCTTATAGGTCTTATAGGGCCTATGGGTCTTATAGGGGTTATAGGGCCTATGGTGTTTGTGGGGTCTATAGGGCCTATAGGTCTTTTGGACCTATACCTCTGGCTTTATGGCCTTTCCCTCCTTTTCCCTTTTAGCTTTGCAGCTTTGGGTTTTCTTTATGCCTTGTGGCATCGCGTTGGGTTTTCTTTTCGATGCTTTTTTGTAGCGCCTCTGTGAGGTCGACACCCGTTTGATTGGCCAAGGCCATGAGTACCCACAGTATGTCGGCCATCTCTTCAGCAGGGTCTTGCTTTTCGCCCGCCTTGAAGCTCTGATCGCCATAACGGCGCGCCATCACGCGGGCCAGTTCGCCCACCTCTTCGGTGAGGCACGCCATATTGGTGAGCTCTGAGAAATAACGCACGCCATAGGTCTTTATCCAGTGGTCTACGGCTTGTTGTGCTTCGCGTATTGTCATTTTTTTTGTTTGTTATGTTTGTTTTTTCTTTCTTTTTTAAGAGAATATGTCTTACTCTTTGTTCTTCGTGTCCATTAGGATGGTTACAGGACCATCGTTGAGCAATTCTACCTTCATGTCAGCGCCGAATTCGCCCGTACCTACAGGTTTGCCCATGGCCTGGGAAAGACGCTGGCAGAAGGCTTCGTAGAGGGGTACAGAGATGTTGTGCGGGGCTGCCTTCAGCCACGATGGGCGGTTGCCTTTCTTTGTAGAGGCAAAAAGGGTGAATTGGCTCACCACGAGGGCTTCGCCATTGATGTCTTGCACCGAGCAGTTCATGACGCCTTGCTCGTCGTCGAAGATACGGAGGGCAGCCACTTTGCGCACCAACCAGTCGACGTCTTCGGTGGTGTCGGCGCTCTCTACGCCTACCAAAATGAGCAGTCCGGGGCCAATGGCCGACTTCACTTTTCCTTCTATTGTAACCGATGCATGGGTTACACGTTGTATCACTAATCGCATGTTTTATTAATGTTGTGAGGTTACACGTTGTTTAGCTGTTTACAAAGATACGCAAAAAGGGCGATATGGCCTTGTTTATAGCCTTATATTTTCGTGTTTGCTTATTCGGCAGAAGCGTTTTCAGGGTGGAAATGGAGGTAAAGCAAGGCTCCTTTGCTCTTGCCGATAGCCTGTTGTAGGGTTTCAAGGCTGGCCTCGCGCATACGTTTTACCGTTTTAAAGGTGTTGAGCAGCAGGTCGCGCGTCTTTGGACCGATGCCGCTGATGTCGTCGAGCTCGCTGTGAAGGGCGTGTTTTGAGCGTTTGTCGCGGTGAAAGGTGATGGCGTAGCGGTGCACCTCGTCTTGAATGTGCGTTAGAATGTGGAAGAGTTCGCTATCAGTCTTCATGCCCACCACTTTGGGTGGAAAGCCAAACAGCAGTTCGTTAGTGCGATGTCGGTCGTCTTTGGCCAGGCCTGCGATGGCGATAGAAAGGTGCAGTTCGTCTTCTATCACCTGTCGCACCACCTCCATTTGTCCCTTTCCACCGTCGGTAATGATAAGGTCGGGCAGGGGTGTGCCTTCTTCTATCATGCGTGTGTATCGGCGGCGCACCACTTCTTGCATTGAGGCGTAGTCGTCGGGGCCCACCACAGTTTTGATATTATATTTGCGATACTCTTTTCGAGCGGGTTTCAGGGCTTTAAACACCACGCAACCCGCCACGGCATCGGTGCCCGATATGTTTGAATTGTCGAAACATTCGATGGTATAAGGCATCTTTTCCATGCCCAACTTTTGCTGCAATTCTTTCATCAATCGCGTTTGCTTTTGCTCGGGATTGAGCTTTTCTGCCTGTTTCAGGCGGTCGAATTTATACTGGCGGCAGTTCATCTCTGATAGCTCTAAAAGGTGCTTTTTATCGCCGCGCTGGGGCACGAAGAACTGTGCATCTTTCAGCGCCCAGTCGATGTCGAAGGGCACTATTATTTCGCGTGCTGTGCTATGAAAACGCTCGCGTATTTCGGGTATGGCAGTGAGCAAAAGTTCTTGATCGGTTTCATCGAGCTTGCGCTTATATTCGTAGGTGAAGCTCTGGCAGATGGCGCCATTTTTCACGTGAAGGAAGTTGATGAAAGCGTGGTTTCGGCTGTCGTCGTCGGTGATGGTGAAGACGTCGACATCGGTGATAGTGTGACTTACCACTTCGCTTTTGGCGCAATAATTTTCAATCAGCAGATACTTTTGTTTAACACGTTCGGCGGCCTCAAACTCGAGATTTTCGGCCAATCGCTGCATATTTTGATACAAAAGGTCGCGCAGTTGGCGGGTGTTTCCTTTTAATATTTCGCGTGCCTGACGCATGTTTTCCTGATACTCGTCGTAGCTTTGACGGCCTACGCATGGGCCCATGCAGTTGTGAATATGGTATTCGAGACATGGCTTAAACTGCCCTTTGCCGATGGCTTCGGGCGAAAGCGGAAGACGGCATGTGCGAGGCTTATACAGCTTCTTGATAAGGTCGAGCACGGCATACATACTGGCGGGGTGGCTATACGGCCCATAGTAGGTTCCGAAGCTTTTGTTGATGTGTCGTGTCTTGAATATTCGGGGGAAAAATTCGTTGGTAACGCAGATGCTGGGGTAGGTCTTTCCGTCTTTCAGCAAGACGTTATAACGGGGGTTATATTTCTTGATGAGACTGTTCTCGAGCAGCAGCGCATCCTCCTCGGTATTGACCACGGTATAGCTGATATCGTGTATCTTTGATACGAGCACTTTGGTCTTGTAACGGTCAACCTCTCGATGAAAATATGACGACACGCGGCGCTTCAAATTCTTGGCCTTGCCCACATAGATAATGGTGTGGTCGGCATCATAGTATTGGTAGCTGCCTGGCTTTTCAGGCATGCTGGCCACGATGCTCTTTAGGCGTGCCAGGCGTGCTTCATTTTCTTCTTTTGTCATGTAGCGTAACTATTTAAATTAGAGATTGTTTGTTGTTTAAAGTTTCACGTGAAACTATAACCCTTTTGTTTGTAGATGGAGTGGGGTATAAGCGGCCATTTAATCGTTAAAGCGGCTGCGGCTTTAGCGTGTTTGGGCGTTTATGTTTAGGCAATACGGGGGTGCGATGCCCTGTCGTGGTGAACAATAAAAGGACAACAGAAACAACGTTGCTTTCTTACCCACTTTCTTATGCAATGGTGTGTAACGTTTGTTTTTGTTGCCCTTTCGTTGTTTCGGGTTATTGGGCTTTTTTTTGTTCAGCCCACCACCTCGGAAAGATGGTTGATTTTAGATCTTAATAAGCGATGTTATTTCGATGTCTTCGTCGAAGCCTTCGCGTCCGTTCAGGTTCTCGTTCACCAGTTCGATGATGAAGTTGCAGTAAACCTTTTTGGGCTTAAACTTCTTAACCAAGTTGCAAGCCGCTTTCATCGTGCCACCTGTTGCGAGGAGGTCGTCGTGCAGCAAGATGACGTCGTCCTCGTTGATGGCATCCTTATGAATTTCGATAGTGTCGATGCCATACTCTTTAGCGTAGCTTTCTTGGATGGTTTCGCAAGGCAGCTTGCCTGGCTTGCGACAGAGCACAACGCCAGCACCCAGTTCGAGGGCTAATGCTGATGACATGACGAAGCCACGCGACTCGATGCCCACGATTTTTGTGATTCCCTTGTCTTTGTAGAGTTCGTACATTTCGCGGTTGATCTCTTTCAAGCACTCAGCACTTTTAAAGAGCGTGGTTACATCGCGGAAGTTGACGCCCTTGATAGGCCAGTCGGGGATGCAACGCAGGTTTTCCAGTAACAGTTCGTTGTTTTCTTTCATTTTATTGTTTGTTTGATGATGTTTTGTTTGTTTTGTGGCTAAGCCTTTATAAGCCTTTCTAAGCTTTTCTATGCCGAGGGAGAGTGATGACTTTTTATGCTGTGGCTGGTGTTAGGCTTTGCTTGTTGCGTTTGCTATCTGTGCATGAGCACCAGCAGCACGTTGATGTCGCTGGGTGATACGCCAGGGATGCGGCTGGCCTGAGCCAGCGTTTCGGGATTGATGGCGGTAAGCTTTTGTCGGCCCTCGGTAGAGATCTCGTGCAGTTCGGCATAATTGAAGTGCCCCTTGATGCGGATGTTCTCTAAGCGGTGCATCTTATCGGCGATGAGACGTTCGCGTTTGATGTATCCGTCATATTTGATGCCAATCTCCGTCGACTCGGCGATTTCCTCTTTGCGGTTTGGCGACATCTCCACCTGCTCTTTCAGTGCGGGCAGGATGTTGGCCAGCGCTTGTAGCGTGAGTTGTGGGCGAGCGATGAGGTCGGCCACCTTACATCCTTCGCGCAGCGGCGTGGTGCCCAGTTGCTCCAGTGCTCCGTTCACCTCTGATGGTTTTACCGATGTGTTTCGGCAGAACGCAGTGAGGCGGTCGGTGTGTTCCTTTTTCTGCAGCCACCAGTCGTAGCGTTGGCGCGAGGCCAGTCCTAAGCGGTAGCTGCGCTCGGTAAGTCGGGCGTCGGCATCGTCTTGTCGCAGCAAGATGCGATATTCGGCTCGCGATGTAAACATACGGTATGGCTCGTCAACGCCCTTTGTGGTGAGGTCGTCGACCAAGACACCGATGTAGCTCTCGTCGCGTTTCATCACGAAAGGTTCGCTGCCTGCGCAACGCAGTGCGGCGTTAATGCCCGCCACGGTGCCCTGTCCGCCCGCCTCTTCGTAGCCTGTGGTGCCGTTTACCTGTCCGGCGAAGAACAGTCCGTTCACCAGTTTCGACTCGAGCGATGGGTTGAGCTGTGTGGGGTCGAAGTAATCGTATTCGATGGCGTAGCCCGGACGATAGATTTTCGCGTCGCGCAGCGCAGGTATCTTGCGTAAGGCTGCCAGCTGCACCTCCATGGGCATGCTCGACGAGAAGCCGTTTAGATACATCTCGTTAGTATCTTCGCCCTCGGGCTCCAAGAACAGCGGGTGCTGCTGCTTATCGGGAAAAGTGGTGAGCTTTGTCTCGATGCTGGGGCAGTAGCGTGGGCCGGTGCTCTTAATTTGTCCGTTGTAGAGTGGCGAGTCGGCGATGGCGCTCATCAGCGTGCTATGTACCTCGGGGTTGGTGTTGCAGGTCCAGCACGGCAGTTGTTTCAGAACGCGGTGCGGCGCCATGAACGAGAACTGGTGAAAGTCGGTCTCGCCGGGCTGCTCCTCCATGTCTTCAAAATGAACGCTGCGTCGGTCGATGCGCACGGGCGTTCCTGTTTTCATGCGATACGACCTGATGCCGTGTTGTGTGATGCTCTCGGTGAGATGATGCACGGCAGGTTCAGCACAGCGGCCACCCTCTACCTGTCGGCGTCCTACATGCATCAGTCCGTTCAAGAATGTTCCTGCTGTGATGATGGTGCAGCGGGCGTGCAAGGTTACGCCCCATACGGTGCGCACGCCTTTGGCCTCGCCGTTTTCAACGATGAGCTCGTCGGCCTGGTCTTGCCAGATGTCGAGGTTGGGTGTGTTGTCGAGCAGTGTGCGCCACTGCCATATAAACTTGCCGCGGTCGCATTGTGCGCGGGGGCTCCATACGGCAGGCCCTTTGCCTCGGTTCAGCATGCGAAACTGTATGGCGGTGGCGTCGGTCACGATGCCCATCTGTCCACCCAGCGCGTCGATTTCGCGTACAATCTGTCCTTTGGCTATACCGCCCACGGCGGGGTTGCAGCTCATCTGCGCTATTTTGTTCATGTCCATCGTTACGAGGCACGTCTTAGCGCCCATGTTTGCGGCTGCTGTAGCGGCTTCACAACCGGCGTGTCCGCCTCCGATGACAATGACGTCGTAAAATAAATCCATTACATAAAAAATATTGTGCGGCAAAATTAAGAAATAAAATTGATTTTTGCCCTAAAATAGTTTGTTTTATCATCAAAATATAGTATTTTTGCAGTCTAAATGAGCGCGCACGATACCTAATATATGGTATTGAGCGGGTTCTTTCTTTATGCGTTGACCGCCCCTTGATGATAAAGGACTAATATTTCTAACAGTTAAATAATTAAATTTCAATCATTTATGTGGTTAATCAATTCAACTATTGGTAGAAAAGTAGTGATGTCGTTAACAGGCATTGCGCTTATTCTATTCTTGACATTCCACATGTCAATGAACGTTGTAGCCCTGTTCTCAGGCAAAGCTTACAACATGATTTGTGGAGCCCTCGGCGCACATTGGTATGCCGTAGTAGCAACCCTCGGACTGGCTGCTTTGGCCGTGCTCCACATCGTTTACGCCTTCTGGCTGACGATGCAGAACCGTGCCGCTCGTGGCTCAGAGCGCTATGCTGTTGTGGCTAAACCCGCTGGTGTAGAGTGGGCATCGCAGAACATGCTGGTGCTGGGTATCATCGTTCTCGTGGGCCTTCTGCTCCACTTCTGGAACTTCTGGTACAACATGATGTTTGCCGAGCTCGTAGGCTTTGAGGGTGTGTGCAAACCTGCCGACGGCTATGGCTGGATTCAGCAAACCTTCAGCAACCCCTTGTTCGTTGTCCTCTACATTGTATGGCTCGTAGCACTGTGGTTCCACCTCACTCACGGCTTTTGGAGCGCTATGCAGACCTTTGGCTGGAACGGTAAGGTATGGTTCAACCGTTGGAAGGTTATTGGTCAGGTTTATTCAACCCTGCTCATCCTGGGCTTCCTCGTGGTAGTAGTAGTGTTTGCCGTTAAGAACCTTTGCGGCTGCTGCTAATTCAAACATCAACATTCAAAAATCATAATTCAATATTATGGCTAAGACAATTAATTCAAGAATCCCCGAAGGCCCCGTGGCCGAGAAGTGGACCAACTATAAAGCTCACCAGCGTTTGGTGAACCCCAAGAACAAACTGAAGCTCGACGTGATTGTGGTAGGTACAGGTCTGGCTGGTGCCAGCGCTGCTGCCAGCCTCGGCGAGATGGGCTTCCGCGTGCTTAACTTCTGTATTCAGGACTCACCCCGCCGTGCACACTCTATCGCTGCACAGGGTGGTATTAACGCTGCTAAGAACTATCAGAACGACGGCGACTCTGTCTATCGCCTGTTCTACGATACAGTAAAGGGTGGCGACTACCGTGCTCGTGAGGCTAACGTATATCGTCTGGCAGAGGTGTCGAACAGCATCATCGACCAGTGCGTAGCCCAGGGCGTTCCTTTCGCTCGCGAATATGGTGGTATGCTGGCTAACCGTTCATTCGGTGGTGCACAGGTGTCACGTACCTTCTATGCTAAGGGTCAGACAGGCCAGCAGTTGCTGCTCGGTGCTTATTCAGCCCTGTCAAAGCAGGTTAACACTGGCCGCGTACAGCTCTACACACGTTACGAGATGGAAGACGTGGTTATCGTTGATGGCCGCGCTCGTGGTATCATCGCCAAGAACCTCGTAAGCGGTAAGCTCGAGCGCTTCTCAGCCAACGCTGTAGTAATTGCTACTGGTGGTTATGGCAACACTTACTTCCTTTCTACCAACGCTATGGGTTGCAACTGTACTGCTGCTATCCAGTGCTACCGCAAGGGTGCTTACTTTGCTAACCCCTGCTACGTTCAGATCCACCCCACCTGTATCCCCGTACACGGCGACAAGCAGTCGAAGCTGACCCTTATGTCAGAGTCGTTGCGTAACGACGGCCGTATCTGGGTGCCCAAGAACCTTGAAGATGCTAAGGCACTGCAGGCAGGCACCAAGAAGGGTTCAGACATTGCTGAAGAAGATCGCGACTACTACTTGGAGCGTCGCTATCCCGCCTTCGGTAACCTCGTTCCCCGCGACGTGGCTTCACGTGCTGCCAAGGAGCGTTGCGACAAGGGCTACGGCGTGAACAACACGGGTCTGGCTGTGTTCCTCGACTTCTCTGAGTCAATCAACCGCCTCGGCATCGACGTTATTCGTCAGCGCTATGGCAACCTCTTCGATATGTATGAGGAGATTACCGACGTTAACCCCGGCGAGCTGGCTAACGAAATCAATGGCGTGAAGTATTACAACCCGATGATGATCTACCCCGCTATCCACTACACCATGGGTGGTATCTGGGTTGACTACGAGCTCATGACCTCTATCACAGGTCTGTTCGCTATCGGCGAGTGCAACTTCTCTGACCACGGTGCTAACCGTCTGGGTGCTTCGGCTCTGATGCAGGGTCTGGCCGACGGTTACTTCGTGCTGCCTTACACCATTCAGAACTACCTGGCCGACCAGGCTATCTGGCCCCACATCCCCACCGACCGTCCCGAGTTTGAGGCTGCCGAGAAGGGTGTACAGGCTGAGATTGACCGCCTGATGAACATCAAGGGTAAGCGTTCTGTCGACTCTATCCACAAGGAACTGGGCCACGTAATGTGGGAGCACGTAGGTATGGGTCGTACCAAAGAGGGTCTAGAAGAGGGCATCAAGCTCATTCAGAAGATCCGCAAAGAGTTCAACACCAACCTCTTCATCCCTGGAGAGAAAGAGGGCCTGAACGTAGAGCTCGACAAGGCTATCCACTTGCGCGACTTCATCCTCATGGGCGAGCTGATCGCTCACGACGCTCTCTCACGTGAGGAGTCATGCGGTGGCCACTTCCGCGAGGAGCATCAGACTCCCGAGGGCGAGGCTCAGCGCGACGACGAGAACTTCTTCTACGTAGGTTGCTGGGAATACAAGAACGACGACGAGACCGCTCCTGAGCTCATCAAGGAGCCGCTCGAGTATGAGGCAATCAAGGTACAGACACGTAACTATAAGAACTAATTAGTTGACGAGTTGACAAGTAAACGAGTTGACGAGCTGATAGTTTTGTGAGTAGAAGAGGTAATAAGAATAAGTAAGACACTTGTTAAATGATACCTCATTATCCAAATCGTTAGGTCGTCAGCTTGTCAGATTGTCAACCTGTTACTAAAAAGAAAATAAACAATAATCCTGTTAACAGGAAAACGAGGATGAAGAGTCACAAGAATCTGATAGTTTGGCAAAAGAGTATGAAGCTTGTGACACGGCTTTATGAGGTAACCCGTACGTTTCCAAAAGAAGAATTGTTCGGAATAACCTCCCAAATGCGAAGAGCAGCCGTTTCTATCCCATCCAATATAGCAGAAGGTTATGGGCGTGTTTACGGAAAAGAAACATTTAAATTTCTTAGTAACGCCTTAGGTTCTGCTTTAGAATTGGAGACACAGCTTGAGATATGCTTCAGATTAGGTTTTGGTTCCGATACCGATTTATATGAATTGATGAATTTGACGAATGAAATATTGCGTATGCTTGCAGCGCTTATAAAGACTGTTAATCCATCAATCGCTTTAAGTATAAATAAGGAACAAAACGTGTAAACTCTCATGCTATCAGCTTGTCAGCTTGTCAACTCGTTAACTTGTTAACTAAACAGAAAGATTATGGCAAACATATCATTCACACTGAAGGTGTGGCGTCAGAACGGTCCTAAGGCACAGGGCCATTTCGACACATTTGAAATGAAGGATATCCCTACGGATACCTCATTCCTTGAAATGCTCGACATCCTGAACGAGCAGCTCATTGAAGAAGGCAAAGAGCCTTTCGTATTCGACCACGACTGCCGCGAGGGTATCTGCGGTATGTGCTCGCTCTACATCAACGGCCATCCCCACGGCCCCAACTCAGGTGCTACCACCTGTCAGCTCTACATGCGTAAGTTTAACGATGGCGACGTAATCACTGTTGAGCCTTGGCGTTCAGCAGCCTTCCCCATTATCAAAGACTGCATGGTAGACCGTTCTGCCTTCGATAAGATTATCCAGGCTGGTGGCTATGTAAGCGTGCGCACGGGTCAGCCCCAGGACGCTAACGCCATCCTCATCCCGAAGGAAGATGCCGACGAGGCTATGGACTGCGCTACCTGTATCGGTTGCGGCTGCTGCGTTGCTGCCTGCAAGAACGGTTCAGCTATGTTGTTCGTAAGCTCTAAGGTAAGCCAGCTGGCACTGCTGCCCCAGGGTCGTCCCGAGGCCGCTACCCGCGCCAAGGCAATGATTGCAAAGATGGAAGAGCTGGGCTTCGGTAACTGCACCAACACCCGCGCTTGCGAGGCTGAGTGCCCGAAGAACGAGTCGATTGCTAACATCGCTCGCCTGAACCGCGAATTCATCAAGGCTAAGTTGGCCGACTAATTTCGACCTCTAATAAATAGAAAGCGGATGCGCTGCACACTTTCCCGTGTGCAATGCATCCGCTTTTTTGTTTACTTATCCATTTTTTCAGTTGTTCATATCTTGTTTAGTTTCGATATTTTTTCTTTTTACGTTTATTGCTGTTCGTTTTGGCACCACCAGAGAGCAATCATTTACAACAGTTTCAGTCGGTACATCATTCCCAGTTCTATGCGGTTGGTGTTATAGTCAGACAGTTGGCTCTTTGTGCTATAAATATATTGTCGGCCTGTATATGCCAAGAACAGGCGCAAGTCTTGTTGTTGCTTGCGTGCCGGATAATATTCAATACTGCCTACATATCCCAGCGCCTTTCGGTAGTTTTTAAACTGCTCGTTCTTTGTTAGGCTGGCCGTTTCGTACATGCCTTTCAGCACCAGGTTCCAGTTGTTAGCGCATTGCCAGAACATCTTCGTTACACATCCTTGGTACAGCACCTTGCCCACATGCAGGTTTGTGGCCGTGGGGTCGAGGGTGGCAGCTACCTCTCGTGTGGCAATGCCCATGCGGTCGAGGTCGTCGTAAGTCATGTTATAGTCGAAGTACCATTGCAGCTTACTCAGGTTCAGCTTTTGGCCCAGTCGTAAAAAGCGGCTATATTTGTTTTTGGCCTGTGTGCGCAGTGTGTACGACCATCGTGTTTGCAGCTTTCCGTCGCAAAAGGTGCCGTTCCAGCCCACGTTGTAGCTTAGAAGGGTGTTGGCGGTTTCCAGTTTCTCAGTGGCCAGGGTGGGGGTGGTTGTAGCTGCAGAAGCCGAGGCTGTGCTTGTTCCGTTTGTCACGGTGGCGTCGGCGCCAAACTCTTCGTCCAGCTTGCCGTTGTAGGTGTTGCATACCTCGGCCGTGAACTGTTGGTTAGGTGTGGCGTTGAACAGCAGATTGATGGCTGCCTTTGAGCCGTCAACATTGTCTTCGATATCTGAAAATTGGTAGACAAACACTGTGGGCTCATCATACTCGAATGAGCCCAGGGCCTAGTTTTTCTTTCCGCCCTGTACGGCCCATTGCTCGTTAATCTTCCAGCCCACCATCATATAGTCGGTGGCTTTGGCAAAGCCATCTTCGCCCATGGCAGTAGCGTTTTTGTTCAGTCGGTGGCGAAAGCGGTAATACAGATTATCAGTAAGATGCCCCTTCATCTCAACGCGCAGATGTCGGTTATAGAAGCGCGAGTTCCAGTTGCCGTCACGCGAGTCGTTGTTTATCTGAAAGCTGCCGGCATAGTTTATGTATAAGTTGTGCTTTTGAGCTTGGCCCGTGGTGGGCAGCATAGCCAAAAGGGGTGTGAGAGCCAGTGTAGTGAGAATATGTTTCATAATCTTATCTAAATTGTTATAAGAACTGAATGATGAGGTAACAAGGTTTTGTAAGTTTGAAATATTTTTTTCTTTCTGCTTGCAAAATTACAACCTTTTTTCCGAAAGTCTTTTTTATATTTTGAACAATAATTTGTAAAAAACTAACGTACCCCTGTTTTTTCCTTGGTGCCAGTGACGGCAAAAGCAAATAATTGTACAAAATACGTGCAGGCCCTAACAACCGATTTGGGTTAAACCGCTCAGCATAAATAGGGTGAAAAGAGGGCTGAATTTGTGCGTTTGATAGAAAAGTAGTATCTTTGTCGGCATGACTAATTATTTTACCTCTATCCCCCGTACTCATTACTCATGCCTTGTACGTTTGGGCGTGCCTATTGTTGTGGGACAGTTGGGCACTGTAGTGTTAGGATTTGCCGATACACTGATGATTGGCCATCACAGTATGCAAGAGCTGGCGGCCGCCAGCTTCATCAATGTGATGTTTACCCTTGTTGTTATTTTTTCCATGGGTTTCAGCTATGGCCTTACGCCCGTTGTGGGCAACCATTATGGCCGCGACGAGCACGAGGCCATTGGCGATGTGTTGCGTAACAGCATGGCTGCCAACACGGCGCTGTGTGCCCTGATGCTGATGGTGTGTACGGCCTTTTATATGGGGCTTGACTATATGGGTCAGCCCACCGAGCTGCTGCCGCTGATGCGCCCCTACCTGTTGGTCAATATTGTGTCGTTGCCGTTTATGTGCTGGTTCAACTGTTTCAAGCAGTTTTTTGATGGCATCACCCATACCCGCACCCCTATGTATGTTATTGTGGGCGGCAATGTGCTAAACATTGTGGGCAATGCCGTGCTCATTTATGGCTTGGGTCCGTTTCCTGAGATGGGCTTGCTGGGTGCAGGTATCTCTACGCTCTTTTCGCGTGTGATGATGTGTGTGGCCTTTGCCGTCATCTTTTTCTCCCTTCGCAAGTATCGTGTTTATCGCGATGCGTGCCTAAAGGGTAGCGTGAAGCGCGAAATGTTTGTTCGCCTGAACGCTTTGGGCTGGCCCGTAGCGCTACAGCTGGGCATGGAGACGGCGTCGTTCTCGCTGGCAGCCCTGTTTGTGGGCTGGATAGGCACCACAGCGTTGGCAGCCCATCAGGTGGCACTCACGGTGTCGCAGGTGCTGTATCTGTTATATAGCGGCATGGCGTCGGCGGTGGCTGTGCGTGTGAGCTTTTTCCATGGTCAGCACGACCTTGTTGCTGTGCGGCAAACGGCTACGGCGGGCTTCCATATAGTGCTGTCTATCGCCCTTGTGCTTAGTGTGCCCATCTTTTTGCTGCGTAACTATATAAGCTATTGGTTTACCTCGTCGGCCGAGGTGAGCGTGCTGGTGGCGCAAACCATTATTCCGCTCATCATCTACCAGTTTGGCGACACGCTGCAATATACCTATGCCAATGCGTTGCGTGGCATCTCGCGCGTAAAGCCTATGATGTATGGCGCCTTTGTGGCCTATTTCTGTGTTTCGTTGCCACTGAGCTGGCTTATGGGCATACACCTGGGCTATGGCCTCATAGGTGTGTGGTCGGGGTTCCCTGTGGGCCTTACCACGGCTGGCGTGATTTATTATGTTTGCTTTAAGCGAGCGCTTGCTAAGGAGGCTTCGGGTTTTTAGCAATTAGGCTGGCTAAGCCTTTCTAAGCACTAAGCCTTACTAAGCCTGGCTAAGCCTTTCTAAGCCCTTGGAGAAATTTCCCCTTGGCTTAGGTAGGCTTAGGCTGGCTTAGTAAGGCTTAGCTCTTTCTTATCTTATCTTTTTATCTTTATCTTTGCTTTTCTTTTCTTTTCTTTTCTTTATTTCTTCTTCGGACGTCGTCTGGCCCATCCCTCTTCGCTGAAGTCGGGTTCTTCGCCTTTCAGCTGAGCGTTGTTGTCGTTAAAAAACTGTTTCCAGTCGTCTTTTTTGCCATTGTCTTTGAAGGCGGGAGAGTCGGTCTTGCGCTTCGACTTCTTCTCATAACGAGCAAAGCCGTTGTCGGCATCATCGTCGAAGGCGTTGCGGCCTCGGCGGCCTTTTCCTTCGCCTTTACGACCCATTGTGTCGCCATTATGGCCTTTTCCTTCGCTTCTGCGGCCTTCTTTGCCTGCCGAGCGGGTATATCCACCTGCACGGCTGTCGGCGTCGTTACAGCGCACGCTACGGCCTCGATAGGTAGCACCGTCGAGCGCGTTCATTACCTTTTGGGCGTCTTGTTCGGGCACCTCGATGTAAGCAAACTTACTCAGCAGGTCGATGTGTCCCACCTCTTGGCGTCCGTCAACGTGGCGGTTGATAAACTGCATCACCTCGCCCGGATAGAAGCCATCGTTCTTGCCCAGGTTGATGAACAGGCGCTTAAAGCCAGCCTCGGCCTTGCGCGGCCCGCGCTGTCGGGTGTTGGTGCCGCCCTTGCCTCTTCCCTCGGCGTTGCGTGTGGCGCGGTCGTTGGTGGGCTTCAGTATCTCGGGTGCGTCGGCATAATATTTTAAGAAGCGTCCAAACTCGAGGCTTACAATCTTCTTCAAGATATCTTCTTTGTCAACATATTCGAAGTGGCGGTTAATGTCCTCCATGAAGGGGGCTATCTCGTCTTCATCAACGTCGGCCTTCTCAATCTCGTCAATGGCTTTATACAGTTGTTTGGTACAAATTTCTTTTGGGGTAGGCAGAGTGCCGTCCACAAAGTCTTTGCCTATCTCGCGCTCAATGTCGCGCACCTTGCGCTTTTCGCGTGAGTGTATAATGCTGATCGAGGTGCCTTTCTTGTCAGCGCGGCCTGTACGTCCTGAGCGGTGTGTGTAGCTCTCAATGTCGTCGGGCAAGCCATAGTTTATCACGTGTGTCAGGTCGTCAACATCCAGTCCGCGAGCCGCCACATCGGTAGCCACCAGCAGCTGCGTGAGGTGCTGACGAAACTTCTGCATGGTGAGGTCGCGTTGCTGCTGCGACAGGTCGCCGTGTAACGACTCGGCATTATATCCATCACGTATCAGCTTGTCGGCCACCTCTTGCGTTTCTTTCTTTGTACGGCAGAAGATGATGGCGAAGATGCGCGGATAGTAGTCGACGATGCGTTTCAGTGCCAGATATTTATCCTTTGCGTTCACCATATAGTAGATGTGGTTTACGCTCTCGGCGCCCTCGTTGCGCGAGCCCACCACAATTTCTTTAAAGTCGTGCAGATAGCTCTTGGCAATGCGTTCTATCTCGCGGCTCATGGTGGCCGAGAAGAGTAGGGTGTTGCGGTCGGCGGGCACGCCTTCAAAGATGGCGTTGATAGAGTCGGCAAAGCCCATGTTCAGCATCTCGTCGGCCTCGTCGAGCACCACGTTTTCTACGGCGTCGAGCTTTGCCACGCCACGGTTCATCAGGTCAATCAGTCGGCCTGGTGTAGCCACGATAATCTGTGCGCCATGTTTCAGTGCATGAATTTGGTCAACGATGCTGGTGCCGCCATATACGGCCACCACGTTTACGCCATGAATATATTTTGAAAAGTCTTTCAGGTCGTCGGCAATCTGCAGGCAGAGCTCACGCGTAGGGCTGAGCACGATGGCCTGTGTATGTCGTTGTGTGGGGTCGATGCGTTGCAGCAAGGGTATGCCAAAGGCGGCTGTTTTTCCTGTTCCTGTTTGTGCCAAGGCAATAACATCGTTACCGTGCCCCAGCAGGTACGGTATCACTTCTTCTTGTACGGGCATGGGATGTTCAAAGCCCAGCTCGGTAATGGCGCGTCGAATCTCTTCGTTTACGCCTAATTCTTCAAATGTCTTCAATCTTTCGTGTTTTTTTTGTTTCGCCTGATGTTTTTCGTCTGCCAGCACCAGCACGCTTCGCCCTGCGAAACTCGTATAAAAAAATAATCGGGTGCAAAGTTAGTGAAAATAAATCACTTGCACCGCTTTGCCTCTGTTATTTTTCGTTTAATGCGCGTAAATATGAAAAATATTTATGACAGGCACCTCGCTTGATAAGGCTCCGGGCGGAACCTATATCGTGAAGAGCGGTGATAAGGTGATAAAGGTTAGAAAGTGATTGATCTTATTATAAAATAAGCCTCACGAGGCCTTTCTAAGTCTTCCTAAGCCATTGGTAAAGGAGGATAGAAGAAGGGCCTGGTGAGGCTTATTTGTTGTTTTAGAAGGGCCTAATGAGGCTTAATTATTGCTTTGAAAGGGTTTTGTGAGGCTGGAAAAGGCCTAATGAGGCTTATTTTATAATTGTTTAGTGAGGCCTCATCTTTTGTTGTTCTTACGCCTTCAGCGCGGCAGCCATAGCTTCGCCCAATGCTTGGCATTGCTGTCTTATCTCGTCGCTCATGCCCTGTTTCATGTCAACGGGTGTGCCCACGGGAGTGTAGTGTAGGCGTGTTTCGTTCCATTTGCCTATCTTGGCCACAGCCTTGCTGGCCCATGCGTGGCTACCAAACCAGCCCAACAGGCGGTTCTTAATGTCGCGGTTGGCCAGTTCTTCCAGCAGCACGTCCATCTCGTGATACAGGCCGTTGTTATAGGTGGGAGCACCCACGATGAGGCCTTTGTAGCGGAACACGTCGCGCAAGATGTACGAGTGGTGTGTTTTTGATACGTTATACAGCACAATGTTTTTCACGCCTGCCTTGCTGGCAGCCTGGGCTATCACCTCGGCCATGCGCTCGGTGTTGCCATACATGGTGCCGTAGCATATCACCAGGCCAGGCTCGGCGTCGTAGCGCGACAGGCGGTCGTATATGCCCACCACACGCTCTACATACTGGTGCCATACGGGGCCGTGGGTAGAGCAGATGTAGTCAATCTGTACGCCAGCCAATTTCTTCAGTGCGTTCTGCACAGGCGTGCCATATTTGCCCACTATGTTGCTATAATAGCGCGTCATCTCCATCCAGAAGGTGTCGCAGCAAATGTCGTCGTCAATCACGCCACCGTTCAGTGCTCCGAAGCAGCCAAAGGCATCGCCCGCAAACAGCGTGTGCGTGGTTTCGTCGAGTGTCATCATGGTTTCGGGCCAGTGCACCATAGGTGTGAGTGTGAAACGCAGGGTGTGCTGTCCCAGCGACAGCGTGTCGGCGTTTTTCACCTCAATCTCGTTTCCGCTGATGTGGTAGAAGCCCTGCATCATGCCAAAGGTTTTCTTGTTGCCTATGACCTGAACGTCGGGGTAGTATTGCTTCAGCAACGCCAGCGAGCCACTGTGGTCGGGCTCCATGTGGTTCACCACCACATAGTCGATAGGTCGGTTGCCTATCACCTCTTTAATGTTTTCAAGATACTGAGCGAAGAAGTCGGCCTCAACGGTGTCGATGAGGCACACCTTTTCGTCAACAATGAGGTATGAGTTGTAGCTCACGCCGTCGGGCAGTGGCCACAGGCCCTCAAACAGAGCCTTGTTGCGGTCGTTTACGCCTACATAGTAGGTGCTTGTTGTAATTGTTTGCATATTGTTGGTTTTAACTAAGCCTTTCTAAGCCTTTATAGGCCTCTCTAAGCCTTGGAGACTTTTGGCTGGTTTTTATTGTCTTATCTTTTCTCCAAAATCTTTTGAAACATAATTAAAAATGTCTTTGCAGCTGTCGGCCGAGAACAGTTGGGCGTAGTGTATCATCTCATCCCATTGCGTTTCGGTCAGGCCGCGGTCAAGGTCGGCACGCGTTATGCCCTGCTTTATCATAGCAAATAGCAGGCCAGCGTTAAAGTTGTCGCCCGCACCAATGGTGCTCACCGTTTCGGTCTTGGGCGTGTCATACTGCTTGCGCCACGGGCCATCAGAGAATACCGTTACAGGGCCCGCGCCATCGGTGTAGATAAAGCGTTTGCAGTAGAACGATATCTGCGCCTTGTAGGTTTTGTCGGCATCGTCGGTGCGATACAATATGTTAAAGTCGTCGTGGCTGCCGCGCACCATGTCGGCCATCTCCAGATTTTCAATCAGGTTGGGCGTCACGCGCATCACGTCGTTGCGGTGCGAGGGCCTATAGTTAACATCGTAAAACAAGATGGCGCCCTTTGAGCGTGCATATTCGAGCAGTGCCGACACCTGTGGCCTTACCACAGGGTTTACGGCGTAGAATGAGCCAAAGAGCACAATGTCGTCGGGCTGAATGTCAGGATAGTCGAAGTCGAGATGTTCGTGTGGCGTGTCGCGGTAGAACACATAGTCGGCCTCGTTTTTTTCGTTCAAGAAAGCCAGCGATACAGGCGACTTGCTGCCTTGGTTCGCCTTCACGTTGTTGGCGTCAACGCCATTGTCTTTCAGAAATTGCACAATATGTTCGCCCACGCGGTCGTTGCCCGTTTCGGCAAAGAAGGTGGTGGGCACGCCAGCCCTTCCTAACGACACGATGGCGTTGAAGGTAGAGCCTCCTGGCACTGCCTCGATGGGTTTGTTGTTCTTGAAAATAATGTCGAGCATTGTCTCGCCAATGCCAATTACTTTTCGCATAGTGATATATTGATGTTTATGTTGTGTCAAACAAATTAAAATTCAGCGCTTGCAAATATCTCAATATTTTGTGACATTACAAAGACTTTTTTCGTATTTTTGCATTCTGTGAATGTTATTTAAAGAGAAGAAGAAAAAAATGACACCAACATATAACCCATACCATTTCTGCCAATTAGCGAATGGCTTGCGCGTGGTACACTGCCAGTCGGCCTCGCACGTAATGTATTGTGGATACGCCCTGAAGGTGGGCGCCCGCGACGAGCGTCCCGACGAAGAGGGCATGGCACACTATAACGAGCACATGTCGTTTAAGGGCACCGAGCGTCGCACGTCGACAGCCGTCATCAACTATCTCGAGCGGGTAGGGGGCGACCTGAACGCCTACACCAACAAAGACGCCACCGTGTATCATGCCGCCGTGCTGTGCGAATATACTCCACGTGCTGTCGACCTGCTCACCGATATGGTGTTTCACAGCACATGCCCACAGGCCGAGATGGAGAAAGAGGTAGAGGTGATATGCGACGAGATAGAAGGCTATAACGACACGCCTGCCGACCTTATCTACGATCAGCTCGAGCACCTATTGTTTGAAGGGCACGCCCTTGGACATAGCACGCTGGGTCAGCCCGACACCATTCGTGCCTACACCCACCAGCAGCTCATGGCCTTCCGTCAGCGTCTGTATCAGCCTGAGCGCGCCGTGTTCTTTGCCTATGGCGATATCGACTTCACCCGTCTGGTGCGTCTGCTCAGCAAGGCTCATGGTTGCCCCATGCCCGTGCTCACGACAGGCGGAGCAGTAGCCGTTGATGCCCTCTTGCCGCCACCCCCATCCTTTGGCCAGCTGCCCGTGTTGCCCGCCTATACCCCCCGACACGAGGCCGAAGATAAAGACACCCACCAGTGCCACGTTATCTTGGGCACCCGCGCCTATGGCCTGAACCATCCGCGTCGCATGACCTTGGCGTTGGTAACCAATCTGCTGGGCGGCCCAGGCATGTCGGCAAGGCTCAACCTGTCGTTGCGCGAGCGCCATGCCCTGGTTTATACCGTTGAGAGCTTCTTCATCACCTATTCAGATACCGGCGTGTGGGGCGTATATTTTGGTTGCGACCCCCACGATGTGTCGCGCTGCCGCCGACTGGTGCGCCGCGAGCTTGACCGATTGATAGCCGCCCCTCTCACCTCGGCCCAACTGCGTGCCGCCAAGCAGCAAATGAAGGGACAGGTGGCGGTGGCCAGCGATGGCCATGAAAGCTACGCCCTCGACATGGCCAAACTGTTCTTGCACCAAGGCAAGCTGAAAAACGTGCAGCGCGTGCTCGATGCCATCGACGCCATCACCGCCGCCGACGTGCAAGCCGTGGCCCAAGACCTCTTTGCCCCCGAAGCGCTCACCGAGGTGGTGTGGCATTAGCCATGTTTCTCTCCCTTGTTAACTAATTGTTATCAGAGGGTTGCCTGTCGCACATTTTACACACTTGTAATGGCATGGTAACCTTCTTGTAACCTTCCCTTTCTACTTTTGCCGTCATAAAGAAACGAATAACGAGTCTCGCTTGTTCGCATTGTTAAAAATGCTGAAAAGTGGGGCGTGCGGTTGAGTAAGTTTGTATGCCTAAGGATAAATAAAGTACATACGAACATAACTAAAGACAAACCGCATAATTTATTGATAGCTTTATGACGACGATGAGAAAACTTTTGGCCACGGCCCTGTTAGCCATTGCTACAGTGGCATCGGCCCAGACGACAAACCTCAAGGTAATGTCGTTCAACATTCGTTTTGACACTCCTAAAGACACAGGCATCATCTCTTGGAAGAGCCGTTGCCAACCTTGTGCCGATGTTATCCATCACGTTCAGCCCGACGTGATAGGTATGCAAGAACCGCGTGGCCCACAGTATGAACAAATTATTGCTACGCTGCCCGACTATACCTACCTACGCATAACCATAGGTGGCAAGGTTACCGAGAAGAAGTCGGGACGCATCATGGTGTTCTTCAAAACAGATAAATATGAGATGAAGAAGTGGGGCTATTTTTGGCTCACCGAAAAGTATGAACACCCTGGCTACTCGTTTGAAACCACCGACCGCGGCAACATTCGTGCCGCCATTTGGGTGAAACTGAAAGATAAACAAACGGGCCGACAGTTCTTTTTCCTCACCACTCACATGCCTTATAAGCGCGATAAGCTTGACGACTCGGCGCGCATGAAGTGTGCCCAACTTATTGTCGACCGTATGAAAGCCATTGCAGGCGAAAAGGCTCCCCTGTTTGTGACGGGCGATATGAACGCCGCCTGGCAGCTACGTGCTCCGCGCCGTAACAGCCTGTTGCCCTTCTACCAGTGGATGTGGAGTGCTCGCGAAATGAGCCCCATTACCGATGCCCATAGTAGCTTTAACGGATGGCAAAGCACCCAAGACCGCGCGTGGCCAAACAACATCGACCACATATTCTATCGTAATGCTCAGCCCCTACGCTTTGTCACCCACGACGAGCCCAACTATGGCGTGCCTTATGTTTCTGACCACTATCCCATCGTGTGCGACTTTACGTTTTAATTTTCCTTATTATTATTCATGATGAAACGTACACCGCCTATGAACCGCACATTGCTTACCACCCTTATGTTGGCTATGGTCCTCAGCGCCTCGGCCACCGATTATACTTTGACCTCTCCCGATGGTCGCCTGCGTAGCGTTATCTCTACAGGTGCCACCACCACTTTCACCCTCAGCACACCGCATCAACAGGTGTTGGCTCCTTCGGCTATTGCCATGCATATAGCAGGCAAGGGTACATGGGGACATAACACTCAACGTGCCAAGGTGCGCCGACAGAAAACCGATGCCACCATTAGTTCGCCCCTCTACCGCCGTGCCACCGTGCGCGACCAATACAACGCGCTCACCCTTCAACTGAAGGGCTACGATGTGCAGTTTCGTATGTACGACGATGGCTTGGCCTACCGTTTTGTGGGCCATATGCCCGACAGCGTGATTGTTACCAATGAAGAGGGTCGCTACCACTTTGCCGCCGACCACACGGCCTATGTTCCCTATATAAAAAGTAGGTCAAAGAAGGAGGGCGAAACGATTGACCGCCAATTATGGAACGACCAGCAAACACAGTTTACGCCCCAACGTCTGTCTGAAACCAACGCCCGCAATCTCATGGCCATGCCTTTCACCGTGGCCCTCAATCATGGCGAGCGTCTGTGCATGGTTGAGGCCGACCAGATTGATTATCCCGGCATCTATCTCTTGCGCGATAGCACGTCGGCCCTTGCGCAGCCCTTACTTAACGCCTTCTTTCCCCGCTACCCGCGCACCTTGCAACGTGGCGGACACGGTAATGTAGAGATGCTGGTGCAGGAGCGCGAAGCCTACATAGCCCGCTGTGCGGGGCAGCGCACCTATCCCTGGCGCTCGTTTATCGTTGGTGCTAATGATGGCGCCATTGCTTCCTCTGATATGGTGTATCGTCTGGCCTCGCCTTGCCAAATGAGTGATGTGTCGTGGATAAAGCCAGGCCATGCCGCCTGGGACTGGTGGAACAACAGTGCCCTGTATGGTGTGCCCTTCAAGGCGGGCTTCAACAACGATACCTACCGCTTCTTTATCGACTTTGCCCAGCGCTTCGGTCTCGAATATGTGCTTATCGACGAGGGATGGTTCTCTACCCAAAGCACCAACATTTACGACCTTGCCCCCGATATTAACCTCAAAGCCTTGGTGCAGTATGCTAACGAGCGTGGCGTGGGCATCATTCTGTGGGCGGGCTACCTATCGTTGGCGCGCGACCTTGAAAACGCCATCAGCCACTATTCGGCCATGGGCATTAAAGGTTTCAAAATCGACTTCTTGAACCGCGATGACCAACCCATGTTGCAGTTTATGCAGCGCACAGCACAGTTGTGTGCCCAACACCACATGTTGGTCGACTTTCACGGTACGGGCAAGCCCGCAGGCTTTCAGCGCACATGGCCCAATGTGGTTAACTATGAAGCTGTGTTTGGTCTTGAACAGATGCGATGGTCGAAAAAAGACGTCGACATGGTGACGCATGATGTTACGCTGCCCTTCACCCGTATGGTGGCTGGCCCCATCGACTATACCCCTGGTGCCATGCGCAACTCGCTCAAGGGCATGTATTATCCTAACAAGCGCAACCCCATGAGCCAGGGCACACGTATGCACCAGGTGGCCATGTATGTGTGCTATGATGCGCCGCTCACCATGCTGGCCGACTCGCCTTCGCGCTATCTCGCCGATGCCTCCTGCACACAGTTTATAGCCGATATACCCACCGTGTGGGACGACACCCGTGTGCTCGATGGCGCCATAGGTCAATACATAGCCATGGCTCGCGAGAAGAATGGACGTTGGTATGCTGGCGCCATTAACGGATGGCAGGCACGCACCCTGCACCTCACCTTGCCCGAAAGTTGCCGTGGCCGTAAGGCACGCATGATGTGCGATGGCCCTAATGCCGACCGTGTGCCTGAAGATTATGTCATTACCCATATCACCATTCCTGCCGATGGACGCATCGACGTGCCCATGGCAAAGGGTGGGGGATGGGCACTGATTGTTGACGAGTAAAGAAAGAATGTAGGCAAAGAGTGAACTTAAATAAGCAAACAGTTAGAATAGCGCCACTGTTAAAATAGGTAAAAGTTTGGCTAACGTGTTCAGTAAGATAATACCTTTGGCGGTATATCTGAAAAAGCACGAACCATACCAAACCGAACCTACATCTACATAATACATATTACCCTTTATGGACACAAACAGCGAACATAACTTTGAATACGCTTTTCACCAATTGTATCTACAATATAGCAGCAAGGTGTATAGCTTTATCTTGCGCCATTCAAACGGCAACCAGTATTTGGCCGAAGAGGTGGTGCAAACCGTATTCATGAAGTTGTGGGAGCGGCATACACAGTTTGACGATCTGTCGCTCATGCGCCCCTACCTCTTTTCAATGGTGCGCAACACGTTCTATAAAATGTGTGCTCACGAGGCTGTTAGGTATGCCTACGAGCACTGCATGAAAGAAGAAGCCAAAGAGCCTATAACACAACAGGCAGAAGTTACCCCTGAGAGCACCCTTGACGAAGAGAGCCTGCACGACCTCATCCTTCAGTTGGCCGAAAAGATGCCCGAGAAGCGCCGCGCTGTTTTCTATAAGAACCGCATCGAGAAAAAATCGTATAACACAATAGCCCAAGAGATGCATATCTCTGAAAAAAGCGTTGGCACACACATGACCATGGCGTTGCGTTATCTGAGAGAACATCTGCACGACTATACCAACGTGTTCCTTCTATTATTTATCCTTTCACAAAATGCGATTTTATGGTAAACGACATGCTTTATTACAAAACCTTGGCCGAAAAGTTTCTCGGCCATCATGCTTCGCAAGAAGAGGTTGATGAGCTGTTTGAATGGATGAAAGATAACGAACAGCTCAGCCAGCTGCTACGCGAAGAGATAGAGGCTGCCCCCGACCACGAACTAAGCGATAGCCGTAAGCGCCATATATATACCACCATTGTGAATGACAATAGCAACGGCAATGGCACCGCACAGCCCACACCAAACGCTACACAACCCACCACATGGCGCCAGCGCTTCACCCCCATGCGTTTGTTGGCCGCTGCTTGTGCTGTGGTGGCAGTGTGCTCGGTATCGCTGTTGGCATGGCAGAACTTGCGCTCGCAGCCGGTATATCAGCCCCTCATGGCCACCACCGAGGCGGCCAACCGCTCGCAACTCACCTTGCCCGATGGCACTCAGGTATATCTCAATGCTCAGTCGCAGCTCAGCTATCAGTTCGACACCAAAGGTCGCCAGCGCTTGGTGAACCTTGATGGTGAGGGCTATTTTGAGGTGGCACCCGACAAGGCTCACCCCTTCAAAATATTAACCAATGGCATGGAGGTGCTGTGCTTGGGCACCAAGTTTGACATAAAAAACTATGAAGACGATAGTTCTGCCAAGGTTATCTTGCGTCAAGGCAAGGTGAAGGTTACGTCGGGCACACAAGAAATAGTGATGCAGCCTGGCACCTGTGTTACCTACAACAAGGCCACGGGCCGCCTGTCGCAGCAGATGGTGCAGAAAGATTGTGCTACCGACTGGATGCGGGGCTATGCCTATTATAAGAACGAATGTCTGGAAGATATTGCTAACGAACTGTCGCGCAACTATGGTAAACGCATCGTGCTGTCGTCGCCAGCCATGGGGCGCGAAACGTTCAGTGGCTATCTGGGCCATTCGTCGCTCGACGATGTGCTGCGTGCCCTTTCGGTAGCCGCTGGCATACGCTACGAATATATTAACGATAGCACCATACAACTATTTAATAATCAGAAGTGACAATTATAGTATGATCAAGAACTATTCACACCGCTTGGCCGCATTGCTGGTGGCGCTGCTCACAACAGTAGCGTCGATGGCAGCAGGCATCACCCTCAACCTGAGGAAGGTTACGGTAAAGAAAGCCATGGAACGCATTGAAAATGTGTCGAATGTGCGCTTCTTTTATAAAGATAACCTGAAAGATCTGAACAAGGTAGTAACCCTAAAGACGCAAGATGCGTCGGTAGAAAAATGTCTTGAACTGTTGTTTGCACAAACCGACATCAGCTATAAGATTGACAAGAACAACGTGGTTATTCTTCAGCGCAAGGGCACAACCTCGGCTACCGCCGATGCCGACGAGCCTATGGGCAATAGTCGCACACGCATAACGGGAACAGTAACCGATAGCCATGGCGAGCCCCTGATAGGTGCCAACGTTAAGATACGCGGACAGAAGACGGGCGTGGTGACCGACATTGATGGTCGTTTTCAGCTTAATGCCGCTACCAATGATGTGATTGAGGTGTCGTATATAGGCTTCAGCCCCATCACTACAAAGGTGGGTGCCAAGCACAACCTAACATTGGCCCTGACCGAAGAGCGCAACGAACTGAACGAGGTGGTGGTAGTGGGCTATGGCACACAAAAGAAGGTAAACCTTACAGGTGCCGTAGCGGTTATCGACTCGAAAGAAACGCAAGGGCGCCCAGTGGCCTCGGCTGCCCAAGCCCTACAAGGTCTCGACCCTTCGGTAAACATTGGCATCAATTCGGGTAAAGCAGGCTCGGGCTACAGCATCGACATTCGTGGTGCCGCCTCGCTCAATGGTAGCGAGCCCCTGGTGCTGGTCGATGGTATTGAGATGTCGCTTTCGCGCCTAAACCCCAACGATATTGAGAGCGTGAGTATCTTGAAAGATGCCTCGGCTGCCTCGGTATATGGCACCAAGGCATCGGCAGGTGTTATCTTAGTTACCACCAAGTCAGGCAACTCGTCGAAGGTGCGTGTCAACTATAACGGTCGCGTGGGATGGCTGAAAAACACCACCTCGACCGACTATATTGACAAAGGTTACGACTGGCTGCGCATGACCGAAACCTTTTGGGCTGCCAGCAATAAGGCGGGCACCTACTCGCAATACACCGACGAAGATATGGCCGAACTGTGGATGCGCCGCGACGATGTAAAAGAAAACAGTGCGCGCCCCTGGGTGGTTACTCAGCCCGATGGCACCTATAAATATTATGGCAATGTTGACTGGTACGGCTATTTTTACAAGCGCACACGCACCCAAAACGAGCACAACGTCTCGATACAGGGCGGCAACGACAAGGTGCGTTATTATATCAGCGGCCGCTACTTTGGTAGCCAAGGCATCATGAAAATACAAAACGACCCCTTTGACAGCTACTCGTTGCGTAGTAAACTGTCGGTCGACATCACTAAATGGCTGCACTACTCAAACAACATAAGCTACTATTACGGCTACAACTGGTGGCCCGGACAGGCCAATGTGCAAAACACCTTCTCGGCCGTGTCGTTTGGAGCAGCACCTTACATCACTCCTACCAACCCCGATGGCACCATTGTGCACCGACAGACCTACGCCAACCAGACAGCCGAGGTGGCTGGTGGCTTTAACCTGTTGCTCACCTATGGCAAGGCATCGAACATGGAGAAGGAAAACGAGTTTACCATTAAAAATGCCATCGACATTGATGTGCTGAAGGGCTTGAAGCTGCACCTCTCGCATGCCTATAAGTTTTCGCACCTCTTCGACCAGTATCGCTACACCACAGCCCCTTATTCAACACGTGAAGGTGTAGAGACCTGGACTCCCGACGACCCAGCCACAAAGTTTCGTAACGAGCTTACCGAGGCCAATAAGTCGACCTACAAGCATACCTTTGAGGCCTTTGCCGATTACAGCCTCACCCTGAACAAGGCCCACAATATTAAGGCCATGGCGGGTATGCAGTATGACACCCGCTACTGGAAGAGCAATAGCATTACGGCCAATGGGTTGCTGTCAGAAGACCTGAACGACTTTAACCTGGCCGATGCCGACCGCTATACCGTAAAGGGCGGACAATCGAAATATAAGACACTGGGCTACTTTGGCCGACTGAATTACGACTATATGGGTCGCTACCTTGTTGAGGTGTCGGGCCGTAGCGATGGCTCGTCGCGTTTCTGGAGCAAGAACCGCTGGGCCTTCTTCCCCTCAGGCTCGCTGGGCTGGCGCATGAGCGAAGAAAAGTTCTGGCGCGGCATGCAGTCGTGGTGGGATAACGCCAAGGTGCGCTTTTCTATCGGTAGCTTGGGCAACCAGCAGGTTAGCGATTATCTCTTCGTGCAAGAAATCAACACAAAGAAAATAGATAATAACTTCACCCTCGACGGCTCTACACCGCTTACCTATGCACAAGAGTCGGCACCCGTATCCAGCGCCCTCACTTGGGAGAAGGTTACTACTTATAACTGGGGACTCGACCTCACCTTCCTGCATCGCCTTAATGTTACCGCCGACTATTATGTGCGCAACACTAAGGGCATGATGGTGAATGGTGCCTCGCTGCCCGCCGTTTATGGTGCCTCGGTGCCCAAGGAGAACGCTGCCGATATGCGCACCCGTGGTTGGGAGATAGGCCTGTCATGGCACGATGGCTTCAACCTCTTGGGTAAGAAGTTCAACTATACCGTGCGTGCCAACATAGGCGACTATAAAACCAAGGTTACACGCTTTGACAACGAAACTGGAAAGATAGGCGACCACTATGTGGGCGAAACCTTAGGCGAACTGTGGGGATGGCGCACCGACGGACTGTTCCGTACCAACGAAGAGGCTGCCGACTATGCTCAGAAGGTAGACCTTACCTACCTGCAAAAATATATTGCTGATGCCAAGAGCCCCTATACAGGCTGGATGGCTGGCGACCTGAAGTATGTTGACAGCAATGACGATGGCAAATTGTCGTTAGGCAGCGGCACACGCAAAGATCCTGGCGACCTGCGCGTCATAGGCAACGTGTTGCCACGCTATTCTTACTCGTTTGGTGGCGACTTCAACTGGAATGGTGTCGATTTCTCAGTGCTCTTCCAGGGTGTTGGCAAGCGCGACTGGTATCCTGGTGCCGGACAGTCGAACCTCTTTTGGGGCTCTTACTGCCGCCCGCACAACACGTTCCTCTCGCAACAGATGATAAACAATATGTGGTCAGAAGATAATCCCAACGGCTATTATCCTCGCCCCCGTGGCTATGTGGCCTACTCGGGCAACTACAGCCACAATGCCGAGCTCACAGCCATTAACGACCGTTACATACAAAGTGTGGCCTATTTGCGTTTGAAGAATCTGGCCTTTGGTTACACCTTCTCGCATCTCGGAAATATTATCGATAAGGTGCGTGTCTATTTCACGGGCGAAAACCTGTTCTATTGGTCGCCCATGAAGAAGCACAACAAGTATATCGACCCTGAACAGGCTGTCTCTGACGTGTCAAAGTCGGCCGACTCGAAGAACCAAAACATTGGTTCGGGCGAGGTCTACTCGTTCAGCAAGTCGTTCTCTATCGGTATTGATGTTACTTTCTAAGCAGAAAACTTTAACCATCGAAAACGTATGAAACTGAAAAATATATTTCTTTGTGGCCTCGCCGCCTTGGCATTGACAGGATGCAATCTTGACGAATTTCCGAAAGACTCGGTGTCGCCCGAAACGTTCTTTAAAACTGAGAAAGAGCTGAAGTTGTATAGCAACCAGTTCTATACCTCGCTACCCGAAGCGAGTGACTTCTATAAAGAGTCGTCCGACTATATCGTGCACAGCCTCTCGTATAGCGATGCCGTGCGTGGCTATGCACACGTTGTGCCCAGCACTGGTGGCGGCTGGAACTTCTCTATGCTGCGACACATCAACTATTTCTTGCAGAACCTGTATCGCTGCGACGATGCTGCCGTACGAGCTAAATATGAAGGTGTGGGACGCTTCTGGCGTGCCTACTTCTACTTCTCAAAGCTGCAACTCTTTGGCGACCTGCCTTGGTACGATCAGGTGCTGAACAGCGACGACGATGAACTGTTGTATAAGGAGCGCGATAGCCGCGATGTAATTATCAAGCACATTATCGACGACCTTGATGTGGCCGCTAAGCAGTTGCCCGAGGCGGGCGAAAACAAGTATCACATCTGCCGCTACACGGCATTGGCACTGAAGGCGCGTGCTTGCTTGTATGAGGGCACCTTCCGCAAGTATCATGCTGGTACCGAGTTTAATCCCAACAGTTTGCCTTATGCCGATTTGCTGCAACAGGCTGCCGATGCCGCCCTTGAGGTGATGAAAAGTGGCAAGTATCAGTTGTATGCCGAGGGCACACGTCCTTACTACGACTACTTTGTAGGTATCGGTGCCACCAGTGAGAAAGAAACCATCCTCTCGCGCTCGTATGGCTTGGCCACACACGAAGCGTCGGCCTTTGCCCTTGTGGTTTCAAAGGGGTCGGCAGGTTTCACCCGCGCTTTTGCCTTGACGTATCTCGACAGCGATGGTTCGCGTTTTACTGATAAGGCCGACTATCTAACAGAGCCTTTCACCGAAGAGACGAAGAACCGCGACCCGCGTATGGCCCAAACCTTCCTCACCCAAAACTTTACGTATAAAGATGGCACCCAGGGCTTGTATCGCAAGAACCTATCAGTAACGGGCTATCCTGTGGTGAAGTTTGTTGAGGGCTCTGAGGCTATCTCTGGTTCGCATGTCGATATTCCTATATTCCGCCTGGGTGAGGTTTATCTCAACTATGCCGAGGCGCTGGCCGAGAAGGGCACCATCACGCAGAACGACATCGACATCTCTATCAACAAGCTGCGCGACCGCGTACACATGCCGCACCTGTCGTTGGCCGATGCCAACGCGCACCCCGACGCCTTCCTTAAAGGCGAAGCCTATGGTTATAAAAATGTAGATAAGGGCGACAACTGTGGCGTGATACTGGAGATACGCCGCGAGCGTGGCATAGAACTGGTGATGGAGGGCTTCCGCTATCAAGACTTGGTGCGCTGGCGCGAGCTCACACGTTTCGACAACCAGAACGCCGACGAGACCTCTAACGGCCGCGAATTCTTCGGCCCCTATGTGCCCAGCAAAGGGCGCTATGACATGGATGGCGACGGCGTGTTCGACTTTGTAGTGAACCCCGAAACGGGTCGTGGCTACCCTGCTCCCACAGGCGTAAAGGCTGTTACCATTAATAAAGACATCTTCTTAACAGAAGATACTAAGGGCATGATTATAGCTCTGCAAGATATGGTGCGCCGCCACGACGAGAAGCGCGACTATCTGTATCCTATTCCTATCACCGAGCTCACCCTCTCAAAAGGCTTGCTGAAACAAAACCCCAACTGGGACGATATTAATAGAGAAAAATGAAAATTATGAAAAAGACGATATTATTTCTCCTGGCCACCATCTTGTGCTTGGCCTTCACCGCTTGCAGCGACAACGACAGTCTACCCAAGGCAAAGTTTTCAGAGATAACCATCTCGCCCATGCAGCAAACCTATCATGTGGGCGACAAGGTGACACTCACCGTGAAGCAGGCCACCGACACCCCGTCAGAGGTAAAGGCTGCCAAATACTGGTTCTACTACGACTATGCCACAAAGGCCATGTTCGTAACGCCTACCGCCGACACTAACGAGTTTATCTCGCCCGAGATAACCCTCACCCGTGCTGGCGATATAGAGCTCAGCTTCTGGGCACAATACGACTATGCCCAGTATCAGTATGATGGTGTAACAAAGCGCATTATCATTCATGTAGAAGAGTAAAGAAAAATCTAAATATCATGAACACAACAATGACACATCAAAAACACCTCCTGTGCCGCCTTGCTTTTGTCTTGGCAGCCTGTTGGGGACTATTGGGCGCTGCCGAGGCTCAAACACTGCCTCAGGCGCCCGATGGTGTCAACCCTATCGTGTTAGGTAACAAGCGCATCACGCTCATCACTCCAACACTGTTTCGTCTTGAATATGCCGAGAACCAGACATTTCTTGATGAACCTACTCTACTGGCGCGCCGCCGCGATTGCCTCTTACACGACGGCTTCACGGTGAAGGCGCTGAAGGGCGGCCAGCAGTATGAGATAACTACCAGTAAGTTGCGTATTGTGCTTGATAATGATAATTTGCCGTTCGGACAGCTTAATACCTGGGTGCATTATATGTTCCATGGCAAGGAGAGAACTATTACGGGGCGTAACTTACATTCTAAAACCAAGAACCTAAACTTGGGGGGCAGCATCAATACCCTTGATGGCGTTACTCATGAGATACCTACTCACGACGGTTTGCTCTCGTCAGATGGCTTTTATTACATCATTGATACAGGTAACGATGTGCTACACAACGGATGGCTGGTTACACGCCATCGCCAACATGTGCAAGATCAATACTGCTTTGTTTATGGCGATGACTTTCATGCTCCTTTTGCCGACCTTGGCGCTCTGTCGGGTCATGTGCCTATGACGCGAAAGTATATGCATGGCGTATGGTATTCGCGCTGGTATCCGTATGATGATCAATACATTAATACTTTGGTAAAAGGTTATAATGATAATGGCTTTCCACTCGACATCCTGTCGATGGATATGGATTGGCACAAGCAAGACGCCACCGTAGGTATTGGCCACAACATGACAAAGGGTTGGACTGGCTTCGACTGGAACCGCAACCTTATTGCTAACCCTCAGGCGCTCATACAGCGTCTCTTGTCAGACAGTATTCGTGTAACGGTAAATGAACATCCGCATGATGGTGTGCAGATAAATCAATCGTTCTACCCCGAGTTTATGCGCGCTATGGGAAAAGATCCTACCAAGAAAGAAACCCTGCTGTTTGATGCTTCAGATAGCACCTATATGCGCAACTATTTGTATTATACGCGTCGTGAGAACAGACAGTATGGTGTGGCCTTTTGGTGGATTGATTGGCAACAAGATTATCTGTATCCTTATATTCGTGGAACCAAAACGCGCACGCTGTCTTGGCTAAACAAGTTGTTCTATGAAGATACTGAGCAAGGTGGCCTGAGAGGTGCTAACTACAGTAGATGGGGAGGGTGGGGCGACCACCGTCATCCCCTCTACTTTTCGGGCGATGCACGGAGCAACTGGCCTGTGTTGGCCTTCGAGGTAAAGCTCTCGCAAACATCGGGCAACCAAGGGTGCTACTATTGGATACATGATACGGGTGGCTTTCATGGTGGCACACAACCTGAGCTGTTGGTGCGCTGGACACAGTTTAGCGCCCTAAGTGCTGCCCTACGTGTGCATGCTGCCCGTGGCAAAGACCTTGATCGCCGTCCTTGGCTGTGGGGCGATGAGGCTACTCGCGCTATGCGCACTGCCTACCGTTTGCGTGCCGAACTGATGCCTTATGTTTATAGCAGTGTGCGCCAAACGCACGAAACGATGCTGCCGCTTAACCGCTGCATGTTTGTCGACTATCCCACCGACACCATGGCCTATAATCGTTATAATCAGTATCTCTTTGGCAATCTCATCTTAGCGGCTCCCATCACTCAGCCAGGTGACAGCGCTCGCCATTATGCTGCTTCGCAAGAGGTGTGGTTTCCTACCGATGCCGACTGGTACGACTTCTTCACCCACGAGCGCCATGCAGCAGGCTCAGTGGCCAAGGTGACGAAAGATTTGCAAACATTTCCGATGTTCGTAAAAGGCGGAAATCTCTTGCCTATGCAACCCTTTAACCGTCGTCCCGCCAGTGCCGACCTTAAAAAGGTGGTGCTACGCGTATATCCTGGACGCGATGGCGACAATAATACCTTCATGTTATATGAAGACGATGGATTGACTCGCCAATATGAGCAAGGTGCCTTTGCTAAGACGCCGCTCACTTATCAGCAGAATAATGGTGTGGCTACCCTCACGATTGGTGCTGCACAGGGTAGCTATAACGGACAGGTGCAACAGCGTAGCTATGAGGTGCAGTTGTGTGGTTTCGCAGGTCAAGAGCCTGTGGTGATAAATATACCCGAAACCTCTATTCGTAAGCCTATCACCCTTACTGTGCCCCTGCAGTGCACCGTGGGTACCACCATCAGCGTGTTTCATGGCCTCGATGGCCTTACCCTTGACAGCCTTATCGCTGCTCGTCGCAAAGGTATCAGTTGTATCGAGATATCGCTTACGGGCTTGGTTAATGGGCCGAAGGCGCTGTCCTGGGATCAGCTGAAAGCGCGCCTAGCACAGGTGAAAGCCGATGCCGACAAAGCGGGTATACAGATATGGTCTATCCATATGCCGTATGAGAAGGAGTGTGACCCCTCGCATCCTGATAAGTCCGTGTTGAAGAAATCGTTAGAGAAATATCGCCGCTGTATTGATGCTGTGAGCGTACTGAAGCCTCACCTCTTGCTATATCATCCCAGCTTCTACCAGTTGGAGCATGGTCGACGCAACGAGCGCATGAAGATTATTGGCCAGAGCATGAAGAAACTCGACAAGTGGGGTAGGGCCATACAATCCGAAACAGTGATTGAGAACATGCTGGGCCCCACCATTGAGCGTACCGATGGCTTTGAACGAGCCATAGGCCGTAACCCCGAAGAGATGGAGCACATTATGAGCGTAGTGCCCTCAACAGTGGGTGTGGCTGTTGATACCAACCATGCCCTCGATGCCGCTGACATGATACGCCGCTTTGGACAGCGTGTGCACACCTTGCACATTTCTGATGGCAATGGGTTGAAAGATCGCCACGCCATGCCAGGCAATGGTTCTGTTGATTGGAACGATGTGCTCACCGCCCTGTACGAGGTGGGCTACAAGGGCCCCTTCTTATATGAGGTGAAGAGCCACTATGTTACCGACATGGCTCAATTGAAAACCTGTTACGACCATCTTTATGCCCAGTGGCTGAAGAAGCTATTCGCCCACCCATAAGGGCGCTTGCTTAGCAAGAACTCGTCAACTAAAATATTAACCATTTAAATAGTCATTGCAATGAAACTAAAAGGTTTACTACTTACCGCAGCCGTTGCTGCTTCAGCCAATGTTATGGCAACCGATTATTATGTAAAGCCAGGTAATGCCGCTACTGGCAATGATGGCTCGTCATGGGACAAGGCCCTCACCATTTGGGATATCTACCAAAACGAGGCCGTGGCCAAGAAGAAAGAGGCCGACTCGAAGTATAAGAACGGCGACGTGTTCTTCTTTGCTGGAGGTACCTATTATCCCACCCTCGAGGCTGGCGGTGTGGCACAGCGCATCTACCGTGGCTACATCTTTGTAGGTGGTTGCGACCCCACACAAGGTCCTGTAACCACATGGCCCACCTATCCATCGGCCACACCCACCATCTTCTCTGGCGACCTTAATGCCGATGGTGTAGCATCGCCTGGCGACGCTCGCTGCTTGGTAAATATGCGTTTGGGATCAAAGGGTATGAACACTGCCGAAGACCGCTATACCGTGAGCGACGCGTCGTTGAAACCCCTCACCTTCCACGGCTTCGAGTTTAAGTGTGCTTATAACGAGAGCGAGTGGCCCAGCAGCGAGGCTGGCGATGCTATGACGGGCTGGGGTGCTCTGAGCGTTGTGCAGGGCTGGCTCGAACTGTATAACTGCGATGTGCACGACACCTATGCCGCCAAAGCATCGGGCATGAGCGTGTATGGGTCGCTGTATAACCTGCGCGACTGCCGCTTCTATAACAACCATGCCAACCAGACGGGTGCCGCCTTGCGTGTAAACATCAACACCGACATTCGCTATTCGCGTGGCACTGTAGAACGTTGCGCCTTTTATAACAACACCCTCGACGATCGCTACGGCGCTGCCATCGCCCTTACCGCTGGCGAGATGTATATCGTTAACAGCACCGTGTCGGGCAATACTGCTTATGCCGAAGGTGGTGGTGTAGTGGCCAATGGCGACAAGAACGCTACACGTAAGCTACATATTATCAACTCTACCATCGCGGGCAACACCTGTACCGCCGACCCCACCGAGCTGTATAAGACCGATGCCGAGACAGGCGAGGTTACCAACCCAGGCTCGCTGGTAGGTACCGACCTACGTATTGCTGCCGATGCCAACTTTAATATGTACAACTCGATTGTTGTAGGCCGTACCGACGATGGCACCGTGGCTTATGCACCTATCGTGATGAAAGACGCTGCTAAGGGCGAGGCTGCACCTTTGTTCGAACCGCGTTGCGAGTTTGAAAACTACAATATCACGGGTTCATGCCTCCCGCTGATTGAGGCTGATAAGTGGAGCTACATCAAACAGGGAACCACCAACTCGATGCAGGCTGCCAACACCTTTGCTGCCCTCTTTGGCGAGCAAGACATCAACGCCAGCGCTGATAAGGTGCTCGTGCCCAACAAAACCTATATTGAGGGCCTGGCCGCACAAGAGTTTTATCCTCCTTACGTAGCCGATGTAAACACCTATGCTGCACAGTTGGCTACCGAGCCTCTGTTTGCCACCACTGGCTACAAGGTGCCCGACCTCACCGTAGACCAGACGGGTGCCAAGCGTAACGCCAACGACGATGCCGACTACTGCCCTGGCGCCTTCGATGCTTTTGCCAATACCACTGGCATTGCTGGTGTACAGGCTCAGAAGCCCGCTGCACAGAAGTATATGTATAACCTTCAGGGCCAGCGCGTAAACGATGCTTACCGTGGCATCGTTATCGTGAATGGTAAGAAGGTAGTGAAGTAGATTTGTTTAGTTGACGAGCGGACGAGGCACGAGTAAACAAGGAGATTACCTTTGCTAATCTTTGTTGGGTAATCTCCTTGATACAACAAATCAGCTTGTCCGTTCATCAACTAACAGCTTGTCCGCTCATCAACTAACAGCTTGTCAACTCGTCAACTTGTCAACTCGTCAACTAACAAAACCCATGTTTCGGAATAAACTTTTCTTCGCACTACAAGTGCTGTTCTGCCAACTGTTTGCTGCCGTTGCCTTGGCGCAAACCACCACTTTAAACGTTGGAACCTATAACATACGCTGCCCCAGCAATGGAGATACGGGCGAGCGCGATTGGAGCCAACGTCGTGACGCTGTGGTGCAGACCCTCAAAGACAATGCCTACGACATAGTGGGCTTAAACGAATGTCATGGTGGCGCCATACTGTCGTACATCGAGCAGCAGCTTACCGATTATACGGTGGTGAAGTATAGCGACCAGAAGAGTCCTGGCACCACCGCCGAAAATTTCAACCCCATCTTCTTTCGCACCAGTAAGTTTGAACTGCTTGACGATGGCGTCTTTTATCTCGCCACCGACCTTACACGTCCCACCATTAGTTGGGATAACAATAAAAACAACATACGTTTTACTGTGTGGGCCAAGCTGCGTATAAAAGCTACCGATGAGATTTTTTATTTCTTCGAGACACATCTCGACCATGAGGGCGACGACTCGCGCAACGAGCAGGCTCGCATCAATATGCAGCAGGTGCGCACCATTGCGGGTAGCTACCCCGTAGTGTTGTGTGGCGACCACAACTCGAGCAAGACACGCATACCCTTCTATCAGATGATGGGCAGCTATATGCTCGATGCTCGCACTGCAGCTACCACTACCGAAGGCATTGAGAAGGGCGACGGCACATTGTCGAAACATAAGGTCAACGGTAAAGACTTTTGGGACCCCGACTATCACACCAGCACCCGTCTCGACTATATATGGGTGCGTGGCGCTAACGTGTCGTTTTATAAAACCATTAACAGCACCTACGGCCGTAAGCAAACGCCCAGCGACCACTTTGCCATCAAGGCCACCATCACGCTGAACGCTTACACCCCTAACCATACACACCGCCTGACGGCTGATGACAACATTGCTGAGGCTATTGCCAATGCCCAGGCTGGCGATACCCTCTTGTTACAGGCTGGCCGTCTGGCGTTGCCAGGGTCGGGCAAGACGGCTACGGTGAAGATCAACAAGTCGCTCACCATCAAGGGTGGCTACAATGCCGACTTTAGCGCACAAACAGGTTATACCGAGCTGTGTGGCGATGTAAACCACCTTATCACCGTAAGCCAAAACTGCGCCCTCGAACTGTCACACTTCGACCTACATGGCGGCAATGCCCCTCAGGGTGGCGCAACGGCTCAGGGTGGCGCTATTTATAGCACAGGATCGATGGTTCATCTTGACCACTGTTTGGTGCACGACAATACAGCCTACAGCAATGGTGGTGGTGTGTATTGTTCGGGCCAAATAAACGTTAGCCATTGTCAGTTTTATAACAACACCTCGCTGTATGGTTCGGGCGGAGCACTTTATACACCCGCCAACACCAGCGAACTGGTTTGGCGCTATTCGGTGCGCAACAGCCTCTTCTATAACAATAAGGCCACCATGGGCGCTGCCTGCTATATAGGCGCGTTTTCACAACTGCACGTTAGCGCTTGCGCCTTCTACAACAATACAGCCACCACAGCGGGCACCTTCTATGCCAGCCGTACAAAGTATGATAGCAAGGTGTGCTTCGTAAACAACACCTTTGCCAATAACACGCTTACGGCCACCGCCGTGGCGGGCTTGCCTGCCAGCAACCGTGGTGGTTCGGCCATCTGGCTCACCCTTAATGGCGAAGGTACATCGGTAGCACTGGTTAACAACACCATTGTGGGCAACCAAGCCTCGTGCCTGGCCGATGGTGCAACGCCTGCCGACTTTTGTGGTGCTGCCGTACAGGTGAGCACCGATGCCACCGTGCGCCTCTACAATAATATCATTGCGGGCAATGGTTCAAACGCCTCAACGGGTGGCGATGTGTATCTTACCAACATGGTGCATGTTGACACGCAGCGCAACGTTTACACGACGGCCGATAATTGCCATATGAACTTTTCTGACAACGACCTCTTTATGTCAACTCGTGCCTCGGCTCTCAGCGCCCTTGCCACCCTGCTTGATGGCGAGGTGGTTGATGATAAGTTTGTAGCCAACGTTACCGACGATTCGGGCACCCGCATTGTGGCCGTAAAGAGCCTCGCGTTTGGCACAAAAAACATTAACGATGTGCCTGCCGACAACTATAACGAGAGTCGGTTTAAAGGCGATGTTGACGACGATGCCGACTTTAAGTCGGCCCTTACCACTGACCAGCGTGGTGCCCTTCGCAATAGCAGTGGGGCGGGTGTGCGCGGTGCCTACGAGTATGGTGCCGTAACGGCCATCAGCGCGCCCACCGTGGCGCCTACCGCTCGTCCTACTGATAACATAGCATATAACTTGCAAGGCCAGCGTGTGAGCGACAGCTATCGCGGCATTGTGATAGTGAATGGCAAGAAGTTTTTAAGATAAAAATACGAACCAACAAAACAATATTAATATGAAATTGACACGTTTCTTTACAAAGCTTATGGCACTGTGTGCTATCTTTGTACTGGGGGGCCTCTTCAATATGGCTCGGGCCAATGAAGCCGACACCTCTACCGAACCTACCGACGACACTGTGCGCGTGCTGTGTATAGGCAATTCGTTCACGGTCGACGCCGTAGAAGATTATCTTTCGCCCATCCTCCGCTCGGTGGGTAAGAAAGTTATCTTGGGTTACCCCTATAAGGGTGGCACCACCCTTGAGATGCACATGGGATATATTAATGCCAAGAACCCCATCTACAATTATCGAAAGATTGATGCCGAGGGTGCCTATACGGCACAGGCTAATACCACCTTCGATGTAGGATTGAAAGATGAGGCGTGGGACTATGTGGTTATTCAAACCGACCACAACTATAGCGGTGTATATAGCCACTATTTTCCGTTTCTTACCGACCTTATGAACTATGTGAAAACCAATGGTAAGAACCACAATCCTAAGTTTTTCTTGTATATGACATGGGCTTACGATGCCTCGTCTACCTACAAAGATTTTCCTCTTTACAACAACGACCAGATGACGATGTATAACGCCATCATCGACTGTGCCTACCGTGCTGCTGAACAGGCTGGCATCAGTACCGTAGTGCCCGCTGGCACCGCTGTACAGAACGCTCGCACCACCTATATTGGTCAGAACATGAACCGCGATGGTTATCACATGAACTTTGAGTATGGCCGCTACCTCGTGGGCTTAACTTATGCTGCTGTGGTGCTGGGGGTCGACCCACAAACTGTTACCTATCATCCCTCTACCATTAGCAATAATCTGGCACAGTTGTGTCGCGATGCTGTAACGGCAGCCTTGGCTAAGCCTAAGGAAATAACCTCGCTCAGCGATAAGTGGGGCGTAAACCCCGATGTGCTGAACCAGCCTTTGGCGCGCAAGGTAAGCATCAGCCTCGAAACCGAGAAGGCTGATGAGATGATGGGCTCGAAATGGAACTTTATTAATGCCACCGACCCGATGGCGGTGACTGAAAACCTGATTGATGATGCCTTTGTTCCCACTGCCGTAAGGGTGAGTGTGAACAAGGCGTTCAGCGCCACCGAGCCTGGCTCGTTGTTGCTCACAGGGCTGTATCACGGTCAAACCTACGACATCACACTGTCGTATCTCAACGCTGGGCAGCCTGCTACCATTGTGCAGCACGCCATTGCTCCTGATGTTAACGGCCGTGTATATGTTGATGCCGAGACGGCCAGCGCACAGGGCGACGGCATCGACGGCCTCTACGCCATCGAGATACAGCCCAGCCTGCAATATACCGATGCCGAGGGCCAAACCGCTACCCTCGACCCCACAATAGGCATACCTGAGCGCATTGCTCCGGGCACCCCTTGGGATGGCACCGCTACCTCTGAACCCGCGCTGGGGTCGGGCAACTGCTATGTGATTAATGCTGCTGCCGAACTGGCTTGGGTGGCCAATATTTCAAACCAAGGCGTCACGGCGGCCAACATGCTCATCACGCAAGATATTGACCTGGGCGGACATAAATGGACACCTATTGGTAAGGCTAAATATTATAACGGAAGCATCAAGGGCCAAGGCCACACCATTAGTGGCCTGTATCTTGAGCCTACCGCTGCCGACGCTGTCAGTGGCTTTATTGGTCAAACGAATGGCGCGGGCACCATCAGCGACCTATACCTTGAGGGAAAAATGGTGGTGAAGCAGTTGCCAACGGCAAAAAATGCCGACTATGGCTCGTTCATAGGTCTGGCCAATGCTCTGAAAGCACTCAGCAACTGCCACGCAAAGGTTGACATTGAGGGCGAGGGTGGCTGTGGCATCTATCAAGGCGGACTCATTGGTCGTATGAAGGCCACTCGCATAGAGGGCTGCTCGTATGAAGGCACCATGACCATTGGCGCCACCAACACTAAGACCAAGGGCTATGGCGCTTTGGTAGGCACGGCAAACAGTGGGGTAGAGGGCGCTGTAGGCAGCATTGAAAACTGCTGGATGACGGGCACGGTGAAGAACACCTCGTCGGCCTCGTGCACCTATGGTGCGGCTATCATTGGTTATGCTAACCTGTCGAAAGGTGTGCTCACCATTAAAAACAATTATGTAAGTGGACAGTTGCTATGCACGGGTGCTCAGCCCACCAACTATGCTGTGGTTTCGGCAAAGTCGGCGGGCGTGAAAACGCACACCATTCTCGGCACCAACTATGCCGTAAACACTTTGCCTGAAGATAAAAACGCTACGCAGGTTAGTGAAAACGATGTACACAGCGGTATGTTATGCTATCTGCTGAACCTTGACCAAGAGAAGGTCGTGTTCGGACAAAACCTTTCAGTGGCCGACAGCCACCCCGTGCTGCTGGTTGAGGGACAGAACGTGCAGCGTGTCGACTTTTATGTTGATGCCGTGCAGTATGCTACCACTTTTAACAACGGAACACTGGTGCTGCCCGCCAATAATCCTTCGAAAGAAGGTATGCAGTTTGATGGCTGGTTTGACGCTGCCGAGGGCGGCAATGCCTTCACTGCTGGCGCCACCATAGGCCCCAATGCTTCGTTATACGCCCATTTCAGCGTGCCATCAGGCATCCATCATGCTGAGGCTGAGGTAAGCCTACAGCCCCTTCGCTACTACACTTTAGATGGCTGCGTAGCCCCCACCACCTTTCGTGGCATTGTGGTAACAGAAAAGGGCAAAAAGGTGATTAAAAAATAAGAAACTTATTAAGAAATAAACGGATAGAAGGCCTATAAGGCCACGAGGTTATGAAACATCTATCTGTATAACGGCTAAGCAAAAATTATTACTGCTTAGCCTCTTTTAAAACCAATAACAACAAAACCTATGAAGAAAAGAAAGATAGGACTCTTCCCGAAGGTGGTGTGTGCCATCATTGTTGGCTCGCTGTTAGGGCTGGTGGCCCCCGAATTTTTAGTGCGACTGTTCAAAACCTTTAACGGCATTTTTGCACAGCTGCTTAAGTTTATCGTACCCCTGCTGGTGCTGGGTCTGGTGTCGCCATCAATCATGCGCCTTGGAAAAGGGGCAGGCAAAATATTGGTTACGGTGGTGGCCCTATCATATCTCTCAACGGTGTGTGCGGGCTTCTTCGCCTTTGGGTGTGCCAGTTGGCTGTTGCCCCACTATCTGTCAGTGGGCGAAATCAGTCCTACATCGGCTCAGGCTGCCGAGGTGCTGCCCTACGTAAGCTTAAAAATACCCCCTGTATGCGATATTCTTACCGCCCTGTGCCTCTCGTTTATGATAGGTGTGGGCGCCATCTTCACAGGCGGCACCGCCATGCGCAAAGCCTTCGACGAGTTTGGCGACATTGTGAAGCTCACCATCGAGCGCGTGATTATACCGCTGCTGCCGTGGTACATCTTTACCATGATGTGTGAGATGAGTTTTCGCGGACAGCTTGCCATTGTGGTGGGGTCGGGCGTGAAGGTCATTCTTACAGGTGCGTGTTTATCCATTATTTACCTCGTGTTGCAATATGTGGTGGCGTGTACCATTGCGGGCAAGAACCCGCTGCGCTGCCTGTGGAACATTGTGCCTGCCTATCTTACAGGTTTTTCTATTTGTTCCAGTTCGGCGGTGATACCCGTCACCCTTGAGTGTACCGAAAAGATGGGGGTGAATAAAGAGATAGCCGACTTTACCGTGCCCCTTTGTGGTACCGTGCATATGTGTGGTTCTACCATTAAACTCATTACCACATCGGTGGCCGTGATGTTTATGTCGGGCATGGACATTCATTTTGCCCTCATCGCCAACTTTGTGTTGCTGCAAGCTATCTCGGCTGTGGCAGCACCAGGCGTGATGGGTGGCGTGCTGATGGCGTCGGTAGGATTGCTGGAGAGTGTGCTTGGCTTCTCGGCCGAACAGAGCGCCCTTATGATGACCATCTACCTGGCCCTCGATGGCTACGGCCCTGCCTGTAATGTGAGTGGCGATGCCGCCATAACGCTCATTGTAGATAGATTGTTTGGCCGAAAAAACAATAATGCATTGTAAGGAAAGGGAAGTCTCTCTGGTTTTCTTAAACGAAAGATACAAAAAAGTGTAAGCAATACAAAAACCGATTGCTTACACTTTTTTTATTGGGTGATAATGATGTGTTAATGCTTTGTGCCTGTCTTTAGCGGCAAGCGTAGAACGAAGCGCCGTGAACGGCCATGCGAGCCTGGAAGAGGCCTGCCTCGTCTTGGGTAAGCTTCAAGCTCTCGCCGTTGGGCATATATGCCTGAATGGTGCCGTCGTCGTTGAAGGTGAAGAGGTCAACTACCTGGCCATCGTGTTGCTCGCTCCAGGTCTTGGTCTTCTTATCATAAACGAAGAATATCTCTTCGCCAGTGGGCTTCTTTATCTTATAGCCGTTCTTCAGTGTGGTAACGGCATAGTAGCGGCCGTCTTGTCCCATCACCTCGGTGGTGGTGCCTACGCGCTGTGCCATGGGGTTGTTGCCCGACCAGAACTCGATGGTGTTGAGCACCAATGCGTCGGCCATTCCGCAGATAGCGTATGCGGGCGAGATGATGATGAAGATAAGTTCGTTAAGAAATTTCTCGTTGGTGGCCTGACGGTTCCAGTTTGCCAGTCGGTTGAACAAGCTGAATGATCCTACACACGAGCTGGTGAGCATGGCGCCTGCCATGAACAGTGTGGCTACTTTCAAATGCTTCATTCTCATAATACAAAGGGTTTACTGATTAGAATATGCGATTAGGTGCGTAAAGGTAGCGAATTATTATGTATATAAGCCCCTTTTGTGCTGCCTTTTAATGTTTTTTTACGGTTATGGGCTTATAGGGCTTATAGGTCATATAGGTCTTATAGGACATATAGGTCTTATAGGTCTTATAGCTTCCCTTGTAGGCCTTTAAGCCTTATGCGGCAGTCTTCCAAAATTGTTGTTAGTTCTTCTACCGTTTCGGCGCGCAGCATGGCGATGCGTGTTTGGCGGAAGTCGGGAATGCCTTTGAAGATGGGCGAGGCGGCCAGGTGGCGACGTGTGTGCAAGATGCCACGATACTCGTCAATGCGCTCTACGTTAATGCGTAGCTGCTCTTCCAAAATATCGATCTTGTGGTCGAGGTCGAGTGAGGGGTCGGCGGGCAGCCCGTCGAGATAGTCGCGCATCTCCTTAAATATCCATGGGCGGCCAAAGGTGGCACGTCCCACCATCACGGCATCTACACCATAGCGTTCGAAGGCTTCTTTGGCCTGTTCGGGCGTGGTGATATCGCCATTGCCTATGATGGGTATGTGTATGCGTGGGTTGCGTTTCACCTCGCCTATGAGGCTCCAGTCGGCCTCGCCTGTATACATCTGAGCGCGTGTGCGGCCATGAATGGTGAGGGCCTGTATGCCACAGTCTTGCAGCTGTTCGGCCAGCGTGGTGATGATGAGGTTGTCGGCGCTCCAGCCCAGTCGGGTTTTCACCGTTACGGGGGTGTTAACGGCTTTTACCACCTTTTCTGTAATTTCGAGCATGAGGGGTATGTTTTGCAGCATACCAGCGCCCGCACCTTTGCCTGCCACCTTCTTTACCGGGCAGCCAAAGTTGATGTCGATGACGTCGGGGTGTGCTTGCTCCACAATCTTTGCAGCCTCTACCATGGCGTCGACGTCGCGGCCGTATATCTGTATGCCTACGGGACGCTCTTCGTCGCTGATGGTAAGCTTATTGACGGTCGACTTGATAGAGCGTACGAGGGCTTCGGCGCTCACAAACTCGGTGTAAACCATTGAGGCACCGTAGCGCTTGCACAAGAGGCGAAAGCCTATGTCGGTGACGTCTTCCATGGGAGCCAGGAAGATGGGGTGGGGGCCAAATTCGATGTTTCCTATTTTCATTGTTTTTTTCTTTTAATGGTGGGGCGAGGAAGCCTTACTAAGCCTTTCTAAGCCTGAGTGACTGAGGAAGCCTTTCTAAGCCTTTATAGGCCTTTCTAAGCCTGGGTGACTGAGGTGACCAAGGGGTTATGGGTGCCTTTTACGCTAAGGGTTCTGCCAAGCCGCTTTCTATTAGCAGCTGGCAGCCAGCCGAGAGGGTTTTGCCTTCAATGCCTGTCCATGCGTAGCAGGGTCGGCGGTAGCGGCGGGCGTGATGCATGGCCGATAGGGCGCCACCACGGGTAGCACTCTCAATGATGTATATTTCGTCGGCCAGGGCGGCTATGAGGCGGTTGCGCTGTAAGAAGCGCGAGGCGTGGGGTGGGGTGCTGAGCGGATACTCGGTGAGCAGTGCCCCTTGTCGCGCCATAGCCTCGGCCTCGTGGCGGTGTGCTGCGGGGTAGAGGGTGCCCAGCCCGTGTCCTAACACGCCTACGGTGGCAATGTCGTGGGCTAAGGCCTGACGGTGAGCGCTCACATCGATGCCTTTAGCCAGTCCGCTCACCACCAGCAGTTGGTGTCCATAGCGTTGGTGCAGCGTTTGCACCAGTTGCTGTGTGCGCTGTTGCCCTTCGGGTGAGCAGTGTCGTGTGCCCACGATGCTCACCACGTGCGTGGCGTTGAGGTTGGCGGGGCCCAGTTGGTAGAGCACCAGCGGAGCGTCGAGACACGTCATGAGGCGTTGCGGATAGTGGCTGGTGCCGTATAGCTGCGGCTGTATGCCATATTGCGTCATGGCTTGCAGCTCGTCGTCGGCCCATTGCAGCGCCTGTTCTGTTTGTTCAGCGTTAAGGAAACGTAGCGTTTGTGCTGCCGAACCAATGCCTTGAATGGTTTGCAGCAGTTCGGCCTCGTCGTCGTACATTTGTAGGTGTACGAGAGCCATGGCGCTCCTTATTTCCTCGTTATCAATCATTGCTTCTCTTCTTACAGGAAGGGGTGAAGAGTGTTGTTACTTTTCTTCTTTTAAGAAGGGGGCGAAAGCGTTGTCATAGTCAGGACTTTGGGATAGACGTCCGTTAACCAGCACTACCAGTTCGGTGGTGCTTTTGAAGCAGAGTGCGCCATCGCTCTTGCGGTAGAGGTCTTGGTTGAAGATGTAGCGCAAGCCCTCTTTCTTCAGTCCCAGACGAGAGATGAAGCTGTCGTCGCAGCGCAACGGCTGCTTGTATTGCAGGTTCATGCGCGCCACTACGGCGTCGATGCCCCGCTCGTGCAACTGTGCGAAACTAACGCCGAGCGACACCAAAAACTGATGACGTGTGTGCTCGGTGTAATGTAGATAGTTGGCGTTGTTTACAATGCCTTGGATGTCGCACTCATAGTCGCGGACCTCCATTTCGGTTTCAAAGATATATTTTTGCATGTTGTTATTTTTTTTTCAATGCCTCATACCCGAAGCGGCAGCGTAGGCAGTCTTTGCGGTCGCAGTACAGGCGTTTTAGCTGTATGAGGGCTTGGGTGTCGGCGGCGTTTTCGGCTTTCAGACCACATTGTTGCCATAGGCGCACAATGTTATTGTCTTCGGGCTTTAGCTGTTCCAGTAGCGTTATGGCGCGGTGGCAGAGCCGTTCGTCGTCGCGGTGGCAGCCGTAGGCATACAGCATGGGCACCACAGTGTTGATGATGATGATGTCGGTTGAGGCTGTTGAGAGCCGTTTCTCGTTTTGCCGAGCCTCATGCCCAAAGGTGTAGTGCCTTTGCCAGTAGGGGGTAACCTTTGTTGAGAGGGCGGCGCGTAGCTCCTTCACCGTGGTGCAGTCGGCCATGATGCTGAGCGAGCATTGGCGTGAGTGGTACAGGTGTGCCAACTGTGCCAAGCGTATATACGGAAAGTTTTGCGGGCGCAGTCGTAGGAAGCGCCACTGCCGAGCGTCGATGGCTTCGAGGCGGAACTTATGGGCGAGGTAGGCATACTCGTTTGAGAGGCGTTGAAAATAATCGTCGGCAGCTGTCTCTACCTGCCTGTGTGCTGCTGTGGCCGCCACGTTTAGCAAGCCCGCCTGTCCTAAGAACAGCGCCTCAATTTGGAAGAGGTCGTCGCGATGATGAGCGGCAGCGTCGAGCGATAGGTTTGTGGCCCACGCCTCCAGCGCGTCGCCATTGATGCCGAACCCAAAGTTGCGTGCCAGCGTGATGAAGAAGGCCCGTTCCCAGTCGGCCCCACACCGTTTAGCCCGTTGCATGATGGCCTCGGCCTTTTGCTGCAGCCGTTCGGTTTGTAGCACGCTTAGCCAACTGTGCTTTGTGAGGTTTGATAGCCCGGCTATGATGTTGTGACATGGCGGATAGGCATCTTCATGTAGCAGCGCCTCATAGTTGTCTCTCACGCTTTGCGGTATGGGTAGCACCAGCAGTGGCGGCTGTTGCCCATCGGTGCACAGCGCCTGTGCGCCATCGTCTTGTTCAACCACGTGTAGCACCACATTATCGTAGGCGGGGTCGGGGTTATGGTGATGCGCCAGCCAGTCGGACGTCTTCAGGTGTATCTCCACATTTCCCACCCACATGGTTCCTGCTATGCGCACCTTAGCATTGAAGAAGTCGGGCCCTGCATTGCGGTTTTGCAATCCGGGGTCGATAACCTCAACCTCTTGCCCTTTTGTGGTGGCAAGAGTGGTCAGTGGGAAGAGCTTATGCTTCCATACATAATGTAGTAGCTGTTCCATGTTGATGGTAAGAGTTGGATATGCAAAACTACAAAAAAAGTCCCGAACTCGTTGTGAGTACGGGACCTTTTTCTTCTTTTTTCAGTAAAACCTTACTTCTTCAGCACCTTCTTTACGCTGCCGTCGGCACCCTTCACGATGTAGAGGCCGGGCTTGGTGATAGCGTTTACGCGCATACCGCCGATGGTGTAGATGCCAGCGGCCTGAGCCTGAGCAGCCTGAGCACCGTTGATGCCCGATGTGATGCCCTGAGCGTCGCCCTTCTTGATGTTGAGGGTATAGACGTTTGTGGTGGCGAGGTCGTTAGAGATAATCTCGATGGTGGCCTTACCGTCGGCGATGGTGGTGCTTACGTAGGCGCCCTTGCCGTCGCTCACAGCCTTCAAGTTATTGGCAGTAACGTCGAAGGGCACGGTAGCGGTATATTCTTTTGTCTCAGCGTTTACGCCGTTAACGGTAAACACCTCGCCATTCTCGGCGGTCAGGGTGATGGCCTTCAGGCCAGCGTTATATACGAAGCTCAGGTCGTCAACGTAGAGGAGGTCGCCGTCAGAGCCCTGGCCAGCGTCGGCATTGGTTGAGAGGGTTACGAGCACCGACTTGGCCTTTGCGCCATACTGTGCGAAGGCGTCGTAGGTGAAGGGGATGGTAAACTCTTTCCACTCGTCGCCCGTCTCAGCAATCTTTGCGTTGCGTGCTTCGCCCACCACGTTGGTGTAGACGGTCTTAGAGGGAGCCGGCTCGTGGAATTCGGTACCGTCGTTGATGATGGCGGTAGCGGTGGCGTAGGGGTGCTCGGCGTTGGCAGTGCCTTGCTTAAACTTCAGCCATACCTTCATAGCATCGGGGAGGCTGTACAGTGTAGCGTAGAAGGGGTCGCCGTGAGCATCTTTATCGGTATTGCTCATATCGCTCCACGCATAGTTTGCGTCGGTATTGCTGGGAGTAAAGTCGCCAGTGTTCATGCGGCCAGTGGTGATGGTGCCGTTAGCGATGGCGATGAGTGCGTTGTAGCTCTTCAGCATGAGGCTATGCTTGCCAGTAGAACCAGGGCGCACCTCGTCGCACTTAAAGGCTACAGGATTATAGCCAGCAAAGTAAACGAGGGGGCCTGAAGCGCTCATGAACGAGTGCCAGTAGTTGGGCTCGTCGCTGGTAGCTTTGTCATTAGGGTCGTCGGGCGATGTTACTGTTGCTGTGTGATAAGTTTCAAAGCCAGCGTTGGGCAACTGATACTTTGCTGTGCCGAAGGTAACCTTGATGTTCTGAGTAGCCATGCTGATGTTGATGTTGGTGTAGAAGTCGCCATCGCGCAGCTCGCCAATCATGTCGATGGGCACGTTCTTCAGCATAGGTTCCATGATACCACCTTTGATGGCGATGTTTTTCTTTACCTTCAGCATTTGTGTCTGGCCGTTTGACACGGCGGGCACGTCGGTAATGATGATGTTGCCCACGTTCATGGTCATTTTGCCCAGTGTGAACTTAAAGTTCAGCAGCTTCAGGGTATAGTTACCATCGGCCTGCTTCTCTATTGTGATGTCTGTGGTCTGGTCTGCTGTTTGGCCGTCGACATCGATGTGCAACGGTCCGTTGTAGGTGTCGGCCATGCCAGTGAGAGCGGTCATGGCAACGAATAATAATGTAAATAACTTTTTCATTTTTTTATTGTTTTTGGGATTTACTGTTTTCTTTTATTTCAGCTTATACGTCACGCCTATGGTGCCGTATATGGGGTACATGGTTTGCTCGATGGTTTTAAAATTGCTTTTGAAGATGCCTGTTAGGCCCCATGCAATGTCGGCGTAGGCGCCCCATCGTTTTGAGAAGTACCAGTCGGCGCCAGCGTTGAGGCCGAACTGCAGGTGTCGCAGGTCGTCAGAGAAGTCGTAGGTACCACGCGAACTTTCGTCCGACCCAATGTTTATCTTATTGCCTGTGGGGTCGCCCACACGCAGATGTCCGTCGTAGGCATAGCCTGAGAAGTTGTTCGACAGCACGTAGCTGAGGTAGGGTCCCGCTTTCAGTCGCACGTTACCCAGGTCGTAGGTGGCCTGTAAGGGCAGTGTTACCATCCACTCGTCTACCTCGGTTACCACGCTGCCCGTAAACCTACCGTTCACGGTGCGTCCGCCTTGTCGCATCTCCATGTGATAGTTTTTCACATCAGCATCGGTCTTCATGTTTTTGTTTTCGTAGTGGAAGCCTGCCAGCACGCCCCATCCGTTGCCCAGCGGCTTGTAGGCGTCGAGCGCCAGGGTGATGTTAGGCTTCACCGAAAATTTGTTCAAGCCACGTATCTCGGCAGGCATGCCCAGCGGCGCCGTTCCGCCCAGCGCATATCCCGCGCGAGCATAGTAGGTGAGGTTATCGAAGATGCCGATGGCCATTGCCTGTGCCGATATGGCCATTGCCATGGTGGCTGCTATGATGTATCTTTTCATTTGTTTCTTATGTTTTTGCTTTGAGCGTTATGCAGTGTGTATATGTTAGTGTGTGGGGAAGAGAGAAGGGTGTTTATTCTTCCCACGACAGGTGCACATCGTCAATGAATAGCGTGCTACCCACCGCACCCTGGAAGTCGGCACCCTTGAAGCTTGATGTGAACACCACGGCCAGGTTATAGCCATGACGTGCCAGCGTGGCGGGGTCGATGTTTGCGGTGTAGGTGAATGGAATGTTGAAGAACGTCCATTCGTCGGTTGTCTTCACCTCGTCGATGATAGCTGTTGCTACGATGAGGTTGCTGGTGCGCACGTTTCCGCCATCAAGCGTTACGGCCTCTCCTTTCTCGTTGGTGTTGCGATACAGCACGGCATAAATGTCGCCACGGTCGGTAATGGTGGGGTCTATTTTGTTGTCGCGGTTGGTAAACTTCTCGCCAGGCTTATATTTATAGTAGCCCGAGAAGTTGAGGGGCTTCTTGCTTACCGGCACGCCAAACATGGTGGCTTTCAGCGTTTCGCCCAGCGCCTCAGAGAGGTCGAACTTGCCGAGGAAGAGGTTGCCAGCGGCGATAGGCATGTTCATAAGGTGTCCGAAAGGTCCCGTGTCGCAGGTGGTCAGTTGTACAGCCTTTCCTGTTCGTCCGTTGTCAACGCTCACTGAGGGGAACTGGTCTTTCGTTACGTGGTTGTTGTCGTCTTCTACGCCCATGCTGATGTCGAAGCCACCATTGCCAGTAGCCCAGCAGTCCATAACATAGCCATCGTCAAAGGGCTCTACCCATGCGTCGTAGGGACGGTTACAGCCTTCAGTCACCATCTGCACGTTTTCAAAGCTGAAGTTGGAAATGGCGTCGAGAGTGCGCATACCCATGCTCACGGTGTAGGTGCGGTTCCACTGTCCGTCTTCCGATGTTACGGTATATTGCACCGTCTTGCCATCAGAAAAGTCGCGTGGTGTGTTGAGAGGCTGCCCATCGACAGCAGCCACCGTAGCGCCTGGTGTCACCCTAAATTGTGGCACGATGGCCGTAATGTCGGCTTCGGGCAACACCTTAAACTTAATGTTGCGCTCGCTCGACAGCACCTTCACCAACGTGTCATTATCATTAAAGAACATGGCCTCGGGATTGTCTACATGAATATACGCTTGCTCAATGTCACATTCGGCATTGAGGGGCTCGTCCTTGAAGCATGACGTGAGCGTGGCCGACACGCACAGCAGGCCAAGGGCAAAAATGTTTCCTTTCATTAAAAAACCTATTATCTTTTAGTTCAGAAAAAGAGCGTGTTGCGGGCTGCCTGATGCCCCTGCTTCTCTTTTTATAAATAATGTATCGGGTGCAAAGTTAAGAGAAAAACATTTCTTGACCAAAAGTTTTTGTTGAAAAAGATGCTAAATAGCACTTTTATTGCCCTTTATATGTAAAAATGACAATATAAAAGGAAAATGTGACCTATCCATAAGCCCCATTAAGTAAAATTAAAGCCCACGATGCCCCGCACCCCATTTTTTTTCGTACCTTTGCCCTCAGTATCGTAATGGCCATGAAATAGGGTTGTGCGCAATTTAACGTGCATACCCACAAGCCGTTACCTTACCAAGCATAAAAAACAAAAACACAAACCAGTATGAACATAGCATTAATAGGCTACGGCAAGATGGGGCACATGATAGAACAGATAGCCCGCGAGCGTGGCCACAACATTGTGAGCATTATTGATGTTGATAACCAAGCTGACTTCGAGTCGGAGGCCTTCGCCTCGGCCGATGTAGCCATCGAATTTACGTCGCCTACAGCCGCTTATGGCAACTATCTGCGCGCCTTTAAGGCGGGCGTGAAGGTGGTGAGCGGATCGACCGGCTGGATGAAAGACCACGAGGCCGACGTGCGCCGTATGTGTGCCGAAGAGGGCAAGACACTGTTCTGGGCCTCTAACTTCTCTATCGGCGTGGCCATCTTCTCGGCCGTAAACCGCTATCTGGCCAAAATTATGAACGGCTTTACACAGTATGATGTGCGTATGGAAGAAACGCACCACATACATAAGCTCGATGCCCCCAGCGGCACCGCCATCACACTGGCCGAAGAGATTATTGAGGGCCTCGACCGCAAACAATCGTGGGTGAAGGGCGTGCAGCAACATGCCGATGGCACCGTGACGGGCACCAACGCCTGCAATGCCGACCAGCTGGCCATTGAGAGCATACGCCGCGACGAGGTGCCAGGCATACATAGCGTGGTGTACGACTCGGAGGCCGACAGCATCACCATCACCCACGATGCCCACTCGCGCAAAGGCTTCGCCTTAGGCGCTGTGCTGGCAGCCGAATATACGAAGGAGCATAGCGGACTGCTGACTATTGGAGATATGTTTAAGTTCTAAGAAGCCCCACCCCCGCACCGCGCGTTGCGCGGCTTCCCCCTCCCCGTTGGAGAGGGGAGTGATATGCTTTGTGGGCTTTCGTTTGTATTCATTATACTATTCATTATACTATTTATTCACTAATAACAATAACGCCCTTTTACGTTTGCTGCTTATGTTGCTTTGCTCATCATTGCATTGCTTACGGCAGCTTTAGGATAGGGCCCTTGATTTATGATTGACAAAGAAAAAGCAAAACTCGACCCCCGCAAGCAGTGGGCCAAGTTTATCTGTGTGCTCGTGCTCTACCTGCTCTTCCTGTTTTGGGTGAAGAGCTGGCTCGGACTGGTAGTGGTGCCCTTCATCTTCGACGTGTATATCACTAAAAAAATACAGTGGCAGTGGTGGCGCGATGCCGAAGGGCCTACACGCTTCATCATGTCGTGGGTAGATGCACTGGTGTTTGCCCTCGTGGCCGTATATTTTATCAACCTGTTCTTCTTTCAGAACTATGTTATACCCACCTCATCGCTCGAAAAGTCGTTGCTTACTGGCGACTATCTCTTCGTGTCGAAGATGAGCTACGGCCCCCGCAAGCCGCAAACACCGCTCACACTGCCCCTCACACAGCACACCATGCCCGTGTTTGGCTGCAAGAGCTACATCGAGTGGCCACAGTGGAAGTATGACCGCGCCAAGGGCTTCGGAAAGGTGCAGCTGAACGACATCGTGGTGTTCAACTATCCCGCTGGCGACACGCTGTGCGCTGGCGAACGCTGGCAAGGGTCCGACTATTACCAAATGCTGTATGCCTATGGCGAGCAACTGCTGGCACGCAACGAGGGCGTTCCTAACCTCGACTCGATGGACCGCTTCCAGCAGCGCCAATATTTTGACAGGGTGTATGCCGCTGGCCGCGCCTACATCATGGCCGACCCCGATATGCAAGGGTTTGAAGGCATCATGACTCGACCTGTCGACCGCCGCGAAAACTATGTGAAACGCTGCGTGGGCTTGCCCGGACAGACGCTGCAAATAAAGAACCACATCATCTATCTTGATGGCAAGGCTAACAAAGAGCCCGACAACGTGCAGTATTCTTACTATATCAAGCTGATGAACAATATTCCTGACGAGCTGACGAAGGAGCTGAACATCTCGGAAGAGGATGTAAGATTGCTGAACGAACGCGGATATATGACGCTTACAAACAAGGCACTGAAGGCGCTGAAGGCGGTGCCCGGACTGGTGCAGAGCGTGTCGCTGAACAAGGATAACACTACTGCTGATATTTATCCGCTGAACGGCGCTATGGGCTGGACTCGCGACAACTATGGCCCGATATGGATTCCGAAGCGTGGCGCTACACTGAAGCTCTCGCTCGACAATATCGCTATCTATGAACGACCCATCCGTACCTATGAGGGCAACGACCTGCAGGTGCGCAACGGACGTATCTATATTAATGGTAAGGAGGCACACAGCTACACCTTTAAGATGGACTACTACTGGATGATGGGCGACAACCGTCACAACTCGCTCGACTCGCGCTACTGGGGCTTCGTGCCCGAAGATCATATCGTGGGCAAACCTATCTTTATATGGTGGTCGAGCAATCCCGACCGTCACGGCTTCTCTGGCATAAGATGGAATAGGTTGTTTCGGTTTGTGGATGATATAAAATAAAGAGCCCCTCCCCCGCGCCGCGCGGAGCGCGGCTT
>UMGV01081362.1_pt1 | contig 114977 bp, 85 predicted proteins | sample 1965361 | NCBI WGS metagenome assembly UMGV01 (sample SAMEA4836081, study PRJEB28245) | human gut metagenome | biome: gut microbiome; material: fecal sample | place: Denmark | collected 2008
ACCACCCAAACGATGTGGATGCTATCCACCAAAAGGAATTCACAGAATAGTTACGTAACAACCGAAATTGGTTAATATACGTCAAAAAACCGTTATTTTCCTTTGGAAATTTGTTACTTTGGAAAATAAACCCTATCTTTGCACTGTTTTCCAACGGAAAGTATATATATGAGTAAAAGTTCAACCCTGCTGTCGCTCTTATTTTTGCTTCCGATGACCCTCAGCATTTCATGCACGGGCAAAACCACACAGCCCGGCGGTCAGAAGAGCAGCAACGCCAACGCGCAAGAGCAAACAGCAACAAAGAAAAAGGAGAAAAAGAATATGGAAGTTAAGGAGTTAACAACACAAGAGTTCAAGGAGAAGGTGATGAACTACGACGTGCATCCCAAGGAGTGGGTGTTTGAAGGTGACAAACCGGTGATCATCGACTTCTATGCCACCTGGTGCGGTCCTTGCAAGGCTACGGCGCCAATCGTAGCCGACATCGCCAAGACATACGCCGGAAAGATCGATGTATATAAGGTGGACGTGGACCAGCAGCAGGAGCTTGCCGCTACATTTGGCATCCGCTCCATTCCTACGATCTTCTTCATCCCGAAACAGGGTGATCCACAGGTGCAGGTGGGTGCCATGAACCGTGCGCAGTTCGACGAGGCCATCAAGGAGATTCTCCTCCCCGAATAATCCTTTGCGCACAATGGAAACAGAATGTATCTGTAGACTCCGGAAGATCTACAAGGCCATCACGGCTTTTGAGACGCAGGTGGAGGCATCATTGGGCGTGAATATCAACGCGATGATGCTCCTCTGCCTGCTCTCGGAGAAAGAAAATCTATCGGCCGGTGAGATTGCCGACGAGATGGGCCTCACCCGCTCCAACGCCTCGAAGGTCATCGCCTCACTGGAGAAGAGCGGCTGCATCCGTCGCCGCATCTGCAAGGAGGACGGCCGCAGCATGCGCTTCCACCTCACTAAGCAAGGCCAGGAACTGCTTGACCATGTCCATTGCGACAGCCTGCAGTTGCCGGAAGAACTCAGGAAGGTGGTAGAGTAGAAATGAATAGAAAATAAAAAAGGCTCACTCGGGCAACAGACATCAGCGTCTGTTAGTTCGAGTGAGCCTTTTTTATATTATGCAAAGAGGAGTACTTAGCACCCGCCCTTGTGCGTCATGATGTTGAGCACCATGTCGTCTGTGGAGCACATGGCTTCTTTGCCGATGCTGGTGAGGTTGTGGATGCTCTTGTCCACGTCCTCATCGATGATGCCCTCGGCAGCGGTGACGTGCTCGCCCTCCATGCTCAGCAGAGCGGAGAGCAAGGCTGAGGACACACCGGAACAGATCTTGATCGAGCAACTCGGCTTCGCGCCGTCGCAAATCATGCCCGTGAGGTTGGCGATCATGTTCTTCACCGCATGGCAGACACGCGTGAAGTCACCTCCCATCAGGTAGACGATGCCACAGCTCGAACCGATGCTTGCCACCACACAACCGCAGAGCGCACTGAGCTTGCCAAGGCTCTGCTTGATGTAGATGGCCGTGAGATGCGAGAGCGTCAGTGCACGGATGAGCTCCTCCTCGGTATTTTCGTTCTCCTCGGCATACACGGCGACGGGATTGGTAGCGCAGATGCCTTGGTTGCCCGAACCGGAGTTGGACATCACGGGAATCATGGCGCCACCCATACGGGCGTCGCAGGCCAGAGCCGTCTCAGAGATGATATGCGAGAAGATCGTCTTGCCGAAAATGCCGTGACTCAAAGGGCGATCGATGGTCTTACCCAGACAGTGGCCGTAGTTGCCCTTTTTGCTCTCCTCGGCCGCACGGATATTGTAGTCGCGCGTTTGCAGGATGAAGCGGATATCATCGAGCGGTGCTGTGGTGGCAAAGTCCCACACCATGCGCAAGGTCAGTTGCAACTCTTCTTCCTCGGCACCGCCTCCAAGGCAAGCCCGCTTGTCCAGAAGCACCTTGCCGCAGGCTTCCTCATAGACGAAATGGGTGTGGCCGCCGGCAATGATCGCCGTTGCCTTGTCGCCGTCAGTCTCGCAAGTGACCTCGATATAGAGTTTCTCGGTGATATCCTCTTTGAGATTGATGTCGATATGATCGCCCTGGATATATTTCTTCCCCTCCTCGAGGATGTCCGGTGTCAGGTCGCGCAACACCTCCAACTGGTATTTGCTTTTTCCGCAGAGCGCACCGAGCGCAATGGCTATGGGCAGACCGATCATCCCCGTACCGGGGATGCCTACTCCCATCGCGTTTTTCAGCATGTTGGCACTCAGCAGCACAGAGATATGAGACGGACGCTTGCCCAAGTCCTCCGTGGCTCTTGCGGTACAGAGGGCCACGGCCATTGGCTCTGTACAGCCAATGGCGGGGACAACCTCTTTTTTTATGAGAGAGATAATGGAATGATTGAGTTCACTGTTGTTATTCATAGTAGATAGGGATCAATTTGCTGAAGAATACTGTAGCCCCAAAGGGCCACAGGTTTATTTTCCGGCTTTGTAGTTGTCAAGGCCCTTCTGCAGGAAGTCGAGATAAGCGGGCACATCCTCTTTATAGCTGAACGAGCCACTGAGCGGATTGCCTTCGTTGTCGACCGTGACATAGAAAGGCTGGGCGTTAGCACCGAACTTATGGCTTTGGAGATAGCTCCACTTGTCGCCGACGGTGCGCAGCGTACGATGCTGTCCGTTGTCGTTGACCTCGATAGGCTTTGGCAATGGCGTCTTGTCGTCGACATAGAGCGAGATGAGCACATAGTCTTTCTCGAGCTTGTCAGCCACTTGCGGATCAGTCCAGACCGAGGCCTCCATCTTACGGCAGTTGACGCAGCCATAGCCTGTGAAGTCGAGCATCACCGGTTTGCCCAAGGCTTTGGCAGCCGCCATACCTTCCTCATAGTTCTTGTATTTAGCTTCGACGGTCTTCGTGTTAAGGTTGAAGTCCTGTGTGTTCATAGGAGGAGCGAAAGCCGAGACTGCTTTGCAGGGAGCACCCCACAGGCCCGGCAGCATGTAGATGGCGAAGGCGATGGAGCACAAGCCAAGCATCACGGCAGGGACGGGCATGGGACGGTTGAGCTCACCACCGATCTCGTCGCTGCGGAATTTCAGCCAACCGACCAGATAGCAGCCCAAAGCCAGGAAGATGACAATCCAAAGGGAGAGGAACACCTCACGGTCGAGGATGTGCCAGCCATAGGCCAGATCCGCCACGCTGAGGAACTTCAGCGAGAAGGCAAGCTCGACGAAGCCGAGCACCACCTTGATCTGATTCATCCAAGAACCGCTCTTCGGACTCTTCTTCATCAGTGTCGGGAACATGGCAAAGAGCGAGAACGGGATGGCCAAAGCCAAGGCGAAGCCAAACATGCCCACGGCGGGACCGATCCAGTTGCCCGATGTCACAGTCTCTACCAGCAGCAGGCCGATGATCGGTGCCGTGCAAGAGAAGCTGACGAGCACAAGGGTGAAGGCCATGAGGAAGATAGAGAGCAGACCCGTCGTCTTGCTGGCTTTGGAGTCTACGCTGTTGGCCCAGCTGTCCGGCAACTTGATCTCAAACCAGCCAAAGAAGCTCACGGCAAAGATCACCAGCAAGAGGAACAGGAAGATATTGAAGACAGCATTGGTAGAAAGCGCGTTGAGCGTGTTGGGACCGAAGATCGCCGTCACGCCAATACCGAGGGCGAGATAGATGACCACAATGGAGATGCCATAAGTGACGGCGTCGCGGATACCTTTCTTCTTGTCGTCTTTGGAACGTTTCAAGAAGAAGCTGACCGTCATCGGGATGATGGGCCAGATGCAGGGCATGACGAGGGCGAGCAGTCCGCCCACGAGTCCCATGAGGAATATATATAATAAGGAGTGGTTGGCAATGTCGCCCGTACCACCGAACTGCTGGAGTTGCTTGATCACCGGACGCCAGAGCATGTCCTTGTCAGCACTGGAGAGTGATGCACTGGCAGCGGCAACAGCCTGTGCGGCAGAGTCGGCTTGTAGTTTGGCAAGAGAGTCGGCTCTGAGTTGCTCCAAGGCTGCGGCAGCCTCGGGATCGCCTTCCTGAGCCTTGAGCATCAAAGCCTGCTCCTGAGCAGACATGGGGGTACCGGTCTGAGCACCAGCGGCTGTGGCTGATGCGGCGGCAGTCTTCGCGGCAGCAGCGTCGACGGCAGGACTCTTGCCCGACTGCTTAATGTTTACATCAGTGGGCGGCAGGCAGTTCTGGTCGTTGCAAGCACCATAGGTCAGATAAGCGTCGATGGAGTAAGTAGGCTTGGTGAACTTGATCTTCTGCACGAACTGCACGCTATTCTCGAAGTAGCGCAGCTTCATGTCGAAGAGCTTGTCGAAAGAGGAAATCTCGTGTCCCACAGCCTTCAACTTGCCGACAAGCTGCACGCCGTCGAGCTTGTTGACATTAAAAGTGGCGGAGATAGGACCGTCAGCACCGAGTCCGGTGGAATAAACGTGCCATCCGCTCTCGATTCTTCCGGAGAACACAATCTCAGCCTCAGCCGATCCGTTGGTCTTCAAATGGGAAGAGAACTTCACGGGGTTGAGCATTTGTGCGTTGGCCAGCAGGGTAAAGACCAGCAGCAAGGCCAGTGTCATTGCTTTTTTCATTTGCAGTTTCCTAATACGATGAATATTTTCTAAATGTTCTATCTTCAATACGCTTTCATTGACATTATGGTTACTGGGCGCAAAATTTATTGAGGGTTTTTAACAATTCCACCGACTGTTTTCCCCGAAACGGATTAATATTTGATTTTATCTTTGCTGTTCCGCCACATCTCGAAGGCTTTGATCGCCTCTTGTGGCAACAGGCGCTCCATGGCCTTATGGCGGTCTTCGGGTCGAAGCGCGATCTCGTGATAGATGAAATCGTCGTCGAAGCCAATGCCGGCAGCGTCCTTGCGTGTGTTGGCATAATAGATCTTGTCAAGATGGGCCCAGTAGATGGCACCAAGACACATCGGACAGGGCTCGCACGAACAATAGATCTCACAACCTTGGAGATCAAAGGTCTGAAGCTTACTGCACGCGATGCGGATGGCGTTGACCTCGGCGTGCGCTGTCGGGTCATGGTCTTTGGTAACACTGTTGCTGGCCTCGGCGATGATCTCTCCGTCACGTGCGATGACGGCACCAAAAGGTCCGCCGTCATGCTGTATGCTGTCTATGCTCAGCGCGATGGCCTGATGCATCAATTCTTCTTTCGTCATTGTAATGTATAATGTATAGTGTATAAAGAATAATGTATAAATAAATGTCCGTCTCTTCCCCCCTTTCTGCATCTTCTTCTCCCATTCTGCTCCTTCTTCTCCCTTCTAATCATTTTTCCCTTCTCCCTTTTTGGGGAAACAAGGGTGGGCTCATTCCCTCCCCCTTGGGGGAGGGTTAGGGAGAGGGCTTTGGGGGCTTCAGGGAGAGGGCTATTGATCTATTTCTTCTTATTGAGCTTCATCAGCCTGTCGTATTCCTTTTTGGTGATGCGCATGAACGAGCCATGCTGGGGAGCTGTGACGCCCTCTATGTCGACGGGATCGTGGAAATTGCGCAGATGGCTGTCGGCTTTGCAGATGCGATAGTGCTTGGGCTGGTCGCTGTATTGGATGTAGGCCACGCGCCACGTGCTGTCGCCGATAAGTTGGAAAGCCGAAGAGCCCTCGCAATTCTTGCGGCCTTCAAAGCTCACGTAGTCGTCGTCAAGGGGTTCGCCCCAACCGTAGGTGAGGTGATCCGACGTGGCTGTGTAGATACCGGGCTTGCCGCCTTCCTTCTTGATGAGCATGTGGTACTTGCCGTCGCTGAGCAGATTGATGTCGCAGTCGATGGTGGCATAGCCCCAGTCGAAGAGCAGGCGCGGCGTGGTGATACGCTGAAAGTCCTTGTCGGCATAGCTGTAGTACATGCGATCGTACTTTTCCTCAGGACGGTTGAGCATGGAATAATAAACCATATAGCCGCCCTTGTCGCCGTTGGGCCACACATAGTTAGGGTCCCAAAAGATCTGTGGTGCCCACACACGGTTGATGGTGGACCAGTCTTTATACGGTGAGGGAGCCGTAGCACCGTCGCAGAAGATGCTCATACCCTTGCGGAAGTCAAAGGTCACGGAAGTCCAGTGGATGAGATCCTTGCTCTTGAGCAGATCGATGCCGTAGTTGTCCCATTTATGGCTCTTGGCCACACACATGTCGGTAGTGACCATGAGATAGCCTTTGCCGTTGTAAGCACGGGTGATATAGGCATCGCGTGTACCTCCCTCTATGCGGGCGTGCTCCTTGGGATCAAAGATGGCATTGCCGCCGAGGATATCGGTATAGTGGTATCCGTCGCGGCTCACTGCATAAGCAGTGTACTCTCCCCGGTCGCTCATGTGACAATAGAGATAGCCGTAGTCGCCTTTCTGCAGGTTCTGTGCCGATGAGGTCATGGCCATGGACGCCATGACAAAAGTAAGAAGTAGGTTCTTCATGGTGTGGATTCGATGATTAGTTATATTTTATCCTATGATCTGTATTATCTTTGCAAATGTAGTGAATATTTTTGAAACACCATCCAATAATGATGCAAAGATGGAGAAAATTAGCTAATTTAGCCGTGCCAATCAATAAAGCTTGACTTCGTACATTTTCAAGACTAACTATATATGACAGACATGGACAACAAACGCTATGGACATTTCGATGACGCGCATCGCGAATATGTCATCACTGATCCGCAGACACCGTGGCCGTGGATCAACTATCTGGGCAGCGAGGACTTCTTCTCGCTCATCTCCAATACTGCCGGAGGCTACTCGTTCTACAAGGACGCGAAGTTCCGCCGCATCACACGCTACCGCTACAACGACGTGCCGATGGACAACAACGGCCGCTATTTCTATATCAAGGACGGTGACACAGTGTGGAACCCGGGATGGAAACCTTGCCGCACGCCTCTCGACAGCTATGAATGCCGCCACGGCATGAACTACACACGCATCACGGGCAGCAAACTCGGTGTGGTGGCCAGCGTGCTTTTCTTTGTACCACTCCACACCGCCGCTGAGGTGCAAATGCTGTCGCTGGAGAATGACAGCAACGAAGTTAAGCACCTGAAAATCTTCTCCTTTGAGGAGTGGTGCTTGTGGAACGCTGCCACTGACATGGAGAATTTCCAGCGCAACTTCTCTACCGGCGAGGTAGAGATAGAGCAGCAGACGTCGACGATCTACCATAAGACGGAATACCGCGAGCGCCGCAACCACTATGCATTCTACCACGTCAACACGCCCATCCAAGGCTTCGACACCGATCGAGAGAGCTTCGTGGGACTCTACAACGAATACTCGGCACCGCAGGTGGTCGTGGAGGGAAAACCGCGCAACAGCGTCGCACACGGATGGAGTCCCGTCGCCAGCCATTATATCGAGGTAGAGTTGAAGCCGGGCGAGAAGCGTGATCTCATCTTCCTGCTGGGTTATGTTGAGAACGAGCAAGACAAGAAATGGGAAAGCAAAAAGGTCATCAACAAGGAGAAAGCCCACGTGCTCATGGACCGTTTCGCCACACGCGGGCAGGTCGACAAGGCGTTTGCTGAGCTGAAAGCCTATTGGGATCAGTTGCTCGACATCTTTGTGGTCGACAGCGGCAACGACAAGCTCGACCGGATGGTCAACATCTGGAACCAGTATCAGTGCATGGTCACGTTCTGCATGAGCCGTTCTGCATCATTCTTCGAGAGTGGTATCGGCCGTGGCATGGGCTTCCGTGACTCCAATCAGGACCTCGTGGGCTTCGTACATCAGATTCCAGAGCGTGCCCGTCAACGCATTATCGACATTGCCTCAACGCAGTTCCCCGACGGCGGATGCTATCATCAGTACCAGCCGCTCACCAAGCGCGGCAACAACGACATCGGCGGGGGATTCAATGATGACCCTTGCTGGCTCATCTTCGGTACTGTGGCTTACATCAAAGAAACGGGAGACTTCTCGATTCTCGACGAGCCTGTGCCCTTCGACAACGTGCCGGGATCTGAGGTCTCGCTCTTGGAGCATCTTAAGGTTTCATTCAATCATGTCATCAATAACCTCGGTCCTCACCGTCTGCCACTCATCGGACGCGCCGACTGGAACGACTGTCTCAACCTCAACTGCTTCTCATGGAACCCCGACGAGAGCTTCCAAACGACGGAGAACAAGAGCGAAGGATCCAAGGCTGAGAGTCTGATGATTGCTGGACTCTTCGTTGTCACGGGTCGAGACTACGTCTCTCTCTGCCGTCATCTCGGTCACGACAACGAAGCCGACCGCGCACAGAAGGCCGTAGACGACATGGTAGAGGCTGTGGAGAAACATGGATGGGACGGAAAATGGTACTTGCGCGCCTACGACTATTTCGGTCATAAGATTGGCTCCGACGAGAACGAAGAGGGTAAGATCTTTATTGAGAGCCAGGGATGGTGCACGATGGCTGCTATCGGCAAGGAGAAAGGCTATCCCGAGATGGCACTTGACTCAGTGAAGGAACGCATGGAGTGTGAGCATGGCATCGTGCTCAACAACCCTGCCTTCACCACCTATCACGTGGAGATGGGCGAGATCTCGTCCTACCCCGAAGGCTATAAGGAAAACGCCGGTATCTTCTGTCACAACAACCCGTGGGTGATCATTGGCGAGACGGTAGCCGGACGCGGCGACGATGCATGGCGCCACTACACCAAGATCCTTCCTTCCTATGTGGAGGAGAAATACCAGACGCTGCACAAGGTGGAGCCGTATGTCAACTGTCAGATGGTGGCCGGTAAGGATGCTGCACGCCCCGGTGAGGGTAAAAACAGTTGGCTTACGGGCACGGCGGCTTGGATGTGGTACACCGTGAGTGAGTTCATCCTCGGTATCCAACCCGATTATGAGGGCCTGCGCATCGATCCCTGCTTGCCTTCGACGGCAAAGGAATACACGGTGAAACGCCGTTTCCGTGGTGCTCTCTACCATATCCACGTGGTCAACTCCAATGGACATCAGAAGGGCGTGAAGCGTATTTCGCTCGACGGAAAGGCTGTCACCGGCAACCTCGTCCCATGGTCTGAGGGTGAGCACAAGGTGGAAGTGGTGATGTAAAACCAATAAGCAATAACAATCTTCTAAAGAATCCGTGCATACTTTTAATCGGTATGTACGGATTCTTTTTTATGTCAAGGAGAGATCTACGCTTGCCGGCTGTATATAAAATATTGTTAAAAGCAACAACGCCTTTGTTGATAACAGAGGGATAGAAGCGTTATAGAAACGTAAAGCAACAAAGAGATGGACAGCCAAGCATACATATCCCAAGCCACTACGCTACGACAAAAAGCCGTAGAGAGTAGCCGCCGCTATGGGGCTCCAGCGGAGGAGGCTGAGGATATCGCGCAAGAGACGATGATCCGGCTTTGGCAAGTCTGCCCCAAGATCGACACAAGACAAAAAGCTGAAGCCTTGGCAGTCTGCATCGCCCACAACTTAACCATCGACTGGCTACGACGCGAAAAGCGACGAGCTCCCCAAGAGGAGATCCCGACTGAGTCATCCGACAGCCACTGTCAAGCCGACGCTCATTTAGAAGAGCAAGAGACCGACGAATGGTTGCGGAAGCAACTGGCAGACTTGCCAAGTACAGAGTACACGGTACTGCACCTACGGCAGGTAGAGGGACTCGATAACCGGGCTATCGCCCAACGTCTGGGTATAAAAGAGCGGTCGGTGGCCACACTACTTTCCAGAGCGCGCCGACGCTTGTTGGAGGAAATAAGAAAAAGGAGGAAACAATCATGAAGGCATATACAAAAGCATATATACAGTCGTTGCTCGACAAATATCTCGACGGGCTTACATCGCTGGAAGAGGAACGTCTGCTCGGCGAATATTTCCGCACACAATCCGTTCCACCGGAGTGGGAGGACTACCGCGAGATGTTTGCTTGGTTTGACAATGGCATGAAGGGGGAGTACCTGCAAGACGACAATAACATCAACATTGCAGAACCAGCTCCTGCACCAATGCTGCTCAAACATTCCAAACTGAAGCGTATGGCTCTGCCTTGGCTCGTTGCCGCCTGTTTGGCAGGAGGACTGATATGGGGAATATGGCCGAAGCAACACAGTAGCCAAAGCCTCACGGTTACGACAGACAATGCCAGCGGGCAACTAATACAGGAACATGCTGTCCTAAGGACTGAATCTAAGGAAAATGAGCGACCTGCCGTCACACCGGTTACTTCTGATCAGAAGTCTACCCCCCATGTGCTTGCGGTTACACATAGTTCGACAAAGATGACAACCATTCCCGAAGAAGCAACATCGATTGATCACCAAGACAGCCTTTTATTAGCAGAAGCACAACACGACGTCGACCAGTGGCAAATAATAAATGACAGCGTCAAAGCTGATCATTCGCTGCTGATGGCCAATTTGCTCGAGACTAAGGCGATGATCGCACAGGCTCACGAGGAAATTGTACAAGCCAAACGACTGATCGACGATAAAGATAAACAGCAACATTATTCACCCTATAACATCATTGAACTATGAGAACAATTCATTGCATCGCAGCCTGTCTGTTAGCTATGACACCTCTCTTTGGGCAGGCTCAAGAAAGAATAGACAAGATGAAGGATGTCATTATGCGCCAAGACGGAGTAGCGACAACCAATGAGACCGAGAAAGATCCCAAGACTCTGGACCTGCGATCGTCGCGGGAGACCTATGGGTTTACTGTGAAAAGAAACTCTCTCATCGTGCAGAATGCCATCAAAGCCTTCGACCAAGATGCTGCCAAAGCCTACAGCGTGTTCAAAGGCGATGGAGAATCATTGGCCACTACATACGATGTGGGCGGCATAAACATAGGGAAAGGCTATGACCACTTTGTGCTGGAATGCTTTGCCGATAAGAACAATTCCAACCGACGCTACGCCTATGCATTGGAATGGAACGAGGCTAAGAGAGGCAAGATAACCGGAAAGCTGACAAAGGTGTACGGACAAAGACCCGGCAGCGTGACTGTAACCAACGTCACTACTTCCTTGCCATCAATGTCAGATTATCAGTCTGTCGGTAAGGCGGTAAAGAAACACATAGTGACAGACGGCACGATCTCCAATGAGCAAATCGACTCTATCATCAACTCGGTGATACGACGACTCAACAAAAAAGGCTACAAAGATATCGCATCCATGCTTCAACAGGAGTGGCAGACTGCTGAACAATCCGAAAAGAACGATGCAAGCGCCGTTCAGACGATCGTCTATGACAAAGAGAAAAACTTCATGAAAAGATATCGCAACGGTCAAGTACTCATCATTGACGGAGCGGGAAACATCGTCTTCACTGGTCTGAAAGGCAAGCTCGTCATGGACGCTGCGGGAAACATCGTCGCGACAAACTATTCAGGAAAGACCGTCGTCATAAGCAACGACTGAACCTTGCCTTATGAGTTATCCTCACAACGGATTAATATCTCTCTTTAATTAAGAATACGATAATGTTATGTAAAAGGGGCGGCTCCGTGATGGAGCCGCCCCCTTATGGTATATGATGAATAAACGTCTTATTGCATGACACCTATCCAGCGCAGGATGTCGTTGAGGTTGGCCACCACCATGAGGATAACCAGAATGGTGATGCCGGTGTACTCGGCATAGATCATAAACTTATCCGAAGGCTTGCGACGAGCAATGATCTCGTAAAGAAGGAAGAGCACGTGGCCACCGTCGAGGGCAGGGATAGGCAGAATGTTCATGAAAGCAAGGATGATACTCAGGAAGGCGGTCATCTTCCAGAACATAAACCAATCCCATTGACTGGGGAAGAGGCTGCCGATGGAGCCAAAACCGCCCAAACTCTTCGCGCCGTCAGCGGTGAAGACATACTGCATGTCGCTGACATAACCGGCCAACACATCCCAGCCATACTTGCATCCGGCGGGGAAGCTCTCCAGGAAGCTGTAGCTCTTATGCGTCATCTCCTTTTCATAGAGCTGATAGATGCTCGGTACAGCAAAGCCAACCTTCAAGTCAGCAGTGAGCGTAGTGGCGAGCGTGTCCTGCTTACCATTTACGGCGCGGCTCACCACAAGCGTCACCTTGCGAAGGCGCAGGCTGTCTGCAGCACTCTTTGCAGCAGCAAGCTGATCGTTGATGCGGCTGATCTCATCGGTAAACTCATTGTAGGAGTCAACAGCCTTACCATTCAACGCCAATATCTTGTCGCCCTTCTTCAGACCTATCTTCCAAGCCGGTGTCTCTATAGAGTCTTTGCTGCCCTCCGCCACAGGCAGACGTTGCAGCACAGTATCAACGACAGCAGGAGTAAACGGAGCCACGAAACGAGGCGTAGACTTCAACATACCCAACAAATTGATGTGTCCGGGCAGAGAGATGCGCATCTTCTTGCCGTCACGGATGATGTCGGCATAGTGGGCTTCGGAAAGGTCACGGTAGACATCAACATTGAAGTCCTTGAACGGACGCTTGTCGGTGCCCACCAGGATATCGTGGTCGCGGAAACCAAGCTGTTTGGCTTCTGTATTGAACTTCATGCCCTGGCTCATATCAGCCACGCGTACATAACTTTCGCCCCAGTGAAACATGATCATGGAATAGATGAACAGAGCCAGCACAAAGTTCACCGTCACGCCAGCCACCATGATGATGAGCCGTTGCCACGCCGGTTTGGTGCGGAACTCCCACGGTTGCGGGTCACGCTTCATCTGGTCGGTGTCCATGCTCTCGTCGATCATACCGGCGATCTTGCAATAGCCACCGAGAGGCAACCAACCCATGCCGTACTCCGTCTCGCTGTTCTTAGGCTTGAAACTAAAGAGTTTGCCGCTCCACTTGCCGATGGAGACGTCGAAGAAAATAAAGAACTTCTCCACCCTGACTCCAAAGAGCTTGGAAGCCAGCGCATGTCCGCCCTCGTGAAGCAATACCAGCAACGAGATGGACAGAATGAACTGGAGAAGCTTAATCAGAAAGATTTCCATTTATATCTAATAAATTACTAATTGCGAATTACTTGCCCTGGCTTTACTTACCAGCGAATGGCCTGCCGCGTCTTGGCCTGCTTCCATGCTTGCCTCTGCTTGTCAGCACCGAGTTATCCGTTCGGTTTGCCGCTGTTATGCAGCGGCCCAGCCTCTTGCGCGGCCCATTCTATTCTACAGAGCGCCCTCCACACATTGTCTTGCAATCTCCCTTGCCTCCTTATCTGTTTGCAGATATATGTCGAGGTCAGGGTTTTTGTCAAAGGTAGCCTGCTCCATGGTCTTGCGGATAACCTCTGCCATGCCGAGGAATGAGCAGCGTCCTTGTCGGAACGCAGCGTTGGCCACCTCATTGGCAGCATTGAGGATGCACGGCATGTTGCCGCCCTGGCGGATTGCCTCGTACGCAAGTGCCAGACACTCAAACTTCTTTGTGTCGGGTTCAAAGAATTCCAGCTTCTGTGCCTTGAACAGATCGAGACGATCACCATTGAGAGGCAGACGCTCGGGGAAAGAGAATGCATACTGGATAGGCAGCCTCATGTCAGGAACGCCAAGCTGAGCCTTCACGGCACCATCCATGAACTGCACACCACTGTGCACGATGCTCTGCGGATGGATCAGCACTTGTATCTTGTCGGCAGGAACGCCAAAGAGCCACTTTGCTTCCATCACCTCAAAACCCTTGTTCATCAGTGATGCCGAGTCAATGGTGATCTTTGCGCCCATGTCCCACGTGGGATGCTTGAGGGCGTCGGCAGCGGTGACATGCTCCAACTGCTCATGAGTGTAGAGACGGAAGGGGCCACCGCTGCAGGTGAGCAAGATCTTGTCTACCTCGTTCCGATCCTCTCCTACCAAACACTGGAAGATGGCACTATGCTCAGAGTCGACCGGCAAGAGGCTGACATGGTATTTGGCCACTAAGCTAAGGATAAGCTCACCGGCGACGACAAGCGTCTCTTTGTTGGCCAGGCAAATCTTTTTACCAGCTTTGATGGCGTTGATGGTGGGTACAAGCCCTGCAAAGCCCACCATAGAAGCCAATACCGTGTCGATAGGACCGGCCTCCACGATTTCATCCAAGGCCTTCTTTCCCGCATAGACTTTGATGTCGGGACGATCGGAAAGCGCGGCCTGCAATTCCTCGTAGCGATTCTCATTGGCGATGACCACAGCGGCAGGATTAAACTGCCGGGCTTGTGCGGCCAGCTTCTCCACACTGTTGTTCGCCGTGAGGCAATAGACCTCATAGCGGTCGGGGTGCTGGGCGATGACGTCAAGAGCCTGTGTGCCGATGCTGCCCGTAGAGCCGAGTATGCAAATCGACTGCTTGCGCGGCTGCTGATCATCGTGAAGAGTTACGTATTTTGTCATTTCTATCTTTAAGTGCTATATATATAATAAGGTGTAGCCGTTGCAGCCTCAGCGACAACAACTACAATTCAAGCAGTCCGTCGGGAATGTCCAAGACGATCTGACGGCCTTCAATATCTACGTCAACGACCAGTTCTTCCGAAGCAGGAATAAGCACGTCCGTGCCGTCTTCCCGTTCCACTTCCAACAGCGTGTTGACCGTAGAGACATCGACGCCTGCCACACGGCCTACTACACGATCGTCGTGCTGATGGTCAAGAACCGCAAAGCCCTGTAGCTGCTGCCACGACACTTCTGTCGACTCACCATTGTCGGCAAGACTGTGAGGGAAGTACACATCACAGCCCGTCAATTCACGTGCCTGTTGCTCACTGTCGATGTCTTCCAGTTTCATCAGTACTACGTCATCAGATCGGAAGCGATATTCCTCGATGAAAAACGGTACCAGAATGCCGTCGACATCAAGCACAAGATAATCAGCGTCGACACGGTCAAAGACATCGTCGTCGCACTGCATGCTTACCTCTCCCTTCACGCCATGGGGTTTCCCCATGCGCCCGATCTTGAAAACATCCTCGCGTCGTATCATGGTCTTGCATTCATAGCGTTAATCGTCCACTCGCTCGATATGCGCGCCCAATTCATTGAGTCGTATGTCGATATTCTCATAACCGCGGTCGATCTGCTGAATGTTATCGATGCGGCTGGTGCCATTAGCACTCATGGCCGCGATCAGCAGAGCAATACCAGCCCGGATGTCGGGACTCGTCATACGGCCGGCACGCAGACGGATGCGATGATCCTGCCCGATGACCACTGCACGGTGCGGATCACAGAGGATGATCTGCGCGCCCATATCGATGAGTTTATCGACAAAGAACAGACGGCTCTCGAACATCTTCTGATGGATGAGCACAGAGCCTCGCGCCTGTGTAGCCACGACAAGGAGCACAGACAGCAAGTCGGGCGTGAGGCCAGGCCATGGAGCGTCGGCCAAAGTCATAATCGTACCGTCGATAAACGACTGCACCTCGTAGTGGCTGTGGTGTGGAATGACAAGGTCATCGCCCTCTTCCTTCACTTTCACGCCCAAGCGACGGAAGGCATCTGGGATAATGCCAAGGTTGCGCAGTGACACATCCTTGATGCGAATGCCGTCACCAACCATTGCTGCCATACCGATGAACGACCCGACCTCGATCATGTCGGGTAGCACACGGTGCTCAGCACCATGCAGTTGGGATACTCCGACAATAGTGATCAGATTGCTACCGATGCCACTGATGTTGGCTCCCATGACGTTGAGCAGGTGACAAAGCTGTTGGATATAAGGCTCACAGGCAGCGTTATAGATTGTCGTCGTGCCTTTGGCCAGCACAGCAGCCATGATGATGTTGGCCGTGCCGGTCACACTGGCTTCGTCAAGAAGCATGTAGGTACCCTTGAGATGTTGGGCACGTATCTGAAAGACGCTGCAATCCTCACTGTGCTCAAGCTTGGCGCCGAGCTTCTTGAAGCCAAGGAAGTGAGTGTCAAGACGGCGCCGGCCGATCTTGTCTCCACCGGGCTTGGCCACAGTAGCCTTACCAAAGCGACCGAGCAAAGGACCGAACATCAGCACAGAACCGCGCAGTGCCGAGCACTTCTTCACAAACTCCAGACTGTCGAGATAATCGAGATTGAGCTCATCGGCCTGAAACGTATAGTCGCCGGGCGCATTGGCAGTCACCTTCACCCCGATGTCTTTGAGCAGTCTGATGAGATTGTTGACATCGAGAATATTGGGCACATTACTGATCCGCACCTTGTCGCTCGTGAGCAGCGTAGCGCAAATCACCTCCAAAGCTTCGTTCTTGGCTCCCTGTGGCGTGATGGTTCCACTCAGGGCATGACCGCCTTCGATAATGAATGATGCCATAAGCAGTATTACTTTCTTTTGCGTTTTTTGGAAGGAGTAGCTTGCTGGCGCTCGCGCGTGTTGATCTTCTCAAACTTAAATGTATCCAAGTCCAGCTGTATCTTTCCGTCGGTATAGCGTGCCAAATCATCAGCGACCTTTTCGTCATCGCTGTAGCCGTGACTCCACTGTACAAGGTCACGCTTCATCTGATTGGCAGTCAGAGCCACGAGCTGATCACGCTCTGGCCCCGGCTCCATCATCTTCAGCTGGTCAAAGAGCTCAAAGACCATTGAGCCATAGTGGCGCACGGGAATCCGCGACATCGGATAAGGCACCGGCTGAGGCTTGTCAAGGATCACCTTGGCTCCGCTGACATCGTATGGCCAGTCGATATCCAACTTGAAATCGGTCATCAGTGCCAGATGGTCCCAAAGCTTCTGCTTATAGTCAGCACTTTCGCGTACTTGTGGGAACATCCGTTCCATCGTAGCGACAATCGTATACGCACAGCGCAACCGCTCGGCCTTGGTCTTCAGTCCGATGGCATAATCTGCCATGTTCTGCACTTCACGGCCATATTCCGGCAAGACGAGTTTCTCGCGTTGGGTGTTATAATCCAATCCTTTAATATTCATGTGTGGTAACGTATGGCTTTGCGCCATTATATTTTGTGGAGTAGTAAAAGTTCTGCTTACAGAAGTTTACGTGGCAGCTTAGCCACAAAATTCTTGAGATAGAACGGCACGAAATAGGCAACATCCTCAAAGTGTTCCTGAGCCATGCGCTTTTCTGCCAGCGGCAGCATGTTCTTGGCAATTGGTTCGATGCCTTCGATGAAGTGTGCATTGGGATGATTGATGGCATCCTTGCATTTTAGCGCACCGTTACCGAAGAAGTAGACGGGATGCTCGTCAAGAAATGCTTTGTAAGTATCGCCATCCACCACGTCGGCATGGATCGGACGCACTTCATGGAGCGAACGGTCGAAGAGCTGTGCATAGACTTCCATGCGGCGTGCATCGAGCATCGGGCAAAGCAATGCATTCTCTTCTTTCACCATCTCCTGCAACAACACCGGCACGCAGAGCAACTCCAGCGTCGGCACACCGATGAGTTTCAGTCCACGTCCATAGCAAATACCTTTGGCCATCGACACGCCAATGCGCAGACCGGTGTAAGAGCCCGGACCACAACTCACGGCGACGGCATCCAAGGGGATGGCATGGTTATCGGTGAAAGAAAGAGCCTCGTCCACAAACGAGCCCAAACGCTCGGCATGATTGGGACCGCTGTGGTCTTCTTTCTCAAAAAAGCAGCTTCCGTCTTGCGTGACGGCTACGGAGCACACATTCGTGCTCGTTTCTATATTCAGTATGCAAGACATAATCTAAAACTTACTATATTCACTTGTGCTTATTTTATCAAGTATGTCTAATTTCACTTGTGCTTATTTTATCAAGTATGTCTAATCTGTGCAAAGATAGCTAATTTGTAGCACTTAGAGAGTATTCAACCCGCTTTTTTAAGAAAATAAAGGAAATAGTCGCCCAGCAAGTGCTTTTCTCCCTGATTTTTTGTATATTTGCACGAACTAAATTATTTCAAGTCGTTATGATACAGTCAATGACAGGCTATGGCCGCGCCACAGTGACCTTTCAAGCCAAGAAGATACACATTGAGGTAAAGTCGCTCAACAGCAAGGCGCTCGACCTTTCCACACGCATTGCGCCCGTATACCGTGAAAAGGAAATGGAAATCAGGCAAATGATTGCCAAAGCACTCGTCCGTGGCAAGGTGGACTTCTCTGTGTGGATTGAGAAAGACGACACACAGGCCAGTATGCCCATCAACACAGCTATCGTGGAGTCTTATTATAAGCAGATCAAAGCAGTATCTGCCAAGACGGGTATTCCCGAACCGCAGAACTGGTACGACGTACTGTTGCGCCTGCCCGACACACTCGGCAAGCCCGAGGAAGAAGAAGTCAGCGAGGAGGAGTGGACTGCCGTACGCACCGGCATAGAAAACGCCATCGCCGACCTACAGGCTTTCCGCCGTCAGGAAGGTGCCGCACTGGAAAAGAAGTTCCACGAGAAGATCGACAACATCGAAGCACTACTGAAGTCGATCGAGCCCTACGAGAAAAGCCGCGTGCCAAAGATCAAAGAGGCTATCATCAAAGGACTGGAGCAAATCCCAGAAGTGGACTACGACAAAAACCGCTTGGAGCAGGAACTGATTTACTACATCGAAAAGCTGGATATCAGCGAAGAGAAGCAGCGACTGACCAACCACCTGAAATACTTCCGCGAGACGCTCGACGAGGATAAACCCAACGGCAAAAAGCTGGGCTTCATCGCACAGGAGATGGGACGCGAAATCAACACCACCGGCTCCAAAAGCAATCAGGCTGAGATGCAGAACATCGTGGTAAAGATGAAAGACGAGCTTGAGCAGATCAAGGAGCAAGTGCTCAACGCGTTGTAAAGAGCAGCCTCACCCCCAGCTCCTTCAAGCCTCACCCCCCGCCCCTCCCCAAGAGGGAGGGGAGTGATATGCTCCAAGAGTCGTAGTGAAGCAAGGCTACTGGTTCGCAAAACAGCTGGCTCCCGCCCGGTTCTGCCGGTTTCCGCTTGGTTCTGCTGTTTATCGCTTGGTTCTGTTTGACGCTGCTCAGCAGCGTCCTCCTAACTTGTTCCTCATTCATCGATTCATCATTCAACATTCATCATTGTACAATGGGTAAACTCATCATATTCTCCGCACCATCAGGCAGTGGCAAAAGCACCATCGTGAGCTGGCTGATGAAAGAACATCCGGAACTAAAGCTGGCCTTCTCCATCAGCTGCACAAGCCGTGCGCCACGTGGCACAGAGCGCAATGGTGTGGAATATTTCTTCCTCACCGCCGACGAATTCAAGAAAAAGATACAGGCCGGCGAGTTTCTTGAATACGAAGAGGTCTACACCGACCGCTTCTATGGCACGTTGAAGTCGCAGGTGGAAACGCAGACGGCAAGAGGTGAAAACGTCGTTTTCGACGTTGACGTGAAAGGCGGCTGCAACATCAAGCGGCAATACGGCGACCGTGCCCTGAGTCTGTTTATTCAACCGCCTTCGATCGACGAACTGCGCAACCGACTCGTCCACCGCGCCACCGATGCGCCGGAAGTCATCGAGCAACGACTGGCCAAAGCATCTTATGAGCTGACCTTTGCGCCTCAGTTCGACCACGTGGTTGTCAACGACAATCTTGCGAAAGCCGAAGAGGATACCTACCGGCTTGTCAAAGAATTCCTTGAAAAATAAACGCTCTCGCTTATGGCTCGCATCGGCATCTTCGGCGGCAGCTTCAATCCCATTCATGTAGGGCACATCGCCTTGGCGCGCCAGCTCCTCGGGTTGGCACGTCTTGACGAGATCCTGTTTGTTGTCTCTCCTCTGAATCCTTTTAAAAAGCAAGCCACAGACTTGATGGACGACAACTATCGGCTGGCCCTCGTAGAGATGGCCTTACAGGAAGAGCCAAAGATGAAAGCCAGCGACGTGGAGTTTCATCTACCTAAACCATCTTACATGTGGCGCACGCTCGAGCATCTGAGCCATTCTCATCCCGACGACGACCTTGTGTTGATCATCGGTGCCGACAACTGGCTGGCCTTTAACCGCTGGGCGCATTACGAAGAAATCCTCAACCACTACGAGCTCGCCGTCTATCCGCGACCGGGCTATCCCGTTGACACAACCTCTCTGCCAGCCAACGTACACGTCTACTCTACCATGCTCTTTCCGGAAAACAGCACAGAGATCAGACGCCGCCTCGCTGCCGGAGTGTCCATTCACGGACTGGTACCCCTAAAGATAGAAGCAGAACTGTATAAGAATAAAACACAATAACCATACAGCTACAGGAATAACCGTCTCGCCTGTCAACCACAATCAGTACACTACATAGATAAGACATCCCTTCCTTATTCTCTGTCAAAGTCTATTTTCCACTCAAAGGTAACGCTTTTGCCGCTACGGGGATGACGAAAGGTAAGTTGCTCGGCGTGCAGACACAACCGGCGGCCACGTTGCCCGTAGAGCTCATCTCCCACAATCGGATTGTTCAAGCCATCGGGATGCGCACAGTGTACCCGCAACTGATGAGTACGACCTGTCTGAGGATAGAGTGCCACATGCCGGTCGTCGAGCTTCTGGTAATAGGTTGTCGCCGCCTTGCCATGGAGCTTATCAACCATTTGTCGCGGACGGTCATCGAGATCCGGCCGAAGCGGCAGCGACAAAACACCGTCTTCCGTCTTCATCTCATGGCTCAACCGAGCCACATAGCGCTTCTTCACCTCGTGGCGCAAGAACTGGTCTTGCAGGTTGTGATAAGCCGCCCATGTCTTTGCGATCACCATCAGTCCACTCGTCGCCATGTCGAGCCGATGGACGATCAGCGGTCCCTCGGCTTCCGGACAATGGGCTTTCATCAGACTATACACGCTCTCCCGCGGGCTCTTCCCTGGCACGGAGAGCATACCCGCGGGCTTACATACCACACAGATGTCGTTATCCTCATAGATGACCGGCAACATTTGATGACGGTCATCATCAAGAGGGTTCGGTGCCACATCTAAGCCTTGTAACATCCACCACAGCAGTGGTTTGCACTTGCCGTTGCAAGCCGGATAGCACTGAAGATGGTGCCTTACCTCTTCCTTCGGACTTTCGCCCCACCAAAACATCGCCATGCTCAGCGGCTGCATCCCATGTTCAAAGGCATATTGCAGCAACTTCGGCTCACAGCATTCACCACTGCCTGCCGGAGCCACCATCTTTCGCCCTTGTTGCTCGCCATAGTCACGAAAGATTGTCTCGATGTCTTTCACCTCTCCGCATGCGTTGCGCAGACGGAACTGACGGAAGAGCCACGATTGCAAGTTGTCGCTCTTTTGTCGACGTTGCTGGCGGAGACGATGCAACACGCCTTCCAACTCGTCGACCGTACGCAATGCCTGCTCCACCTGAGCTCGGTAATCTTTCCGCAGGCGATGGAGCTCCGCATTCTCGAATTGCCGCCGCCGGATATATGCTTCTTGGCTTTCCCCCATCCTCGCCCCACTGGGATGATTGGTTTTGAAGTCCGTGATCGCTTTTTCTTGCTGTGCTTGTATCGTTTCCAACTGCTGATGCGCTTCGTGCAAAGCCTGCCCCTGCTCTATGTCGCAGATGCGCTTATTGATGTCGGAGATCTCGGCCTCGTGCGTCTTGAAATATCCGTTGGGCTGGAGATAGTCATAGACTGCCGGCACAAAGTCGGGCCAGTCGCTGCGTCCGACAATCTGTCCGCTGTAACCGGCTATGTATCCCAGTCCACCGTCTTGCCGTACGATTACCACACCAAACATCTTGCCCTGGGCTATCTCGGCCTGAAAGTTAGCGTCCACCGCGTCCTTTGCAAAGGTCTGCTCTTTGTCGCCACGCAGATATGCCGCCAGTTGCGCAATCGCCAAACGGCAAAGCGCATCCGGCTCGTAGTAGAACGGATTGTTCAGCCTGACCGGTGGCTGCACGGATGTATCAAGCGGATGGAATATCATAGTTTCTTGGAAGAGTGTCGAAAACGAGAGAAAGGAAAGAGAAAAAACTGAGCCGACCCATAAGGCCGGCTTGTCTATTAAGTGTGTAAGATGTCCATCGAAAAGACGCTGAGGGAAGGGGATCAGAGCGAAAACCGTCTCTTCATCTCTTCGTAAAGCGGCAGGGCCACTGCCTTAGCGTCAGGATGAGGAGCACCCGTAGTGCCTAAAGCACGCAAATCGAAGAAATGTTTCCAGTCTGAAAGGAAAGCCGTATGAACCAACTCCGTGTTGGTATCCAGCGGCAACACCACGCGAGCTTCCTGAGGCTTACGTCCCAAAGCGGTCAGATTGAGGTAAGCACGCTCGGCAGCTAAGTTGGCGAAGAGCCAGTTGTCGGCAGCATCGGCCTCACCAGCGACTACTTTCTTGGTCAAAGCCAGGAAAGCGTCATCGTCGAGACTTACCGTGCCTTCCTCGATCGTCGACGTCCATGCACCGTCGGGCAGTTCTTTCACCCATTGCGGCAGGTTGATGGTGATCTCAGCTCCAAATTTCTCCTTAGAATAATTGCAGTAGCGTGTACTCTGCTCTGCCATGGAGTTGACGCGATGACGGTTGAACTCGCGTGTGATCGCTACCTGAGTGGTGAAATGGACCGTGACGCGGCGCTCATGGAGAGCCGTAGGCTCACAGAGTTCATTGAGGTCGTTCATCCGTCCGTTCTCCACCAGCACACGCAGGTTGGTGGTGACGTAGGCCTTTCCATCCACCATGTTGACATGTGTGAACCGGTTATGGCGATAGAAGTCTGTACGGTCGTCGTGCTCGTCGAGCGTCAGGTAGATAGTGGCGTGCTCCAGCATTGCCGTATGTTTGCTGGCGATCATACGCTCCACAAACGGGCGCGCCGAGTCGGCAGTCTGGTGATTCTCACTTTTGTAACACACTCTGCCACAGCGCTCCACCTGACGATAGACGCCGTCCGCGCCGGGCTGCTGCTCCCATATCTCGAAAGAAGGTTGATTGATCTTCATGCTTTTGTCGTTTTGCTTTTGGCTGCAAAGATAAGAAATAATATCGAGACGCATCGGCGTTTTCCGTCTGAAAAATAAAAGTTTTCAGTCGTTGTCTCCCTCGTGCTTGATGTTTCTCGGATGATGCAAGAGGATTTCCTGCCGCAGCGACTCGTCGTCCATGTGGGTGTAGATCTCCGTTGTGCCGAGGTCAGCATGTCCGAGCAGTTCCTGGATGATACGCAGATCGGCCCCACCCTTAAGCAATGCCGTAGCGAAAGAGTGGCGGAGCGTATGAGGCGAAATGGTCTTCTTGATCCCCGCGGCCTCAGCCTGTCGCTTCACCATGATCAGAATCATCGTACGCGTGAGGTGATGTCCGCGTCGGTTGAGAAAGACATAGTCCTCCTCGCCGGGCTTGATGTTCATCTGTCGCCGATCGTCAAACCACAGCTCCAGCTCATGGATGGCCCGCTCCGAGATGGGCACCAACCGCTGCTTGCCGCCTTTACCGTTGACACGGATGAAGCCTTGTGTCAGGAAGAGGTCGCTGAGCTTGAGGTTGGTGAGCTCCGAGACACGCAAACCACAGGAGAAAAACACCTCGATGATGGCGCGGTTGCGGTGCCCTTCATTGCTGGTCAGGTCGATGCTATTCTCCAAAGCGTCCACTTCCTCGGTAGAGAGATACTCTGGCAAGTGCTGTGGCAGGTGGGGAGACTCCAACAGTTCTGTTGGGTCAACATCGAGATAGCCGTCCAAGACCACGTAACGATAGAACGAGCGCACACCGCTGAGGATGCGCGCCTGCGACTTTGCGCTGATGCCATGATCGGAAAGCATCGCCGCGAAGTGCTCCAGATCTTCGAGCTTTACGCTTAGCGGGTCGACTCCTTCTTGCTCTAAGTAGCCCAGCAACCACTCCAGGTCGTGTTTATAGGCCTCAACGGTATTGGGCGAATAGCCCCGTTCCAGTTTCAGATAACGCAGATAATGCTTGGTTAATTCCACTATTGTTTTTTCTCTGTCAGACATTTTTCACGCTATAGTCAGCACAGCACACTCTGCCCCGAACAGTGATCATTCAACACTCTGATAATGGTTAGCCCGTCTCGCACGGGCACGATGACCTTTTCCACTCTTTTGTCGTCGCGCACGTGATCGTTGAATGCCCGGATGCCGAGTGTCTGATGATCGTGGTCATAAGCCGGGTCGATGACGTGTCCGTCCCACAGCGTGTTGTCGGCGAGGATAATTCCTCCGGGATTCATCAGTGGCAGGATCGCCTCGTAGGTTTCCACATAGCGCCGCTTATCACCGTCGACAAACGCCAGGTCAAAGGCCACGCCCAACTTGGGAGCCTCCACACAGGCATCACCGATGCGGAAGTCTATCCACGACGAAACCGCGCTGTCCTCAATCCAAGGGCGGGTGAAGTCTTCCATCTCATCGTTGATCTCAAAGGTGAAGAGCTTACTGCCGTCCACGCCCGCCTCGCGCAGTCCCTCAGCCATACAGATAGCAGAGTAGCCCGAGAACGTGCCGACCTCAAGCACATACTTTGGGCGCTGCATCAGCACGAGCATCTTCAGCAGTCGCCCTTGCAGATGTCCGCTTTGCATACGCCCGTGGATGGTATGGATGTTCGTGGCACGATAGAGCCGGTAGAGGTATTCGTCTTCCGGATCGCTGTGGTTGACGATATAGTCGTCGAGCTGTTGCGTGTCGGTCATGCCTTGTCGCTTTGGTGTGCGAGGATGCCACGGATCGCCAGCTCATAGCTTTGCAGGCCGAAGCCACAGATGACGCCGAGACAGCCTGCCGAGATCATCGAGTGATGACGATACTCTTCACGCTGGTGCACGTTGGAGATATGCACCTCCACCGTGGGACAGCGCAGCGAACGGATGCAGTCGAGCAGTGCAATACTCGTGTGGGTATAAGCACCGGCGTTGAGTACGATGCCGGCGTAATCGAAGCCTACCTGTTGCATCTTGTCGATGAGCTCGCCTTCGACGTTGCTTTGGAAATAGTCGATCTGCACGTCGGGAAACAGTGCCTTCAGTGTGGGCAGATAGCTCTCAAACGAGTTCTTGCCGTAGATGCCCGGCTCGCGCACACCGAGCAAATTGAGGTTGGGTCCGTTGATAATCTGTATCTTTCTCATAGTTTTCACTCTCAATATTGTAAAGCTACTGCAAAGATAGTGAAAACGAGTGGAATACGAAAATAAAGCCCAAGCTTTATGTTTATCAAAGACCTAGCAACTCGAAGAAGATCTCTACACCTGCAACCACTTGCTTATGACAGAAACAGAAAAAGAGACTATTGGGTAGTTGACTCCTTATATATATTATATATATTGTCGTTCAATAAGATCTTTGAATGAAGTACAGGAGAGAATACCGATGAAATCTGTTCACCGCGTCTCACCATTTTTTATTGTCGTTTTCTTTGCCATTCCACTTGTTTGCGCTATCTTTGCAATACAATGTCACAACCATCATCCATACAAGCTCTGCAACAGCAACGGCTGCTTTTGCAGTTGGAGTACCAGACCGAGCGCGAGGCTTTCCGCAAGCAAGCCGACACCATGGGCATGGCACGCCGCGTCAAGCGTGGCGATGCCTGGTATCCCATACGTGTAGGAAAGAGCTATTACAACTCGCTCAACCAATTCGCGTTGGAGGTCTACCGCACTGCCGACGAGGGCATAGAGCACAACTTCGAATACGGCAAGCCCGTGGTTTTCTTCCGCATGGAGGAAAGCCACGGCAACAACAAGGCCGAGGCTAACGCCAAGATGAAGACCAAGCTCTTCGGCTTCACGGGTACAGTGTCGTATGTCGACGGCGACCGCATGGTGGTGACCATCCCTGAAGGTCATGCACTCGACGTGCAAAGCTGTGAGGCACCCGTGGGCGTACAGCTCTCATTCGATGAGACCAGTTACCGCACGATGTTCGACGCCCTCGACCGTGTGATGCGCGCCAAGAGCGGACGCCTCGCCTATCTGCGTGATCTCTTCTACAGTCATGTGCCGGCCCAGCGTTTCCACTTCGGTCCCATGCGCTTCCCCTGGCTCAATGCCACACAGGAGCATGCTGTCAATGAAGTACTCTGCGCTAAGGATGTCATGGTGGTGCACGGACCTCCAGGTACCGGCAAGACCACCACACTCGTCGAAGCCATCAACGAGACACTCATGCGAGAGAGTCAGGTACTCGTCTGCGCACAGAGCAACATGGCTGTAGACTGGATCTGCGAGAAACTCGTCGACCGCGGCATCAACGTGCTGCGCATCGGCAACCCGTCACGCGTCAACGACAAGATGCTCGGCTTTACCTACGAACGACGCTTTGCCGACCATCCCGACTATCCGCAGCTGTGGGCTATCCGCAAAGCCATGCGCGAACTGCGCAAGAGCAGGCATGGCCGCGACGAGAAATATCATCAAAAGCTGGAACGACTGAAAAGCCGTGCCACCGAACTGGAGATCCGCATCAACGCCGAACTCTTCGGTGAGGCGCGCGTCATTGCGTCCACACTCGTCGGCTCAGCCAGCCGTCTGCTCGAGGGCATGAAGTTCTCTACGCTATTTATCGACGAGGCGGCACAAGCTTTGGAGGCGGCCTGCTGGATACCCATGCGACGTGCCGGCCGCGTGATCCTTGCCGGTGACCACTGCCAGCTGCCGCCTACGGTGAAAAGCATTGCCGCCATGAAAGCCGGACTCGGCAAGACGCTCATGGAACGTATTGTTGAGAACAAGCCTGAATGCGTCTCACTCCTGCAGGTACAATACCGCATGAACGACACCATCATGCGCTTCAGCTCCGACTGGTTCTATGGTGGTAAGGTGGAAAGCGCACCACAGACAGCCCACCGTGGCATCCTCGACTACGACATACCGATGGAGTGGATCGACACGTCGGACATGGAGGTTGGTCCCGATGAACCCAACTTCCGTGAGCAGTTCGTTGGTGAGAGCTTCGGACGCGTCAATAAAGGCGAGGCACTGCTCACGCTCAACACGCTGCGCGACTATTATACCAAGATCGGCAAGCAGCGTGTCCTCGACGAGCAGATCGACGTAGGTGTCATCTCGCCCTACCGTGCACAAGTGCAGTATCTGCGCGGACTCATCAAGCGCGACGCGTTCTTCAAGCCCTTCCGTCATCTCATCACCGTCAACACCGTCGACGGCTTCCAAGGCCAGGAGCGCGACATCATCCTCATCTCCATGGTGCGTGCCAACGACGACGGGCAGATAGGATTCCTTCGCGACCTGCGCCGCATGAACGTGGCCATCACCCGTGCCCGCATGAAGCTCATCATCCTCGGCAATGCCGCCACGATGACGAAGCACCCGTTCTATAAGAAGCTTTTCGACTATGTGCAGGGACTGAAAGAAGAATAAATCATTTAGAAGACATAGTTTGGATGAAACCAGCAACATAGATTTGCACCAACTATAAACAAGGAAAGAAAGAAATCGTTAGTATGAACAAACTCTTGACATTCTTGAAGCAGTGGACGCTGGTGGTCGCACTGTGCGTGGGCTCCTTGGTCTACCTGCTCTTCTCCGAGATACCCGTGTTGGAACCTATAGGCGACTTCATGGGACCAAAGTTAGTGGCGCTGCTGCCCTACGTCATCTTCCTCATTCTCTACGTCACCTTCTGCAAGATACAAGTAAAGGAGTTGCGACCCCGCACGTGGCATTTCATCTTGCAGGGCATCCGTGTCATGCTGTCCGCCATCTGCGTCGCACTGGTAGCCATTGCGCCATCGGCAGGATGGAAGTTGATCTTTGAGGGCATGTTCATCTGCTTCATCTGTCCCACGGCCGCTGCCGCACCGGTGATCACCGAGAAGCTTGGTGGAAGCATAGAGTCGATGACCGTGTACATTCTTATCGCCAACTGCGTCACCTCGGTCATCATCCCGCTCTTCTTCCCAATGGTGGAGAAGAGTGCTGACATCAGTTTTCTCTTTGCCTTTCTGATGGTTCTCAAGCGGGTGTTCATCGTGCTCATCGTACCACTGTGCCTGGCTTTGCTCACGCGCCGTTACCTGCCGCACGTGGCCCAGTGGATTCGTGACCGCCGCAATCTTGGCTTCTACCTGTGGAGCTTCAACCTCTCCATCATCATGGGACTGGCCATGCAGAGCATTCTCCATGCGCCCGTGTCGGGCATCACACTGGTAGCTCTGTGCGTCATCCCACTGTTCATCTCTGTCTTCCAGTTTGGTTTGGGCAAGCTCGTCGGCGCGCACTATGGCGACAGCATCAGTGCCGGACAAGCCTTAGGACAGAAGAATACGGTGGTGGGCATCTGGCTCACACTGACCTTTCTCAACCCTTACGCCGCCATCGCACCCTGCGCCTATGTGGTATGGCAAAACCTCATCAATGCCGTACAACTTTGGGCAAAGGAGAAATACGGAGTGCTGAAGTGGTAAAAAAAATACTTACAAGCAGGCAACTCAGGCTTCTTGAGTTGCTTTTCTATAGACTCGGATGATCTGTCCATCGTGGTCTTGCTGACTCTCCAACTCTATTCCATCAGACAACTGTGGCGCACGCACACCGGCAGCGAGCGTGACGGGAGCTGTCTCCACGCGTATCTCGTCCCACAATCCACGGTCGAGGAATGCCTGCAAAGTCTGGGCGCCACCTTCTACAATCAGACTCTGCTTGCCCTCGGAATAGAGATATTCGAGGACACTGTCGACGTTGTCGAAAGCACGGAAGCCCTCGGGAACACCCTCCCTATGATGCGTCAACACGAAACGTTCGGGATCGTGGCCGGCCCACAGACGTACGTTGAGCCGGGGATGATCACCATCTAACGTGCGCCGACCGACGAGGATGGCGTCATTCTCCGCCCGCAACTTATGTACAAGCATCTGAGTGAATGGCGACGAAAGAGCGACTTGTCGGCCGCCCTCACCGCTGATGAAACCATCGGCCGACTGCGCCCATTTCAGCAGAATGTAAGGACGATGATGCGTATTGAACGTGATAAACCGCTTGTTCAACGCCAGACACTCTTTTTCCAACACGCCGACAGTAACCTCTATGCCCGCGTCGCGCAGTTTCTTCACGCCACGTCCCTGCACCTTGGCAAAGGGATCAATGCATCCGCAGACCACACGGCGCACATGCTTACTGATGATCAGGTCGGCACACGGTGGTGTCTTGCCCCAGTGACTGCACGGCTCCAACGACACGTAGACGGTGGCTTCGCCGAGCAGTGCCTCGTCCTCCGGCTTCACGGAAGCGAAGGCGTTGACCTCGGCATGGCCCTCGCCACAGCGCACATGATAGCCCTCACCGATGATGCGGCCGTCGCTGCTGACAATCACCGCACCGACCATAGGATTCGGCTTGGCGTTTTGCCGTCCGTTGACGGCGAGCTCCAGGCAGCGCCGCATGTATTTTTCATCTGTCTTCCTGTTGATTTCTTCTGTATTCATAGTCCGAAATGCCATTCTTTTATTATCTTTGCACTATGACTTATCAGCAATTATGGCATCAGCTCACGCCTCTCTACGCCGTAGAGGAGGCGCAGGCCATCACCCGACTGGTGTTGGAGACGACCTTTGGCTTCAGCCTCACTGACCTTGTCTGTGGCAAAGTTAGTGAATTATCGGCAGACGACGAAACAAAGCTGCATGAAATATGGCAGCGGCTGGAGGCCGGCGAGCCCGTACAGTATGTGCTTGGTGAGACCGACTTCTATGGTCGCTCGTTCCGTGTGGCCCCCGGCGTGCTCATTCCGCGCCCCGAGACGGAAGGTCTCTGTCGCCTGGTCTTGGACAGGCTCCCCTCCGGCGCGCATGTCCTTGACATCGGCACTGGTTCGGGCTGCATCGCCATCACCATTGCCTTGGAAGCCACGCAAGCCCTGGTAGAAGCCTGGGACATCAGCGACGAGGCCCTGCGACAGGCACACGACAATGCCTTGCGACTGGGTGCGCAGGTGCTCTTCCGACAAAAAGACGTGTTGGAAGAAGCGAAAGGAAACGTGCTGGCGAAAGCGGGAGAAGGAGAAGGATGTGAAGAAGTCTGCCTTTACGACTGCATCGTCTCCAACCCGCCTTACATCGCCGACAAGGAGCGCACGACGATGGCACGCAACGTGCTCGACTATGAGCCGTCGACAGCCCTCTTCGTGCCCGACGACGACCCGCTGCGATTCTACCGCTCCATCGCTGAGTTGGGACTGCGGCGGTTGCGGCCGGGTGGCCGTCTCTGTTTCGAAATCAATCCGCTCTATGCCGAAGCACTCAGCAGCCTGCTGATCTCTTTGGGCTATGAAGCAGTGACGATCCTCGACGACGACTACGGCAAACAGCGGTTCGCGACAGCAAGAAAGCGAGGATAAGCAAGAGTGTCGATAACGCTGATAGCATCGATAGTGCATATAGTCTCTATAGATTCTATAGTTTCTATAGATACTATAGTCTCTATCGCTTCTATAAAGTCTATAAAATCTATAAAGGGAAACCGACCATGATCAACGAGGAAACCGCGCGAGCCACGGCAAAGCTCGCCGCCCTCTGTGCCAAAGCAGAGCACTGCACGGGCGAGATGAACAAGAAACTGCGGCAGTGGGGCATCAGTGCCGAAGACCGGCAAACGGTCATCGACTATCTCGTGACCAACCACTATGTCGACGACAGCCGCTATACTGAGGCCTTCGTCGAGGACAAGATACGCTTCAACCAATGGGGACGCCGCAAGATCGAACAGGCACTCTACGCCAAAGGCGTGTCGGCAGATGTCTACACGCCTGTACTCGACCGTGTGCCCGACAGTGCTTATCTCGAACAGTTGCGACCGTTGCTCAAAGCCAAGTGGCCGACTATCAAGGCCGACAGCGACTACGAGCGCAGCATGAAGCTCATCAAGTTTGGTATGGGACGCGGCTATTCGCTCGACCTCATCCGACAGTGCATCGACAGCGTGAGCGAAGAAGATCTCGACGGCGATGATGAGTTGGATTGACCGCCTGCTCGATTTCGTCATGCCGCGCTTCTGTCCGATCTGTGGCCGGCGGCTGGCTGCCAACGAGTCTCAACTCTGCTCGTCCTGCCTGCTGGGACTGCCCTACACGGGATTTTTGGAGCGTCCTTACGACAATCTGATGGTCGACAGACTCTATGGCAAAATACGGAACTTCGAGCGCGGCGCTTCCTTATTCTATTATATGTACGACGACCGTCGCAACTTTCTCTTTGATCTGAAATACCACGACCGCCCCGAGATGGGACTTTGGCTGGGCCGGGAAGCCGGTCGGCAGATGCTGCGGACAGGCTTTCTCGACGGCATCGACGCGATCATCCCCGTGCCCCTGGCACCTTCGAGACTGCGACAACGGGGCTACAACCAAAGCGAGCTCCTCGCACAGGGCATCAGCGAGATCACCGGCGTACCCGTTCTCACTCACGTAGCACGCCGCACGACGTTTACCCAAAGTCAAACCCACCTGAGCACCGAACAGCGCTTCGAAAACGTGAAAGACGCGTTTCAGCTCATCGACGCTGACGCTATCCGCCACCGCCACGTGCTCATCGTCGACGATGTGGTCACCACGGGAGCCACCACCACCGCACTGGCCTCCCAGCTCTCCACGGCGGGCGACGTGCGTGTCAGCGTCTTCTCGTTGGCCATCGTCAAGCAGCATCATCGGTAAGACAACGTACAAAACGGCAACCAAGAGTCCTATATATAATAGGTGTATCGTTCAACTTTAATATCAACATATCATGAAACAGATTGCAACCAACAACGCTCCGGCGGCCATTGGCCCATACAGCCAGGCCATCCAAGCCGGCAACTTCGTTTTCGTCAGTGGACAGCTTCCCGTAGACCCCGCTACAGGCGAGTTCGCACAGGGAGGCATCAAAGAGCTCACCCGACAAAGCCTCACCAACATCCAGCACATCCTGAAGGAAGCCGGACTGACCATGGCCGATGTGGTGAAGACAACGGTCTTCCTGGCAGACATGGGCGACTTCGCCGACATGAACAGCGTCTATGCTGAGTTCTTCCAGGCTCCCTACCCTGCCCGCTCGGCTGTTGCCATCAAGACGTTGCCCAAGAACGCCCGCGTGGAGATCGAGTGCATCGCAGCAAAAGCATAAGTCAAGCGGTGGCGCTTGTCATCCGCTTTTTCCTTTTTATCAAGAATTGGAGAATTGGAGAACTTGAGAATTAGACTATTATCTTCAAACGATAATTGTATTCTCCCTTTCTCAAATTCTTGATAACCCTTTTGTCGAAGAGCAACATCTTCTGTTTAGCCCACACCCTGATAGCTAAAACGTCACATAGGGTTCCAGTCGCTTGATTTCTTCGGGTGGGAAGTCTTTGCAGAGTCGCAGATCATTCAGACTGTGGATAGGGCCGCGCAACCGGCGGTAGTCCACGATGGCCTTAGCCTGATAATAGTTGATATAGGGATGGCGTTTCAGTTCTGCCAAAGTCAGTGTATTCACGTTCATCTTGTGCACATTGCCTAAGGTTATCTTCAGATAGGGGATAGCCGTCTGAGGAAATTCAGCGTCGATCTCCATCAGTTGCTTTTGAGAGACAAAGCCGCCCAAGCGGTCACGATAGTTAATGATACGGCGAGCCCAATACGAGCCGATGCCGGGCACGCGTTTCAGCATATTGGTGTCGGCAAGATTCAGGCTCACGTGCTCCGTCGCGCTGAGCTTGTGAGGATAGTCATAGTGCCGAGAAGTGTCGCTTTCGGTGCGCGTTGCCTTCGTTGTTCCGTTACTGTATCCGCTTCTTCCATATCCGTAATAGTCTGCCGCCGGCTGATAGTCTTTGCCGATACGGATATAGGGTGCCAGTTCCTCATATTGTTTTTTTGTCAGTCCGTAGAGCCGTGCAAAGTCTTCTTTCCTGCTGAAGACACCACCTGCCGCCCGGTATTTATAGATGCTGCGCACCTGCCAGGGTTGCAGTCCCAGCCTGAGCAACTGGGTGCTGTCGGCAGTGTTCGGGTCGAAGGCAAAGCGGGCGTGGCGAGCCATAGGTTGAGCATAGGACACGTTGCCTTTTCGATTTTCTGTCGCCACGGCCGTAGAGTCCGCGACGACTGTCGTGTCCCCACCGTTTCCGCCCACACAAAACATTAGGGCGACGCCTGCCAAGGCCAGTGACAGCAGGAAGATCATCACCAACCTGTCGCTATGCTTATAGAGATAGGACTTGCTCTTCATTGTACTTCCGTTTACTGGTTACCCGCAACACAGTCTCTCCATACTGCTTGCTGCTTGCAAATATACGGTTTTATCTCTTACCTTGTCATTCATAAAGGCAAAAAGATAGAAAGAAAATCAATATCACCAGCAATACTTATTGGTTTTGACAGTTCAAGCCCCCTCTTTCGTCCCTTGCAGCACTATCGGCAATTCACATCCTTGTTTCGTCCCTTGCAGCATTTCACTCCCCTCTCCTTGGGAGAGGGGAACGGGGGTGAGGCTTTTGGGGAGAGGGGGGACGGGGGTGAGGCCTCACTTTGCAACCCGGTTGCACGCCAAACTTCTTACCTTTGCACCCAGAAACAAAAAAGAAGAAAACGATGAACAAAAAACTGCTGAGAATCATTCTGTCTGCCGTGCTTCTGTTGGCAGCATGGCTCGTGAACCGCAACATAGCGATGCCCGTATGGGGACAACTGTTAGTATACCTCGTTCCTTATCTCATCGTAGGCTACGATGTGCTGGGCGAAGCATGGGAAGGCATCCGCGAGGGCGACCCCTTCGACGAGGACTTCCTCATGGCGGTAGCCACCATCGGTGCCCTGCTCATCGGCTTTCTCCCCGGTGCCGAACCACAATTCCCCGAGGCTGTCTTCGTGATGCTGTTCTTCCAGGTTGGCGAGCTCTTTGAGGACTATGCCGAAGACCGCAGCCGCGAGTCGATCACCAAGCTCATGGACATTCGCCCCGACACCGCCAACGTGGAGCGCGGAGGGCAGGTCACCGTCGTAGCACCCGCTGACGTGAAGGTCGGCGAGACCATCGTGGTGAAGCCCGGCGAGAAGATCCCACTCGACGGCACCGTCATTGAGGGCTGCTCCAGCCTCGACACCGTAGCCCTCACCGGCGAGAGCATACCACGCAGCGTGGACGTTGGCGGCGAGGTCATCTCGGGCTGTGTCAACATCTCCGGCGTGCTGCGCATTAAGACCACGAAGAGTTTCGGTGAGTCCACAGCCTCGAAAATCGTTGACCTCGTAGAGAACGCCAGTGCCAACAAGTCACGGAGCGAGACGTTCATCACCCGTTTTGCCCATGTCTACACGCCCATCGTGGTGTTCATGGCACTTGCCTTGGCCTTCATCCCACCATTCTTCTCCCCGAGCTATACCGACGCCTTCGGCACGTGGCTCTATCGGGCGCTGACCTTCTTGGTGGTGAGCTGTCCGTGTGCCCTGGTCATCTCGGTGCCTCTGACATTCTTTGGCGGCATCGGCGGTGCGTCGCGTCGCGGTATTCTCATCAAGGGCGGCAACTACATGGACGTGCTCGCACGCTGCTCCACAGTGGTTTTTGACAAGACCGGCACGCTGACCAAAGGTGTCTTCGCCGTTGATGCCGTGCATCCCGACCGGATGGATGCCAATGAACTGCTCCATCTCGCCGCCCACGTAGAGCGTTTCTCCACCCACCCCATCGCCGCGGCGCTGCGTCAAGCCTATCCCGACGAGCACGACAACTGCCGCGTCGAGAACATCGAAGAGGTGGCAGGCTATGGCGTGCAGGCCATGATCAACGGTCACCGTGTCTGCGTGGGCAATGAGAAGATGATGCGCAAGGTAGGTGCCGAGGTGCACAGCTGCGTGAAATGTCAGGGACATGTGGGTACCGTAGTGCATGTTGCCGTCGACGGAAGCTACACCGGACATGTCGTCATCTCTGACCAGGTGAAGCCCGACGCCCGTGAGGCGGTGGCGAGCCTGAAGCATCTCGGCGTCCAGCGCACGGTGATGCTCACCGGTGATCATGAGCAGGTGGGGATGTTCGTAGCCGACACGCTCGGTCTCGACGAATACCATGCCGGACTGCTGCCTGCCGACAAGGTGGAACACGTAGAGCGTTTGCTGCGTGAGAAACCAGCGGGGACAAGTCTTGCCTTCGTCGGTGACGGCATCAACGACGCACCGGTCTTGGCACGCGCCGACGTAGGCATCGCCATGGGAGCCTTGGGCAGTGACGCTGCCATCGAGGCCGCCGACGTGGTGCTCATGGACGACAAACCGTCGAAGATCGCTGTTGCCATCCGTACGGCACGCCACACGCTGCGCATCGCCCGCCAAAACGCGGGCTTTGCTATCGGCGTGAAGGTCGCCATCCTCGTCCTCGCAGCCTTCGGCCTGGCAGGCATGGGACTCGCCGTCTTCGGTGATGTTGGCGTGATGGTCCTCTGCGTGATCAACGCCACACGGGCACTGAGAGCGTAACAGAGCAAGGTGTCTTGTTCGTATTTTCCTTGACAAAAGTCTGTCAGGATTTCCTTTCATTCCAGAGAAGAAAGAAAGGAGATTGAACGACCAAAACACGGCCGGAAATGGCAAAAAGCATGGCTTTTCTCTCAAAACAGTGGAGTCACAACCTCAAAAACCGTTTTTCTCACTGTCAGAAAGGCGAGATGACACGATGAAAAAGGTACTTTGACGAAAAATTCTCTAGAGAATTTTTCGTCAAAGTACCTTTCTGACAAGAGCGCAAAATCGTCATTTTTCATACATCGCTGTAAATCAACATATTACAAAAACGCCCCAAAATCGCAAAAAATCGACCGAGAGGACTCTTGCTCGCAAAAATCGCATTCTCAGTGCCCGTTTTTTGTCAGTTTATCCAACAAATAAAAAGAACCCTTCCCTAACCCTCCCCAAAGGGAGGGAATTGCAATACCCTCAACATTGCTATGTCATAAGAGTGTTAGAATTTGGTCTAACGCTCCGCTACGCGGAATCAAGAAGATAAACGAATATAGAGAATATATAAGTTACGACTGTTATTCATGGTGTATCCCTTCCAGGGACATCTTACCTCTTTTGTACGATTCTTGCATGATTCTTGGACGATCGTTGCGTGGGGTTTGGAAATAATAGCGTAACTTTGCGGAAAGAAAATCCTAATACACATTATATTTATGAAACGACTTTTGACTTTCGCCGCCACCATAGCCATGCTGTTGCCCACACAAGCACAGAAGCGACTCGGCGGCTATCCGATCACTCCCGTGACATTCACCTCCGTGAAGGTGGCTCCCAATAGTTTTTGGGGACAACGACTCGAAGCCAGCCGCAAGGTCACCATACCGCTCGCCTTCAGCAAATGCGAGGAGACGGGACGCTACAAGAACTTTGAGCATGCAGCCGCACACCTCAAAGACCCGTCAAAGGTCTTTCCCGTCACGGGATACAGCTTCGACGACACCGATCCCTATAAGACCATTGAGGGAGCGAGCTATATCCTTCAGACCTATCCCGACGCTAAGCTGAAACACTATATCGACAGCGTGATCACCATCATCGGCAGTGCACAGGAGCCCGACGGCTATCTCTACACTGCCAGAACACAAAACCCGCAACACCCCCACGAATGGGCTGGCGACAAGCGGTGGTCGAAAGAAGAGGATCTCAGCCATGAGCTCTATAACCTCGGACACATGGTAGAAGCTGCCATCGCACACTACCAGGCCACAGGCAGCCGCCACTTCCTCGACATCGCCATCCGCTATGCCGATTGCGTCTGCCGTGAGGTTGGACCCAAACCGGGGCAGGCCTGTGTGGTGCCGGGACATCAGATTGCAGAGATGGCACTCTGCAAACTCTATCTCGTCACCGGACAGCGCAAGTATCTCGACGAGGCGAAGTTCTTCCTCGACTACCGCGGTAAGACGCAGGGGCGGTCGGAATACTCGCAAAGCCACAAGCCAGTGGTTGACCAGGACGAAGCTGTCGGTCACGCCGTGCGCGCCGCCTATATGTATGCCGGTATGGCTGACGTTGCCGCGCTCACCGGCGACACGGCTTACATCCATGCCATCGACCGCATCTGGGACAACATCGTCAGCAAGAAGCTCTATATCACCGGCGGCATCGGTGCCACGAACAACGGTGAAGCCTTCGGCGCCAACTATGAGCTGCCCAATATGAGTGCCTATGCCGAGACCTGCGCCGCCATCGGCAACGTGTATGTCAACTACCGGCTTTTCCTGCTCCACGGCGAGTCGAAATACTACGACGTGCTGGAGCGCACGCTCTACAATGGTCTTATCAGCGGTGTGAGCCTCGACGGCGGAAAGTTTTTCTATCCCAATCCACTGGAGTCCATGGGACAGCATCAACGCCAGCCGTGGTTTGGCTGTGCCTGCTGCCCAAGCAATATCTGCCGCTTCATCCCCTCACTGCCCGGATATGTCTATGCCGTGAAGGACCGCAACCTCTATGTTAACCTCTTCCTGGCCAACAGTGCCACGATGAAGGTAGGGGGCAAAGAGGTAAAACTGAGCCAAGAGACACAATACCCTTGGAATGGCGACATCGCGCTGAAGATTGAAGACAACCGGGCCGGACGCTTCAATATGAAGATACGCATCCCGGGATGGGCAAAGAGTCGACCCGTGCCATCAGACCTCTATGAGTATTCCGACGGCAAGCGACCCTCTTACTCCGTGCTTGTCAACGGCAAGAAGGCGGAAGCCGCACTGGAGTCCGACGGATACTATACTATCAACCGCACATGGAAGAAGGGTGACCTCGTGCGCATCCACTTCGATATGGACGTGCGCACCGTACGCGCAAATAATAAGGTGGTGGCTGACCGCGGACTGATCGCCGTGGAGCGTGGACCGCTGGTCTACTGTGCTGAGTGGCCTGACAACAACTTCGACATCATGGGCATGCTCGTCAACCAAAGTCCGACGTTCGCCGCCGGAGAGAAGCCGATGGCTGCCTTCATCCCCGCCGACCGCCAAAAGCAACTCACACTCTTCAAGACACAAAACATCACCACACTCTCCACCGACGCCCAGCTGCTGGCCTACGACAAGCAGGGACGGCTGACCACAACAGACGAGCGGCTGACGCTGATCCCGTATTTCGCCTGGTGCCATCGTGGCAGTGGCAACATGAAGGTATGGATGCCGCAGGATGTGCGCGCCACCCGTCCCGCCACACCGGCCACGCTGGCTTCGCAAGCCACTGTCGCCTCGTCGACACCCTCAGCATCGATGAAGAGTATTGCCGACGGACTGGTGCCCGCCGACGAAAACGACCGTTCGGTACCCTATTTCCATTGGTGGCCGAAACAGGGAACTACGGAGTGGATCACCTACACCTTTACTGAGCCACAGCAAGTGCAGTCCGCAACCATCTACTGGTACGACGACCAGCCATGGGGCGGATGTAAAGTTCCGCAGTCTTGGAACATTGAATACCAAAACGCGCAAGGACAATGGCAGCCGGTGGCCGATGCCGACAGCTATCCCGTCAAGAAGGGACAGCCCTGCACCGTACACTTCACGCCCGTAAAGACGAAGGTGCTTCGCCTCAACGTCAAGCAGCCCGAGAAATACTCCTGCGGACTGTTTGAGTGGAGCGTGAAGTAAGAAGTAAGAAGTAGAAAGTAAGAAATAATAAAGTAAAGTTTAAGCCCCTCTCCAACTCTTCCTAAAAAAGAGAGGGAGGGGCTATAACTATGCACCGACACATGATGAACACATATTCTATGCACACTCATAGAATCCATTTTTAATTATTTAACTCACAAAATACAGTATGACAAGCACAAAATGATCATTAATTGATTAACTTTGCTGTATGAAAGAACAGGAGAAGATAAGGACGATTCTATTCTATAAGAATTACTTCAAAGAATTCTATATAGAACAACCGGAAGCCGTGCGAAGGAAAATCAACTATTCTATGTCATTAGTTGAGACACAGCGCATCGTACCGAAAAAATTCTTCAAACTCTTGGATGGTACCGATGGGATATACGAAATAAGAACGGAATATGAAAAAAACATTTATCGAATTCTGTGTTGTATGGACAAAGGTGCCGTTGTAGTCCTGTTTCAAGGATTCCAAAAGAAAACACAGAAAACCCCGTTACAGGAAATAAAGAAGGCTGAAAAGTTAAAGAAAGAATATTTTGAAAATAAGGAGGAACTATAATATGGATGCAAATAAGAAACAAGCCATTATGGAAGCAAAGACCTTTGATGACTTGCTTAATGCCGAGTATGGAAAGGTCGGTACACCAGCGAGAGACCAGTATGAAGACGATGCACAAGCCTTTTGCTTAGCCGAATGTCTTAAAGCAGAGCGCAAGAGAGCAGGCCTGACACAAGAACAACTTGCAGACCGAATAGGAACAAAGAAAAGCTATATCTCCAAAATAGAAAATGGACATGCTGACGTTCAACTTTCTACTCTCTTCCGTATTTTCAACGGATTAGGCAGAAGGGTGTCTGTATCTATCTTATAGCCCACCAGACTGCAAGGCTCTCTAATATTCCCCCGGCTTCATTCCAAACTGCTTTTGGAAGCACTTTGAGAAATAAGACGGATTGTTGAAGCCCACCTGATAGGCAACCTCTGAGACGCGATACCGTTTGGTCTTGAGCAGACGGGCAGCCTTGCGCAGACGCACGATCTGGATCATCTCGTTGGGCGTGGTGTCGGTGATCGCCTTCACCTTGGCAAAGAGCCCCGAACGACTGATGTTGAGTCGCTCGGCCAGCATTTGCACGTTGAAGTCAGGATTGCCCATGTTCTCCTCTATGATCTCATTCATTTGTCGCAACAGCGCGTTGTCCATCGGTGCCTTAGCCAACTCTGGTACCGGCTCAGTGGGCGTGGCAGCAAAACGCTGCATCAGCCGACGACGCATGGCAATCATGTTGCGGATGCAAGCCTCGAGATACTGCATGGAGAAAGGCTTTTCGATGAAAGCGTCGGCACCACAGTCCATGCTCTCCGCCTTGCTGGCATCGTCGGTCTTGGCCGTGAGCATGATGAAGGGGATGTGGCTCCAACGGGCATCAGCCCGTACGCTGCGGCACAGTGCCGCTCCGTCCATCTCCGGCATCATCCAGTCACTGACAATCAACGTCACGGCATGTGTTGACAACACGTCGAGCGCCTCACGTCCGTTGCCCGCCGTCAGCACCTGATAATGAGGTTGGAAGTTCTTCGCGATATAGTGGCTCATATCGGGATCGTCCTCCACGATGAGCACAATTTCCTGCTGCGTGCGTTGCGCTTGCTGATTCTTAGCCTCAACCACCATCTTTGCATCAACAGCTGTTCCCTCTTTTGTCTCTTTCGCCTCGCCGTCGGCTTTCACAGCTTTGACCGTCTTCTCCGTGAGACCAGTCATCGCCGGCAAAGGCGTGACGGGTAGTTTCACAATCATGCGTGTGCCTCGTCCGGGTTCCGACTCTACCTTGATCTCACCGTCGTGTGCCTCCACAAGGTTGTGCACGATGGAAAGGCCGATACCTGTGCCCGGCTTGTTGTCCTTGGCCTGGAAGAAAGGACGGAAGATCTTCTCGCGGTTCTCTTGGCTGATACCCATGCCGTTGTCCTCCACGCTGATCGTGTAGCAGCCGGCAGCCGCATCGACATGGCAGCAAAGAGCAACGCGGTCACGGGTGTATTTCGTGGCGTTGGTCATCAGGTTACTGATGATCTTTGTCAGTCCTTCCGCGTCTACGACGGCAAGAAAATCCTGTGGCGGATAAGTCACGTCGAGAGCAATGCCCCGCTGCTCCATGGAGGGACGGAAACGCTCAGCCACAGCATGCATGATAGTCGCAATGGACTGACGCTCGAAGTGAAGTTCGAAGCCATGCTCCACTTTGTTGAAGTCGAGCAGCTGATTGACGAGTTCCAAGAGCCGGTGAGCATTGCGGTCGATGATCTTCAGATCGTCTGACGCCCGCGCCTCCTTTTTCTGCATCAGCTTCTCCAAAGGTCCGATGATCAGCGTGACCGGCGTGCGTATCTCGTGGGCGATCATCGTGAAGAAGCGCAAGCGCGACTCACGCACCTCGGCGGACTTCTGTTCGCTGAGCCGCTGCATCTCGCGCTGGTGACGACGCTCGGCACGGCGCAATCTGAGTTGAGTGTAATAATAAATAAGGAGTAGTAGCACAGCCAGATAAAACAGCTTGGCAGGCAGCGACCACCAAAATGGCGGATGCACCACGATAACCAGTCGCGCTTCCTCACGGCTCCAGATGCCGTCGTTGTTGGTCGCTTTGACGCGGAACGTATAAGTCCCTGCGGGCAGATTGGTATAGGTGGCGGTATGGCGGTTGCCCGCCTCGATCCATCTGTTGTCAAAGCCGTCGAGACGATAAGCAAAGCGATTCTTTTCCGGCGCGCAATAGCTCAGTGCCGAAAAGGTCAGCGTGAACATATTGTCCTTGTAGCCTAAGTCCAACTGCCGGATGTCGTCCAAAGCCTCAGGCAGCAGTTTCGATCCGACGCGCTGTGGCTGGTTGAGAACCGACAATGCTGTGATGACTACACGGGGTGCCATGCGGTTGAGCTGTATCGTATAGGACGAGAAGGTGCTGAAGCCTTTCACGGTGCCGAAGAACAGACTACCGTCGGAAGCTTTCAATGCTGCATTGGACTGAAACTGGTTGCTGGCCAAACCATCGTAGCGGTTGAAGATACGTATGGGTTCACCGGGAATGTAACGCACCAGTCCCAGCGTGGTACCAAGCCAAAGCGTATAGCCATCACAAACCACACTGTTTATCTCCTGAGTAGGCACGGCAATGTCCACCCGGCGAAAGCGGTCGTGGCGTGCGTCATAGTAGCAGAGTCCGTCACTTGTGGCGATCCACAGCTGTCCCCTCTCATCGATGTCGATGTTGTTTACCTGCGACGAAGGCAGCGAGCCTTCTGTCCGGGAGGGCATATAGTGGTGGAAACGACCCGTGAGGGCGTCCAGCCGATAGAGGCCTGCTCCTTGCGTGGAGAACCAAAGATTGCCTTTGCGATCCTCGTCGATGTCCAGTGTCAGCACTCCCGTATGGCATACGGGACGGAACTGACGAGCTTTATCGTCATAGGTCCGTATGTCCTCCATCGTCCCTGCCCACAACCGGTGCCGTGAGTCGCGCATCAGCGCATAGCAACTCTTCACGGCGTGCTCGCCCTCACCGCCCATTGCCGTGACGTTGCCGCTGGTGATATCCATGCGCAGGATGCCGTCGCTATAGGTTCCAATCCACAAGGCATTGCCCTCCGCCCACAGTGCATGGACGTTGAGTGTGGACAGCCGCTGCTGGGCAGGAAAGGACTCCATGGCATGATGGCTTAGCGAATAACAAGAAAGGCCGCCGTCGTCACTGCCTATCCACACGTGACCCATGCCGTCTTCACAGAAACGTCCCACCACGTTGCCACGCTGTCCCTCGGCAGCCGAGAAGCTGACGAAGCGATGACTGACGGGCGAGATATATTTCACGCCACCATAGAATGTGCCATACCACAGCCCGCCCTCACGGTCGCGGATGACGGCATAGACAAAGCGGTCGTCGTTGGATACATTGCTGTTGCTTGCACTTTCAGGATAGCGGATCCATCTTTTCGTGAGGATATCGTAGCGGATCAGTCCATCATCACAGCCGATGAGCAGAGTATGGGGGGCTATATATAATAAGGAGTGGATGTGTTGTCCCACACCCGTCAGTGTAGGATTGATGATCTGCTTCAACGATCCATCGATGTCCATACAAAACAGTCCATGAGACCATGAGCCCAGCCACAGCGTGCCGTCGTTGTCTTGTAGAATGCTCATGCCACCGCCATCAAACGACGCATGTCCCATCCCTGCGGGCACAAACCGTTGGCTCGCTTTGTTGAGCCGATAGAGCCAGGGATGTCCCTTGGTAGTGTAGGCCCACACCTGATTGTCGATGCCAATGCAGAGAGCACGGATGTCGCCACCGTTTTGTGGGAAAAAATATTGCCGAAGGTCATGCGTCTGCCTGTTATAACGGAATACGCCCTGCCGTTGTGTACAGATCCAGAGGTTACCGTCGCGGTCGTCTACGACTTGGTTTACCGTCGTCTTGATGCGGGGAAGAAAGGAAGAGAACTGCTCGGTACGGCAATCGAAATAGCACAGTCCGCTGCTTGTTCCCACCAACAAACCATTGCCAAAGGCGTGAAGAGTAGAGACAAAGGGATCGGAGCTGCGCAGGGGATTATAATAATAGGTGACCGCATGGCCGTCGTAGCGACATAGTCCATTGTCGGTGCCCATGAAGATGAAGCCATCACGGTCCTGCAACAGAGCGCGCACGGTGTTGGACCGCAATCCTTCCTCCATCGTCAGACTGCGATAGGGCAATCCCAACGTAGCCACAGCACAGCCCGGCATCGTCGTCATGCCGGTCAACGCCGTCGCCGCACTGCCGGTCACTGCCCAGCCAAGCAATGCCACGACAATCCTCATCATTCTCCCAAAGATTGTTCTCATCATGTATATAGTTAGGTCTTGGATAACGCAAAGATACACAAAAAAAAGCAAATAAATAACGTATCCAAGTATAACATAATCGTCTAAATGAATGTTTTGGACGATTGCCATATCTAATTTAGACGATTTTTCCAAGTATCAAACACCATTTCTCTTAATTTTGCAAACAGGATAAAAAAATGCAAATGTAGTCTTTATGAAACTTTCCAGACGCATCATCATAGGTATTGCTATGGCAACCAGCCCTCTGCTGGTTCTCTCTATGCCACGTACTATCAAGAAAGTAGCCCCGATTGTAGTGAATTGTCCCGCTGGCACTTCACCCAATATGCCTAACCGCATTTGGGTTACTTACCGAGACGGATATTCTGAATTTCGACAAGTGAAATGGTCAAACTCTGCTGTTTCTACAGAGCAAGACGAAGCAGACGTCCAAAGGCATCCGATAGGAAGTCAATATCAACTCAAGGGATATATTGTTGGCGACGAGACAACCGATAACGGTTTTCCTGTCACCGCAAGCATTAAGATTGTAGGCAATGTTCCCGCGACTCCACAGCATACTATTGCCCAAACCTTCCCCCTTTCCGATGTCACTATTAATGGCATCAACCGGCTCACTCATAATCGTGACGAAGCATTGAATGAAATATGTTCATGGGACGTGACGCAACAACTGTACAATTATCGCGACACCTATAGTTTACCTACTGAAGGGTATAAACGGTCTGACGGCTGGGACTCACCCGAAACAAAACTGAAAGGACACGGCTCCGGCCACTACATGTCTGCAATAGCTCGAGCGTATGCTGTCACCAAGGATCCCCAACAAAAGGCTATTCTCCGAGCCAACATTACCCGCATGGTCAACGAGCTCCGCCAATGCCAAGAGAAAACTTTTGTATGGAATGACTCTTTAGGTCGTTATTGGGAGGCAAGAGACTTTGCGCCAGAAAACGAACTTCGGAACATGAAAGGCACATGGGCTGATTTCGACAATTATAAGAAGCACCCGGAAAAGTATGGCTATGGTTATCTCAATGCCATACCAGCACAACATTGTGCCTTAATAGAAATGTACCGGCCTTACAACAATTCAGACTGGGTGTGGGCACCATACTATTCGATACACAAACAACTTGCCGGCCTCATTGACATTGCCACCTACTTCGACAATAAGGATATAGCCGACAAAGCCTTGCTCATAGCCAAAGACATGGGGCTGTGGGTGTGGAATCGTATGCACTATCGCACCTATGTCAAGAAGGACGGAACACAAGCAGAACGACGTGCCAAGCCGGGAAACCGCTATGAAATGTGGGATATGTACATTGCCGGTGAAGTTGGCGGAATGGCAGAAAGCCTGTCAAGACTCTCCGAAATGGTTACAGACAGTACAGACAAAGCTCATCTCTTAGAAGCTGCCAACTGCTTTGATGCTCCTAAGTTCTTTGATCCTTTGGCCAAGAACATTGACGACATTCGCACACGCCATGCCAACCAGCATATTCCGATGATCATCGGAGCCTTGCGCTCTTACAAAAGCAACCATCAGCCTTACTATTATCATATCGCGCAAAACTTCTGGAATCTCGTTCAAGGCCGCTACATGTATGCTACGGGAGGTGTGGGCAACGGTGAGATGTTTCGTCAACCATATACGCAAATCCTCTCAATGGCTACCAATGGTATGCAAGAAGGTGAGGCTCAGGCCAACCCGGAGCTCAACGAAACCTGCTGTACGTACAATCTTCTGAAACTGACGAAGGACCTTAATGAATATGATCCAGACAACGCAAGTTACTTGGACTATTACGAGCGCGGCCTGTATAATCAGATAGTAGGCTCTCTCAATCCCAATAAATATGAGACCACATACCAGTATGCTGTTGGCCTCAACGCCACCAAACCATTCGGCAATGAGACTCCCCAATCGACTTGCTGTGGAGGCACTGGCTCCGAGAACCATACCAAATATCAGCAGGCTACTTATTTCCACAATGACAGTACACTGTGGATTGGACTCTATATGCCAACCACGCTGCAATGGCGTGACAAACATCTGACCATCGAGCAAGACTGCACATGGCCGGCACAAAGTTCCACTATACGCTTAGTCAATGGTGAAGGAAACTTCGCCTTAAAACTTCGCATTCCGTACTGGGCTACCCAAGGCTTCCGTATTCTACTCAATGGGAAAAGCATCGCACGCCACTATCAACCTAGTTCTTATGCAACAATACCATATCGCCACTGGACCCAAGCGGACAAAGTGGAGGTGATCATGCCCTTTACGAAACACATAGAGTATGGTCCTGACAAACTGCCGGCGGAAGTAGCAAGTAATGACGGCACTCCTCTGAAAGCAGCATGGACTGGCGTTATCATGTATGGTCCTTTGGCTATGACGGGCACTGGGGCTACCACGTGGCATCAAGCTACACTGAGTCTCGATCCAAAACTTGATCAACTTCAGCCCACAACTGACAAGGGGAATCTCTTCACGCTAAAACTCGGCAACAAGATCTTTGAGCCGGATTACTATCGCAATCACAATTCTACACATTATTACCGACTTCTATTCGCTGGCTCCAATGGCAAGAATCATACTCAAAAAAACAAATCACAAGCCATTGCCGAACTGCAATCATTGATTGCCATTGCTACCGAACGTGTCGAAGAACAGACACGATGGAACAGTCTGACAAAGAAAGTTCCCGATTACGCGCCTTGGGCTCCACATGGCTTCCAACGCTTAGGAAGTGCCATCTCTACTGCACAGAAGATCATGGGAACGAATCTGAAGAATGTCAAGGAGGATGAACTGGAGTCTGTTACGGCAACCCTCAACAAGGCGATCAACACCATGCGTCCTGGAAACTTAGCCGAGATCGAAGACCTACAGCCGCTTACAGCATTGCTACGGCGGGCTGGAAATACTGACGAATCCTCCTCTGACACGCTCCGCAAAGCTGTTGCTTATGGAAAGATGGTCGTACGTTATGTCTCTGACGGCAGTGGCACAAAAGATATGATCAACGCAGCCGTCGGCAGACTGCGTCAAGCGATAGAATAGTAACAGGTGTCGCAACACCAAGATTACAGACAAAGGGAAGCCAAGTATTAACCCGAATAAGGCATCACGTTAAGATGACGAATGTCTTGGCCTGCTTTATTCATAGGTAGACACATTTATGGTAATGGCAACAAAATAATACTTGCAAAATATACTCGCTTACTTCGATAATATCATAATTGCGGTAAGAAACAGATCAATTGTAATATTATTGTACAAATATACGTACTGTTTCGTGGCCTTCGGCAAGACTTTTCCTGTTTTGTCACCGATGGGCATAAACTGTCCTGACAGGAATTGCCCTGCCTATTTGTAATACAACATTCTTTTTGTGATGGAATTAGGTACGCTTAACACAACACAAATAATGCCATGAGTCAACAATAATTAGTTTTGGCTCATGGCATAAATTTAAAAGAGACAGAGCTGATACCCGAAAATATCAAGCAATCGTTTCCACGAGTTTCTCCACCAGCCTCGGCACGGCAAAGTCAGCAAGACGGGATTCCGGCACCCATACGTAGTCATCTGCCAACGACGGACGCTGGTCGGTATCGAGGAGATAGAAGTCGGCAAAGAGGATGCGATGGGTAAGAACATGCTTCACACCCGTAGCCAACTGCTTGAGATGACCGGGCCATTGCGGCAGGGGCTTGTCCTCGAAGAGCGGCGGTTCCCACAATCCTTGCCAGATGTCACCGGATCCACGACGGTGAATGGCGGTGTAGCCGTGGCAGCAGACATATATATAAATAAGGTGTCGGGTGGTGATCTTTGTCTTCTTCAGCTTCACGGGCAATTGATTGACTATGCCCCGCCGGTGCGCTTCACAGTCTTCCTGAAAAGGACAGAGCAGACACGAGGGCGACTGTGGCGTGCACTGCGTGGCTCCGAAGTCCATCATTGCCTGGTTGAAGAGGCTGGCGCCACAGGCTTCATCCCCTTGAGGCGACTGTGCGGTCAGCGGTGCGGCATGGATCAGTTCATCGGCCAAGTGGGCGAAGAGATGCTTGCCCTCCGTGGTGTTGATGGGCGTGTCGATGGCATAGAGACGGGAGAGCACACGATAGACATTGCCGTCGACAGCAGCCACCGTGACGTCAAAAGCCATGGAGGCAATGGCGGCAGCCGTGTAGTCGCCTACGCCTTTAAGCCGCCGTATTTCCTCCAAGGTACAAGGAAACTGTCCCAAAGCTACAATCTGCTGCGCCGCTGTGTGGAGATTGCGAGCACGCGAATAGTATCCCAAGCCCTGCCACATCTTCAGCACTTCGTCCTCTGTAGCCGCAGCAAGCGCCTCAACAGTGGGCCATGCATGCATGAAACGCAGCCAATAAGCTGTACCCTGGCTGATGCGGGTCTGCTGCAAGATGACCTCGCTGAGCCAGATAGCATAGGGATCACGAGTGTGGCGCCACGGCAGATCACGGCCATAGCCCGCGTACCATCTCAACAGCGTGGCACAGAAAGCGGCAGGACTCATAGGCGTTGTCCTCTCTTGCGGGCGCACTCTGGGCAAAGGCCTTTGATCATATAGTTGACGCTCTCCATCCGGAAGCCTTCGGGAATGGCGACCAAAGGCACCGGCGTGTCTTCCATGCAGAAGATACGATGACAGAGTCTGCAATAGAAATGGACATGCAGATCATCATCGCTGTCGCCGTGACGATGACAAAGCTCATACTTCACTTGTCCGTTTCCATCTTCCAGCGAGTGAACCAAATGGTGCTCACGAAACACCATGAGACATCGGAAGATGCTGCTCTTGTCCACCGAGAGCAGTCTACGCTCCAAGTCACTGATCGACGAGGGAGCGTCTTCGGTGGCTAAAGCGCGCACAACAAGGATGCGGTTGCTTGTCGGCTTAATGCCGTGTGCTTTCAAGAGTTGAATGCATGTATTTTCGTCCATAACTGCAAAAGTAGTTCTTTTGCGCCTCCCTACCAAATGTTTCAATGTTTATTTCTTTTGCTTTTCTTTTAAAAAAGTCATAAAAAGGCGAAAAAGTAAAGAAATCGGTTTGAAATAAAAAATATTAAAATGCAATGACATTACTATACTTTTCTTGCGGTTTATTATAAAACACACTATCTTTGCATTATTATTATCTTAACAGTATTTATTTATGAAATTAAGAAACGTTATTGCCACCTTGCTGCTTTTCGTCGGCGCACAGGCTTGGGCTCAGATGCCCGACATGACTGTACCCGTGGACACAGCTGTAAGGATCGGCAAGCTCAGTAATGGATTGACTTACTACATCCGCCACAACAACTGGCCTGAGCACCGTGCCAACTTCTACATTGCGCAGAAAGTAGGCTCCTTGGAGGAGAATGAAGACCAGCGTGGACTTGCACACTTCCTTGAGCACATGGCTTTCAACGGCAGTGACCACTTCAAGGGCAACGACCTCATTGAGTGGTGCCGCGCTCACGGCATCGAGTTTGGTGCTGACCTCAACGCCTACACCAGCATTGACCAGACGGTGTACAATATCGATAACGTGCCCACACAGCATCAGGGCACCCTCGACTCTTGCCTGCTCATCCTGCGCGACTGGTCGTGCGGTCTGTCACTCGAGCAGAGTGAGATCGACAAGGAGCGTGGTGTCATCCATGAGGAGTGGCGTATGCGCACTTCTCCTTCCAGCCGTATGTTTGAGCGCAACCTGCCCAAGCTCTATCCCGGATCGAAATATGGTGTGCGCTACCCTATCGGCCTGATGTCTGTCGTCGACAACTTCAAGCGCAAAGAGCTTGTCGACTACTATCACAAATGGTATCACCCCGATCATCAGGGACTCATCATCGTCGGTGACGTAGACGTCAACCACACTGAAGCTCAAATCAAGAAGCTCTTCGGCGACATCAAGAACCCGGCCAACGAGGCCAAACTTGTTGACGAGCCCGTGCCCGACAACGCCGAGCCTATCGTCATCATCGACAAGGACAAGGAATATCCTACGTCCTCTGTTGACCTGATGATGAAGCACGATGTCTATCCCGACAGCCTCAAGCAGACGCTGCCCTATCTGATCCAAAACTACGCCAAGCAGGCCGTCACCGGCATGCTTGCACAGCGCTTCACCGAGGCTGCTCAGAAAGCCGACTGTCCCTTCGTCAGTGCAGAAGCCGGCGACGGCAACTACATCTTTGCCAAGACCAAGGATGCTTTCGACATCAGCGCATCTCCAAAAGATATGAGCAAGACCGCCGATGCTCTCAAGGCTGCTTACCTCGTCGTGCGCCAGGCTGCTGAGTTTGGCTTCACTCCGACTGAGTACGAGCGCTACAAGAGCAACTTCCTCAGCAGTCTCGACAAGATGTACTCCAACAAGGACAAGCGTCCCAACTCTTCTTTCTATCAGGCTTGCCTGGGCTACTTCCTCACCAACGAGCCTATGCCCAGCATCGACTACACCTACACGATGATGAAGCAGCTCGTGCCCGCCATCCCCTTGGAGGCTATCAACCAGGTACTCCCTGAGCTGATCTGCAAGAGCGACACCAACCTCGTCATCATCAACTTCAACAACGAGAAGGACGGCGCTGTCTATCCTACGGCCGAGCAACTTCTCGATGCCGTACACCAGGCACGCACCGCCAAGATTGAGGCTTACGTCGACAATGTGAAAAACGAGCCGATCATCAAGACCATGCCTAAGGCTGGCAAGATCAAGAAAGAGGTAGCCAGCAAGAAGTTCGACTACAAAGTACTCACACTCTCCAATGGTGTCACCGTAGTGCTGAAAAAGGTTGACTTCAAGAAAGATCAGGTCACACTCAGCGGACAGGGTGGACAAGGTGCTTCTGTCTACGGCAAGAACGACTTTGCCAACCTGCAGGCCTTCGACGAGGTCATCGGTGCCAGTGGCTTAGGCGACTTCTCCAACACAGAGCTGAGCAAGGCACTCGCCGGCAAGATTGCCAATGCCGACCTGACCATGAGCGACCGCCACATGAACATCAGCGGCAGCTCTACACCGAAGGATGTGGAGACCATGCTGCAGATGGCTTATCTCTATTTCACCAACATCAAGAAAGATCCCGACTCCTACGGCAACCTCATCCAGCAATACAATGTAGGACTGAAAAACCGTGAGCTCGACCCGCAGACCGCACTCAGCGACTCTGTCACCGCTACGCTCTACAACCACGACTGGCGCCAGGCTCCTATGCTGCTCAAGGACGTGAAGGACATCAACTACGACCGCATCCTGCAGATGGCCAAGGAACGCACTGCCAACGCCAACGGCTGGACATTCTTCATCACCGGCAACTTCGACGAGGCTACCATCCGGCCGCTCATCTGCCAGTATCTCGGTGCTCTGCCTGCTACCAAGGCCAAGAACCCAGAGAGTAAGCGTGCAAGCGAGGTGACCGGCAAGACTGTCGACAACACGTTCTACCGCAAGATGGAGACACCAAAGTCTACCGCTTACATGTTCTGGATGAACAAGAAGCTGCCCTATTCGCTCGACAACTCAGTGAAGATGGACATCGCCGGACAGATCCTCTCTATGGTCTATCTCAAGCAGATCCGCGAGGAAGCCAGCGCTGCCTACAGCTGTGGCGCTCAGGGCGCACAGGTTCTTGCCGACGACGGCTACCATATCGCACAGCTCGTGGGCTACTGCCCGATGAAGCCAGAGAAGAAAGAGATCGCTCTGAAGATCATGGATCAGGCTGTGAAGGACCTCGCCGAGAAGTGCGATGCCGAGATGCTCTCTAAGGTACAGAAACTCATGATCAAGCAGTTCGACACCAACGCCAAGACCAATGGCTTCTGGGGTGGCGTCGTCTACAACGACTATAAGCTCCATCAGGACAACTACACCGACTACAAGAAGACGGTAGAGGCTCAGACACCTGCCTCCATCTCTGCGTTCGTCAAGCAGTTCCTCGCCGGTGCCAACAAGGTGAGCGTCATCATGCTGCCGAAAGAGTAAAGCATATTAACCATCAACTGCTCCAAGCCGTCACCTCATGATGGCGGCTTGTCAGTCACCTATCAATAGCAAGCCCCCATTGGACAATCAGTCCAATGGGGGCTTGCGCATTTGGCGCGTGGGCATTTACTTAGGATACATTTAAGCCTTTCGCCTGACTACTACACCTTATTTATGTAGATCTCTTATGCAGACAGCTGAGTCATTCCACCCTCGTCGCCCCAACCATCTGCTTCACCATCCAGTCGCTGATGGTTCCAGTCTCTGACGAGAATGAGCAGGCGATGGCATAGACCGGACGACCATCGTGGACGTAGGGATCTGCATATCCGCGATCACCGATCTGTGTCATAGCCTCAGCGGCAGGACGGTCGAGTTTGTACTCAAAGACGTAGACATAGCGCGGTGTCTCTATCACGCAGTCGGCGCGGCCTTTCGATGTCGCCTTCTCGTGGTAGACGGTGTTGCGGGTGCTGCCAATGAGCCGCATGATCAGATATACTGTGTACTGGAACTGCCGCTCATGGCTCTTCTCACCGTTACTCTCGCGCACAGAATAAGGAATGCTCGCCAGGAAGTCGTTCAGCAGATCGCGGAAGTCCTCCGGCTTGCCATGATGCAGGGCTTTCTTCAGTTTGTTGGCCCAGCTATTAGGCTGCGTAGGCGTCTGGAAATAGCCCGATGCAAGGAGCGTTAAGAATCCCGATGCCACCTCGTGGTTGGGGAAGTCGAGCTTGTACTCATCGTCCTCACGGTTATAACCCTTGATGGTGAGATAACCGCTCTGATAGATCATCGGCACGGGTGCCTCCACCGTAGCACGGTAGTCCACAAACTCTTGAGCCTCATAGCTGCGGGCAATGATGCCCTGGATGTCCTCTTTACTGTGGGCGAGCAACCGCATCAGATAGCTCGGCGTGCCGGAAGCGAACCAGTAGTCCCTTGCATCCTCACTTTTAAAGGTATTCAGCAAGGAGAATGGATTATAGATGTCGGTCATCCTTTTACTGAAGTGATACCCGTCATATCGTTGTTTAAGTTGAGATTTCGTCTCTGCAACGGAAACCGCATTTGCATTGGCCAGTTCTTCGATGGCTGGCGCAAAGACGGTGTTCAACTCTTCTGTAGTAATGCCACAAATGGCATCAAAGCGAGGAGACATGCTGATGTCTTGTGCATTGTTGAATCCCGAGAACACACTCACCTGCGCAAACTTGGTGACACCCGTGAGGAACACGAAGCGCAGGTCGGCGTCGGCAAGCTTGAAGACGGAATAGAATGCCTTGAGCGTCTCACGGTTATGATCCTCAATGAGCATCTCGTTATCACCGACACGGGTTTTCAATCCCGTGTCCATCGCGTCAAGCATGGGTTTGTCGTATTCGTCAACGAGCACTACGCAGGTCTTACCCGTCTGTACATGAGCTTGATGCAGCACGTCGGCCAGGCGCCGGCCGGGCTGGTCAGTAGCTGGCTTCACGCCATATTGCTGTTCCCACTTGATCAAATAGCCATTGAGCGTCTGCTCCAGGGCATCCGCCTCAGTATAGTTGGAACCATTGAAGTCGATCTCGAAGACGGGATTAGTCTCCCATTTCTTCTCTAAGCTCTCTATCTTCAAGCCCTTGAACAGATCATGGCGACCCTCAAAATAGTATTTGATAGTAGACACCAACAGCGACTTGCCAAAGCGTCTGGGGCGACTGAGGAAATAGACGCCATCATTCTTAGTTATATCGAACACCATGTCCGTCTTGTCGACATAGACAAAATTGTTCTCCCGTAACTTTGCGAAATCTTGTATGCCTATTGGATAGTTCATCTTCTACTGCTGTTATTACCGATTGCAAATATAGGAAATATTCCGCAGAACACAAAGGAATAAGCTTGAAAAAGGATCAGGAGCTGCCCTGCTCACCGCCGGGACAGCCACAGTCCAAAAAAGCGGTCATAGACTTGGTAGCCGGCAGGAGACTTATACACCAGTTCCTTATCGGTCAGACTCTTCAGTGAACTGCTCACGCTGCTGGCACTTGTCAACCGGTAGCGGGCGATGAACTGTCCGCTGTTCGGCGCAGAGACATGCCCTTCATGGGCGATGGCGTCGAGCAGCTTTTGCTGTTTCTCGGGCAGCAATGAAAATATCGTCTCGTAATAGGCATTGTTGTCCTGCACCAGTTGTCTGATGGCCTCATCAGCCTGCTGTTTGGTCACGACATCCTCACCGTCGGCATAGAGTTGCTTGAGCACGCTCTGCACGTACCACGTGTGACCCTCCAGCACGTTATAGACATAGTGAAAGACATCCTTATCGAGCTGATGCCCTTGCTGACAAAAGAAGCGACTGGCAAACGTGTAATAAGGAGCTTCATCAATAGCTTGCAGTTCCATCAGACGCGTGCTTTGGAAAAAAGGACGATTGGGCGAAAGAAAGATGTCGGCCATCAAGTGACGCTTGCTGCCCGAAAAGATGAAATGCGCATTATGCAAAAACTGTATGTAGGAGCGCAGCTGAGCCTCCACACCTTTCTCCGGATAGGACATGATCTGCTGGAACTCGTCAATAGCCACATAAATCTGCTTGCCGGAGTCTTTCATGAGATCGAAGATCTGCTTGAGGTCCACCGTGCTATCCCTCGACTCCAGTGTCACCGACACCGAAGGCTCGCCCGTCATCGGATCCATGCTCACCACTGGCCGCCATGCTGCGAAGAACTGCATGGCACGACGCAGAGCCTTCTCGCCTTTGGAGAGCATGGCAGTGAGAATGGCAGTGCCAAACGTTTGCACAAAGTCAGATAAGTCGTTGGTGCCAAAGATGTCGACGTAGATGCACACCGCATCCTTCGCCTCGTGTTGAAGTCGGTAAAAGACATTCTTGATAAGTCCCGTTTTACCCATGCGGCGGGGCGAGAAAAGCGTAATATTCCAACCATTGTTCAAGTCAGAGATCAGTTGCGCAGTCTCTACCTCACGGTCGCAGAAATACTCCGGACTCTCATAGCCGTAGACAAGAAAAGGGTTACTAAGCTTCTTCATGACAGTTAGGATTAACGGTGATTACGTAAACATCGTTACGGACTTTCCGTAACGCAAAGTTCGTAAAATTATTCCATATCTCCAAAAAATCTGCGAGGTTTCAATGCGTAAATGGGTATCTTTGCCGGATAAACAACCTTCTCACATAGAGCACTTGTTCTCACTCTCGCAGAGAAGCACGCACAAAATAGCAAGAACTAACTTTACAAAACATCATCAACATGATGTCACCATCTGGAAAAAAGGTAAAAGGAGGAAAAAGAGAAAATCGAGGTAAAAAGCACAAAATTGTGAGGTGAAATGAAGAAAACACTTTTCTGTGCTTGTCATCTCAGTGGTTTTATCGAGTCAAAGCACTGAGATGACCAGGTGAAACCACTGAGATGACAGACACAAAAAGGTACTTTGATGCCACTTTTGTATTGTTTTATCAGAGGCTAAACCGCTTCTTTTTTGCACAATCACAGAGAAATCTCAGTATTATTCTGTATTTCAACATCTTACGATAGCACACTTAAAATTCGCGAAATTCGGGCGAGGGGATTCTTATTTTTGAGAATCGCCTGCATTTGGCCGGAAAAATGTCAGTATTCTCAACAAATATTCTAAGACCGAGAATTCAAGTACACTCTCCAAAAACCACATCCACAAAATTCTTGGGCACCCAGTAGAGACTGGCTGCCCAAGAATGATACCATAAGTCTAAAGGTCTCCAACTGGTTCAAGACGCCATTTCGAGTTATCGCTGTCGCAGTCGTAGGGCGCAAGCGTCGGCGTGCTGTCACCAGCAGAATAGAGGCAATAACGGGTGTTATCGCCTTTCATGCCGGGAATGGCCTTGGGCATGATGCGATACGTGCCATCGGTCAACTGCTCGATACGCCACAGCTGATTGTCGGCACCATCGTATTCCGGCACGGTTGTCAACTCTTTGTCGGCGGTGGCAGCCAAAGCCCGGTGTGTACCCCGAATCATGATCTTGAAATAAGGAGCACTCAGGTAGCCGCCCTTCTCGGGCACCGCCACTATCGTCCACAACTGATGGGGCCGGAACATATAGTCGCTGCAGCGCACGCGAATGTTGCCCTTGGGCCACGACGGCTCCACCTCATCAAGCTTCTGACAGTCCAGTCGCTTCACCGGACTGTTGGGATCAATGCGGAAAAACGGCTCGATGTCACGCTCCATCCTGACGAAGTCCACAGCCAGTTCCAAAGAATAGCCGCGCCGCTCAGAGGCAATCTCGTAGTCGCCACCGCGGAAAGGCTTCCCCGCCACCGGCCACCCGTTGTGCCAGAGCAGTGGCAGGATGCCCAAAACGCTGCGCCCACTGCGGTCGAGATCGGCCTCGAAATGGCACGACATCACCTCCACGCCCTTGTCTACGATGGTACGGCCGAAATGTCCCGGACCGTACTTGCGGTCACCGGCGGCAACGACCATACGGCCGCCACCGTGAAGCATGTCACGGCCCATATTGTCGAGATAGGGACCTTCCACGTTGCGCGACCGTCCCACCACAATGTTGTAGGTGGAGTTTGGCCCGTCACAGCAGGTGCCGTGCGTGCCAAACAGATAGTACCATCCGTCGCGATAGATGAGATCCGTGGCCTCGCAGTCGATGGCAATGTCGCACTCCTTGTTGCCGGCAACGCGCCGGCCTGTCGCCGGATCGAGTTCTATGAGACGGATACTGCCGAAATAGGTGCCGTAGGTCACCCACAGCCGACCGGTATTCGGGTCAAGGAAGAGACAGGGATCGATGGCGTCCTGGTCTTCCAATCCATCGGACGAGCAGACCTCCACCGGCTTGGAGAACCGGAAGTCGGGCGACTTCGGGTCGAGCGTCTTGTTCCACATCGTGAGGATGCGGCCATTGTGTCCGCCACCGAGTCCGCCGCCCGTAGCACCATATATAATAAGGTAACGGTCACCAATCTTCATCACGTCGGGAGCCGCGCCGCCGCCTGGACGCACGGCTCCACCGTGCCATGCCCATCCGTCGTCAGAGATCAGTCCGCCGCCGCCCGTTCCGAACGTGTAGTACTTACCGTCGCATTCGGCCAGTGTGGACGGGTCGTGGATATAGGGTGCGCCGATTTGGGCAAAGGCCGAGGCCGTCATAGCGGTCAAAGCCAAGAGAGTATAGAGTCTTTTCATTTCTTCGGAAGGATTAGCGTTAGTGGTTCTACAACAGCATGGCCCTCGTCATCGAGGAAGCGGGCACAGAAATCGCTGAGTCCCGGACCGTTGATGACGGCACAGCGCAGAATGTTGCGCCCCGCCCGAAGCGTGAGCCGTCCCGACCGTGCGTCGTCCTCTACCATGCGTCGGTCGCCTTCAAGGGTGAGCACATGATCACCGTTGAGCCACCACGACGAGGCGCCGTTGGAACCGACAGACAGCCTTACACCCCTGATCTCCCGTGGGCTGTCGATGACTGTCACGGCCCAGAAGAGCGAGCCGTAGGTCTGTTGCCCCCACCGCTCGGCAAAGCGGAAGAGACGTACGTTGTAGTTTTCACTGTCGAGCGCGTGCCATTTCAGCCTTTGGTCGCCAACCCGCACTTGCTGACCGTCGCGCGGCAACCGGGTCATCTGCCCTTTGAAATATTCCTTGCTGAAGGCCTTTTGCAGATAGCTGTCGGTGAAGACCACGTTGGAGCGGATGTCCTGACGGATGGGCTCCAGCAGCAACCAGCGACGCAGATAGCCTTGGTCATCGGGACGCAACGCTGCTGACGTGACCGGAGCAAAATACTTTGGCCGGTTCTTGAAGCGCAGCCAACCTACATCCACACCGGTCTCCTTGCAGGTCAGCACGATGTCGGCAATGCCCCGCGGCGTATGGAGCAAAGGCACCGCCAATGAAATCCACTGCCCACTGTAGTCGCGACGGAACGGACCGCCGCCACCTTTCACGACAATGTCCACCCGCGCGATGACCTTGCCCTTGGTGCTGCCCTCATGCACGAGCAGTTCGGCATTGTCACGAGCCCGCACGCTCAGTGCGAGATAAGCGTCGGTCAGAGGCGTGAAGTCCACGCTACCATAGCGTAGCCAGCTGCCTTTTCCCGGCAGAGAAGCGTATCGGCTCAGATGGTGTTCATCGCCGTCGGCAGTGCCGACGGTCACTCCGACCGACATCTCGCGGCTGTTGCCCATCACCAGACGGTCGGTGGCAGGCGATACCGTCTGTGACAGTGCGGCAGTGGGCAACAATGTCACCGCGAGCAAACCTAAATAATAAGAGAGAGAAGAATTCATCTGTTGAGTAAAGAAAAGCGCAAAGCCTCCTCCGCGCACGCGGAGGAGGCCATCACGATGGGAAGACTACTTTGTAGAAGCACTCTCCCATCCCGGGTTCTGCTTCAGATTAGGATTCATGTCGATCACATCGGAAGGATAAGGGAACAGACGGTCCTTGTCCTCAAAACCGACCTTGAATCCCTTGTCCATAGCCTCGTGGGTATGGGTGATGTAGAAACGGCTGTTGGCTTCCGTGCCATGCTCCCATACAACATTCTCGTCGCCCGACTGCACAGGGCGGAAGAGCTTGTCGAAGAGGTGGGGCACCTGCTTGCCTGCTTCCTTCAAGCGGGCCAGGCCGGCGGGGTCGTTCCATCGGAGAATATCCTGGAAGCGGCAGCCTTCAAACCACATTTCAAACATCTTCTCTTTCTTCAACACTTCCATGTCAACATTGGCGCTGATGGTCTTGGAACCGGCGCGCTCCTGGATCATGTTGACATACTTCTTTGCCTCAGCGTTGTCGCCGGTCTGCAGACAGCACTCGGCATAGTCGAGAAGCACCTCGGCATAGCGCATGACGATGATGTTGTTCAGTCGGAGATTATTGCCGTGTACACCGCCGTCATCGGTGTCGCTGGCACGCATCAGCAGTTTGAGCGGCAGATAGAAGCTTTGGCAATAGAGTCCCTGGGTAGGATCCTTGATGCCAATCTTTGTTGATGTCTTCTTCTCTTCGAGCGGCATGTTGTTCAGCTCGTCGTTCTGGTATTTCATGCCCTCAATACCCGAGGTCTGATAGACCGCGTCATCGATATGTATGAGCGTGGCCTTGAAGCGCGGCGAATCGCCGTCGTTGTCGTGGAAAGCCTTGCCAAACCACTCCGGAACACCGATAGAGCCCCAACCGTCGAGGCCACAGTAGACACCTGCAGGATTGACAACAAAGTTGCCGGCGCGCCAGTTAAAGCAGTTGGACTCCATCCACGTGGAATGATTCATATAGCCCAGTCCCTGACCCGTGCTCCAGTCACCTGCCGCAGGATTGTAGCGCATGTTGATCTCAAAGATCTTCTCCGGCGCACCGTCGCCTTCGACATGGAAGAGATTGGCAAACTGACTGCCGGGCACCAACGCATATTTGCCGGAGTCGATGACTTTCTTGAACTCAGCCTTAGCCTGGTCGTACTTCTTGGCAAACAACAGAGCCTTGCCGGCCAATGCTTGGGCGAAGCCCTTGGTGACGCGATAAGCACCAAACTTGTCCGCCGTGCTCTTGCGCTCTGTCAAGTCGGGCTCTGCTTCCTGGCACTCTTTGGCGACCCACTCGAAATACTGTTGCTGGGTCATCTCGCTGTTGGAAGGCAAGTCGTTGGCATCGAGCAAGTGGTCGACAAGAGGCGGCTGCCCCCAGTAACACGACAATAGGAAGAAGTTGTAAGCCCTGAGCACACGTGCCTCTGCAATGGCCTGTTTCTGATAGGCCGTCGGCGATTCCTTGAACTTCTCGATGACGAGGTTGTCGCTGTGCACCGAGAGATAGAGGCCCTTGTAGTGAAAGTTAATGGCTTCGGGATTGCTCAAGTAGCGGAACTGGTTGACGGCACCGCCAAACTCATGGTCGCCATAGTTGCCACCACCGTAGAGCACGTCGTCGCCCGGGTCGTTGGCCAGCACTCGCGCCGGCGTGTAGATGCCCGGACCGCCGCTTACCGTGGTACGTCCCAGCGTGTTGACCATAAAGCCCTCGTAAGCTGATGCCAGCGCCTTAGCGCAATCGGCGTCAGTCTTATAGAATTCACTCTCACTCGTCACACCCTTCTGAGGGATATCCAGCTGATCTTCGCAGGAGGAGAATGCTGCCACGCCGACAAGCAGCGCGAACAATGGAATTATATGTTTGTTCATTGTTGTTTCGTTTTAAATCATTAGAATGTAACGTTTACACCAAAGACCACCTTCTTGGACATAGGATAGTTGCCGTTGTCGAAGCCACGCGACACACCGCTGTTGAGTGATGAGGTCTCGGGATCGGCGCCAGGATAGCTGGTGATGGTGAAGAAGTCGTCAAGAGAGACAGAGAAGCGGAGCGCGTTGACCATGAACTTTTTGGTGATGCGCTGTGGCAGGGTATAGCCGAGCTGTATCTGCTTGAACTTGAAGTAAGCACCGCTGAAGATGGCAGCGTCGGAGCTGAAGAAGTTCCAGTCGGTAGCCACCCGCTTCATGTCGGGATACTTGCTGTGGTCGCCCTTCTGCTTCCAGGAGTCTTTCCAATAGGTGTCGATGCCATTGATCAGCGGACGGTCGGCAGAGACCATGAGGTTGTAGATCTTGTTGCCGGCTGCACCGGTACCGAAGACTGTGAAGTCAAAGCCCTTGTATTCCAGGTTGAGGGTGATGCCATAGGTGACCTTAGGCAGTGCGCAACCGAGATCCTGCTTGTCGTTGTCGGTCGGCGCATTGGTGATCTGTCCGTCCTTGTCGTAATAGAGGGCACCGCCGGTCTCGGGATCTACGCCGGCATACTTGAAACCGCGGAAATACCACATGGGATGTCCGGTCTCCATAGAGGGGCACAGCTTGTTGTTGAATCCGTTGATACCCACCTCGTCGTAGCGTGGCAACATCGGACTCATCTTCTTCACCTCGTTCTTCAAGGTCGACACGTTGGCGCTAACACTGTATTTCAGGTCGCCGATATGGTCTTTCCATCCCAGATCCAAGTCGATACCGGTGTTGAGAATTTCACCAGAGTTGACGTAGGCATCAGCGAAGCCAAGCTCCGGGCTGAGGTGTACCTTGATGAGCTGATCCTTCGTGGTCTTGCGATACCAGTCGAAGCCCAAGGTCAATCGGTCATTGAGAAAACGGGCATCGAGACCCAAGTCATACTGCTCGGCAGTCTCCCAAGTCAGCTTAGGATTGGGGAAGTTGGAAAGCGTTGCCGCTGTGGTGGCATCGTCGGTGAAATTGTAGTAACCGCCAACGCTGATGGTGGAAGCCCACTGATAGTTGTTGAGCACACTCACGTTACCGTTACGTCCCCATGATCCACGGATCTTGAGGAAGGAGACAGCGTCTGTGCTCACAGCGTCGCGGAAGAATTTCTCGTTGCTGATCGCCCAACCCAGCGACAGAGAAGGGAAGGTACCCCAACGGTTCTCCTTTGAGAGCTTGGAACTGTCAAAGGCATCGCGACGGATATTGAACTGGAAGAAGTAGCGCTGGTCGTAGTTGTAGCTCAGACGACCGAAGTAAGACAAGTGGGTGTTGATCGTCGGAAGGTTAGAGCCTTTCAGCTTCGCCTTACCGTTGGAGTTCAAGAAGTTGATGTACTGGAAAAGCGGAGCTGCATCGCCTTCAAGAATCTGCTTGGTATCTGCCGATGAGAGACTGGAGTTGTCGGTACGGTTTTTCGTAAACGACATACCGATCATCGCATTGACATTGTGCTTGCCGAAGCTCTTTGTGAAGTTGGCAAAGTTCTCCCACTGATAATACAGTCCGGTGTTGGTACCGGCAGATATAGTGTACTGGTCGCTCTGTGACAGCGTATTGAGCCAGAAAGGTCCGTTATAGCTGTGGCTGTTGCTCTGCGTGATCTGATAACCGAGACGTGAGGTGATGGTAAGGCACTTCACCGGGATAAGGTTGGCAGCGAATGTACCGCGTACGTTGATGCCTTTGTTGCTGGCATTCTGGCGGTCGCGCATAGCCAACGGGTTGGCCGTGGCCTCCTCGATATACTTCGATGTACCGTACCAAACAGGATGGGCCTCATCAAAACCGGGAGGCGTGGTCACGCCGCCGTGGTCGGGCGATTCCCACTTGGTGCGCATCGTGGTGGGCATGTCGTCAAGACTGGTGATATAGGCAGGAGTCAGCGGGTCGATGGAGACAACAGAGTTGAGGAACGACTGATAGCCGTTGGTCAGCGACTTGGTGCTCCACTTCTCCACAGAGGTGTTGCTGGTGATGTTGAACCAGTCGAAGAACTTGTAATCGGCATTGAGCTGTGCGGTGAAGCGCTTGTAGACATCCTTCTTGCCCTTGACGATACCGTCGTCGTTGAGGATGCCCAAGGCTGCGAGGATGTGGCCCTTGTTGTTGCCGCCCTCTACGGTGACGTTGTGCTCCACACTCCAACTGTTGTTGAACACCTCTTTATACCAGTTGGTGTTTTGTCCATTGTAGTTGTTCGACTCCAAGAGCGCGTCGGTGATGTCGCCCAAATACTTGTGATAGGCAATATACTCCGGTGCGTCGAAGAGGTCGGCTTTCTTGCCAAGACTCTGGTTGACTGCTTTCAGCGAGTAGCTGATATGAGCCTGTCCGCCACTGTTGGAGCCGTTTCGTGTGGTGATCAGCACCACGCCGTTACCAGCCTCGGCACCATAGATAGCAGCAGAAGCGGCATCCTTCAGCACTTCCACAGACTGGATGAGCGAGGGATCGAGATACTGGATGTTGTCGACTTTCAGACCATCGACGATAAGCAACGGCGAGTTGTTGCCATTGGAGCCGTAGCCACGCACACGGATTTCTGCACCGGCACCCGGTGCGCCACTGTTGATGATCTGCACACCTGTGACCTTGCCTTGCAGGGCAGCACCGGCATCGGTCGTGGAGAGGTTCTTGATGGCGTCGCCGCTCACCGAGGCCACGGCACCGGTCAAGTCGCTCTTCTTCTGCACACCATAACCGATGACCACCACATCATTGAGCGTCCGGTCGTCTTCCTTTAATACGATAGGTACAAGGTTGGTGCCTTTAACGGTCACTGTCTGGGTCTCAAAGCCCACATAAGAAATGGTGATCGTAGAGCCGGGCTTGGCATTCACCATGAAGTTACCGTCCAAGTCCGTGACTGTGGCTGCCTTTGAGCCATTGACCTTGACTGTAGCGCCAAGGATCGGCTCACCGTTCGAGTCTTTCACATTACCCCTGATCTGGGATTGTGCGAAACCAGCCACTGAACTCAAGCTGAGCAAGAACAGGGCAAGCCCTTTCTTCTCCATCATTCTAATACTTTGCATTAGCGGTAGTTTTAAGTTATTTATATTATTAGGTTGAAATTTTGTGCAAAGTTAGTGTTTATTCGTTCATGTGTGTTTCTGATATGTTTCAAAAACTTTATGAATCGTTACAGAAGCCGGCTTTCTCTATTTTTTCCTTTTTCTGCCCCTCTGCTTCTCCTTATTTATATATAGCACATAGACAATGATTAATTCCACAGAATTGATTACCTTTGCACCGACAAAAGAAAGAAGACTATGTTGAAGATAACAGTGAAAGGAAAGAGTCCGGTGTGGGGCGAGCGTTGTATGATTGCCGACAACGCTACATTGGCAGGCGACATCACCATGGGCGACGACTGTAGCATTTGGTTTGGTGCCGTGCTTCGCGCCGATGTCGACAAGATCGTGATGGGTGACCGCTGCAATGTGCAGGACTTGGCATGTATCCATCAGACGGCCGGCGGTGCCGCAGTTCTGGGCAACGACGTCAGTCTGGGACACGGAGCTGTCGTCCATGCTGCCACAATCCACGACGGCGCGCTCATCGGCATGAACGCTGTAGTGCTTGACCATGCGGAGGTTGGAAGGGGGAGCATTGTGGCAGCAGGCGCAGTTGTCGTCGGTGGTACAAAGATTCCTGACGGAGAGATATGGGGTGGCATTCCTGCGCGATTCATCAAGAAGACTGCCCTCGGACAAGCAGAGGAATATGCTAAGAACTATCTCACCATCAAAGAATGGTATTGAGAATGATGAATGTTGAGTGTTGAATGATGAATGAAATCAATGTTCACTATTGAATGTTGAATGATGAATGTTGAGTGTTGAATGATGAATGATATCAAGGTTCACTGTTGAATGTTGAATGATGAACGGCGACGATGAAGAGGTCTGTATTGCTGATTAAGCCGGAAAGGAAACAGAGAATTCCCCTACCCCATTATTTGCTGATCAATGGACAAATGCTGGGACTGATGCGGGGTAACGACAATGTGCGCGTGGCATTGCCGCAGGGCGACTATGCCGTCACCGTCCGCTCGGCCTATAAGTTCATCGAGAGCACCGCGCAGGTGCACATCGCGGAAGGCGAGACGCTCACGCTGACCTTCGGCGACCGCGAGCGCTGGTGGAACTGGCTGTTCAACCTCGATCTGATGCTATGGTTTCTCAAGTGGTTCTTCGACTTTGGCAACTATTGGGACATCGTCTATGAGATTGCGAGCAACGGCTTTTTCTTCCTTTGGCTCCTGCGTATCTGGATCATCCGCAAGCACTATTTCCGGATGACCTGCTCACCGGCGGAAAACCAATAATCTCCAAAACGGCTATAGGAATACTTCTGACTCTCATAGCCGTAAACGAGAAAGAGATTGCTAAGTTTATACAGAGCTTTTGGAATTAACGACAATTACGTAAACCGTGTTACGAACTTTCTCTCTTTTTTGTCACAAATCCGTAGGGTTTGCGTATCTTTGTTGAAAAGGAAAAGAAAAGATGACCATCGAGGAATATCAACAGGAAGTAAAGCGTATCCGCCCGGGACTGTGCCGGACGGCCATACGCTACTTAGGCGAAGCCGACGGCGAGGACGCTGTGGAGGTGACGCTCGTGAGGCTGTGGCAGATGGCCGACGACCTGCGGACACCCTTCAACGCGCTGGCGCAAACGCTGCTGCGCAACCACTGCATCGACGTGCTGCGTCGCCGCCACATCACCGTAGCCCTTGATGGTCACGACATAGCGGTCGATGAAGAGCAGGACCAACGGGTGGAGACGATGATGAAACTCATCAAACTCTTGCCACCCATGCAGCAGACGGTGTTACAGCTCAGACATATCAACGGCATGGAGATGGCACAGGTGGCTCAGCTCACGGGTATGAAAGAGCCTGCCGTACGAAAGTGCCTGAGCCGAGCACGACAAGCTTTGCGCACAATGATGCTCAAGATGATGAAAGAAGCATGAGATGCGCTATATATATAATAAGGTGTAGAGAAACAAAACAACAATATATCAGGTATGACAATGAAAACATCAGATAGAGACATCCACCGCATGGTGGAGAAATTCATGGATGGCGACACCACGCTCGCCGAAGAGCATGAGCTCTACACTTACTTCCGGGGCAACACTGTTGCCAGAGACCTAGAACCCATGCGGGAGCTGTTTCTGGGACTGGAGAGCCTCGACGGACTCGGCAAACAGCAAAAGTCAGAAGAACGGCCCAAGCCTGTGGCCCGCCGCTTACGTCTTCGTCCATGGCTGACCGCTGTGGCTGCCACGTTGCTGACGCTCATCGTCGTGTCGGCCGCACTTTATGTCAACCACCAACAAAACTATTGCGAGGCTATCGTTTATGGACAGAAGGTCACTGACAAGACCGCCATACGCGCCGAGATGGCCCAGACGATGAAAGCCGTGGGCATTGAGGGCGACAACGGTGTCGATGACCAACTGCACGATGTGCTGATGACAGAGAACAATGAATAAACACTCAACGATATGAAAAGGAGAATCATCTTTGCGCTGCTTGCCCTGTTGCTGCCACTCTTCGCTCTGGCACAAAAGGGTCTGCACGCCAACGCGGCCTTCACGGGACAGATCGTACCGCAAGACCAGACCGTAGAGGTGAAGGTACGGGGAAGGGCATTGAGTGCCTACCGGCTGACCTTTTACCACAGCGTGCGCTTTAAGGCGAATGCCCAGCAGAAGAGTACGATGGACAATCTCGTGGAAAAGGACAAGGCACAGGCCATTGGCACGGAACTGCGACGCAAAGGTCATACCTCGTCGCTCATCCTCTGCCTGCCACCACAAGGGCGGACCCACCGCTATCTGTGCTACCTTACCAACGGCAGTAAAGGCCATTGGGCCATCACTGTCGTGTATATGGAAGGCTCGGTGAGCAGCATCGACGAGCTGAGAAAACTCATCAACTGACCAATAAGCTCTACCAAATCAGGAACATCTAAAGACAGAAGAAATATGAAAATCGCAATGCTTTTCCTGGCGGCTCTGCTGCCCTTGATGGCGCAGGCACGCAACAACAATCCGCAGGACACGCTCGTGGTGAACAAGCCGACAAAGGTCACCGTCATCACCAGCGACTCTGCACAGACCATCTATATCCAAGGCAAAGAGGGCAATCCTAAGTATGCTTACCGCAACTCCATCCAGCTTGTCGACAGCAACTACGTCAGCACGAGCACCATCGACAATGATTTCAACTTCAGCTTCGGGCCTTTCGGTAGGAAGCAGGCCAAGCCTCAGAAATACCCAAGTTCTGAGACGACGATGAACTTCTTCGTCGGCTTCAATGCCGCACCGGGCATGCCACAGGCTGCCGACCTTCATCCGTTCAGCTCGTGGGAGTTTTGGTGGCTCATCGCCGACTGCGGCATCTATCCGTGGAACAGTCATCACAAGTTCACTATCGGCTTTGGTCTGGACTGGCGCAACTATCGCATCAAGGGCGACACGCGCTTCACAAAGTCCGACGATGGCAGTGTCGGACTGGGCACTTACCCAGAGGAGGCCTCACCACAGTTCTCGCGTCTCAAAGTGTTCAGCCTCACGGTGCCCGTGCGCTACCACTTCGTCAGCAAGTTCTTCGGCTTCTCCCTCGGACCTGTCGTGAACTTCAATACCCACAGCAGCCTGAAGACACGGTGGAAAGCTGACGGAATGAAGATCAAGGACACCAGCAACAACGCTCATGTGAAGCCGGTCACCGTGGATCTGATGGCCACCCTTGACACTCCCTGCTGTAACTTCTACTTCAAATACAGTCCTTGTGATCTCATCAAGAACGGCTATGGCCTGCACTTCAAGACCTTGTCGTTCGGTGTTTATCTGTAGAAAAACCACAAAACCTCCGCACCACAAACATGGCGCGGAGGTTTTGCTATTTATTATCAGTTGGCTGCTATCAAGCTACATCCCGAGTTTATAGACCTTGAGATTCATGACTTTGGCGGTACCGCCTTTGCTATAGCTGTTGTTAGGCAGCATTGAGAATACAAGTTTTATAAATAATACTTGTCTAAAAGTTTGCTATTTTAGAAACAAACACGTATATTTGCAGGCATAAAACAGATATGAAGTGGAACATATAAAAGTGTTATTAAGCGATGAAGCAAAAGCCTTTTTGAGACAACAGTCTTTCAAAGCTCAAAGAAAGATAGCCTATAATATCCGTAAACTGGAAAGTGGCATCATAGATAAAGAACTCTTTGAAAAACTGGCAGGATCGAACATTTGGGAAATTAGAACTCTTTTTGATGGCTCTTACTATCGGCTTTTCTCTTTTTGGGATACGGAAAATGAAACATTAGTGATAGCTACTCATGGGATAGTAAAGAAAACGAAGAAGACGCCAACTAAAGAAATTAAAAGAGCCGAAGATATAAGAAAAGAATACTTCAATGACAAAAACAAATAGAAATATGACAAAGATGAATTTTACGCCGGCCGATGAATACATTGATGAAGTATGGGGCCAGGTAGGGACACCTGAGCGAGACAAAATGGAATCTCAAGTGAAGGAAGAACTTAATAACTACCTCCTCGGAGAGACCATCAAGCAGGAACGCATCAAGCAGAAGCTGACACAAGAAGAATTAGGAGAACGAATAGGAGTGAAGAAATCCCAAATTTCAAAATTGGAAAATGGCAGAAGCATCATCAGCCTGCCTACCATGAGTAGAGTGTTCAAGGCCCTTGGCTTTCACAACGCTACGCTCGATTTAGGAAACGGTCAGAGAGTTGCCTTATGGTGACTACATTCCGAAAGTATTGTCAGATCTGTAAACTACGGCTTTCAGGTCTGATATAAAACCACAAAACCTCCGCACCACAAACATGGTGCGGAGGTTTTGCTATTTATTATCAGTTGGCTGCTATCAAGCTACATCCCGAGTTTATAGACCTTGAGATTCATGACTTTGGCAGTACCGCCTTTGCTATAGAGTTTAATGTTGTTGTAAGGTTGCGTGGGGAAGACGAGATTGGTCATGGCAATGCGACCGCCGTCAACGAAGATCTCGACGCTGCACTTGTCGACAAAGATGTCGAGATGATAGGTCTTGCCATTGCACAGGCTCAGCGGTGCCCAAGTGCCGAGGGCGAAGTCGTTTTGGTAGTTGACGCTGTTGGCCGCACGTGCCGGGATCTTCATCTCGCGATGCTCATGCACGTCGGCCTCCTTCTCGATCTCGTGGATACCCGACTTGCTGCCGAAAGAGGTCAGTCCGCTGCGTGTGCGGTCCATGACGAGACGCATCTTGCTCATGTCGAGATAGATCTGCGAAAGCTCACCCTTGTCGTTGTAGATGTCAATGCCGAGCGTCTTGTCGTTGCCGGGTGTGAAGTCTCCCTCTATCTCAAAGGCCCCATCGTTGCCTTTGAAGAGTCCCTCCACCTTTTTCTCCATCCCGTCTTTCAACTGCACGTTGGGGATGACGCGGGTCTGCTTGCGCAACTTTTTGACTTCGGGCACGACGTTGGCAGACATATATGTCTGGCCGTCTTTCTCGAAGAGTTTCAGCTCACGTGGCAGGCCGTTGGCACCACGATACTGCTTGATGGGCGTGACGTTGGCATACTGCCAATTGCTCATCCACGGCAGAGCGATCACACGACCGGGCGTGCCATAGAACGTGACGGTGGCATAGTGGTCCTTGCCATAGTCGAGCCATTTGACAAACGAGGGTGGCGTGTCGCACGTGAAGCGTGTGCCGTCGAAGTCACCGACGAAATACTCTGTGGCACTGCCGCCAAAGAGACAACCAGGATTGATATTGACGATCATCACGTATTTCGTCTTACCATTGACCGTCAGCGGGAAGAAGTCAGGGCATTCAAACTGGTTGGGCTGTGCGCCATAGCCGCGTCCGAAGGCAGAGACATAGGTCCAGTCTTTGAGATTCTGCGACTTGTAGAAGCGCATCTCCTTGTCGGCCGAGACAATCATATACCAACTCTTGCCCGGTGCGTACCAGAACACCTTCGGGTCGCGGAAGTCCTTCAGTCCGTCGAACGGCCGCAGCACGGGGTTGTGGTTATACTTAGTAAATGTCGTACCATTGTCGAGACTATAGGCCATGCACTGTATCTGCCCGTTTTTGTCGCTGGCCGAAGTGTAGAAGGCGACAATCGTATTCTTGCCGTATCCGGCCGAGTTGTTGACATCGATGACCGACGATCCGGAGAAGATATGTCCGAGCGTGTCGCGTGCAATGGCCGGCGGCAGCTCACGCCAGTGCATAAGGTCGCGGCTGACAGCGTGCCCCCAATGCATGTTGCCCCATTTGCTGCCATAGGGATTGTACTGGAAATAGAGATGATAGACCCCGTCTTTGTAAACCATGCCATTGGCATCGTTCATCCAGCCATAGGAGGGTGTGTGGTGGTAGATAGGCCGGTAATAGTCAGTGTTGGCCACGCTCCATCGGTCAGCAAGCCGCATGGAGGTGAGCGCAAGGTCGCCCTTCTTCAGTCCGACAATCTTCACCACGGCGCGAGGTTCCTTGCCCAAGGCAAAGGGCACGTCGTAGTCGGTCTTGCTCTCAGCGAGGCGCACGTCCATCCAAGTGTCGGCGGCGTTGCCCGTGTCAAGCAGCACCTTTTTCTCATTGGTATTTTCTTCGACCGGAAGAATCAGATATTTAGTCGGTCGGTCTACAGTCACCACAGCGGTGTCGCCATTCCAACCGATACTCAGCTTCTGGGCCGAGGCAGTGGTGACCGTCAAGGCCATAGCTGCCAGTAATAACAATTTATGCTTCTTCATATTGGTATAGTTAATGGATCATAGTTTTTCAAATAGTTGAGAATTCGTTGATCTCTTGATGATCAAGAATTGGAGACTATTGCTTCGCCTTCCTATTATCAAGAATTTGAGCATGAGAGCATTTTGCTTCTTCTTTCTATTACCAAGAATTTGAGAATTTAAGAATAGCAGGCTTCTCTAATTCTTGAATAAATAGAAACAGAGCAACTGTATTCTTCCATTCTCAAATTCTTGAGTGAAGAGGAACAGAGGCTTAGAACTTGATGCTGGCGGTGAACTCCACGGTGAACGGCCGCAGGTAGGATCCCGTCATCAGCGTGTTCTTAATATTCTTTGCCTCGTCTTTGGTGATGAGCTCCGCACCGGCGATGCTGCCCTTGGCACCTGTCTGGTTGAGGAAGTTGACCACGTCGCATCCTAATGCCAACCGCTTATTGACCTGCCAGTTCACGCCGCCGAAGGTCTCCCAGTGCCCGTTGAAGTAGTAAGCCTCGTTGATGTTGGCATACGTCTTACCGAAGTAGCGCCACGAAGTCCAGATCTTCAAGTCCTTGGTGATCATGTAGCTCGGATCAAACTCGATGAGCACCTGCGGAATCTCGGCCACGATGTTGCCGGTGGCGTCGATCTTGCCCTCGTATCCGTCCGAGAATTTCACGCTGGTCTCGTATTTCTTATACGTCGGCTTCTGATAGGTGAAGAGGAAGTGAATGTCGAGACCTTTCAACGGATGCGCCACGACATCGGTGGTCCAGCCTATGGTCTTGATGTCATAGGTCAGCGGAGCGGCCATGATTTCGTTTTGTCCACTGGCTAACTTATGCTGGAGGTTCAGCGTGGAGTTGTTGTTGGTCTTGCTGATATAGGAGAAGAGCGAGGTGAGGCTCAGCCAGCTGTTGTTGTAGTAGATGCCGGCGCGTCCCAGTGGCACAGAGATCTTGTCGGTGTTGGGAAGCGTGGCGGGAGCGAAGGCTTCAAACTTCGGATGCTGCACGAGATAGGTGAAGTCACCGGTGAAGCCAAACTCCTTGGTGAGCTTATAGGTGACGGCAGCCGTGAGGTCGTAGTTGAACCAGTGATAATCAATGCGCGAGGGGCTGATACGCGTGCCGTCAGGGGCCGTGGCACCTATATAAAAATTGGGGAAGCGGCCTACATAGTCGCCGGCGGAGTTCCTCACTGCTGCATTGCGTCCGCTGAGCGTCTGCCACTCCAGACGTGCACCGTAGTAGAGATTGAGCACCGGCAAGATGTCCCAGTCGTGAGTAGCGTAGACAGCGAACTTGTTTTCATGACCCACATAATACTCCGACGCGTTCTTGTTGTAGTCGTAGAAGATCGATGACCGCTGGTTGGCGTCCCACAAGCGCACGGCGTAGCTGCCGTCGCTGGGCACGCTCTGGTCATACATCGTCGTCTTGGACGCATAGTCGATGTCGTACCACCACTCGTTGACACCCAGTCGCACGGTGGAAGTGCGGAACTGTTTCTGCAACTCTGAGGTCAGGAGGATCTCATCGATGTCGCCACCATTGAGGCACGCCATACGGCTCTGCACATACTCTCCCGTATAGGCTTTGGCCTTCCCTTCTTCGTCGAGATACTTGTAGGCATAACCGCTGCCGTTGTCGATGATCGACATTGGAGTCTGATAAACCAGTGCACCGTGGGCATGGTCATAGCGCCCCATGATTCTCCACGTCAGTCCATTGTCCCAATTATAGGTGTTCATCAGCGAGATCTGGCTCGACCGGTTCTCTATAGCATCATAGAGATTGGTGGAAGTGAGCTTGCCCGTCTTCATGTCGACATAGGTCATATTGTTGTCCACAGGCAGATAAGAAGTGGTGCCGAGCTTGAACTTGCCATACTCCTTCACGCTGCCGTCGCCGACATAGATAAACGGTGCGGACTGCGTGGCATAGGTGTAGACGGGATGGCTGTTGGCGTATTCATACATCGCGGTGAACGAGCCGCGGCCTTCAGCGTATTTCTTTGTCAGCGCACCCTTGTAGATCTGTGTGCGGTCCTGGAAGGGCGTGGACTTCAGTTTGAACGTTCCCGGGTCGAAGTCCTGATAGATGTTGGCACTGTAGTACCAGTCATGACCTATATCACCATTGACATTCAGCGAGAACTCGCTCAGTCCGAAGTGGTTGGTCTTATAGTTGAACGTGCCGTGGAAGCCCTTTGTGCCGAGCTGTGTGAAAGAGTTGACGGCATAGCCGATGTTGCCCGTGGTGATGGCTGTCTCGGAGATCTTCAGCAGTCCCACGTGGCTCAGGCTGGCATCGGAGCGCCACACCGAGTTGACCGAATGGGGATTGGTGGCATAGGTCACGGGCAGACCGTTCTCCAGCACGTTGACATCGGCCGAGGGCAGACCGATTTGAATCTCTCGCGGACCGTTGGCACTGGAAGCGTTGAGCATGACATTGCGGTTGCCCTCCTCCTTGGAGTTGCCCGATCCTTTGCTCTGTGCGAAATTAGGGGTTGCTGTCAGCAGCAATACGGCTACTAACGCAGAAAAGGAAATAAAGGTTTTCATCATCTAAGCGTATTAAAAACACAGGTATTCCATTCACAGAATTAAGCCTATACACCTTATTATATATATCCTACTGATAACTATACGTACAGACTTCGAAAGAGGTTGCACAGTCGCTGGGGACTGTAGAGATTATTTCACATCGTCGGCATATCCGCCTGACAGTGCCAAAGATACGAAAAAAACTCGGTAGCTTATCACTTTTTCACCTTGTTTTTTCTGCTTGTATCTGATTTTTAACACATTTCTGTCCAAAACAACAAAGTACCTACCCATTTTTCCTTGTCACAAATGATATAATAAACCAACAGACACATACTATTATCAAAATGGGAAAATAGTATAGTTTTGTGCAAATATTGTATTACAAAGATAACATGATAATGTTTAACTTTGCAACATAATAATATTAAAACAACATCATGGACTGATGAACCGATATTACTAACACCAAATACATATAGCATTATGAAGAAAATCTCTACTCTATTCGTCGCTCTGCTCGCCGCTGCCAGCATGAGTGCCAAAACAGAAATCACACTGGGCGAATGGTCGCCTTGGGGTGCCACTACCACTGTAGACGGCAATACCCTCACTATGTCTGCGGCATGGGCAGGTGCCGGCAACTGGCAGGCCAACGACGGCAAATGCGCAGACTGGAGCGAAGGCGACTATCTCGAACTCGACGTCTCCAAATGCACTGGCAACTTTAAGGTAGCCATAGAATATAATGACGGCAAGACCGTTGATGACAAGGGCAATCCCACTAAAGTAGAGGAATTGACCACCTATGGTAGTCTGTCTGAGGGCGACAAGGTATGTTACGTAAAGCTCAATGAGGACCACAGCGACAAGGTTATCCAATTTTGGCTGCAAAGCACGACAGCAACGGCATCGGTCACCGTAGACAAAGCTTTCCTCGTCAGCGAGGAAGAGTACAAGGCTTACCTCGCTGAGAAGAGCAAAGGTGAGCAAGTCGCGTGGGAAGGCAGCTATGACTTCAATACTGATTGGAGCACAAATATGACCATTGACGCATCGAAGTTCGCTACTGCCCAAAGTGGCGCCACCTTCACCTTCACCTATACGGTAGGCAGCGAAGGCTATGCACAAATAAAGATCTGCAACTCGAGTTGGAAAGCTCTCGCAAGTCCCAAAGGACAGAATGAATATCAATGCGTAAGCCTTGATATGAGTGGCAATAGCTATTCTACAGTTCTCAGCGACGACGACCTGACTACAATCAAAACTGGTGGTATGCTTCTACAAGGTTATAACACCACCCTCACTAAAGTTACATTCACCAACCCAACCACAGCCGGCATCAGCAGCGTTCAGACAACCAAGAAAGTCAACGAAGGCGCAACCTACAACCTTGCTGGACAGCGTGTGGGCAAGACCTTCCGCGGCATGGTTATCCGCAACGGTAAGAAATACATTCAGAAATAACAAAAGCACAATAGCTTGATCGTTTTGTTCTCTCAGAAGAGCAGGAGCGGCATTCGCCGCTTCTCTCTTTCTTCTTCCAACTACCTACAGACAAAATAGTATTCACACCTGTAGAACACCTATTTAAGATAAGAGCCTGCCTATATACACATCACCGACTTTATTATTGCATCATAGTATTTGATATTGCAAAATTAAGAATATTCTATGCAAGTATTTATCAGTAACTTTGCGCACGAACAATACCAACCATACAACAGCAAAGCTAAATCTAAATAAGCATTATACATACAATCACATGAACAGAGTAATTCTAATCCTGGTAATGACGGTTCTCTCATTACCAATCTTTGCCCAGTCCAAGCTCACGGGTACCGTTGTCGACGGTGCTACCGGTGAGACGCTGATTGGCGCAAGTATTGTTGTCCAAGGCACGGGCACTGGTGGCGTGACCGATCTCGACGGACATTTTTCTATAGACGTGCCCAAGGGCAAGACCAAAGTCATCGTCTCCAGCGTGGGCTACACATCACAAACCATCAACGTGGCCGGCAAGAGCAACATCACCGTGAAGCTCGTCGAAGACTCTAAGGTCATGGACGAGGTCGTCGTTGTCGGCTACGGTACCATGAAGAAGAGCGACCTCAGTGGCTCCCTTAGCTCTCTCGCAGGCAAAGACCTGATGAAGGGCGGTGCCATGGACATCGCCCACGGCATGCAAGGCAAGATCGCCGGTGTGCAGGTCAACCAGAGTGATGGTGCTCCGGGCGGCGGCATGAGTATCGTCATCCGTGGTGCCAACTCATTCTCCACGTCTTCCCAGCCTTTGTATATTGTCGACGGCGTGCCCTTTGAGACGGGCAGCACACCCAGCAACGGTGCTACGACCAACCAGCAGAGCTCCAACCCACTGAGCTTTATCAACCCGCACGACATCGAGAACATCGAGGTCCTCAAGGATGCTTCCGCTACCGCCATCTACGGCAGCCGCGGTGCCAATGGTGTGGTCATCATTACCACTAAGAAAGGAAAAGTCGGAAAACCCAAGGTGGACTTCTCCGCCAACTGGGGCATCTCGCACATCAGCAAGAAGATCGACATGCTCGACCCGGTGACTTACGCCCGCTATATGAACGAGCAGATCGACAACGACCGCTACTACCTCGGCTCGCAAGCCACAGCTTATCCCTACCCCGGCACATGGGGCTACCAAGCCTACTCCGACGGACACATTAATTATAATACAGGCAAATACACCGGCAAACCCGAAGACTACGCTCATCCGGGATGGTACTACGACGAGTACGGCAACGCCACTGAGCTCGGCGTAGCTGACTGGCAGGACGAGATCTTCCACACCGCGTTCCAGCAGGACTACAACATCGGCGTGAGCGGCGGTGACGACAGGGGCTATTACTCCTTCTCGGGCAACTATGCCGACCAGGACGGTATCATCAAGAACTCTGGCTATAAGCGCTACTCTCTTCGTGCCAACATCTCACGCAAAGTATACAGCTGGCTGGAGATCGGTACGAACCAAAGTTTCACTCGCAGCACGACGAACTTCGCCAACACGCTGAGCTACAACACCGGTGTGGTGCGCTCGGCACTGATCTTCCCACCGACCTACGGTCCGAACATGGATACCACACAGGCCGACAACCTCAACTGGCTTGCAGCTAACCCTGCTGCCTATGTGCGTAGCACCAAGGACGAGCTTAATGGTATCAACTATTTCAGCAGTTCTTATCTCGAGATTCAGATCGTACCGAAATGGCTGAAGTTCCGTCAGAACCTCGGATTAGGCTACAACGACTCACACCGTGGCTCGTATTACGACCGTCACACCCAAGAGGGCAAGTCACCAATCAACGGCAAAGCCAGCAAGGCCAGCAACATCTGGACCTCTACTACCGCTGAGAGCATCCTGACCTTCGACCACACCTTCAACAACATCCACGCCGTGAATGCCGTCGCCGGTTTCACCGTGGAGAGCGACTCTTGGGAAAACAACAGTGAAGTAGTACAGAACTTCCCCGATGACCTCACACAGGACAACGACATGGGTCGTGCCAAGGACCGCGCTACCCTCTCCAGTGACAAGGGCACACAGCGTCTTGTCTCCTTCCTCGGACGTGTGAACTACACGCTGATGAACAAATATCTCTTCACCGCAAGCGTCCGTTCTGACGGCAGCTCGAAGTTCACCGACGAGAACAAGTGGGCTACCTTCCTTTCCGGTGCCGTCGCCTGGCGTGCCAGCGAGGAGAAGTTCATCAAGGATCTCGGCATCTTCTCCAACCTGAAGTTCCGTCTGAGCTATGGTGAGACCGGTAATCAAGGCATCGGCTCTTATCGCACACTGCCTCAGCTCGCTGTGGCCAACTATCCCTTCGGCGGTTCGCTCAACAGCGGCGTTGCCATGGTCAACTGACGTGGCCCCGTCGACAAGAACATCAAGTGGGAGACCACCGCACAGTATAATGCCGGTATCGACTTCGGATGGTTCAACAATCGTCTGACGCTTACCGTGGACTACTATCACAAGAAAACCCGCGACCTGTTGCAGGAGGTGAAGATTCCTTCTTCTAACGGTTTCTCCAACAAGCTCACCAACTCCGGCAATGTCACCAACGAAGGTTTGGAGTTCACCCTCGGCGCCACTCCTGTTGACACGAAAGACTGGCATTGGGACCTCAACGGCAACCTTGCCTTCAACAAGAACAAGATCGGCGGTCTCAACGGCGACCAGTTTGCCAACACACTGTGGTATGGTGCCGACAACGTCTTCATCCAGCGCAACGGATGCCCTATCGGTGCTATCTACGGATATGTGGAAGATGGCTTCTACGACAACGAGGCTGAGGTAAGAGCCGACCCACAGTATACCTACTCCACCGACGCTACCGTGAAGTCAAAGATCGGTGAGATCAAATATCTCGACCTTAACCACGACGGAAAGATCACTGATGCCGACCGCACCATCATCGGCGACACCAATCCGAAATATACATGGGGTCTGACCAACAACATCTCCTGGCGTGACCTAACCCTGAGCTTTATGCTCCAAGGCTCTCACGGCAACGACATCTTCAACGGTAACCTCATGGACATCAAGCTCGGCAACATCGGTAACATCACACGCGATGCCTATGACCATCGCTGGACAGCCGACAACTACGAGCAGGCTGAGTGGCCGAAGGCTTCCTCAGGCTATGAGCGTACATTCCTGCTCAGCAATCGCTATGTCGAGGACGGCAGCTATATCAAGCTGAAGAACATCAGCCTGACCTATAACTGGAACCATCCCTTCAAGAGCACGGGACTGGAGAAAATCCAGTTCACCTTCGCCGCCACCAACCTCTTCACCATCACCAACTACAGTTGGTATGACCCGGATGTCAACGCCTTCGGCAGCGACTCCAGCCGTCGCGGTGTGGATATCTACTCGTATCCTTCTTCACGCACCTTTACTTTCGGCGTGAACATGACATTCTAATTATATAACGACAAGCAATATGAAATTCAATAAACTGTTCTCTGCTGCATTGCTGCTGACTGTGGCCACGCTGCCGCTGACCACGTCCTGCAATGACTATTTGAAAGAGAAATCTGAGAGCTTTATCGGCCCCGATCAGGTCGAAGACTCCAAGGAAGGTGTCGACATGTGGGTCACCGGCGTGTATAGCAACTGGCTCGACGACATGTTCCGATGGAGCGAGTTTCCACGTGTACTCGAGATGGATGCTGATTACATCTCAGGACCCGACTGGCTGTTCAGCTCGCTCGGAGCCGGCAACTTCCAAGGCGAGAGCGCACTGGACAAAATGTGGAAAGGCCCTTACAACCTCATCAACGACGCCAATATGGCAGTGCGCTATATCAGCCAGATGAAGGGCGTCGACGAGGCCTATAAAAACAATGCCATCGGCGAATGCTACTTCCAGGAGGCCTTTGCCTACTTCCTCCTCGTGCGTGCCTACGGCCCCATCCCCTATATGGCTGAGGACGTGAGCAATAGCGGTGAGTTTATGCACAGCCGCCGCCCCGTGGCTGAAATCTACGACCACATCATCGACCTGCTCACCAAGGCTTCTTCCATGATGTACACCCGCGACAACAGCAACTACAAGACCGGGCACGTCTCTGCCGGCTCCGCTGCCGGACTGCTCGCCAAGGTCTACGCTACCATGGCTGCCGCCGCCATGCCCGCCGGCACGGAGGTGACCGTGCGCACCGGCGCACCTTATGTCACCGAGGACGGCAAGAAGCACTATCGCATGCCGACTGCCGAGACATTTAAGAAAACAGCTGTCGAAGGCTATGAAAACATGGACGCTCAGGCTCTCTACAAGAAAGCTGCCGAGTGGGCCAAGATGGTCATCGACGGTGAATACGGCTCATACGAGCTCACTGCCTATGACGATCTATGGAAGCACAGCCACTGCCACGACGCTGAGATGATGTGGGGCGTGGAGTCCACAACGGGCGACGCCACCTACTGCACCAACGTACATACTTATTATTCCGGCTACAAAAAGAGTAAAGGCAGCCAATTTATCGAGTCTGGCGGATGGATCGGATGCACCAACAACTGGTACCATCTTTTCGACGACCAGGATTACCGCATCACCAAGGGCGTACGCCACGTATGGCGCTACTACTATCAGGAGAACTACAACGGTGCCTTCTACTATCCGCAGAGCTGGAGCGTGAAGATCACCGGCATGGACGCTGACGGCAACTACGTGCGTGAGCCGGATGCTGAGTATAAGAAGACAGGCATGAACTACCAGTTCAACCAAAGTTCTGAGTGCCTCGCCTTCACCACAAAGTACGACGATGTCGACGACGATGCCACGCAGTACGCCGAGTCGTTCTGGCCCTTCCTGCGCTATGCCGACGTGCTTCTCATCTATGCCGAGGCTGAAAATGAGCTGGGCAACAGTGCCGAGGCCATGCGCTACCTCAACATCGTGCGCAAGCGCTCCAACGCTACGCTGATGGAAACACCGGGCACCAAGACCGCCATGCGCAGTACCATCCTCGAGGAGCGCGCTAAGGAGTTTGCATGCGAAGGCGACCGCCGCTGGGATCTCATACGCTGGGGTATCTACTTGCAGGCCATGAACGCTATCGGTGGACGCGACGATGCCAACATCAACAAGGCACGCACCGATCGCAACCTGCTTTATCCCATTCCTACCGATGAGATCAACGTCAACGACAGCATCAACAGCAACAACCCGGGCTGGAACTAAACGACACGCTCGTATCTATAAAATCATAAAAAACAGAATATGAATATCTTATCATTCAAACATATCGGTGTGGCACTTCTGGCGGCTGCTCTGTTCTCCGCCTGCAACGATGTCGTGGATATCAACTACCCCGACCGCTACACCAATCACGGCACTCCCTCCATCACGGGCATCTATGATGTCCAGGACACCGGGCGCATATCGGCTTTGAGCAGCGGCACGCTCAACCAGATGCTCCGTATCGAGGGCACCAACCTCGCCAACGTGAAGAAGATCACCTTCAACGGACTCGAGGTCGACGTGCGGCAGGTGTATGCCGAGTCCGGCGAGAGCTTTGTGAAGATTCCGCGCAAGATTCCTGACCACGTCACCGACACGCTAGTCTATGAGACCAACGAGGGCAAGACGGCTCTGTACTTCCCCGTCTCGATTCCTCACGTAGCGTTAGAAGGACTCTCCAACGAGTTTGCCCTCCAAGGCAGTGAGGTACAGCTCAACGGCGACTATTTCGACCTCTACAATTTCAACGACACCACCGACAATAGCCCGGTGTCCATCACCATCACCAACAGTGAGCAGGGATACAGCCAGAAGATCCATACCGACTCTTGCTCGGAGACCTTCACAAGCATCCGCATCCCTAAGGACTGCCCCGACAACTCGCTCATCACCTTCCGATGGAAAGAAATGGGCAAGGACATGAGCAAGACAGTGCCTTACCGCATGAAGAATGCACTGCTCTTCGGTGACTTCACCGGTGACCTCGGCTGGTGGAACGACTGGGGAAAGAATCTCGTCACCGACGGTACCAAGAGTGGTGATCCCGAATCGCTCGGTATGTCGTTCCTGCGTATCAAGGGCACCTTCGACAGCTGGTCATGGAATTCCACCGGCATAGGATGCAACTGGCCCAACCAAGACTTCACAGACCATCCCGAGAACTATGTACTTAAGTTTGAGGTCTGCACCAACAGCTCTACACCGTTTGCCGACTATGGTGCCAGCGGTGCCAGCGGCTCGCAGAACGGAGGCTATTGCTTTGACTTCAACACAGCAGGCGTGTCCCGTCACCAGTGGGATCCCGTCTCCACTGGTCTGCGCAATACCTACGGCAAGTGGGTTACTGTCTCCATTCCTCTCGACAAGCTCTGTGAGGTGAAACAAGACGATGGCACTATCAAGCATGTGCTGCCGGCACAAGGCTCATGGGCTGCCATGGAGTTTGTCATGCAGCCCAACAATAATGAGGGCTGGACCGTGGACCATAGCTTCGGACAGTTCCGTATCGAACCAAAGAATTATTAATCGCAACTCAGCATGAAGAAATTAAATATCCTTTTGCTGGCCCTGGCCGCCATGACGACTTTCGCCAGCTGCTCCGACGACAATAGCGACTACCGTGAGCCACGGTCCTTCGCTGACCAGGACGCTCCACAGGTGGTCGCGGTGACACCCACCGACAACGCTGCCGACATCGACACCTTTGCCAACATCGTCGTGACTTACAATGAGCCTGTCGTCGCCACACCGCAGACTACCATCCGTGTCTACACCGACGACACCACCTATTATTATATAGACTCTCTGGTGACAACCAGCGGCAACCAGCTCACCATCCCCTTCCACGCCAAGGCGGGTATGAACTACAAGGTCAACATCATGAAGCCGTCAGTGCGTGACAGTTCCTACAACTTCGCCAGCGACTACACCTTCTCGTTTTCGACGAAGGCTTACAACAACTTCGACCCGACACTCTTCAACATCGCCGACACTCCCGTCAACGCTGATGCTACCGAAGAGACGAAGAAGCTCTATGCTTATCTCAAAGAGAACTTCGGCAATCATGTGCTCTCCGCTGCCATGGCCAACGTGAACTGGAACACCCAGAACGCCGAGGCGCTCTATCAGCTCACTGGCAAATACCCTGCCATCAACTGCTTCGACTTCGTCCACTACTACTATAGCGCACCGCTCAATCCCAAGGGATGGATCGACTACACCAATACGAAACCCGTGGAAGACTGGGCCAACAACGGTGGCATCGTGGAGTGCATGTGGCACTGGAACGTTCCTTCATCAGAAGCAGACCAGACCAACTATGACTCCTGGGCCTACAACACCGAAGGCTTCTCTGCCAAGAACGCCACACGCAGCAGCCGCTGGGAGCATAAGTTCGCCATGAAGCAGATCGACATCATCGCCGACTATCTCCTCGCTTTGCAAGCTAAGGGCATCCCCGTCATCTGGCGACCCTTCCACGAGGCCCGCGGCAACTACGGACGCTACGGCGGCACTGGCAAGGCTTGGTTCTGGTGGGGCAACTCCGGACCGGTGTTCTTCAAGAAACTCTGGAAGATGATGTACGACGAGTTCAAGGCAAAAGGTGTGAACAACCTCATCTGGGTATGGACCTCTGAGGGCTCCTATACCGAGGACGGCAAGACTTACGACGACGCTGACTGGTATCCCGGCGACGAATATGTCGACATCATCGCACGCGACTACTATTGCAAGAATCTCAAAACGCCTTACCAGGATGCACATAAGGATCAGTTCGAGGCGCTGCGCCAGATTACAGGTGGAAAGAAGATCATCGCTCTCGCCGAAGGTGATGCCATGCCTTCGGTGAAGAACATGCTCACCGATGGAGCTATGTGGAGTTGGATCATGCCATGGTACGGCCAGGACAGCGACGGCATGAGCTATATCAACAGCGACTACAACACTGCCGCCTTCCTCAAAGACCTCTTCAACTCAAAGTATGTCATCACACGCGACGAGGTAAGCGGGCTGAAATAAACCATAGGCTACAATAGCTATATATATAAAGAGGAGTAAGTTCCCGTGGGAACTTACTCCTCTTTTTTTATGCCTTATAACACAATCTGTAGTTTCTTGCAGAATCTTCATATCACCGCAAAGGCTTTGTAACAAGATATGGTGACCTTTGTATCCGATAATTCAGTTCAGAAACAAGACATGAACAATGAAGACGGCCATCATGGCTAAAGTACCCGCTGCATTGCAGTCTACAGTGAGCACACAATACGATGCGGCCGAGAAGCAGCTCATGAACAAATGGTTCGGCAGTAACGACACACAGCAGTCCACCCCCGACTTCCACGGCGACCTCAACGCGCTCTTCCAGCAGTTCGGTGCCATGCTCGGCATGCAAGGGCTCACCCTCGACAGCTATCTGGCTTCCCTGGGCGACAAAGGCGCACAGATGGCAGCCCTGCTCAAAGGTCTCTCGGCCCAACAACTGACCGACTATGCTGAAGAGGGAAAAAACTACAACACCACACACGCCGCCGAGATCTTCGCCGACGGTACCTATAAAATATATAAGGGTCTGAACTTCACACTCGGACTGCGCGGCACCTACGAGCATCAGCAGAGTGGATACTCCTCGGCCGACGACAACAACGCATTCCTGCAAACGGCTCTGGCGCAAAACGGCGGACACGTCATCTACACACCCTCTGAGAAGGTCACAGCCTCAAAAGACTACTGGTCCTGGGTGGGACGCGCCGTGCTCAACTATCTCTTCGGCCACAACAACGCTTACATCAGTGCCGCACGAGGTAGACGCCCTGGCGTTCTCTACTACAACAACAGTCCCGAAAAGCTTTCTACGCTCAAACCCGAGATCATCTACAGCTATGAAGTAGGACTCAAAGGCCTTGGCTTCGACGGACACCTGCACTACGACTTGGCTGCCTACTACTACGACTGGTACCACTTCCAGACCAGTCGCTTCGACCAACAGCAAAGCATGTATATCGCCTCGGACGCAGGACGTGCACACTCTCTCGGAATGGAAGCATCACTGGCCTGGTCGCCATGCAGGGAACTGACCCTCTTCGGCAACTACAGCTATATCGACGGCAAGTTCAATGATAAGGATGAAAACGGCAACAAACAGGAATATGCCGGCAATCGCTTCCGACTCACGCCCAAGAACGGCTTTACTATTGGAGCTGATGTAGAGATCGATCTGCACAAGAGCGGGAACTTCTATTTCCGGCCTACCTACACCTATAAGTCTAAGATTTATTTCGAAGATGACAACCAACCGGCGCTGACCGCCTATGGCACTTACGACCTGACACAGAAAGGCTACGGACTCTGCAACTTCAATCTCGGATGGCGCTACCAGCCCAAGACGGTGTACTACGAGATTGGCATCTTCGGCAAAAACATCTTCGACGAGAAATATATCGTCGATGCCGGAAACTCCGGCCGCAACATCGGCTTCCCCACTTTCATTGGCGGCACCCGTTCTGTCATCGGCGTACAGGCCAAGATCGGCTTCTAAGAGACTAAGACTTTAGATACTTCATACTACTTTATCAACAAGCCCATCCGCGCAGCATGCTGTGCCGGGTGGGCTTTTGAGTTTCATACACACAAAGAAAGAGAAACAAGAAAAATTAAGTAAAAAAAGACTTTATCCCCTCCGTTTAAGAAAAAATGTGTATCTTTGTGGTCTATTTAACAATTCTCCTATTTAACTATGAACATACGTATACCTTTTCTTTGCTCCACGCTGATTTTGATGCTATCTTCCGGAATGCTTCAAAGTTGTAAAGACAACGATTTCAGTTTCGACAATATCGACGCTACGATAGGATTGGGCAGTGACGAACTAGCATTGCCCGGTGGCAACAGTACAAAAGAAATTGCTCTGGACGATGTGGTGAGCCTGAACAACTCCAACTTCATCTACATTGACGACAACGGCGACTATCAAATAAAAGTGGACGGCGGAAGCCAAGAGACCTCCACCGTATCTATCGCTCCCTTCACATTCAAAACGTCATCTTCTATCAGCAGTACGATTCCAATGATTCAAGGCACATTCCAAGGTAAGCTGGCTGCACTCAATATGTCCTCCACCACTCCCTCCGAGGTAGAGGACCTGAGCAGTGTGGCGTGCGACCAAAATATCAACGTGACGATTAAAGTCCCTAATACCGTGCGGTGTGTGGACGAACTGACATTGTCACTACCCTCCTTCTTACTAATCGACCACGCCACCAACGACGGTGCTAACCTATCGATCAGCAACAACACAATCTCTCTTAACAACACTGTAGCAGGTAGCCACACCATGGTTCTACATGTCAAAAGCATCGACTTTAAGACATCGAGCGATCTCGGATCCACCTCCTTCGACAAAAACAATCACCGCGCCAGTCTTACTGCCGAGATATATCTGAAAGGTAGACTCAGCAAAAACAATATCATCAACATGGGCAGCCTGTCAAGCATCAGCGGTAACGCCACAGCTGACTTGACAATCACAGCTGCTACCGGCCGCTTCCACCCCGTGTTTACATACGACAACTTCGGCTCTGTACAGCTCAACAACATCCCTGACTTTCTTTCCGACAAGAGCGTGAATATGAATCTCTATGATCCACACATACACCTCAACTTCAACAACTCGTTGCCTATTGCTGCAAAAGTGAGCGGACGGCTGATCGCACGGGACGCACAAAACCATGCCATCGCCACAGTAGATATTCCTACCTTCACCGTACCCACCGGCAACAGCGTCATCGTACTCCACAAACAGAACGAAGCAGCACCGCAAGGCCAGACCTATGTCACAGTACCCGGACTTGGCAACCTGCTCAAGACCATTCCTGACCATATCGACTTTGTTGACATCAAAGCCGAAGCCGATAACACACAGACCACTGAAGTGAAGCTCGGACACGACTACGCCATGACAGAACAATACTCGTTCTCTACACCGCTTCAACTCGATGCCGATGCCGCCATTGCCTACACAGACTCTATCGACGATCTTAACAAAACCGTCAAAAAGCTTAGCTTCAAGGAGAACACTGTTGGCGATCCGACTTCCATAAACGGTTCTCTGAAATTGGAGGCCGACATCACCAACCGTATGCCAGCCTACCTCACCCTAACTGCATGGGGAACCAATCTGCAAGGCGACTCCATACCACAGTCGCAACTGAGCGTGGTCGTGGACAAGACTGTGGAAGCGGCCTCTGACACACAAACACCTGCTACTACACACTTGACAGTCACTGTCAAACCACAGAGCAACAATGTGCTTCACAGCCTTGAGGGGCTGCAATTCCGCTTCCGGGCCGCAGCCAGCAACGGCAACAACGCCATCGTCGGCAAAACTATCAACGCCAAGAAACAAACCATCACCGTGAAGAACATCAAGCTCACGAAAACCGGAAAACTCATTGGCAACTTCAACTGATCACCATCCTATTAAGAACATAAGACAACAAACATGAAACAACATATTATATCTGTTTGCCAGCTACTCCTCATTCTGGCTCTTGCACATACGTCCGCTTTTGCCCAAGGCCTTCGCTCGGCTTATTTCACCGACGGCTATCTCTATCAGCACACTCTCAACCCAGCCATGGGTAACGACCAAAACTATGTGGCCATACCCGCACTGGGCAACATCAATGCCGAGGCCCACGGCAACTTCGGCTACGAGGATATCGTGCGCGACAACCCGCTCTACCCTACCGAAAGCGGCAAGAAGAAAACGTCCTTCATGAACCCTTATCTCAGCGACCCGCTCAAGGGCTTCAACAAAAGTTGGAACCGAGTGGGAGCAGATGCCAACATCACACTGCTCTCCGGCGGCTTCAAGGCATGGGGAGGATACAATACCGTGGAAATCAACGCCAAGTCTTCCTCAAACGTGAAACTGCCCTACGAGCTGTTCCGCTTTGCCGTGGACGCAGGCAACGATACTTACAACATCGGTGATCTCTACGTCAACTCGCAGAACTACGTGGAGATAGCACTCGGTCACAGCCGGGACATCAACCGTCAATGGCGTGTGGGTGCCAAAGTGAAGCTGTTGTTGGGTATTGCTGACGCAGACGTTAAGATGAAAGACGTGACCGCAAACCTCACCGGCGATACGTGGACACTGCACGGCGACGCGCAGGCTCACATGTCGATGAAGGGCTGGAAATACAAAACAGAGGAAAAGGAATACAAAGCACAGGCTGGCTCCTACTCCTATATTAATGATGTAGACGTGGACGGAGCCGGCATCGGTGGCGTAGGACTCGCCGCCGACCTGGGAGCCATCTTCCGCCCCGACAAATACTGGGAGGTAAGCGCCGCACTGCTCGACCTGGGCTTCATCCACTGGAGCAACGACTGCTACGCCACCAACCGCGACAAAGACTTCACCTTTGACGGTTTTCACGACACCGGCATCAAAAGCAACCAAGGCAACACCGCCGATGACCAATGGGATAAGTACAGTGACCAAATCGCACAATTCTACAACCTACAGGACGAAGGCGACAAGGGTGGCCGCACCACCATGCTCTCCGCGCGGATGAACATCGGCGTGCGCTATACATTGCCCAGCTATGAGAAGATACACTTCGGACTGCTCAGCGCCACACGCTTCTGCGGTAAGCACACCTGGACAGAAGGCCGCCTCAGCGCCAACTGGGAACCACTCAACTGGCTCGACGGCGGCGTGAACCTGGCCGCCAACACGTTCTCCACCAGCATGGGATGGATCATCAATGTCCATCCCAAGGGTTTCAACGTCTTCTTCGGCATGGACCACCTCATCGGTAAGGTCAGCAAGGAGATGATCCCGCTGAGCAGCAACGCCTCTGTAAGCATGGGCATGAACGTCACCTTCTGAAAATATCCGCCGCAACGCACCTTTATCTCTTTGTTTTTTCGTAACTTTGCACATATATTATTATTTTGTCGACAAAATACCGGTATAAACGCATGAATATAGAAAAAGTTATCACTCAGGCCACCATTAAGGCCGTCAAAGAGCTCTACGGACAGGATGTGCCCGAGAAAATGGTGCAACTGCAAAAGACCAAGGAAACTTTCGAGGGCAATCTCACCCTCGTGGTCTTCCCCTTCCTGAAGATTTCACATAAGAAACCTGAGGACACCGCTCAGCAGATCGGTGAGGTGCTCCAGCGCGACTGCGAGGCTGTGGCACGCTTCAACGTGGTCAAGGGTTTCCTCAACCTCGTCGTGGCACCCCAAGCTTGGGTGAGCCTGCTCAACGACATCAATGCCGACGCTAAGTTCGGCGAGAAGCAAGCTACTGCCGACAGCCCCCTCGTGATGGTTGAGTATTCATCGCCCAACACCAACAAGCCGCTTCACCTCGGACACGTGCGCAACAACCTGCTCGGATGGAGCCTCTCTAAGATCATGGAGGCCAACGGCAACAAAGTCATCAAGACCAATATCGTCAACGACCGAGGCATACACATCATGAAGTCGATGCTCGCTTGGATCAAATGGGGCAACGGCGTCACACCCGAAACAGCACACAAGAAGGGCGACCACCTCATTGGTGACTTCTACGTGCTCTTCGACAAACACTATAAAGAGCAGTGCAACGAACTGAAAGCAAAGTTCATCGCTGAGGGCATGGACGAGGAAAAGGCTGAGGAGAAAGCCAAGAACGAGGCACCGCTCATCGTGGAAGCCCATGAGATGCTCGTCAAGTGGGAGGCCGGTGACCCCGAGATCCGCGCACTGTGGCAGAAGATGAACAGCTGGGTCTACGCGGGCTTCGACGAGACCTACAAGGCACTCGGCGTGAGCTTCGACAAGATCTATTACGAGTCAAATACCTATCTCGAGGGTAAGCGCAAGGTGGAAGAAGGGCTTAAGAAGGGACTCTTCTTCCGCAAGCCCGACAATAGCGTGTGGGCTGATCTCACCGACGAGGGCCTCGACCAGAAACTGCTGCTCCGCGCCGACGGTACCAGCGTGTATATGACACAGGACATCGGCACCGCCGAGATGCGCTTCAACGACTACCCCATCGACAAGATGATCTATGTGGTGGGCAACGAGCAGAACTATCACTTCCAAGTACTCTCCATCCTCCTCGACCGTCTCGGCTTCAAGTGGGGCAAAGATCTCGTGCACTTCTCCTATGGTATGGTGGAGCTGCCCAACGGCAAGATGAAGAGCCGCGAAGGTACTGTCGTTGATGCCGACGACCTCATCGCCGAGATGATCGGCGACGCCCGCAAGACCAGCGACGAGCTCGGCAAGTTCAAGGACATGAGTGAGGAAGAGAAAAGCGAGATTGCACGCATCGTAGGTCTCGGCGCTCTGAAATACTTCATCCTAAAGGTTGATGCCCGCAAGAACATGCTTTTCAACCCTGCCGAGAGCATCGACTTCAATGGCAACACAGGTCCGTTTATCCAGTACACCTACGCCCGTATCCGCTCAGTGATGCGCAAGGCTCAGGCCGACGGCATTCAGTTGCCCGCAGCCCTGCCCGCCGACGCGCCGCTCAACGACAAGGAGATACAGCTCATCCAAAAGATGGATGCCTTCAAGGTGGCCGTCAAGGACGCTGGCGAAAACTACAACCCCGCCGGCATCGCCAACTACTGCTACGAGCTCACCAAGGACTTCAACCAGTTCTACCACGACTATAGCATTCTCAGCGCCGATACCGACGCTGAGAAGGTGACACGTCTCGTCCTCGCCGACAACGTAGCCAAGGTCATCAAGAACGGCATGGAGCTCCTCGGAATAGAAGTGCCGGAAAGAATGTAATAATGAACACCAGGTCACGTCATGCAAAAGTGCCGGTCTCAGTCTTGATGATTAATTCTCAAGGCATTATGATATCGGTATTGGGTAACGACTATTTTCTTTCTTACAATCGCGTACCTTGGATGAAAGATGCTACGATACGCGACGTTCTCAATGTGAGAATGGAAGGAAGGGATGCCATCGCTTGGCCTGACCTGGATGTTGATTTGGAAATAGACAGTCTGAAACATCCCGAGCGCTATCCTTTGGTGATGAAGCGCGGATCCTTTGATTACATAGAACCGAATCATGAGTAACGAGCCCGTCTCTCCTCCCGACTATCGCCACGACACCGTGCTGCCCTTGCCTCCCGAGGTGAGAGCTGACGCGTGGGCTGTGGACGCTGCCTGTCCCGGAAACCCAGGACCGATGGAATATCAGTGCATCGACCTGGCCACAGGGGCGCGGGTCTTCCATTTCGGCCCCGTCCGTGGCACCAACAATATCGGCGAGTTCCTTGCCATCGTACACGCCCTCGCCCTCATGGACCAGCAGGGAATACATGACAAGGCCATCTACTCCGACTCGTACAACGCCATCCTCTGGGTGCGCAACAAACACTGCAAGACCAAACTCCTACGCGACGACTCCACAGCCAAAGCCTACGAACTCGTAGCCCGCGCCGAGCGATGGCTCGCCACCCACCATGCCACCGTCCCTATCATCAAATGGGAAACCAAGAAATGGGGCGAGATTCCCGCCGACTTCGGCAACAAAAAGAAATAGTATTCGGCACATATAGAAATCCATTTCCCTGACGTGGCTTCTTCTTTTCATTTTCATAGAAGAAGCCACGCCTTTTCTTTTTATTTCTTGAAAGTAATCACTCCCCTCCCTTTTGGGGAGGGGATAGGGGGAGAGGCTGCTCTGCTACTTTGCACTCTTTGCACCTTTTGTGCAGAACGCGAGAAAAAAGATGGCCGTTAGGCATACACCTTCACGAAAAAACACTTATCTTTGCCAATGAAGCCATAGAAGTGATTCTTTGGCAAAAAAGATCAGTCAATAACTAAAGACCCTACGACTATGATGCAAGAATTGATAGACACGCTCAACGATAAGCAGGCCTCTCTCGTCATCCTGCATGAAGGAAAGATCCACTCCTTCGGTGGTCACGGCGTGCGCCACCTATATAATCTGATGAATGAAAAACCCGAACTCTTCCTCGAAGCCAAGCTCGCTGTCAAAGCTGTGGGGCGCTCCGCTGCCAAGATGATGGTAGAAGGCGGCATCACGGAGGTGTGGGCTGAGTATATCAGCCAACAAGCCTACGACCTGCTGCACGATGCCGGCGTGGTGGTGAAATACGACCATAAAGTCGACCACGCCACCTTCCTCGACATCTGGCGCAAACTCGGCGAGGAAGCAGCATGAGGCACAAACAAATACATTCTTCTTTTACACGCTCACCACGCTTCCACAAGAAGGGAGCGTGGGCGACGTTTTATCGGAAACAGAACCTCCAAGAAATCCCCCCCTCCGCTCCGCTTGGCAATAATACTTTTCTTGAATTACACAAGAAATGCAGCTTCTTTTTTTGTTAATATGAATTATTCAGGCTAGGTTAAAAGTTTAAAGGAAATACGTGGTATTGGAGAGGAAACGCAAAGAAAAATGTTTTTTCTTTGCTATTTCACTCGTTTGCAGTATCTTTGCAATATATAAACAACTAATATGACAGATATTTGCTGCATCGGGCATATCACCCGCGATAAGATCATCACCCCGGAAAGCACCGTCTATATGGCCGGTGGCACCTCTTTTTATATGTCTTACGGTATGAGCCGACTGCCAAAGACGGTGAGCTACAAATTGGTGACAAAAGTGGGGAAAGGTCAGCTTCCGGAGGTAGAGAAGCTGCGTCAGGCAGGCATTGACGTACGTTGCTATGACAGTCGCCATACGGTGTATTTTGAAAACAAGTATGGTGCTAATTCCGACAACCGTACGCAGCGTGTGCTGGCCAAGGCGGATCCATTCACCCTGGAGGAGATGAAGCCGTTGGAGGCGAAGGTGTTTCATCTAGGCAGTTTGTTGGCCGATGACTTTTCGCCTGAGGTAGTGGAGTATCTCTCTACCAAGGGTCAGGTGAGCATCGATGTGCAAGGCTATCTGCGCGAAGTGTCAGGCGAGCAGGTGCGTGCTGTGGACTGGAAGGACAAGGAGCGCATCCTGGCCTGTACTGACATTCTGAAGCTCAACGAGCATGAGATGGAGGTGATCACGCATTCCAGAAATCCACGAACGGTGGCCTTACAGTTGGCAGACATGGGTGTGAAGGAGGTGATCATCACGCTGGGCAGCTATGGCTCGCTGATCTATTGTGAGGGGCGGTTCTATGAGGTGCCGGCCTACAAACCTCAGGTGCTCGTCGACGCGACAGGCTGTGGTGACACCTATTCCACGGGTTATCTGTGGATGCGCTTGCAGGGTGCGAGTTGCGAGGAGGCTGGTCGCTTCGCTGCTGCTATGTGTACGCTCAAACTGGAGCATAGCGGTCCATTTGACAAGACCCTGGCTGATATCCACCGCGTCATGCGTCGGAAGTGATGAGGGCGTAGAAGGTGACGTTAGACTATTGTTTCATGAATTGTTGATAAAACTGACAAAAAACAGCCATTTTCCAGGCGATTTTCTCGACCAAAGGGTTGTTGCTCTCAATTTCGTGATTTTTGGAAAGATTCCTGCAACAAGCTGATATTCAGACGATTACCATCTTTAGCTATATTTTCTTCATTTTGACTCTATCGAAATCAGAAAGATTCATGGCAAAAACAATGGCTTTTTCTTGTAAAAGTACCGTTTTTGTGCTGTCATCTCAGTAGTTTGACGAAAAATTCTCTAGAGAATTTTCCATCAAAACACTGTTTTCTCATCGAGAAACAACCGAGATGACCAAGAGAAATCACTGATTTCATTCATCCGAGAACGATACGCATTCATTTTCATCTCATGGTTCTCTCTAGAATGAAGTTTAATCTTGATGCACTTTTGTCAACAAATATACTCAAGCAAATCACAACATTCATCCAGCTGCCATACGATCTCTTGGCATTCGTAAGGCTTTTGTAGTCGAAGCAAAAACCAACTATCTCACGCTGAGCAGCCCGTAAGCGCCAGTGGTGACGACAGGAAAGCGTGTCATCTTCTTGCCCCCACTGCCGGAAGCGATAATGCCGCCGTTGTTGAGATCATAAGTTCTGTGGCAGTTGGAGCAGGACGCAATACCCGCACTGTTCACCTTGAGCGGATAGCTGCGCAGTGGCAGCGCGTTGGAGTCGAAGCAGTTGGGGCACTCACGGTCGTAGGCGTAGAACGTCTGTGAGGTGGAGAAGCCATATCCCACAATGATCGCGCCGTTCAGACCAAGGATGAGTTGTCCGGCCTGCTGCCGTTGCTTGTCCTTGGCATCGAAGACAACCTGACTGCTGCTGCCCTGATTGTTGGTAAACACGAAATATTGCGCGCCACTCTTTGAAGTGGTGGTGATGGTGACAAAAATACCGGAAAGCGGCGTCATCGCCGCAGCAAGCGTGGCATCGTTGTGGGTCTGATTGTCGAAGTACAGCGCACAGGGGGCTGTACTGAATTCACTCTCCACATCGCCACAAGCCACGAAGAGAGCCGCAGACAGCAGTCCCGTCATGGCCAGCATAATGATTCCGAATACTTTCTTCATTGCGACTATTCTATATAATAATAATGTGGTGCGGGATTTATTCACGTCCTAACCCCATTGGCGGTAACCAATAAATGTACCGAGAGGTTAGGGCGTCCACAGTGGGTCGTCCCTACACTAACACCCGTGTATATCCTTGAACTGCAATTGCAAGGTTAGGTACCATCATATTGATAGGGTGACAATGTAGGGGCGGAATTTATTCCCGCCCTAACTCTTTTGATGGTGATTAATAAATGTCCGGCCGAGTTAGGACGGCCATAAAGGCCGCCCCTACACTAAAGCCACGGCTTTCCCTTGTTCCGGCACCCAACATGAAACATTGTTCCTATCAACATTCAACATTCACCATTGGGCTCACTCAACATTCATCATTCTTCATTCAGCAATCTTCTCTCTGCTTCCTCCACCCTCTCGAAGTGGAAACCGTCGAGCGTGTTGTCCATGAGTTCCTGGATACGGTCGTTGCAGAGATTGCCAATGGAACCCTCATGCGTGTGATGGATGTGGTGGTCGGCCTTGAACGTCCCAGCCTCGATCTCCAACCCCACCTTCTTATAAGCGTCGCGGAACGGCATGCCATTAGCGGCCAGCCGGTTCACCTCCTCCACAGAGAAAATAGGATCGTACATCGGGTTGTCGAGGATATGCCGGTTCACCTCTATCTTGTTGATGATATAGGCCGCCATGCTCAGACAGTCCTTCAGCTCGTCGAAGGCAGGCAGGAACACCTCCTTGATGATCTGCAGATCGCGGAAATAGCCCACGGGCAGATTGTTCATGATGAGCATGATCTGCTGCGGCAGGCTTTGTATCTTGTTGCTCTTGGCACGGATGAGCTCAAAGACATCAGGGTTTTTCTTGTGCGGCATGATACTCGATCCCGTGGTACACTCCTTGGGCAGATGCACGAAACCAAAGTTCTGGCAATTCATCAAGCAAGCGTCGAATGCCATCTTGGCCAGCGTGCCGGCCACCGTAGCAAGGGCGAAGGCCACATTGCGCTCCATCTTTCCACGTCCCATCTGCGCATAGACCACGTTATAGTCCATCGAGTCGAAGCCCAGCAACTCCGTCGTCATCGTGCGGTTCAACGGGAAGGAAGAGCCATAGCCCGCTGCTGAGCCGAGAGGATTGCGGTTGGTCATCTTATAGGCCGCCTGCAGGAAGAGCATATCGTCGGCAAGGCTCTCAGCATAAGCGCCAAACCACAGGCCAAAGCTCGAAGGCATGGCGATCTGCAGATGGGTGTAGCCGGGCATGAGCACGTCCTTATATTCGTTGCTCTTCTGGATGAGTTCGTCAAACAGACTCTTCACCTCGTCGACGACCTCCATCAGCTCATGGCGCGTGAAAAGCTTTAGGTCGACGAGCACCTGGTCGTTGCGTGAGCGGCCCGAATGGATCTTCTTGCCCAGGTCGCCGAGCTTGCGTGTGAGCATCAGCTCCACCTGGGAGTGCACATCCTCCACGCCGTCCTCGATGACAAACTCGCCTTGCTCGCACGTGCGGTAGATGTTTTTCAGTTCAGCGAGCAGTTTTGTCAGCTCGTCTTTTTCCAGCAGACCGATGCTCTCAAGCATGGTGATATGTGCCATCGAGCCGAGCACGTCGTACTTGGCGAGGTACATATCCATCTCGCGGTCGCGTCCCACGGTGAACCGCTCTATTTCTTTGTTGACTTCAAATCCTTTCTCCCACAGTTTATTGGCCATAATACGAATTTAGTATGATGAATTTAGAATGATGAATATTGAGTAATGCGAATGATGAACCAGAGTGATGTATGAAGCGTAATGAATGAAGAGTGACGAATCAAAACAATGTTGAGTGATGAATATCAACATTCACCACTCAACATTCATTATTCATACTGTATCATTTGCAGCGCGTCGGCGATTTTCTCGATACCTTCCTGCAACGGTTTTTTCACCATGCCGCTGATAAAGGGGTTGAGATCCGCCTTGATGGTGAGCTTCATCTTGCACGTGGTGTCTGTCACGGGCAGCAGCTGAATCCAGAAGTTGAAGGGCAGCGGACTCTCCTGTGTCTCGAACTTTATCGTCTTCGGTGCCTCACGCTCCACGATGACGAGCTTCACAGTGCCCATCTGCGTGCTGACCGAGATGCTGTCGGCATCAAACGACAAATCCTTGATCTTGTCCTCAGGCAGGCGGTCGCGCACTCGGTCGATATTGCTCAGATCGCTCAGCATCGCATAGACCGATGCCTGTGGATAGCCGATCTGTCGGATCGTGCTTTCTATCTTTGTACTCATATTATATATGTGCGTATAGATAAGATATGTCTCGACTTATTTCTTCCAATTGGCGGGATCCTTGCGCCACTCATGCAGCGTGGCGATGTCCTCAGCCTTGATATAACCCGTTTCCTCAGCCTTCTCCACGACGTGCTCATAGTCGGTCAGCGTGACGAGCTTCACCTTGGCATCCTCAAACGCCTTTTGGGCAATCGGGAATCCGTAGGTGTAGCTGGCTACCATGCCCACCACATCGAAACCGGCCTGGCGCAGTGCGGCAACAGCCTTCAACGAACTGCCGCCCGTGGAGATGAGATCTTCCACGACGACCACTTTGGAGCCCTCGGGCAGCGTGCCTTCGATGAGGTTGCCCATGCCGTGGTCCTTGGGTTTCGAACGGACGTAGCAGAAAGGAAGGTTCAGCTCATCGGCCACCAACGCCCCCTGGGCGATGGCTCCCGTAGCCACGCCGGCCACAGCGGTAGCCTCGGAGAAGTGCTCCAGCACAGCATGAGCCAACTCCAATTTCACGAAGCTGCGCAAGTCGGGATAGGACAGCGTCTTGCGGTTGTCGCAATAGAAAGGCGACTTCCAGCCCGATGCCCATGTAAACGGATCGTTGGGCTGAAGTTTAATGGCTTTGATCTTCAGCAGTTTCTCTGCAAATACTTTCTGTAAGTTATCCATAGTTGATTTTGTTTATGCTTGTAACAGTTGACGCTACAAAGTTAATGAAAAAAAGGCAAAAGGCATACTTGTCACCTTGTTTTTCTTTGTCATTTGGAAAAATATCCGTAACTTTGCACGCGAGTTTTATAATATGTTTCATCAATGTGGAAGAATTTGGCTGCTTGCAACCACACTAAAAAATGCTAAAACTGCAAAATCACCCTCAGATTTTACGGTTACTTGGCGTTATTCCACGCTTAAAAAGTAATGGAAAAATGAGTTATCTATTTTCTTCAGAATCCGTTTCGGAAGGACATCCCGACAAGGTGGCCGACCAGATTTCCGATGCCATCCTCGACCAGTTCCTGGCCTATGACCCTAAGGCTCACTGCGCCGTGGAGTCGTTTGTCACCACCGGACAGGTAGTGATCATGGGCGAGGTGCACTCCAACGCCTACATCGACCTGCAAGCCATGGCGCGCAAAGCCATCAAGCGCATTGGATACAGCAAAGCCGAGTATCAGTTCGACTACAACTCCTGCGGCATCCTCACGGCTATCCATGAGCAGAGCGGCGACATCAATCAGGGCGTCAGCCGCGAGAAAGAGGAAGAGCAGGGCGCCGGCGACCAGGGTATGATGTTTGGCTACGCTTCCAATGAGACCGACAACTACATGCCCGCCACCCTCGACCTGTCGCATCTGATCATGTACACTTTGGCACAGATCCGCAAGGAAGGCAAGGTGATGACCTATCTGCGTCCCGACGCCAAGAGTCAGGTGACCATGGAATACAACGAGCAGAACGAGCCCGTGCGCATCGACACCATTGTGGTCTCGACACAGCACGACCCGTTTGTCGAGCCTAAGGACGACAGCCGCAAGGCTCAGAAAGAGGCTGACGAGCAGATGCTTGCCAAGATCCGCGAGGATGTCATCAACATCCTCATCCCTCGCGTCAAGGAAGCCGCCGGCGACAAACTGCGCCGACTCTTCGACAACAGTCTGGCCAACGCTGCCGAGACAGAGGCCAACGCCAGCGAACGTGAGCGCAAGCTGATGCACGACGGCATCAAATACTACGTCAACCCGACGGGCAAGTTTGTCATCGGCGGTCCTCACGGCGACACCGGACTGACCGGACGCAAGATTATCGTCGACACCTACGGAGGACGCGGCGCACACGGCGGCGGTGCCTTCTCGGGCAAGGATCCCAGCAAGGTAGACCGCAGCGCAGCATACGCCGCCCGCTATATCGCCAAGAATATGGTGGCTGCCGGTGTGGCCGACGAGATGCTTGTGCAGTTGGCATACGCCATCGGCGTGGCTGAGCCCGTGAGCGTCTATGTCAACACCTACGGCCGCAGCCATGTCAGCCTGAGCGACAGTGAGATCGCACGCAAAGTGAAAGACCTCTTCGACCTGCGCCCCAAAGCCATCGAGGACACGCTCAACCTGCGCCAACCGATCTATTTCGAGACTGCTGCCTACGGTCACATGGGACGCCAGTGCCAGAAAGTCAAGAAAACTTTTGAAAGCCTCTATCACGAGAAAAAGACGATGGAGGTGGAACTCTTCACCTGGGAAAAGCTCGACCAAGTGGAGCGCATCCGCAAGGCCTTCGGCTTATAATATCGCAGGGGCGGGGACTTCGCCAATGCTCTGCTCCTGCCACTCCACACAAGGACGGCCTCCGGGCCGTCTCTTGTATTTTTGATTAGCAAATGATACAGCAAAGCGATTCTACGGCAGTTGCCACACCCGTGCAAACCAAGCAGCACACTGCCACAAACCACAAGAGTGGCTACCGATCTCCATGGGATATCATCAAGACATTGCCCGCCACGGCAACGCCTTGGCAACAGGACTCGGCCATCAGGGCTAACTATAAGTTTCCACAAGTCGACTGGGCTCACTACCACAATCCACTGCGCACGCCGACCACCAAGCCCACAGGCTTCGGAAAGATGAACCTCAACCGGCCGCTGTACTACAGTCATTCGCTCGTACAGCCCGACTCTATCTATCGTCCGGAGTACGCTACTTACCGGCAGGGAGTGGCGGGAGATCCCGTGCCCTACTCCATCGCCAGCGACAACCTCATCTCTTCGGTGCTCATCGCCTGCTTTGTCTTTGCCCTCATCGCCATCGCCAAGTCCGGAGGTTTCATCCGCCGACAATTCAAGAACTTCTTCTATACACAACGCGAAGGTACCACCGAGATCACCGAGACCAGTAGCGAGCTGCGCTTCCAGCTATTCTTGCTGTTGCAGACCTGCCTGCTCTTCTCGTTGGTATTTTTCTTCTATACCGGCAATTATGCCGGTACCTCCTTCACCGTGCCGCAATACCTTACGGTAGGCATCTACACAGGCATACTCCTTCTCTACTTCGGCGTCAAGGCTCTGCTCTACGCTTTTGTGAACTGGATCTTCTTTGATAAGAAAAAAAACGAACAATGGAACAAGAGTATGCTCTTCCTTTCTTCGGTCGAAGGTATCGCTCTTTTCCCGATGGTCATGCTGTCGGTCTACTTCAACTTATCGTTGCAAACAACCATAGTTTACACCTCTGTTGTCGTCATTTTAGTTAAATTGTTGGCCTTCTATAAGTCCTACTTGATATTTTTCCGCAAAACGAGCGTTGTTGTGCAAAGTTTTTTGTACTTTTGTGCACTTGAACTCATGCCACTGGGCTCCCTGTGGGGTGTACTGGTGTTGACGGATAATTATTTAAAAATAAACTTTTAGGACACAATGATTAAGAAGATCATGATTTCCCTGCCTAAACCGGCGGGCGAGAAATCCCCGTATTACGATATCGAAAAAGAATTCGGGGTAGAGATCGTCTTTCGCCCTTTCATCAAAGTAGAAGGGCTCACTGCTAAGGAATTTCGCCAGCAGAAAGTAAGCATTCTTTCACATACGGCCATCGTCTTCACCTCACGGCATGCCATTGACTTCTTTTTCCAATTAGCCAACGAGCTTCGGCTTACCATTCCGGAAGACATGAAATATTTCTGCGTCACCGAGACGATATCTCTCTATATCCAGAAATACGTGCAGTATCGCAAGAGAAAGGTGTTCTTTGGAAACACCGGAAAAATCGATGATCTCATCCCCGTGATGATGAAGCACAAGCAGGAGAAATATCTCGTGCCGCTGAGCAGCGTACACAACGACGACATCAAGAATATGCTCGATGCCAAGGGACTCAACCACACCGAGTGTGTCATGTACCGAACTTTGAGCAATAACTTCACTCCGGAAGAGGTGAAGAACTTCGACTGCGACATGCTGATCTTCTCCACACCTACCGGTGTAAACTATCTTACACAGTCTTTCCCCAACGTCAAGGAAGGCACTCTCAAGCTCGGCGCCTTCGGACCTGCCACAGGAAAAGCCATCGAAAAAGCTGGACTACCCGTCTCGCTCATGGCGGGCACCAAGGAATATCCTTCGATGATTGCCGCGCTCAAAGCTTTCCTGAAAAAAGAAAACGGCGAGGACTAATCACACACATGACACAGTTTAGACCGACACTTGGCAAGAGTGAGCGCATCTATCACCGAAAAGAAATAGACGCACTCTTCAAGGAGGGCAACAGCCACTCGATGTCTGCCTTTCCGATCCGAGCTGTGTACATGCTGATTCCTACCACAGACAACGACGAACAGCAGGACGATAGGCCGCAACGACCACAGGCAAAGTTCCTCATCAGCGTGCCCAAGCACTGCTTCAGAAGAGCCGTGAAACGCAACCGCATCAAGCGACTCGTCAGGGAGGCTTACCGCCACAACAAAAGCCTTGTCGCGCAGTGGCCGCTCGCCATCGCTTTCATCTGGATGGACAGAAGGATGCCTGACGCTGCTACGGTCAACAAAAGCGTGGTCAACCTGCTCGCGCGCATTCACGAGAAGATGGCCGGCACCAATAAGGAACAGCCAACTCCTAACTCTTTGAGTAGCAACGAATGAAGAAACTGTTGCATTTCGTCTCACATGGCCTGGCATGGCTGCTGGTGCAGCCAATCGTGTTCTACCAAAAGTTCATCACGCCCTACACGCCTCCTTCGTGCCGCTTCACGCCGACATGTTCGGAATATGCGCGTCAGGCTATCCTTAAGCACGGCCCCGTCAAGGGACTGCTCCTGGCCATCTGGCGCATCCTGCGCTGTAATCCATGGGGAGGCAGCGGCTACGACCCGGTGCCATAATTCCCCTTCCATCTGTTGTTGATGACATCATCGGCTCTATGAGCCCTAAACATATAAAAATGAAAAACTTCGTAGAAGAACTGAAATGGCGCGGCATGCTCGCCCAAATCATGCCGGGCACTGAAGAGTATCTCAATACTCATCTCGTTTCGGCATATCTGGGTACCGACCCTACTGCCGACTCTCTGCATATCGGACACCTTTGCGGCATCATGATGCTGCGTCACCTGCAGCGCTGCGGACACAAGCCTTATCTGCTCGTCGGCGGTGCCACGGGTATGATCGGTGATCCTTCGGGAAAGAGCCAGGAGCGCAACCTCCTCGACCAGGACACGCTCTATCACAATCAGGAAGCCATCAAGAAGCAGGTCAGCAAGTTCCTCGACTTCGACGGTACGGAGCCCAACAAAGCAGAACTGGTCAACAACTACGACTGGATGAAGGACTATAAGTTCCTCGACTTCGTGCGCGACATCGGCAAACACATCACCGTTAACTATATGATGGCTAAGGACAGCGTGCAGAAACGTCTCAACGGCGAGGCTCGCGACGGTCTGTCTTTCACCGAGTTCACCTATCAGTTGCTCCAAGGCTACGACTTCCTCTATCAGTATGAGCACTATGGCGTGCGTCTGCAGCTCGGCGGCAACGACCAGTGGGGTAACATGACCACCGGCACAGAGCTCATCCGCCGCACGCTCGGCAACGATGCCGAAGCCTTCTGCCTCACCTGCCCACTCATCACCAAAGCCGACGGAAAGAAGTTCGGCAAGACCGAGAGCGGAAATGTATGGCTTGACCGAAACCGCACCACACCATATGCCTTCTATCAGTTCTGGCTCAACGTCAGCGACGAAGACGCCGAACGCTATATCAAGATCTTCACCGACCTCGATAAGGAGACCGTCGACGCGCTCATCGCCGAGCACCGTCAGGATCCAGGCCGCCGTGTGCTGCAAAAACGACTCGCCGCTGAGGTCACCACGATGGTACACTCCAAAGAGGACCTCGACATGGCCATCGCCGCCAGCAACATTCTCTTCGGTAAGGCCACCAAAGACCAGCTCGCTCAGCTCGACGAAGCTACGCTCGTGGATGTCTTCAAGGATGTGCCTCACTACGAACTCGGCAAGGACCAGCTCGGACAAAAAGCCATCGACCTGTTCTGCCAGGACGGTTGGGACATCTTCCCCAGCAAGGGCGAAATGCGAAAGATGGTCAAGGGCAATGGCGTGAGCCTGAACAAGGAGAAACTTACCGCCTTCGACCAGCCCGTCACTGCCGAAGATCTCATCGACGGCAAGTACCTGCTCGTGCAGCGCGGCAAGAAGAACTATTACCTCATCACGGTGAAGTAATTCTCAGGCTGTTTCCGGAATAAGACTCCGGCAATTCCGAACAAAGATATAAACGGCAACCTTCCGTAGGAACGGTTGCCGTTTTTTTATGCTATTAGTGTCGCTTTCTCATAAAAAAGATGTACTTTTGTAGTGAAACTATCCCATCAACCCTACATAACATCTAAATCTCATGCTGAAACGCTACACCTTATTATTATATAGCCTACTGACAGTCTTCCTCGTGCTGGTTGCCGACAACGGCCTGCTCCACACTCCCGCTGAGGGATTGTCGGCCAGTACCACCAACAGCATCATACAGGACAACTACGGCTACATCTGGATCGGAACGGAATATGGCCTCAACCGCTACGACGGCTACCACTTTTCGGTGTATCATGCCGCAAAGTCAGACACGACATCCTTGCCCAGCAACGAGATCACGGCGCTCTTTCTCAGCCGCGACAAGCAGTTGTGGGTGGGATGCAGCAAAGGACTGGCCAGATACGACGCACGGCACAATCGCTTTGTTCGGTATCGTTTTCCCGACACAATACAGCCTCGTGTGGAGTCGATCGTGGAAACGGCCAATGGTCAACTGCTTCTCGGCACAGCAGGATACGGACTCTTTGCCATCGACAAGAATCAGAACAAGGCCATAAGACTTAAAGCCTTCTCACGAGGGCAGGACGACGAGTTTGCCAGCAAACTCTTCCTTGACCACCAAGGCGTGCTTTGGCGGTGCAGCCACAACAACATGATCAGCCGCTGGACGCTCAACGGACTCCATCCGCGCCGCGTGACCGACTTCCGTAGCGACGTCGGTCCGGTGATGAGCTATATACAGCGACCGCATGGCGTGCTGATGATCTGTATGTATGGCATACTCTACTACGACGAGCCCACGGCAAACCTTTCACACGCCGGTTCTGGCGTTACGATATTCGACAAACAAGTATCTGTGCGCAAAGGCATTGCCGACAGGCAGGGCAATCTCTTTATCGGCAGTTCTGGTCATGGGCTTTTTGTCATCAGGAAAGGAAGCTCCAAACTCGAGAGTGTCACCGATGACAATTCTCAGTTCAATCTCTCTGCAGCCAACGTCAATGACATTTACCAAGACCGCGACGGAAATCTATGGGTGAGTTGCTACAAGAAAGGCATCTATCTCATCAGCCACAAAGCCACACCTTTCCGTGCCGTCTCCTTTGCGGATAAGGGCGTACGCTTAGGCAGCAGCGTGTCCTCTATTGCTGCTGATGGTAAGGGTGGCGTCTGGTGTGTCGTACAGAAAGCGGGCATCTACCACTTTTCTGCTGACGGCACTGTCAGTGGCAGAGTCAGCGCACCGGAGAGTCCCAACACACTATGGAGATCTGCTGACGGTCATTACTGGCTCGGCACTGAAAACGCACTGTGGAGCTATGACCCCAATACCGGTGCCCGCTCCTGCAAACTACAGGTGCAGGGCTGGGGAATCAATGCCATCGCTGATGCCGGTCGCGGAATCTTAGCGGTGAGCAACTTTGGAAAAGGACTACTGCTTTACAATCCTGCTACAGGTCACCTACGCCAATATTCAATGGCTCAAAACGCCAAAACTCATCATTCTTTGGTCAACGACTGGGTGAGAACAATGCTAAAGGACCATCAAGGTCTCTTATGGATTGGCACAGCAGACGGTCTGGCTTGCATGGATCCTGTGACTGGCTCCTTCTCTGTCTTGGGCTGGCAATGTCAGCTACGGGGAATTCAGGTCTACGCACTTTGTGAGAACCGTCGTAGAGACATCCTCGTGGGTACCACCGAGGGGCTCTTCGTCTACGATCGCCAACACCGGACGACAAGACGAATGCCCGACGACACAGCCCTGCGCAACGTCACTATCTATGGCATCGTGGAGGATCATAGCGGTGACCTATGGCTGAGCACCACCGACGGCATCTGGCAATATGACCACCGGCGACACCGCTTCATCGGGCACATCCACGGCAACGGCCTCGCCTCGGCAGAGTATATTCCGGGCGCTGCCATACATAGTGACAACGATGACATTTGCTTTGCTACCAGCGACGGACTGACGATGTTCACACCACAGCACGTGCGTCACAACACCATCCGGCTCAGAACCGTGTCCGTCACCCGCCTGACTGTCAACGGCGAAGAGCGAGCCTTGCCTTTTGGGAAGCTGAAGCTTAGCCACAACGAAAATAATCTCTCCTTCGACTTCAGCCTTTTCAACTACACAGACGCTGCCGACATCATCTATCAATATCGAATCAATGACCAACAGCCATGGATGTCGTTGGAAGCAGGAGTGAACCGTCTGACATTGGGCGAAATGAAGCCCGGCACCTATCACATAGAAGCCCGCGCTGTGTACAACGGTCAGATGTCTACGCCCCAAGAGGTCATCACCGTGGTCATACGCCAGCCGTGGTATGCCACGCTTTGGGCTTTTCTTGTCTATGCGCTTGTTGTCGTGGGCATCGTAGTGGCTGTTCTGTACTATGTCGAGCGCAAGCGGGCCATAGACCTTGAAGATCAGAAGATGCAGTTTCTCATCAATGCCACACACGACATCCGCTCTCCGCTCACACTCATCCTTGCCCCCTTGGCCAAACTGCGACAGACGTTGAGTGGCACTCCGTCGGAAAACGATGTCAACACCATCGACCGCAACGCCAAGAGACTGCTGCTACTCGTCAATCAAATCCTGGATGAGCGGAAGCTTGACAAGAACCAGATGCAACTGCAATACGCCGATACCGACATGGTGGCAGCGATACAGGGTGTCTGTGCCATGTTTCAGTACAACGCCCGTGAAAGGCATATCGCCCTCAACTTTGAGCACTCTGACAAGGAACTGTGGCTCTCCGTCGATCCGCAGAATTTCGAGAAAGTGCTCATCAACCTGCTGTCCAACGCATTTAAATACACACCCGATGGCGGAGAGATCTGCTTCCGTCTCACCCACGACGAGACTTCTGTCGTCGTCAACTTGCTTGACACCGGTTGCGGATTCAGCGGCCAGGAGGCACGTCATGTCTTCGAGCGTTTCTATCAAGGCCGCAACCATCCCGGCAAACACCTGTCCGGCACCGGCATCGGCCTCAACCTCTGCCAGGCTATCGTTAAGATGCACGGCGGCACGATCCTCGCAGCCAACCGGCAGGACGGGCGCAGCGGTGCCAGCATGACCGTCACGCTGCCATATATTCAAGGCGCAGCAAAGCCTCAGCATCCGCAAGCCTCTCCACGTCAGCAGGCCAATCGTGGTTGTCGCGTGATGCTTGTCGACGATGATACAGAGCTGACGCAATACATCGCCAACGAGCTTGGCAAATGGTATCGCTTCGACGTCTTTGCCAATGGGCGCGACGCACTGCAGGCGTTGCTGACTGACAAGCATTACGACGTGGTCATCTCCGACATCATCATGCCCGTGATGGATGGAATAGAACTGCTGAAACGCATCAAGGGCAATCCTCAGATCAACGACGTGCCCGTGGTGATGCTCACCTCCAAAGGCGAGACCGTCGACCGTCTGCAAGGTATCTCTTCGGGGGCCGACGCCTATATGGAGAAGCCTTTCAGCATGGAAGAGCTCCATGCTGTCATTGACAATCTCGTCGACAACGTCAGAAGGCTCAAAGGCAAATACTCTGGAACACGTGACCAAGTCGAGAATATCAAGCGCACACCTACCACAGGCAACGATGAGCAACTCATGGACCGTGTCATGCAATCGGTCAATAACCACCTCGCTGATCCGGAATACAGTGTGGAGACGCTCACCGCCGACGTAGGCATCAGCCGTGCGCAGCTCCACCGCAAAATGAAGGAGCTGACAGGCATCTCCACTGCCGAGTTTATCCGCAACATCAGAATGCAGCGGGCGGCAGAGTTGATTGAGGAGGGAAAAATCAATATCACACAGATCGCTTATGACTGCGGTTTCAACAGTCAGTCGCATTTCTCCACCGTCTTCCGCAAGCATTTTGGGATCACTCCCAGCCAATATGCCGCTCAGCACACGTCTGAAACAAACAGAAACGAGCATGAAACAAAACTGAACCCATGAAAATCTAAAAACTTTTAACTTTGCGTCCATGGCAATCCACAGCAAACAAATGAAACGCTACATAAAGCTGATCATAGCCTAATACGCTTATAACATCAACCTAAACTATAAAAGGACCATGGAACACAAAAGTTTTCAAGCTATCAAGGCACTCGCTGCCTTGGGGATCATCTCGGCGATCCCAATGGTCGCGTCGGCACAGAACCGCACAGTCCACGGCGTTGTAACAGACGCTGAAGGGCCTGTGATAGGTGCTACCGTGAAAATAAAGGGCACGGGCACGGGTACCGTGACAGACCTCGACGGCAAGTACACACTGTCTGTGCCTGCCGGAGCCACCATCGAAGTATCGTACGTGGGCTACAACACTCAGTATGTCAAGGTAGGCCGAAATGCTGTCTACGACGTCACACTCAGTCAGGATGCCAAGCAACTCAGCGAGGTTGTCGTCGTCGGTTATGGCACGATGAAGCGGTCTGACCTGACCGGTGCGGTCACCTCCGTTGGCAGCAAATCGATAGAGAAGTCGATTCCCACCAGCATCGACCAAGTTCTCGCCGGCCGCGCTGCCGGTGTGCAGGTGCAGGCCAACACAGGTACGCCAGGCGGTTCCTCTACAATTCGCATCCGTGGCACCAACTCTCTCAACGCCACCTCACAGCCGATCTTTGTCATCGACGGTGTCATCATCGACGCCTCGGCAGGCGATGAGGGCAACACCAACCCGCTGGCATCCATCAACCCCAACGATATCGTATCGATGGATATTCTCAAGGACGCTTCGGCAACGGCCATCTATGGATCCCGCGCCTCCAATGGTGTGATCATGATCACCACACGACGCGGACAAGCCGGCGAAGCCACAATCAACTACGACGGCTATGTGGGCTGGCAGACCATGCCCAAAAAGCTCGACGTGATGAATCTCCAGCAATATGCTCAACACTACAACGACATCGCGGCAGCACAAATCAAAGATCCCGTCAGTTCCTTTGTACGTCCTGAGTTGCTCGGCAGCGGCACCGATTGGCAGGACGAACTCTACCGCCATGCTTTGATGACGAGCCACAATCTCAGCATTTCTGGTGGCAACCAAGCCGTTACCTATGCCTTCAGCACAGGTTATCTCGACCAAGACGGTATCGCTATCGGGTCTTCGTTTAAGCGTCAGACCATGCGTGGAAACATCGACGCGCAAATCAAGAAATGGCTGAAAGGCGGCGTCAGTTTCTCGCTCGCCGACAGCAAGCAAAACACGCTGGCCAACAGTTATGGCATTATCCTCACTGCTCTCTCCTCGCAACCTTCTGTAGCCGTAAGGAATCCTGACGGCGGATACGACGGTCCCGACGATCAGTGGATGCCTGACAATCCCGTTGCCCTGGCTGAGATCACGACCAACTACAACAAAAAGCAAAACTTCCGCACCAACGCTTATCTCGAAGCCAAAATCATCAAGGGACTGACGCTGAAGACCGAGCTCTCGACCGACTACAACGACAATAAGTATTATTACTACATGCCCGACTATACCTTCGGCATCAAGAAGAGCGAGACACGCACGTCGAAATGGACAGCCACCAACACCAAGTACTGGTCATGGCGCAATATCCTCACCTACGACAACAAATTCGGTCGTCACGCTATCAATGCGATGCTGGGTCAGGAGATGAGCCACAACCACTACGAAACACAGGTGACGTCGGCCACCGGCTTCCCCTCGAACAGTGCCACCGACCCGTCGGCAGGCAGCAACGACAGCTCTTCACCTGTAGGCTATCAGGACAACAGCTCGCTGTTCTCTTATTTTGGCCGTGCCTTCTACAGCTACGACGACCGCTATCTGGCTACGTTCACGCTTCGTCGCGACGGTTCCAGCAACTTTGCCGACGGTCACCGTTGGGGCTGGTTCCCCTCGGCTGCACTTGCCTGGCGCGTAAGCAATGAGAAGTTGCTAAAATCGGTCAAGGCGATCGACAACCTCAAGATCAGACTCGGATGGGGTGCCACGGGTAACCAAAACGTTGAGAACTGGGCCTATCTCGCCATGCTCACCACCTACAACACGCCTTGGGGCGTCGGCGTACTCAATGGCAACAACGCCAATCCCGGCCTGAAATGGGAGACCACACACTCTTACAATGCCGGCTTCGACCTGAGCCTTTTCAACAACCGCGTCAGTATGGTCTTCGACTGGTACTACAAGAAGACCAACGACTTGCTCATGCGTCTCGACCTGCCCGCCTTCCTGGGCTCCGGTGCAGGCAGCAATTATGGTGTGGCCAGCAATCCCTGGGGCAATGTAGGCAGTTTGAGAAACACCGGTATAGAGTTTACCATCAACACGGTGAACGTCAACAGCAAGCACTTCCAGTGGACCAGCAACATCGTCTTCTCGCTCAACCGCAACAAAGTGCTCAGCCTTGACACAGAGACCGGCACGTTGCCACGCTCGTTCCAAACGGGTTCAGAGACCGTCACCGTGACCAATACCAAGGTCGGTGAGCCTATCGGACAGTTCTGGGGATGGAAAGTCATTGGCCGTTTCGACAAGCCCGAGGACTTCTACTACAAGGATGCGCAAGGCAATGTGAAGCCCGTCGCTCTACCCACCGGCACAAGCATAGGCAAGGCCGGCGCATGGCTTGGAGACTATATCTTTGAGGACATCAACGGTGACGGCGTCATTGACAACAACGACGAGACCTTCATTGGCAACCCGGAACCGAAGTTTACCTTTGGCTTTGGCAACACCTTCTCCTATAAGGGCTTTGATCTGACACTGCAGTTCACCGGTTCCTACGGCAACAAAGTGCTCAACTACAACCGACGCTCCCTCGAAGTCACGGGCTCTACGTCGAACCTGCTCACTACCGTGCTCAACTACGCCCGCGTGGAAAAAATAGATCCCAACGGTCCAGACGACTATCGCAACTATCACGTGGCCAACGCCTCATCGACAACAATGCCGCGACTCTACACCAGCAGCTACGCCAACGCCAACAACCGCGTCAGCGACGCCTTCATCGAGGACGGCTCCTACATCCGGCTACAGAACCTCTCGTTCAGCTACACCTTCCCTCGGAAATGGATCAGCAAGATCTATCTCACCAATCTGAAGCTGTACATGAACATTCAGAATCTGTTCACCATCTCCAAATACGACGGCTACGATCCCGAGATCGGCTCGCTGTGGGGCGATGCACTGAAGAATGGCGTCGACTACAACCGCTATCCTTCTCCCCGTATCTACACCTTTGGCATCAACGTCGCGTTCTGATATGATGATAAGTACATGTATCATTCCTAATAACTTATGATCAATATGAAAACCACATTATTATATATAGGTATGCTGGCGGCCTCGACGATTGTCCTCGGCTCTTGCTCCGACGATTTTCTCTCTCAGTCCAACAGTCATCAGCTCACGCCGGAAAACTTCTTTGACTCCGACGCTGCCGTAGAGAAAGCCGTATGGCCGCTCTATAGCTATGTCTGGTACGACTTCAACGATAAGTTCTACTATGGCATGGGCGACGGGCGTGCCAATAATATCACAGCCCAGTACTCCAACTATATCTACCCCTATACCAACTTCACCGAGACCTCGCTGTCTCAGGGACTCACCGAGGCCTGGGGATCGCTCTACAGCGTGGTGGCGCAGAGCAACAATGCCATCAACAACATCCGCAACTATTCCACCGCCGCCGTGTCAGAGGCTGCCAAGCAGTCCGCCATTGCTGAAGCCCGCTTCATGCGTGGCACAGCCTACTGGTATATTGCCTCTTTGTGGGGATGCGGCATCATCTACGACAACACCTCCGACATGGTCAACAACTATGTAGTGCCCGCCAACAACCGCACCGACGTGCTGGAGTTTGCCATCCGCGACCTGGAGTATGCCGCCAAATATCTGCCTAAGACACAGACGGGAGCCGGTCGCGTGACACGCTATGCCGCCTACGGCATGCTCTCGCGCCTCTACCTCTCCATGGCCGGACTCACTACCGACGGACAGTACAACGGCAGCAACATCAAAGCGGAAACCGACATGAACAGCGGCAAGCACAACGCCTATTATCTCGATCTGGCTAAGAAAGCGGCTCTGAAAGTCGTCAACGAGAGTGGAGCACAGTTGCTTGACAACTATGGCGACCTCTTCGCGGCCTCAACCATCGACAACAACAAAGAGAGCCTCTTCCAGTTGCAGTTCATTCCAGGCACGAGTGTGGGCGGTGCGGCTCAGAGCATGACACGCTTCCTGGCCTGGTCCACGATGGTGGCCGACCAAAATGCCTGGGGCGGAGCCACGTACTGTTCCTATGATCTCTTTGAGGAGTTCAGCGACTACAAGGATCCTACACTCAACACCAAAGTCGACGACAAGATCCGCCGACACTACAGTGTAGCCTCCTACGGCGAGAGCTATCCCGAGCTGAGTGCCGACGCCTCCAACCCCTACGTCTACGGCAAGACTGAAAGCCCGTCGTCGCAAGGCGCAAACATCAAGAAGTATGTCATCGGCACTAAGAAGGTCAACGGATTCTCCGAGCCCAACAACAGCGGCATCAACACTTATATGCTGCGTCTGGCCGAAGTCTATCTCAACTATGTAGAGGCTGTCATGGGCGATGCCGACGCCACCAACGACGCGGAAGCACTCAAACTCTTCAACGCCATTCGCCAGCGGGCACAGGTGCCGGTGAAGAACAGCATCACATGGGAGGACCTGCGCCATGAGTTCCGCATGGAGTTTGCTTTCGAAGGACTCTATTGGTTCCAGCTCCTCCGCCGCAGCTACTCTCATCAGCAGGAAGTGGTCAACTACCTCAACAACCAGAACCGCAACGCCAGCTACTTCGAGTCCAGCACCAACACCTACAAGCTCAGCAAGGACTACGCCGCTCCCGGACCTGACGTGAAGATCGCCACGGCAGCCAACCTCGTGTTGCCGATGAGTGATACCGACCAGACCAAGAACCCCAACCTCAAGCCTGATGCCAGCGGTAAAGTCAAGACGGTGCCCTACACCTTTGGAGACAGAGAGGTGAGCGAGAGTGAGCTCTTCCAATGAGAAAGCCGACAAAACGACTATAAGAATACAGAAAAAACACAGAAAGCCATGAAACATATATCATTCTTTCCTATTCAACACTTTGGCCTGCGCTGTGCCGCACTCCTCTCTGCCTGCTGTCTGCTGCTCCTTGCCGGCTGCAAGGACGACGACGGTGGCGAGGGTGCCACGATGACCATCAACAAGATCTATCTTGAGAACGCCAAAGCCACTGACTCCATCACTGACCGGGAGGTGACCTTCGCACGCCTCGGACAGCTCATACGCATCGAAGGATCGGGATTCACCGGACTGAAGCATATCTATATCAACGGCTACGACACCTATTTCAACAATGCGCTGCTCACCGACAACAACGTGTGGGTGACGCTCAATGCCAAGACACCTGTCGACAAGGCTGATGCCTCGGTGCGCAACAAGATCACCCTTTACAAAGACGACGGCAACACGCTCACCTATGACTTCACCATTCGCGCATCAGCACCTGCCGTCAACCGCGTCGACAACACACTGCCGCAGCCCGGTGAGAAAGTCATTGTCTATGGTGCCAACCTCCAAGAGACCACCAAGATCACGCTGCCCGGTGGCGTGACCGTCGCCGAAGGCATTGAGAGTGATCCCGACGGTGAGTGGTATAGCTTTGTCATGCCGGAAGGAGTGACCGCCAGTGGTTCCATCATCAGTGAGGGTGCCAACGGCACAGCCGTCACGCCGGCCTATTTCAACAACAACGACTGCTTCATCCTGAACTTCGACGGCAAAGGCACGCAGGGCGCATGGAGTGCTACATACAGTGCTGACGATCTTGTCGATGATCCATTGGGCACAGGACGCGGCAAGGTAGCGATGATCGTTCCGCAGAGCGTGCTCGATGAGGGTGGCATCAAGGCCGGTGCCAACGCCAAAGGCTTCTGGACAGCCGGCAACGACGACGCGCTCGACGACTGGACACGCATGACACAGTACATTCCCGCCACAACGCCCATAGACTCTGTAGCTCTGCAGTTCGATGTCTACGTGCCTGAACCTTGGAGCAGCAGCGGACAGCTGGAGATCACATTGCAGAACAATCTGTCGAACTATGGCTACGGATCGGGATGTACCACATATAGCAAAGACTACATCAACCAGGCCTATGCGTGGGTGCCCTGGCTCGACCGTGCCACAGGAGCCGTGTCACCCTACGACACAGGCGGGCGTTGGCAGACAGTCACCATACCGCTCTCAGCGTTTGGCAACTACACCAACAGCGACATCAGCTGGACTTTCCAGAATGTCATCAACGACAAAAACAGTGGAAGTTACCGCAACTTCGGCTTTCTCTTTGTCAATCCTGATCTGAAGTACGACGAGAAGACGACCTACGAGGCCAAGGACTTCGCACAGAAGATCTATGTAGACAATTTCCGCATTGTTCCCTGCACGGCCATCGCCGTGAGTGACTTCTAACAGAAAAAAGTATAGCATTATGAAACTCAACAATATCATCATCCCGCTTGCCGCCCTGCTGCTGACGACGGCTTGCGACGACCAAATCATGAAATGGGGCACGCCCGAAGGCCACGGCACCGTGACGGCAGAGGAAATACCTCTCGCCGTGAAAGAGGTATTGGCCAACTATGCGCCTGTCAAGGAGTATGCCAAGCAATATACACCCAACATGCTTGTGGGGTTGGGCATGGGAGCCAGTCTGTATACCGAGAACTACAAGGATGTCTTCCAAGGGTTGGCCAATGAGAACTTCCAGATGTTCACTCCCGGCAATGCCATGAAGATGGATGCCGTGGTGGGCAACAGTGGCAAACTCAACTTTGCCGGCATAGACGCTCTCCTCGATGCCATGCCTTCCGAGGTGCGGCTTTATGGTCATAACTTCATCTGGTATCAGCAACAGTCTCAGACCTATCTCAAGAGTCTCATCGCTCCGACAATGGTCGTCAAGACAGATGGCGACATCGCCAGCGTGCTGGCCAACGGCGGCTTTGACGCGGATCTTAGTTCATGGTCGGGATGGGGTAACAGCTCCACACGCGAATGGGTGAAAGCCGGTGAGGACGGATCGGGATGCGCCCATCTGGTCAATCCCACAGATGCCAACCCGTGGTCGGCACAGATGGTGCAGAATTTCTCCATGCCGCTGGAGGCCGGTAAGACCTATACCCTGCGCTTCAAAGCCCATTGCAACATCGACGCGGGCAGTCTGCAATTTGTCGTGCAGAACAACAAAACCTATAAGGGTGAGGGGTACGTCACAGCTGCGGTCGGCACCAAATGGCAGACTTACGAGCTGACGATCACCACCAAAGCCGATGACCTCAACCAGTTCTGCGTCAACTTTGGCAAAGTCGCTGCGGAATACTGGATCGACGACATCCAGTTTGGCGAGAAGAAAGAAGATCCCATGACCAACGTGCTTGCTGGTGATGCTTCCGACTTTGAAGGCGGCACCACCGGCGGCTGGAGCTCCTGGGGCAGCAACAAGGAGAGCGGCACCGTGGAAACAGACATGGGCAAGGACGGCGGCTATGGACTGGTGCTCAAGACCAAGAAGGACGGCAACTACTGGGAAGCTCAGTGCGCCTACACGTTCGACAGCTATCTCGACGCTTCGAAGAAATACATCATCCAGTTCTGGGCCAAGAGCAACACGGCAGCAGGCAAACTGCAGTTCCAATATCAGAACGGCACGACCTACGGCTCGCAAGGTGCCTACAATGAGTTCAGCGTCGGCACGGAATGGACACTGTGCGAGGCTTCGTTCACTCCGGCGTACGACGACGTCAACCGCATCATCCTGAACTTCGGCAAGGTCGACGGCACTTACCAGATCGACAACATCAAGTTTGGCGTTGCCAAGGATCAAGGCAGTGCCGCCGGTGCCAAGCAGTTTGTCAGCACACGGGCAAAGCGTCCGCGCCGGGCCACGACGATCAGCTATGTCGTCAAGACACCGGCCGAGAAGCGTACGGCTCTGCTCGGTGCCATGGAGTCATGGATCAAAGGTATGGCTGATCATCTCGCCGAGAAGAAAGTGGTGCCCTACGGTTACGACGTCATCAACGAGCCCATCACCGACGGCTCTAATCTGGTGCGCGGCGTGGACGACGGTGCCTTCGGCGGCAGCACAACCGACGACGACGGCAACACCACCTACGACAGCGCACCCACAGAGTCTGCGGCAGAAGGACTGAACCTCAACTGGGGCGACAACCGGTTCTATTGGGGATACTATGTCAAGGACTATGCTGTCAAAGCCTTCCAGATGGCCCGCAAGTATCTGCCCGCCGAGACCAAGCTCTTTGTCAACGACTATAACCTCGAAGTGAGTCCGGGCAAGCTTCAAGCCCTGGTGAAGTTTGTAGAAAACATCGACAAGGCAAACGGCAGTCCCATTGTTGACGGCATTGGCTCACAAGTGCACTTCGACTTGCACGCTGCCACCGACAACACGGCGACCAACGATTCCATCATCAAGGGCCTGCGCGCTAAAGTCGACGCCATGTTTAAGGCGTTGGCCGCCACCGGCAAACTTGTACGCGTCACCGAGCTTGACGTCTCGTTGGGCACGAGCAGTCCGTCCGCCGCACAGTATAAGTGCCAGAGCGACTGCTACAAGATGATCTTCGAGTCTTACAAGGCCAACATCCCCGAGGCACAGCAGAGTGGCATCACCATTTGGAGCCTTTCCGACAACGAGGCAGAGCATGAGTACTGGCTCAAAGGCGACGTGCCCAACATCTTCGATGCCAGCTATCTTCGCAAGTGGGCTTACAAAGGTGTCTGTGACGGTATCGCCGGTGAGGATCTCGGACTGAAATATGGCGGTGAGGACTACAAGGCTTACTACGAGAAGCAAAACGTGTCGAGCACGGTATCGGAATAAGCAATAAAGCGCAACAAAGCACTTGCCGGTCACTTTCTCTGTGGCCGGCATGTGCTGTTTCCATCCTCAAGAATGTACCGACAAGGGCTTGCGCGAGAAAGTATCATTAAGAAAACGGCCCGAAAATTTGGTGGGACACGAAAAAAGCTGTATCTTTGCAGTCAAGATTGTCGTATGGTGTAATGGTAGCACAACAGGTTTTGGTTCTGTTTGTCGTGGTTCGAATCCGCGTACGACAACATATCACTTTGCCAACTGCTATGATTAATAGACGGTTGGCATTTTTTTGTTGTTTTGGATAGGTCTGATTTAGGCCTATTTGACTATCGATCACCCCTTTTAGGGCTTATGCCGGTTTGCGTCTCTACGCTCATAAGCACACAAAAAAAGACTTCACGCCTCACGATGTACAACCTTCAAAAGATGTAATTCTACGCTAGGGTATGACGTTCAACTGCAAAGGCAATAAAAGAACTTGGTACCAGGGGCGCGTCCCTTCACGTTTCGATATACGTTTTTTTGCTTGCATCATAACCACCTTCATATAAAGACAGATAGAACAAGTAGACGAGACAGGGTGAAACTATACGTATCTTTATACCAAACAAAGCTTTTTCATGAGGGTTCATCCACAATCCAAAGAACATCCAGACTGATCTCTTAAAAGAAAGATTATCATATAATAGCGCACACTTTGTCGTATATTCTGACAAAAAACAGGCCCTGAGAATCCATTTTTCTCCACGAAGACCGACTTTGGGCTGATTTTCGCGAAAAATATCAATATTCTGCAATCTACTGATAATTAGACAGTTATAAAAATCATTACTTTCGATGAATATCAAACAAACCTTTTCTCAATAAATTCTCTAGAGAATTTTTGGCAAAACAACTGAGATGACCTTATCATCTCAGTTGTTTTATTGCGTCATCTCAGTTGTTTTATCGTGTCATCACACTGAGATGACCGGAACAAAGTACCTTTTTCTACTTATGACAACGCAAAAAAGATGAAAAAAGTCGGGGGAAAGCTTAGTTCTAGGGTTGAAAGACGATTTTACGGTCTCTAGATTGAACGACCAGGCGGAGGACATTTTGTAAAGAAGTATACAAAAAAGCTTTATACAATTTATAGATGCAGACATCATCCGGCAATGTCATTTCAACAGTCTAGAGACGGAATAGTCGTTTCCCTGAACAGTTTCAGCCTTCATCCTATTTATTAAAATGTGTGAAACGCTTGGCAATTCAAAGAAATAGTCTTACCTTTGCACACATAACGCGGCAATAGCTCAGTTGGTAGAGCGCGACCTTGCCAAGGT
>UMGV01065915.1_pt1 | contig 113862 bp, 92 predicted proteins | sample 1965361 | NCBI WGS metagenome assembly UMGV01 (sample SAMEA4836081, study PRJEB28245) | human gut metagenome | biome: gut microbiome; material: fecal sample | place: Denmark | collected 2008
TAAATTATCATTTATATGTATATTTGCAACTCCTTATTTATTGTATATTCCCTCATGTTGTTAAAATAAATAGTATATAACAAAAGGACAACAAAAGCAACGTTGTTTTCTTACCTGGTTGTAATGAAAATGTTGCTTTTGTTGTCCTTTTGTTGTTTGGCGTTGTTGAGTTTTATTATTTTATCCCTCGCTCGTTCAGCGCCTTGCTATATTTGGCAGCGTTTTGCAGATGCTCGTTATAGGTGCGAGCAAAGTTGTGGGTGCCGCTAAAGTCTTCTTTGGCGCACATATACAGATAGTCGTGTTGAACATAGTTGAGCACGGCATCAATGCCAGCAATTGAGGGTATGCGTATGGGGCCAGGAGGCAGACCCGTGTTGACGTATGTGTTATACGGACTGTTGATGCTCAGCAGATTGTGATAGATACGTTTCAAATCAAACTGCTTCCATGCAAACTTAATGGTAGGGTCGGCCTGAAGTGGCATGCCATTAGGATATTCGGCGTTGCGCAACATGAGTCGGTTATAATACATACCTGCCACCATTGGCTTCTCGTCGTTGTTGGCCGTTTCTTCATCAATAATGCTGGCCAGTGTTATCACCTGAACTGGCGACAATTTCATGTCGGCAGCCTTTTTGGTTCGCTCTGCGTTCCAAAAGCGTTTGCTTTCTTTCTGCATGCGTTCAAACAGATGGTCGATGCTGGTGTTCCAGTAAATGTCGTACGTGTTAGGAATAAACATGCAAGCAATGGTGGCGGTGTCGTAACCATATTTTTGGCATACAGCCTCATCTTTCAAGGCATGACTGATGGCAGCGCTGTCGAGCATCAACTTTTTTGACAGCTCGGCCGCCAACCTATCCGTAGTGCGCACTGAGGGCACCGTTAGGTTTACGGGCGTTTGCAGTCCGTTTTTCATGTGGCGGAAGGTAACGAGGGCACCATTGCTGCCGTTGATGGCATACCTACCTGTGCGCACGTGTTCAGCATAGGCGCTATGCTTGGCCAGTAGGGTATAGGCCGACATGGTATGCGCGTTTGATACAGCGCTCACTTTTGTAAGCACCGAGTCGATATTGTCGTCGTCATCAATATAAACATATTGTGTTGTACCGTCGACCGACATGGCTGAGAAAAAGTAATAGTAAAGTGTGCCTATTCCTATCGCTACTACTACGGCAGCAGCGGAAAGCCACTTTTTCATCACATTTTTTTTCATGTTTTGTGTTATGATATAGTAAGAATAATTTTGTCAACATTATTTATTTCACTGCAAAAGTAAAATTATTTTTCTGAATAAAGCAATGTCAATAATATAATTATCTATAAAAAGAAATCGGGTGAAAAAGGTGGTTTTATCGTGTTAAACAGGCCGATTAATTGTGTGAAACGAAGGGCTATTTCGGACAAAACCAAGCAGAAAGTCGTCTCACATCGACCGTTATGAACACGTGGAACGGTCGATGCACATGTTCATATCGACCGTTATGAACATGTGGAACGGTCGGTGTGAGACAACTTTGTGATGGCTTTTGCCTGACGAAAAGACTGTAACAGGCTGATTAAAGGCTTGTAAACGCACTATGAAAATATTGTGTTTAGAAATCGTTATCGCGACATAAGGTTTTAATGCCATAGGCGCTCGTTATAAAACACCATCCTACAGCTGACTGGGTGTTGCAGTTAAATTCAATTTATAAACGAAAGAAAAGCGTCATCAACATTAAACAATTGTTAATATTTTGTGGTTTCGATAAACTTTTATACCATTACATTCATCTAAAAAGTGTAGCTTCTTCGCTTTTACGTATTGGTTTTCATTGTTTAAGGCAATGGGTAATGGTAAACTGACGAAGGAAATGATAATAGCAATAAAATAACTATACACATATTATATATTAAGGTATAATGATGAATACAACATTGAAAACAGGTATCGTGGCAGCATTGCTTATGGCGACCTTTACTCAAGCGCAGGCAAAGCAATGGACGCTTGCCGACTGTGTAAACTATGCTTTGACGAACAATATCTCGTTGAAGAAGACAAAGGTGCAGCAGCTCTCTGCTTTTGAAGATGTAAAACAAAGTCAGGCGGCATTGTTGCCTTCGCTCAGTTTTTCAACATCGCAGAACATCACTTACCAGCCTTGGCCTCAAACAGGACGACAGACCGTGACAGATGGCTATGTGCAGTCGAGCGTTGATAAAACCTACTATAATGGCTCTTACTCGGTAAGTGGAAACTGGACTGTATGGAATGGCGGACGCAATACCAACCAGGTAAAGCTAAACAAACTGGCAGAACAAAAGGCTGTGCTCGATTCGGCGCAAACTGCCAACACTATATTGGAACAGATTGCTCAATACTATGTGCAGATATTATATTCAACAGAAGCCATTAAAGTGAACAAAGCCAGTCTTGAAACCAGCCAGAAAAACGAAGAACGAGGCAAAACGATGGTGGGCGTAGGAAAAATGAGTAAGGCCGACCTGGCACAACTTACAGCCCAACGTGCGCAAGACGAATATAATATTGTAGAGGCCGAGAGCAACCTACGTAACTATAAACGCCAACTGAAGCAACTGCTGCAGATAACTGACGACGAAGAGTTTGACGTGGTAATTCCTGCTACTACCGATGCTATGGCACTGGAAGAGGTGCCTGCCCTCAATGCCGTTTATACCGCCACCATAGAGCATCGCCCCGAGATAAAGGCTGCACAGCTGGGGGTAGAAAGTAGCGACCTTAGCGTGAAGATAGCAAAGGCACAGCGTATGCCTACCATTGGCTTGAATGCTGGCGTAAGCACCAGTACCAATTCGATGAGCACTGATGCGTGGGGCTCGCAAATGAAAACCAACTTTAATGTGGGTGGCGGCTTGACGGTAAGCATCCCCTTGTTTGATAATCGTTCATCGAAGACAGCTGCCAACAAGGCTATGTTGCAGCGCGAAACCTATCTGCTCGACTTGAAGGATAAGCAAACTACGCTATATTCAACCGTAGAAAACTATTGGTTGCAGGCTGTAACAAATCAAAATAAGTTTAAGGCAGCGCAAGTGTCGACACAGAGCGCACAAGAAAGCTACGACCTGTTGAGCGAGCAGTTCCGCTTAGGCCTCAAGAATATTGTTGAACTGATGACTGGTAAAGACAATTTGTTGAAGGCACAGCAAAACGAGCTGCAAAGCAAGTATCTTGCAATCTTGAACTTAAATATGTTGAACTTCTATAAAACGGGTGAACTAAAATAACCATCGGCAAGCCATTGTTAAGATGGTAACTAAAACTAATCGATAATATTTTTTTAAGAGAGATGAAGAAGATAAGTAAAGTGTGGATTGCTGCTGCAGTGGTGGCGATAGTGGCTCTTGTATCTTGGCTTTTGTCGGGTGGAAAGAAACAAGAAGAGGTGACGTTTGATACGGCAAAGGTGGCTCCCGCCAATTTGATGAACAGTGTTACCGCTACGGGCACTATTGAGCCTGTGACATCGGTGACGGTAGGTACACAGGTGAGCGGTATTGTGAGCAAACTGTATGTCGACTACAACACGGTGGTGAAAAAAGGACAGGTGATAGCCGAACTTGACAAGACCAACCTGGTGAGCCAGTTGAATGCCTCAAAGGCCACCTTATCCAGCGCACAAAGCAAACTTAACTATGAGTCGGCCAACTTTAAACGTTATGCCACATTGTATAGCAAAGGATTGGTAAGTGCCGACGAGTATGAAAACGCTCAGCTTGCCTACAAACAGGCAAAAGAGCAGGTGGCATCGGCAAAGGAAGAGGTGCAGCGCGCGCAAACCAATTTGGGGTACGCCACCATTACATCGCCTATTGATGGCATTGTGCTGTCGAAGTCGGTAGAGGAGGGACAGACCGTGGCTGCCAGCTTCTCAACACCAGAGTTGTTCACCATTGCTCAGAACCTGAAAGAGATGCAGGTGGTGGCCGATGTAGATGAGGCCGACATAGGCGATGTGAAAGAGGGCGAGCGCGTGTCGTTTACCGTTGATGCTTATCCTAACGATACTTTTGAGGGCACAGTGAAGCAGGTGCGCCAAGAGGCCACTACCACTAATAATGTGGTAACCTATGAGGTGGTAATTAGTGCCCCCAATGCTGACTTGAAACTGAAGCCAGGTCTTACCGCCAATGTTACCATTTATACGGCCGAGCGCAAAAACGTAACGTGTGTGCCCAGCAAGGCACTGCGCTATACACCTACAAAGGAAACGGTGGGTAAACGTAAGATTGTAAACTGTAACGGAAAGAACAAAGTGTGGACGCTTGAAGGCAATAACATTGTGGCACACAGCGTAAACATTGGTATGACCGATGGCGTGAACACCGAACTGCTGAATGGCATGAAGACGGGTGCCGAGGTTATTACGGGCATTAATGTGCTGACTGCCGACGATGATGATGCTACGGCTGATAGCGGTGAGAAAAGCCCCTTTGCTCCTGGCCCTCCGGGAAGAAACAAAAAAAGTAATGGGTGAAACGATGTAACTGACACAACAATATGGATAACAACAAGAAAGTAGTCATCGAACTGCAAAACGTGAAGCGCGAGTTTGTGGTGGGTGACGAGACAGTGCATGCCTTGCGTGGGGTGTCGTTCAAGATATATGAAGGCGAATTTGTCACCATTATGGGTAAGTCGGGGTCGGGTAAGTCGACCTTGCTTAACCAGCTGGGATGCCTTGACACGCCCAGCAGTGGCGAGTATCTGCTTGATGGCATCTCGGTGCGTACCATGTCAAAGAGCCAGCGTGCCGTGTTGCGCAACCGCAAGATAGGCTTCATCTTTCAAAATTATAACTTGCTGCCAAAAACCACCAGTGTTGAAAATGTTGAACTGCCACTGATGTATAATGCTGAGGTGGGAGCCAAAGAGCGGTTTGAACGTGCCGTTGAGGCTCTGAAAGCAGTAGGATTGGGTAGCCGTTTGTATCATAAGTCGAACCAAATGTCGGGTGGACAGATGCAGCGTGTAGCCATTGCTCGTGCCTTGGTGAACAACCCCGCCGTGATTTTAGCCGATGAGGCAACGGGTAACCTCGACACGCGCACCTCGTTTGAGATATTGGTGCTCTTTCAGAAACTGCATGCTCAGGGGCGCACCATTATCTTTGTGACACACAACCCTGATATAGCCCACTATTCGTCGCGCAATATTATGTTGCGTGATGGAAAAGTGATAAGCGATGAGGTGAACACAAATATTCTTTCGGCGGCCGACGGACTGGCGGCTCTCCCTCCCTGCACTGACGAATAGCATCTTCTACTTTTTGTTTTTAATTATGAATTACAGCAACTTATTTAAAATAGCCCTTCGCGCCATCGCAGCCAATAAAATGCGTTCGTTTCTTACGGCTTTGGGCATCATTATTGGTGTGGCATCGGTTATTACCATGCTGGCCATAGGTCAGGGGTCGAAGAGGAGCATACAGGCTAATATTGCCGAGATGGGCTCGAATATGATTATGATTAGTCCGGGTGCCGACCGTGGCCCTGGCGGTGTGCGCCAAGATGCATCGTCGATGGAAACCTTGAAACTGACCGACTATGAGGCTCTGAAAGACGAATGTAATTATATAAAAGGTATAAGCCCCACGGTAAACAGTAGCGGCCAGTGGATTTTTGGTAACAATAACACGCCTTCAAGCATCTATGGTGTAAATATTGATTATCTTGACATACGCCAGCTGTCAGTGAGTAATGGCGAGATGTTTACTGAGGCCGACATTAAGGCAAGCGCTAAGGTGTGCGTGTTAGGACAAACCATTGTTGACAATTTGTTTCCTGATGGTTCTGACCCCGTGGGCCGTGTGGTACGTTTCAACAGCATACCGTTTCGTGTGGTGGGCGTGTTGAAGAAAAAAGGCTACAACTCGATGGGTATGGACCAAGACGACCTTGCGTTGGCACCCTATACCACGGTGATGAAACGTATCTTGGCACAAACCTATCTTGGGGGCATTACATGCTCGGCTATTACCGAGGGAGTGACCGACCAGGCTACTGAGGAGATAACCTCTATTTTGCGTCGCACACATAAACTGAAGGCTGCCACTGAAAACACTGAGGCCGATGCTGACGATTTCAACATACGTTCGCAAGAAGAGTTGGCCAGTATGATGAATTCTACCACTGATATGCTCACCATCTTGTTAGGCTGTGTGGCTGGTATATCGTTGATAGTGGGTGGTATAGGCATTATGAATATTATGTATGTGAGTGTTACCGAGCGTACACGTGAAATAGGTTTACGTATGAGCGTGGGTGCTCGTGGTATAGATATTTTGAACCAGTTTTTGATTGAGGCCATCTTGCTTAGCGTAACAGGCGGACTGATAGGCGTATTGTTTGGTGTAGGGGCATCGTATGCGGTGAATGTTATTGCTCGTTGGCCCATCTACATTCAGCCCTGGAGCATCATCATGAGTTTTGCCGTATGTACGTTTACGGGCGTGTTCTTTGGTTGGTATCCTGCTAAAAAGGCTGCAAACCTTGACCCCATTGAGGCCATCCGCTATGAATAAGGTGTAGTAAGAGAAAGGTATGTAGTGTTATCAACAACTGTTTGCTCTGGAACCAATAAATGTAAAGAACCAATAAAATGTAAAAAGAGGAATTGTATAGGTGCAATTCCTCTTTTTTTCTTAACTTTGCAATCTGGTTATGTGTATAATGCACTTATATAAAGCAGAAATAATGAAAAACAATAACAATACAATGATGACTGAAGCAACTGAACAAGGCAAGATGAACATTTATGGCGTGATGACCACCTATGTGCGTGCCTTCTTTGAAGCCTATATGACGGGTGTGCTGGATGAGGCATACGCCGATGCCGATATGCAAGAAAAGCTGAAACCTAAGAATGTGAAACAGGCTATGCTTGATTGTTATGGTGAGGTGGGCGCCAGCTTCTTTGATCAGATGTTTTACACGATGGCACAACTGGCTTACGAGAATGTAGATGAGGCTGTAGCACGTGTGCAACGCGAGTGTGGCGAGCAAGCCGATATACCCCAATGTATGCGTGTGGCCTGTGCTAACGACGCGCTATATGATGCTATGGTAAACGAATATAAGCGCAACTTTGAGGCGCTGCTTGCTGGTGGTATGCCCAATGTTCAAGAACATTTGGCCACCTGTGCGAAGGGCGAGGGCGTGGTTGTGGTGTCGAACGAACAAGCCATACGTTTGTTGGTGCGTTTGGTAATACGCTCGTATGCTAAGGGTGTGCGCATGAAGCCTGAGAGCCATTGTCCGCTGAACCAAGTGTCGTTGTTACGTTTGCTCACACAGCATCTAAACCTATTGGTACATGGCTGTGTTCTTGACGGCGATTTTGAAACGCTTGATGATTTGTTATTGCATGTTTGCGGAAACGAAAACGGCTTTAGGGCTATGTCTGACGAGATGAACACGGTGATGCGTCAGCTCGCCCAATAGCCATAAAGCCGTAAACAGTATTTTGATACAGAATAGAATAGAGTAGAGTAGTAAGAAACCTTACTACTGCCTATTTATTTCGATGTCGCTCTTTACGTTGTTACGTATCTTTTTCAGATATTTACGCATGCCATCGGCATCCTTATTGTCGATAATCTCTAACAGTTCTTTCAGTTCGGTACGAATCTGCACTACCGAGTCGTGTGTATAAGGGTTGAACAATATTTCTTGTAACAGATAATTGTCTTCGTTCAGCACGCCTTTCGCTATTTGCATATGACGCTTAAAGGTGGTGCCAGGCGCATCTTGATGCTTCATAACGGCAGCAAACGTGAAGGTGCTAACAAACGGGATGCTAAGCGAGTAGGCCACAGTGCGGTCGTGCTCGTCAAACGAATATTCGTAGATATTAAGTCCTAACTTGCTATATAGGTCGCGGAAGAAGATGCGTCCCATATAGTCGCCCTCGTTAATAATGATGGCATTTTCCTCGCTCAGCTGGTTAAGGTTTGCGAAGGTGGGGCCAAACATGGGGTGAGTTGAAACGTAAGGGTGACCAGTGGTTTCGTAGAAGGCTTTCAGCCCTGTCTTTACTGAGGCGATGTCGCTGATGATGCAGTCGTCGGTAAGGTAGGGTATCACCTCTTTAAATGCTGCAATGGTATATTTTACGGTTACAGCATTGATCACCAGTTGTGGCTTAAATTCTTTAATTTCTTCTGGCGTAGTGAAGCGCTGGCAGTTGTAGGTAAAGCGCATGCGCATGGGGTCTTTCTCGTAGACAGCCGTCTCGTGCTCGAAGCTGAGCAGGTCGAGAAAGAAGCTTCCCATTTTGCCTGCACCTAATACTAATATCTTCATGAAAGTTGAATTATATCTTTGGGGTTTTAAGTTGTAAACTTATTGATTGATGATTTCCATCTGCTGGCGTACTGACTCTTCATGCACTTGCTCGAATACTGCTTTGATGAATTCAGAATCCATACCGCAGAGCGAACCTTGTGCACCACGTTTATCAAGAATTTCGTTATAACGTGAGGTTTGTAGCACCGTCATGTTATGCTCTTTCTTGTATTGGCCTATCTCACGGCACACGCGCATACGTTTTGCCAAGAGCTCCATCAGTTGGTTGTCGAGGTCGTCAATTTGTTTGCGCAGTTCATGTATGCCTTCCGTGGTAACCTTTTCGTCGCGAATGACAAGCAGGCCGAGAATGTAGTCGAGCACATCGGGGGTAACCTGTTGTTTTGCATCGCTCCAGGCGTTGTCGGGTGAGCAGTGGCTTTCAACGATGAGGCCGTCGAAGCCAAGGTCCATGGCTTGCTGGCAAAGAGGGGCTATCAGTTCGCGGCGTCCGCCAATGTGGCTGGGGTCGCAGATGATGGGCAACTCGGGTATACGACGACGCAACTCGATAGGAATTTGCCACATAGGCAAGTTGCGGTATATTTTTTTGTCGTAGCTTGAGAAGCCACGGTGTATGGCGGCCAGACGTTTTACGCCAGCCTGGTTGATACGTTCGAGGGCGCCGATCCACAGTTCAAGGTCGGGGTTAACGGGGTTCTTTACCATGACTGGAACGTCTACACCTTTCAAGCTATCGGCCAAGGCTTGCATGGCAAAGGGGTTGGCCGAGGTGCGGGCACCTATCCACAGCACATCAATGCCATATTTCAGTGCCAGTTCTACATGTTCGGGGGTAGCAACCTCGGTGGCTACCAGCATGCCTGTTTCTTCTTTTACCTGTTGCATCCAGGGCAGTGCCTGTTCGCCATTGCCTTCAAAACCTCCTGGCTTGGTACGTGGCTTCCATACACCAGCTCTAAACATGTGGCATCCGCGCTCTGCCAGTTGGCGTGCGGTGGTCATTACTTGTTCTTCGGTCTCGGCCGAGCAAGGGCCAGCTATGACGATAGGACGTTCGTTGTCGCTTGGTAAGTTAAGGGGCTTCAGTTCTAATTCCATAATTGTTTGGTGTTTATTGTGTTATGTTGCTTTATTGCTTTGTTAATGCTCTCTAAATGTATATGATTGTTACTTTTTTGTACAATTATTACTTGAATTCGGCCTGTATGCGCTGCAAGGCTTCTTTTATCTTTTCGTCCTTAGCACAGAGGCTGATACGTATATATCGTTTTCCGTTACTGCCAAAGATGAAGCCTGGGGTGATAAACACACGAGCTTTATGCAGCACGCGTTCGGTCAGTTCTTCGGCATCGGCATAGCTGTCGGGTATGCGTCCCCACAGAAACATGCCCACCTGTGATGGGTCGTAGGTACAACCCAGTGTAGTCATGATTTGTTCTGCAATATCGCGACGGCGGCGGTAGGTATTGATGTTTGCTTCGCGATGCCACTCAGCGGTATTGGTGTTATAGGCCTCGGCAGCAGCCAGTTGTAGGCCTCGGAAGGTGCCCGAGTCGATATTGCTCTTTATTTTCAATATCCATGAGATGAAGGTGGCGTTTGATGCGCACATACCTACGCGCCATCCTGGCATATTGTGGCTTTTCGACATCGAGTTGAATTCAATGCAGCAGTCTTTGGCGCCAGGCACTTGCAGAAGCGACATGGGATGCTCGTTCAGTATAAACGAGTAAGGGTTGTCGTTTACCACCACAATGCCGTGTTTCTTTGCGAACGCTACCAGGCGTTCGTAGGTTTCGCGCTGAGCATTACCACCTGTTGGCATGTTGGGATAGTTGGTCCACATTAGCTTCACATCGCTGAGGTCCATCAGTTCCAGTTCCTCAAAGTCGGGTTGCCAGCCGTTGTCTTCTCGCAAGTTATAGTTAACAATTTGTGCGCCCAATATTTTACTTAGCGATGTATAGGTGGGGTAGCCAGGATTGGGCACCAGCACCTTTTCACCTGGATTAACAAATGCCAAGGTAACGTGTAAAATGCCCTCTTTTGAGCCGATGAGTGGCTGCACCTCGGTGTTAGGATCAAGGTCAACATTGTACCATTGTTTGTAGAAATGGGCCATGGCCTGTCGCAGTTCGGGTGTTCCCATGGTAGGCTGATAGCCGTGTGCATTGGGTTGTGCTGCTACCTCGCACAGTTTTTTTACCGTTTGTGCTGATGGAGGCATATCGGGTGATCCGATGGCCAATGAGATGATGTCTTGTCCTTCAGCGTTCAGTTTAGCCACCTCTTTCAGTTTACGGCTGAAATAATATTCTTGTACAGCCGAAACACGTTCGGCGGGAGTGATGTTTTGTATCATGCGTCGTGTTCTTTTTGAATGAAGTGAATGTTAGAAACCTGTATATTCGCCCAAGATTTTTAAGTCGCTGGTGAGGGGTATGATGGCATCTATGCTCTGGTGGTAGCGCGTAAGGTTGTTATAGGTTACGTCTACATAGAACAAGTATTCCCATTCGCGCCCTATGATGGGCAACGACTGTATCTTGGTGAGATTAATGTCGTAGAACGATAAGATGGTGAGCACCTTTGATAAACTGCCTTCTTCGTGTGGGATGCGGAACACGAGGCTGGCCTTGTTTACCTTTTCCATAGGCCGCAGCAAGTCGGCTTTGTTTGGATGGCATACCAGCAAGAAGCGAGTGTAGTTGTGCTTATTGTCTTCGATATGATCTTCTAATATCTTGAGGCCATACAGTTTGGCAGCGTCAGCGTTGCAGATGGCGGCCCAGCCATGACACTGGTTTTTACTGATAAATTCGGCCGACCCTGCTGTGTCTTCTGCTTCTACCGCCTTCAGTCCTGGGTGATTAGCCAGATACTTGTTACACTGCATCAAGGCTACGGGGTGCGAATGAACCTCGTTGATAGTGTCCCAGTTGTCGTCGGGCAAGCAGCAAATGCAGTGGTGTATCTGTAGCTTATGTTCGCCAGCGATGGTTGCTCCCGAGTCGCGAAGCAATTGATAGTTGTGCAATAGGCTTCCTGCAATGGTGTTTTCGATGGCCACCATACCTATGACGGTAGGGTCGCGCTTGATGTTTTCGAACACCTGTTCGAAGGTAGCACAGCATATCAGCTGTATTTGTTCACCGCTAAAATGTTCGTGTGCGGCAATATCGTGAAACGAGGCGTTGAAACCCTGTATGGCAATTCTTTTCATCTTTTGTTTTTTGTCTTTGTTGTTTGTAAGAAGCTTTTTAAACTGTTTGTTGCTTGTAAGAACCTTTTAAAAAGAAAAAGTCCCGCTGTCACTGGTATGTGAAGCGGGACTTTAGTATTTGTTTCCTATAAGTTGAAATTTTGCACGCACCTTCCCGCTTCACAATTTCCTGCAAAGTAAAAATAAAAGTAATAAAAAGATGCGTACAGTTTCATAACTATATTTCTTTTTTAAGATTTCTTGTTCTTTTTCGTTGATGATGGCGAATGTGGGGCTTCTATCGTCAATTTGTTATTTGATAGTTGCAAAAGTATAACATTTTTTTGTTACTGACAAGAAAAAAGCGAGAAAATGTTATTATTTTCGCATTTTCTCTACTATTCAGAGAAAATGCCGTAAGGGTCCATACTTCTGTATTTAGTCTTTACTTTGCTTTCTATGCCCTCGGCGCTGTATTCGCCACTGATGTTGCTGGCCGTGTTGGAGTCAAGTTCAAGCACCTGTTTCATATCTTCGCTTGCGCCTTTGCTGTCGCCTGTTGCCATTCGAATGGCGCCACGCTCTTTAAATGCTGCTAAGCAGAAGGGGTTAACGTCGAGCACACGGCCGTAGGCTTCAATAGCTTCGTTGTGCATGGCCTTTGCTTCGTATATGCGAGCCACCAGTAGCAGTATATCTTCATTGTCGGGGCATTGTTCTTGCAGCATCTTTGCATCTTCCTCGGCACCGTTAGCGTCGCCCATTTTTAGCAGCAAGTCGGCGCGCATCAATCGTGCCTCGGCAAAATCGTCTTTCAGTGTGATAGCTTTTGTTAGCAGCGCTATGGCCTGAATAGTGTTGCCTTGTCCGTTGCAAGCCCTTGCGTAGGCAAAGAGCACACTTGTGTTTTCTTTATCCAGCTCCATAGCACGTATGCAGGTGGTGGCCATGTTTTCATAGTTTTCGGCCATGAAATATACCTCGGCCAAACGTATGAAGATAGAAATATTGTCGGGTTGTGCCTCGGTTAGTATTTGCAGTTGTTCAGCAGCCAAAGGCAGCTGGTCGGTATGTATGTATGCCTGTGACAGATAGTCGCGACACTCTAAATCGTTTTGCAACTGCAGTGCGTGTGTGAAACATTGTACGGCAAAGGCCGATTGCCCCTGGCGCAAGGCTCGCACACCGTCGTATTTCAGTGTATCAAACTGTTTGTTGTCGTTTTCTTTCTTTTTGTTGTCGGTAGGCTGGTCGCTGCCTCCGAATAGTTTTTTTAAAAAGCCCATAAATAGTACTTTATCTTATTTCTTAGTTATTATTTTGTTCTTTTAGGGAATGAATGTTCTTATCAGATGAAGAATATCTTTCAGATGAAGAATATCTTTCAGATGAAGAATATCTTTTAGATGAAGAATATCTTTTAGATGAAGAATATCTTTCAGATGAAGAATATCTTTTAGATAAAGAATCTCTTATCAGATGAAGACTTACATTAGTTCTTGCGGGCTACTGATGAAGGTGGTAGCGCCATGCTGAAGCAAGAATTCTTTGTCGCGAAATCCCCACAGCACGCTGATGCATGGTATGCCGCTGTTTTGTGCTGTCATTACATCAACATCGCTATCGCCTATATACACGGCCCCTTTACTGCTTACCCCCATTTGTCGTAGCGCCTCGAGCACGGTGTCGGGTGCTGGTTTTTTTCTAATGTCTTCTCGCTCGCCAATGGCCACAGGCACAAGGTGAGCAAAGAAGTGCTGGCACAGATCGCGTGTGGCAGCATAAAACTTGTTGCTCACCACGGCCACGTTTTTTCCTTCGTTGTGCAGCTGTTGCAGCATCTCCATAATTCCAGGGTATGGCTTTGTGGTGTCGAGGTTGTGCTGCATATAGTGCTGTCGAAAGGTGGCATATGTGTTGTCGAAGTCGGGATTGTCAGTTCCTCCAGGTATGGCACGCTCCATTAGTTTCTTTACACCATTTCCCACAAACTGTCGCACCTCGTCGAGAGTGCGTTCTGGCATGTGGTGGGTGCGCAAGGCATAGTTGGTGCTTGCTGCCAAATCGTTGAGAGTGCTCAGTAGGGTGCCGTCAAGATCGAAGATATATGTTTCGTATTGATGCATTGTTTTTTGTTTATTATATCTTTTTTATTTTACGATAACCTTCTTTACGGTGCCGTTGCACATCTGCACAATGTTGATGCCCTGTTGCAGCTGTTGCAGCTTTTTGCCATCAATGGTGTAGATGCCCTTAATGCCGTTATCGTCTTTAGCATTGATGTTGCTGATGCCCGAAGCTGTATCGGTAAGAGCGATGTTGAGCGTTACATCTGCATCGGCAAAGTGTACCGAGCGTGTGACAGCGGTGTATCCCTCGGCGGTGATAGATGCCTCATAGTCGAGGTTCGATTTAAACACCTCAATGCTATATTGCCCGTTGGCATTGGTAGTGGCTGTATAGCGCACCTGTCCTGACTGCAGTGTTACGGTAGCGTTAGCAATAGGTGCTGTTGTATGCTGATGGGTTACCTGTCCGCTCACGGTGCGCTGTTTTGTGTCATAGCCAATGCCGATAACGGGCAGTGCATCGTGAAAGATGGTGGTGCTTGGCAGCTGGCTTCCGTCAACATTAGCACGTGTGATGCTACGGTTTTGCACCATAACGCCCTTTGTGGCAGCAAAGAAGGTGCGGGTGCCAGAATCGGTAGAGCCCAAGAAGGCTATGCGTAGGTTTCCGCCAGTATATACAAAGGGTTTAACCAAGGTAACATTCATGATGCGTGCATACATCTCCTCGGTTCCATCTTTAAACAACATGATTTTTCCGTTATGCACCTCGGTCATGGCGCTACGGTCGGTCATGGTATATTCGCCGTTGGCGTTAGGAGCTATGGTGCTGGCACTGGTGTTTTGCAAGTATACCTTTACATTTACAAAGGCATCTTCGCCCAAGTTGGCGCCATACCATGATATTGATTTAATGGCAGTGCCTGGCTTCAGTCCCAGTTCTTCGGCCGTGTATATAGCCTCGCTTTCGCCATTATAATTATAGGGGTCGAAGGGGGCGGAGTTAGAGTAGCTATGAGGCACCAGCCTATCGGTAAGCGTTCTTATGCGTGTGGTTTCTTCTTCAACATCAATCTTTATAATGTCTGACGTTATTTCGCCCTCACTGGTGATAAATTTCCAATAGCCGTTTAGCGTGCCTTCTTTATGTGGTGTGATGCTAAGGCTGATGTTACGTTCGCCCATGGCTGCCAGTTCTTCCGAAGGTACATAGCCCATACACTCGTCGTCGAGATAGAACGCTACCTTATAGCTGTCGGCGGTTTCGGCGTGGTTCATCACGTTGTGCAGTGTGGCGCTAACGTTGATGGGCGAGTTTACCTGTCCATCGCTGTCGCCCTTTACGTTATCAAAATAGGCGTTGTGTGTGGTAGGCACTGGGCTAAAGTTAGTGATAATATTATCGAGATACACGCATCCTGCCTCAAAGGCAATATACCATTCGCCTGTGGGTATGTTGTTGATGGCGAAGGGTGTGAAGCCATAATAATATCCCTCCCAACTGGGAGCAAATGTTTGGTTCGACATCTCGCTGGCTTTTATTTCGCGCAGCAGTTGCCAGTTATTGCGGTCGGCCGAATAGTAGATGTTTACATACGAGAAATTGTCGTATACTTTTGACAGCCAGAAGTAAAGCTCTTCGCCCTCTTGCACCTTCATTTTGGGCAAGATAAGTTTTACGGGCACCTGTTTCGTGTTTCGCAAGCAATAGTGATTGTTGATGCTGTAAACATAGTTGGGCATATCGTCAATAAACCATCCGTTGTTGTTGACGAAGCCTTCGGGCAACTGCTCATTTTCAAAGTCGTAGAACAGTTGTTGTTCGGTGGGGGTATAGCCTTTCAGGTCGAGCACAATGTCTACACCGCCGTCGCCCTTCACCGTTAGCTGTCCTTGCTTATTACCTTTAACATCGGTTGTCATGCTGATGCTGAAGGCAATGCTGTCGTGCCCAGCAATGTCAATGGGGGTGTTAAGTGAAGCCTTAAAGCCTGGTGTGGTTGATAGGGTGGTGATGTGTTGTGGCTGAGCACCCATATTGCGCAACATGAGGTTTACTGTCACCTCTTTACGCGAGGCTCCAAACTCGATGCTGTTGCCCGTTACCATTGGGGTAGTGCCGTAGGCACCTGTAAGACGAAAGTCGGGGGCGAAGCTTGAGGGTGTAACGATGGGCAGATATACGATGTTTCCGCTTAGTTCTTCTTTGATATACAGTTCGGCAGTGGGGTATTGTTTGCTGCTTAGTTCGGCCTCCATGATGATGGGTGCTGAGGTTTCGGCGGGCTTCAGCGTTTGTTGTATGTTGATGGTAGCCAGCACATTATCGGTGTACAGCTCTTTAAGGTTGAGGGTGTAGCCTTTGGTGCCAGGTTGCAACGTAAGGTCGCCACTATTTACGACCTGTACCTTATACGTAACCTTATATTTTCCCTCGGCATTGCAGTCGGCATACTTGCCACCGTTCCACACTGCCTGAGTGATGCTGAGTGCTTGCACCTGATTTACGTCGGCCTCTTCGGCTTCAAAATTGTCGATGGCCACGTTGCTGCCACGTATGCCGATGCGTGTTCCAGCGGGCATGGTGGGCAACTCTACCTTTGTAAAGTGGTCGTATTCAAGTTGGTATACAGTGGGCGTAATTTCGTCGCCCATCACCAGCTTTCCGCCTTCTTCAGTAACCTTAAAGAAGCGTATGCCTGCCGACGACGATCCTTTGCGAGTGGTTTTGGCCATGATGCTCACTTTTCCTTTCACCGCGGGCGACACAAGTAGGTCGTTGATGAGGTGTTCTTCTTGCGTGTCCCAATCAACCATCACTTGACTGCTTACCTCCATGTATCCTGTATTGTCTACGCCGCCCGTGGCATGGTAGGTGTATTTAGCATAGCCGTCGAGGAAGAAGTCGACGATATGTCCCCAACTCGATCCCACCGCAAAGTCGTGCTCTGTGGTGTTGATGTCGATATTAAAGTTCATTGTATAGGGCTTTACCGTAGAGGCTTTCATACCCCACACGCAACACCATATCATGAGTGTTGACAGGAAAAGTTTTGTTTTTTGCATCTTCTTGGCCGTTTTTGTAGTAAAACAAAGTGACGAGCGGACAAGTGACGAGGGTGTGTCAAAATAGAAGTTAAAAGAAGTTTGGGCTTCGCCCGAAGTTAACAGAAATTAGCGGACATATGTATAAATTGCTGAAAATAAAGCATTTGTCTGTTAACTTCCATCCATCATATATGGATTAACTTCTTCTTAACTTCCTCTAACTCCTATTTTGACACACACTCGTCTCCTTGTCTACTCGTCAACTATCTTATCCCTTTTTCAGTGCAGCAAGGCTTTCTTTCAGCGCTGCAATTTTCTCTTCCGAGTCGCTTTGCTTTTTGCGTTCCATAGCCACAACAGGCTCGGGAGCATGTGCCACAAACTTCTCGTTGGCCAGTTTTTTCTTCACGCCAGCCAAGAAGCCCTCAAGGTGTTTCAGCTGTGCCTCTTGCTTTTCAATTTCGGCAGCCACGTCGATGCGGTCGCCCAGAGGCACTGCAAACTCGTCGGTGCCCACCATGAAGGCCGATGCTGTAGCATCTTTTTCGTTTACCACGTCAATGGCCGAGAGGTTTGCCATCTTCATGATGACGGCGGTGTAAGCCTCGAAGGCATTTTTGCCCACCACCTGCAGCACCAGTGCATCTTTGTTAGCGATGTTTTTCTGGTTGCGCACGGTGCGCACGCCGCTCACAATTTGTTTTACGTTTTCTATGGCTGCGGCCAACGTCTCGTCGTCAGCGGTGGGAGCCTGCAACGTCAGTTCGGCACGCATAATGCTTTCGCCCTCTTTGCGGTCGTAGATGTGCTGCCACAGCTCTTCGGTGATGAAGGGCATGAAGGGGTGCAGCATCTTTAGCAGCGTTTCAAAGAAGGCCAGCGTTTGGTTGAAGGTAGTGGCATCGATGGGCTGTCCGTAAGCGGGCTTCACCATCTCCAGGTACCAGCTTGAGAACTCGTCCCAGAACAGTTTATACACAGCCATCAGCGCCTCTGACAGGCGATACTTCGAGAACAAGTCGTCAACCTCGGCGTTTGTTTCTTTCAGTTTAGCTTCAAACCATTTAGCGGCTATTTTGCAAGCCTCGGGCTGTTCGGTCTCGGCCACCTGCCATCCCTTAACCAGTCGGAAGGCGTTCCATATCTTGTTGTTAAAGTTGCGTCCCTGTTCGCACAAGCTTTCGTCGAAGAGGATGTCGTTGCCAGCGGGTGCCGACAGCATCATGCCCATGCGCACACCGTCGGCGCCATATTTTTCGATAAGGCCGATGGGGTCGGGCGAGTTTCCGAGGCTTTTCGACATTTTGCGTCCCAGCTTATCGCGCACAATACCTGTAAAGTAAACATTCTTGAAGGGCACATCTTTCATATACTCTTCGCCAGCCATGATCATACGTGCCACCCAGAAGAAGATAATGTCGGGTCCTGTTACGAGGTCAGAGGTGGGGTAGTAGTATTTTATCTCGTCGTTGCCCGGGTTGTTGATGCCGTTGAACAGCGAGATGGGCCACAGCCATGACGAGAACCACGTGTCGAGCGCATCTTCGTCGTGTGTAAGCTGCTGTGCCGTAATGTTTTCGTAGCCCTTTATTTTTCTGGCCTCTTCCAGAGCCTCTTCCAGGGTCAGTGCTACCACAAACTTTTCTTCTTCGCCCTCGGCGGTGGGCAGGAAGTAGGCGGGTATGCGGTGTCCCCACCACAGCTGTCGTGATATGCACCAGTCTTGAATATTTTCCAGCCAGTTGCGGTAGGTGGTAACATATTTTGTGGGGTGAAACTTAATTTTTCCCTCAAGCACTGGTGGCAGCGCAATGTCGGCAAAATGTTTCATCGAGAGGAACCACTGCTTGCACAGGCGAGGCTCAACGGCCGTATCCTGGTTACGCTCCGAGTATCCCACCTTGTTATCATAGTCTTCAATCTTCTCCATCAGGCCAGCGGCCTTCAGGTCTTCAACAATCTGCTTGCGCACCTCCATGCGGTCCATGCCTACATACATGCCAGCGGCCTCTGATAGGGTGCCGTCGGGGTTGAAGATATCAATGGTTTCAAGGTTGTGTGTCTTACCCAGGGCATAGTCGTTAACGTCGTGTGCAGGCGTAACCTTCAAGCATCCTGTACCAAATTCAATGTCTACATATCTGTCTTCAATAACAGGTATCACGCGGTTTACCAGTGGCACCACCACCTTATGTCCGCGCAGCCACTGGTTTTTGGGGTCTTTCGGGTTAATGCACATGGCGGTATCGCCCATGATGGTTTCGGGTCGAGTGGTGGCCACCACGGCATAGTATCGTCCGTCGGCATCTTGGTGCAGCACCTCGCCGTCGGCTCCTGTGGGCACCACGGGGTTAGTGTCGGCATCGGCCACATAGTAGCGCAGGTTAAACAGGTGGCTTTTCTCTTCACGATAAATCACCTCCTCGGTCGAGAGCACGGTTTGCGCCTTCGGGTCCCAGTTTACCATGCGCAGTCCGCGGTAGATAAGGCCTTTTTTGTAGAGGTCGACAAACACCTTCAGTACGCTTTCTGAACGTTCTTTGTCCATGGTGAAGGCCGTGCGGTCCCAGTCGCACGAGGCGCCCAGACGTCGCAGCTGTTTCAGAATGATGCCTCCATGCTCGTTTGTCCATTGCCATGCGTGGTCAAGAAACTGTTCGCGTGTAAGGTCGCGTTTCTTTATGCCCTGTTCCGCCAGTCGGTTTACCACCTTTGCCTCAGTAGCAATCGAGGCGTGGTCGGTGCCAGGCACCCAGCATGCGTTCATACCTTTCATACGTGCGCGTCGCACCAATATATCTTGAATGGTGTTGTTCAGCATGTGTCCCATGTGCAGCACGCCCGTAACGTTGGGTGGCGGAATTACCACGGTGTAGGGTTTTCTACCATCGGGCTTGCTGCTAAACATTTTGTTGTCAAGCCAGTACTGATACCATTTCGTCTCCACTGCTTGTGGATCATATTTGCTCGCTAATTCCATGCTATATATATAATTATTATTTTGTTTTATAATCAATGCCTTGTGCGTTTAAGAAGCAGGTGGCCAACAGGTATCGTCGTGTCTTCCCATCTGTTTCTCTGGCTAAAAATCGTTGCAAAATTACTAAAAACTGCCGAATAGCACAACTTTACATTAATAATATTCAGTTTTCCATATTTTTTCTTACTTTTGCATCTGTTTTTTATAGCGAAAAGATGCTAAGCAAATAAACAAACCAGTTAAAAAGATGAAACAAACAATACCTGTTATAGGCATGGCTTGCAGCGTTTGTGCCGCCCATGTTGAGCAAACATTAAACCATATTGAAGGGGTGCGTTCGGCCACCGTGTCGTTAGCCAGCCGCACCGCCACGGTCGAGTATGACGAGGCAAAAGTTTCTCCTTCTCTTTTAAAGCAAAAGGTGAGCGAGGCGGGCTACGACCTTGTGATAGAAGCCGATAGAAGTGCCCTCGACATACAGCGCCGAGCCTTCACCTTGCTGCGCCGCCGCACCCTGCTATCGTGGTGCTTTGCCATAGCCACCCTCTATTTTTCAATGTTTCATGGCCAGCCGTACGACAATCAGCTGTGCCTTATCTTAGCCCTGCTAAACATGGCATATTGTGGCCTACCGTTTTACACCACAGCCTTCAAGCAACTGCTGCACCGCACCGCCAGCATGGACACACTGGTAGCCCTTAGCACCCTTATAGCCTTTGTGTTTAGCACCTTCAGCACCTTTTATGGCCAGCGTGTGTGGGGAGCCAGTGGCATGGCGTGGCACACCTATTTTGATGCCTCGGTTATGATCATAACCTTTGTGCTTACGGGGCGCTGCCTTGAAGAGCGCGCTAAAGACAGCACCGCCAGCAGCATACGCCACCTTATGGGGCTACAGCCCAAAACCGCCCTTCTGGTTACGCGCCAAAAGCCAGCGGCCGATGCCCCCGCCACCCAAGTTTTGCAAGAGGTGCCCATCTCTACCATTGCTATAGGCGATGTGCTTGAGGTGCGAGCAGGGCAAAAGATACCTGTTGATGGGGTGGTGACGTGGGCCGAGAGCCCCATGACGCCCCACACCGCCTATGTTGACGAGGCCATGATAACAGGCGAGCCCACCCCCGTAGCCAAGCAGCAAGGGCAGCGTGTGCTGGCGGGCACCATCCCCAGCCAGGGGCGTTTGCGCCTTAAAGCCCAGCAGATAGGGCAGCACACGGCCTTGGCCCAAATCATACGCACGGTGCAAGAGGCGCAGGACAGCAAGGCCCCCGTGCAGCGCATTGTCGACCGTGCCGCCCTGGTGTTTGTGCCCACTGTGGCCGCCCTGTCGCTCATCACCTTTCTGGCATGGTGGCTGTTAGGTGGCAGTGGGGCATGGGTGCAAGGCATCTTGTCGGCCATCTCGGTGCTGGTTATCGCCTGTCCTTGCGCCATGGGCTTGGCCACCCCCACGGCCCTCATGGTGGGCATAGGCAAGGCCGCCCAGCAGCACATACTGATAAAAGATGCGGCCGCCATCGAGACGCTGCGCACCATCACGGCCCTCGTCATCGACAAGACGGGCACCCTCACGTTGCCCAATCCTAATGTCAATTTTACCCAGACAGAACACCTCACCCTCGACCAGCGCGAAACGCTGAAGCCCCACGCCCATGAAGCCATGCTTCAGCTGCAACGCATGGGCATTGAGGTGTATATGATGAGTGGCGACAACGAGGCCGCCGCCCACCACTGGGCCCAGCAGGCAGGCATAACCCACTATTGCAGCCAGGTGCAGCCCGCCGACAAGCAAGCCCTGGTGCAGCAGCTGCAAGCACAGGGCCACAAGGTGGCTATGGTGGGCGATGGCATAAACGACACTGGCGCTCTGGCTCAAGCCCATGTGGGCATAGCCATAGGCCGAGGCACCGACGTAGCCATGCAGGTGGCCCAGATAACACTTATGACCGACGACCTCATGGCCCTGCCCCAAGCCCTACGGCTAAGTCGTAAAACGGTACACATGATATGGCAAAACCTCTTTTGGGCCTTCATCTACAACCTGGTGTGCATACCCCTGGCCGCTGGTGTGCCCTGCCTTTTTGGCTCGTCGTTTCACATCACCCCCATGTGGGCCAGCGCCCTTATGGCGTGCTCCAGCCTTAGCGTGGTGCTCAATTCGTTACGCCTCAAGCTTAAATAAAAAAGTTTTTTTGACCTATTGTGCCGCCATTGTTATGGCGGTTTCAAAAATAATGCCTACCTTTGCCCCAATGATTATATTATAAAGTAGACGAGTAGACAAGCTGTTGCTTTATTACTCAAAATGCTTAGAGCAACTGCCGCTCGCAAGGGTAGCAACTTGTCACTTGTCTACTCGTCAACTCGTCAACTCGTCAACTAAAAAATATGCATACACAAGATGAAAAGCTGAAGGCCTTTGCCCGCCTTCTCAACGTGCTCGACACCCTGCGCGAGCAATGCCCCTGGGATAAGAAACAAACCAATGAGAGCCTGCGTCCCAACACCATAGAAGAAACCTACGAGCTGTGCGACGCCCTCACGCGTAACGATACGCCCAATATCTGCAAAGAGCTGGGCGACGTGCTGCTACACATATGCTTCTACGCTAAGATAGCGCAAGAAAAGCAGCAGTTCGACATTGCCGATGTGTGCAACCAGCTGACTGACAAGCTCATCTTTCGGCATCCACACGTCTACCACCCCTCACAGGTGGGCGCCCCTCAGCCACAGCCGCTGCCCTATGGGCAAGAGCAAGCATCGGCTTCCCCTGCCACCACCACAGCACAGCAGGTTATTGAAAGTTGGGAGCAGATAAAGCTGAAAGAAAAGCATGGCAACAAGAGCGTGCTATCAGGCGTGCCCACAGCCTTGCCCTCGCTCATTAAGGCATACCGCATACAAGACAAGGCCCGTAATGTGGGGTTTGACTGGCAAGACCGTGCCGACGTGTGGGCCAAGGTGCGTGAAGAGCTCGACGAACTGGAGGCTGAGCTGCGCCGTGAAGACAAAGCGCGCTCTGAGGCCGAGCTGGGCGACTTTCTCTTCAGCCTCGTCAATGCCGCCCGCCTCTATAAGCTGAACCCCGACACCTGTCTCGAAAAAACCAACAACAAGTTTATACGCCGCTTCAATTATATCGAGGCACACAGCATAAAGATAGGCAAACCGCTGAAAGATATGACGCTGGGCGAAATGGACCAGCTGTGGAACGAGGCGAAACGGGAGGAGAATAATTCATAATTCATAATTCATAATGCGATGAATAATTATAATTCTTAGAATAATTCATAATTCAGAATGCCAAACGGCCTTGCAAACCATAGTAGGACGAGGGTCTCCGTGCCCCGTCCTCCATGTACAAAGTTACGTATTACAATCCATAGTTAGCAAGGCCATTCACGCCCCTCCATAAGGGGAGGGGGAAGCCGCTTTAGCGGCGCGGGGGAGGGGCTTCTGTTTGCCTACTAAATTTTCACATAATAAAAGCTCAGTATATGAATTTTCCACTTTTCAATTTTCACTTTTCACTTAAACACACCCTGCCACTCGTGCTGCTATCGTGCCTCATGGCCTGTAATGGCAACAAACAAAAAAACACCGACAACAGTGCCGCCACTGACACCGCCACCGCCGCCGACTCTACCCTCTATGGTATCTGTGGCGAAGGCACCGCCATGCACACCCTGCAGCTCATCACCCTTACGGGCGACACCCTCAACCTGTCGCTCTTGCCTGACGATGACGACGATGCCGACACGCGCGCCACAGTGAACGGAGGCCTCATGTGTGGCGACCACCTGGCCGTGCTGGCCACCACCACCGCCGATGGCCCCATAGCCACAAAAGTGATCAACCTTACCTCGCTCATGGGGCGCTGGACCAGCATCTCGCGCAACTTTGTTATTGAAGAGGGAGGCTTCGTCACCTCCGACATCAAAGCCGAAACACGCCCCTATACCAGCTGGAAAATATTTAACGGACAGCTACTTCTGGGCCGCGATACTTTTAATATTGTAACCCTTGGCCCCGACTCGCTGGCTATCGAAAACCATAACGGCATATACCTATATAAACGTCAGTTGACAAGTAGACGAGCGGACAAGTAAACAAGCTGTTTGCTTTGTTGGCTCAAATACTTAGAGCAACTACTGATTAGCGAAGGTAGAAACTCGTCCGCTCGCTAAGGTAGCAACTTGTCTACTCGTCTACTTGTTAACTCGTCAACTAACAAAAATATGCAACCCTTTAAAATTCATATCTTAGGCTGTGGCAGCGCCCTGCCCACCATGCGCCATAACCCCTCGGCACAAATCGTTGAGGTGCGGGGCAAAATGTTTATGGTCGACTGTGGCGAGGGCACACAGCTGCAGCTGCGCCGACAAAAAGTGCGCTTCACAAAGATAGGCGCCGTGTTCATCTCGCACCTGCATGGCGACCACTGCTTCGGCCTCCTGGGCCTTATCTCCACCTTCGGCCTCCTGGGGCGCACCGCACCGCTACACATCTACGCTCACCCCCAGCTTCAGGCCTTGCTGGCACCACACATAGCCTTTTTCTGCCATGGCCTGGGCTACGAGGTAGTGTTTCATGCCATCGACCCCACCCAGCAACAAGTGGTGTATGAAGACCGCAGCCTGCAGGTCGAAACCATCCCCCTCATGCACCGTCCCCCCTGTTGCGGCTTCATCTTTCGCGAGAAAGCCACCCTGCCACACATCCTGCGCCCCATGTTCGATTGTTACAACATACCCCTCTCGCAGGTGAACAACATAAAGCTGGGGGCCGACTATCTGTGTCCCGACGGCACCCTCGTGCCCAACCACCGCCTGGTGGCGCCCGCCGACCCACCGCGCAGCTACGCCTACTGCAGCGACACACGCTATTTTCCTGAGCTCGCCACACACCTGCAGCACGTCGATACCCTCTACCACGAGGCCACCTACGATGCCCGCAACCACGCCCGCGCCCTGCTATATAACCACAGCACAGCGCAAGAGGCTGCCACCACCGCCGCCGCCGCCCACGTGCGCCAGCTCATCATAGGCCATTTCAGCGCCCGCTACGACGAAGAAGAGCTGTTGCTAAACGAGGCACGCGCCATCTTTCCAAACACCGTGCTGGCCGCCGAGGGCAAAACGTTTGAAGTAATTAAATAATTCATAATTCATAATTCATAATGGGATTCGCCTTGTGTAATTCATAATTCAAGAACGGCAAGGCAAATCATAGTAGGACGGTGGCCTCCGTGCCCCGTCCTCCATGCGGGGGAGGGGCTTGCCCAACAAAAAAGACGAGAAGCGATAACCCAATGATCATCTTCTCGTCTTTTTTCGTCGTCTTATATGCCTGCCCTTACAAGCAGCCATTAACCATTATCAAAAAATCACTCCTCCTGCAGCGGCACAGCAAAGTAAGCCTTCTTGCCCGTAGGATAAATGCCCTGAATGTAGAGCACAGGGTCGCGGCTGGTCGACGCCTCCTTTACCACCTGTTGCAGCTGGTCAACCGTTTTAATGGCCGTATCGTTCACACGCTGAATGATAAAGCCGCGGCTCATGCCCTGATCCTTCAGTCGGCCGTTGCCCACCTTCGTCACCTCCAGGCCATAGCTTATGTTCAGCTGTCGTTTCGTCTCCGCCGTAGCCTCTCTAAAGGTAGCGCCCAAAATGTCGAGGTCAGCCTTCTGCACCACCTTCGTGTTGCCCTGCTCGTTTTTCAGCGTCACCGTCTTCGTGTGCTTTTGCTTGTTGCGCATAAACGTCACCGATACCTTATCGCCAGGGCGCTTCTGCGCCAGCAGCTCCTGCAGTTGGGCCATCTTCGTCACCTCTTTGCCGTTCACCGCCGTTATTACGTCGCCCTCCTTAATGCCAGCCTCCTGGGCCGCACTCTCTTCCATAGCCTTAGCCACATAAATGCCCTCCATGGTGCCCAGGTCTACCTCGTTGCCCTTTTCCTTTTGCGCGTCAACATAGGTTTTCACGTCCTGTCCCTGAATGCCCATCACAGCGCGCTGCACCGTGCCATACTGCTTCAGGTCGGCCACCACCTTGTTCATAATGCTCGTAGGTATAGCAAAGCCATATCCGCTGAACGAGCCCGTTTGCGAGTAAAGCATAGCGTTAATGCCTATCAGCTCGCCCCGCGTGTTCACCAGCGCGCCACCCGAGTTGCCAGGGTTTATCGCCGCATCAGTTTGTATAAACGACTCTACACCGTTTTGATACAGCGAGCGCCCCTTGGCCGACACTATGCCCGCCGTCACCGTGTTAGTAAGGTTAAAAGGGTTGCCCACGGCCAGCACCCATTCGCCCACTTTAATGTTTTCGCTGTCGGCAATAGTGATGGCGGGCAGCTGCTTGCCATCAATCTTTATCAGCGCCAGGTCGGTAGTCTTGTCGGTGCCAATAATGCGGGCCGAATACTCCTTGTTATCGTTCAGCGTCACCGTCAGCTCGTCGGCGCCCTCCACCACATGGTTGTTCGTAACAATGTAGCCATCGGCAGAGATGATAACGCCCGAGCCCGAGCCCTGCTGCCGCGGCGTGCGATACTGGCGTTGCTGCTTGCCGCCACCAGGGTTGCCAAAGAAGCCGAAGGGGTCAGAGAAAAAGTCGCCAAACGGGTCGCTCTGCACCTCCACCGTTTGCACCTTGCTGTTGCGCGTACACAATATGTGCACCACCGAGGGCAACGACCGCTCGGCAGCCACCGTCAGGTCAACAGGCTGCCCCGCAGCCTGAGCCGATACCGCCGCCGTGCTGGCAGCGTTCACCTTCATAAAAGCACCAGCCGAGAAAGCCAGCGCCGTAACGCACATAGCGCCAAAAAGATAGTTCTGATACTGTTTCATATTCGTTCCTATTTTTTTTCTTAAGTCTTTTTTTTCGTAGCCCCAGCACCATCGCCAAGGGCCTTTCTGCCTGCAAAAATAAAAAGCATTTTCTATAACACAGCATCTGCCACGCTTTCTTTATCCCATTTTAACATTATCATTTTACATATTAACGGCTCTTAAACACACACAATGAATTTTTTACAATTGTTTACTTGACGGGGGAAGGGAGGATTAGTGTAGAGAAATATAAAAGTGACAAAATAATGTGTTTTATGCGATATTATTATTATCTTTGCTTCGTTGCAAAACGTATAAAACCATATATTATTACTATATTACTATGAAGACTTCACAATCAAATCCTATGACTTCGTGGGATGAACTGTTGGCAGCTCTTGACAAAGCCTCAATAAATACTTACGATGCCCTTTGGCGAATATATTGGTATCTTAAGTCGATGATAGGAAAAGAACCTTCGATAAATGTACGTATGCTACTTACTATGTATATGTATATGCGAGAAAAGCAACCGACGGTTCTTAATTCATTAATGTTGGGCTTGGCTGTAAAATGTAGTGTCGTATACGGTGATTTTAAATTTGCACGCTTTTTGAAGATATGGGGATATCCTTCGTTGCTTCGAGATGAGGATCGACAGCCAGGTAAAAATCCTCATGGTAAACCATTTCTTTCATTACAACAGCGTACCGATCGTGCTTTGCAAGTTTATATGTTGCATCATCCTGCCGAGCGTATCGAACAGACCGAATGGATACGACCCATGTTGGCGGCACGTTTTGTTGTGAAAGAGATAAAGGGGCGCAAGCATACTTTTGTGATACTCGTTGATACAGAAAATAGATCTTTATTGGCTGATTGTAGACAGTTGCCTTGTCGTATAAATGAAATTCAAGGAAAACTATTTGATGTGTTAATACGCACGTCGACTCTGGGCGTGGAACGAGTGGATGAGATAGTGTTATCTAATAAACAGCCTGCTGATATATTTCCTCTAGTAACAGGATACGTCAAAGGTTTTGATGAGAAACGCGTACAATACCACATATATGATGCTCAGTCGAGACATTTTGTGGCTGAGCGTCCTACCATTCCGTTGATGAATGGATCATATGTGTTGTTTATCCCATTTATTCCTGTTGACGATAATTTTAAAATGGCTGTTATTCAAGGATGTTTATCAAAAGAAGAGGGACGTTTGTCGTTTGGACAAATGCCTGCAACAGTATTGTTTGTAAATAAAGAGAAAGGATACTTGAAGTATCGCTTAGATTATTTGCCTGAGGCAACACCAGAAGGTGTTTATACTTTTGAGGGATATGCTGATTTATCAGCGTTTGAATCGGATACGCCTATTTCAACAGTAAATGTGGGTGATCGTCTTGAACTCACCCTGTTTCTTAAACGTGGGAAGGATGGGGTTAAGTGTAACTTCGTCCCCCATTATCACCGACTCTTTCCCTCTTCGAAATAAAAAATATAGCGTAGCAGATGCTTGTTAAATGAAAAAGTTTTATTACTTTTGCATGTGGTAAGGCAGTGGCCTGGTTTGTCGCTGGCCCTTTTTTCTCTCTCACAGTTTACAGCCAGCCCCCTGTTACAGTGTGACGTGAGGTGCTGGTGGAGCGAGAGGGGGAGGGGGCGAGAGGAAAGTCCGGGCAGCATAGAGCGCTCTGCTTCTGAAAATGGAAGCCGCTGGCGACAGCGGGAGAGAGCAGAAGAAAACAACCGCCGCTGTGTGGTGCGCCTCGGCTGCGAGGTGCCAGTGCTGCGGTAAGGGTGAGAAGGTGGGGTAAGAGCCCACCAGCCACTGGGGCGACCCGTGGGCTGTGCTCTTCCAGAGGCTGCAAGTTCGCGTAAACCATCGTTTGAGAGCTGCTCGCTCAACCCGTTTTCAAAAAAGAGAACGACGATGGAGGGTAGGATGCTAAAGCCATGGGGCGACCTGTGGATTAGATAAATGACAAACGCTGCCGCTGGCTCGCGCGCGCCCCTCGCTCTATAAAAAAAGTGAGGCGCTGTGTGCGAGGGGGTGGCACAAAACCCGGCTTATAGGGCCACTGCCTTACCGTTTTTGTTTTATTATATATTTGCTGGCCATAGCACGAGCCCTACACACATTTTTAAGCCCACACCGTATATGACCCAACCCTTTACAACCCTTGTTCGTTTTTTGCGCCACGACCTGTGGCACGTGCAACGCCATAACACCACGGCGCTGGCCTACTGCTGCTGTAGCCTGCTGAAGAAGCTGCTGCTGGCCGTAGAGTTTTTCACCACACGCCGCGTGATAGATATGGCGGCCGCCCTGACCTATAGCACGCTGCTGGCCCTGGTGCCCATACTGGCGGTGGTGTTTGGCGTGGCGCGCGGCTTCGGCTATAACAAATATATAGAGGTGTGGTTTAGAGAGCTGCTGGGCAGCCAGCCACAGGCCGCCGATGCCATTATAAACTTTGTAAACTCGTATCTGGTGCACACCAAGAGCGGCGTGCTGCTGGGCGTGGGACTGGTGCTGATGCTGTATACCGTGCTGATGCTGACGCTAAACGTAGAGAAAACATTTAACACCATATGGCAGGTGAAACACCGCCGAAGCCTGTACCGCGCCGTAACCGACTATCTTGCTATGCTGCTGCTGGTGCCCGTGGTTATAGTGCTGGTGTCGGGCCTATCGATAGCCTCGGCCACGCTGACCGTGCAGGCCGACGAATATGCCGTGCTGGGGCCTATGATGCGCGTGGCTGTGGGCGTGCTGCCCTACGTGCTGATGTCGGTAGTGTTTATGGGCATGTATATGTGCGTGCCTAACACTAAGGTGCGGCTGCAGGTGGTGATAGTGCCTGGCATACTGGCGGGCGTGGGCATGCAGGCGCTGCAGCTGTTTTACATTCATGCACAGGTGCTGCTGTCGTCGTATAACGCCATTTATGGCTCGTTTGCTGCACTGCCCCTGTTTATGCTGTGGGTGCAGCTGTCGTGGACGATCTGCCTCTTTGGCGTGCAGCTGTGCTACACAAACCAAAATATGGACGAACTGTCGTTCCGACTGCAGGTGGCCGACATATCGCCGCGCTACCGACGGCTGCTGGCCATTATACTGATGAGCCGCGTGTGCCAACAGTTTGCTGATGGCAAACGACCCTATACCGCCCTCGACCTGCGACGCCTTACAAACATACCCATACGCATAACGCAAGACCTGCTGTATATGCTGGTGAGGGCGGGGCTGCTGAGCGAAAACTCGGCCGATGGTAAGGATCAAGAGCCCACCTATCAGCCTGCCATGACGCTGCAAAAGCTAACAGTGGGAGCCATGGTTGAACGCCTTGACAGCATGGGCGGCTGGCATCTCGATATTGATCTGCACCAGCAACTGGCTCAGGTAGAATGGAAACAGTATCTGGCTCTGCGCGAACAGTATCTGGCTGAATTGAGAAAAGTGCCACTGTGCAAGGAAGAAAAAAGGTAATGTTTTTTGGGGCTGGCACACCTTTTGTAGTATAGTAAATGGCTTAAGAAAGAAATATATATATAGGAGGAAAACATATTATGGCATTTATTGATTATTACAAAATTTTGGGCGTGCCACGCACAATACCACAAGATAAGGTGCGCGACGCCTACCTGAAGCGTGTAAAACAGTTTCATCCTGACTTGCACCCCAACGACCCGAAGGCGAAAGCAAAGTTTCAGGCCCTGAACGAGGCCAACGACGTGATAGGCGACCCTAAAAAACGAAAACTGTATGACCAGTATGGCGAACGATGGCGCGATGGCGCTGAACAAGGGCCACAGGGCCAGGCATGGGGCAATGGCGCCGAAGGCACACAGAGGGGCGCACAGGGGCAAGGCTTTGCTGAGGGCTTCGACTTCTCGGCCTTTGATCATATGCAAGGCGGCTTCTCAAGCTTTTTTCAAGACCTATTTGGGGCGCAGGCGGGCCCACGTCAGGCACGACGTTCGGGCGCCCGGCAAAACTCGGGCGAGATGAACGCCAGCCTGAACATTGACCTCTATACCGCCTTGCTGGGTGGCGAGGTGGTGCTGCAGCTCAAGGGCGGACAGCGCATAAAGCTGAAGGTGAAACCTGAAACGCAAAACGGCACCAAGGTGCGGTTGCGCGGAAAAGGATACGACCGCGGCGATGGCACCATGGGCGATATGATTATTACCTATAACGTAACGCTGCCCACAAACCTTAACGATAAACAAAAACAGCTGCTAAGGCAGATGCAACAGGGTGGGTAAAACACAAGACAAACAAGGGGTAGTGGTTAAAAATGCTTAATTGTTTGCTATGCAATGCCACAGGCTATGCTCACACCAATAAAAATATGTATCTTTGCACCCGCTGTTACGAGATAGCAGCACATTTAATTCAAACCTATAAAAAATAAAAATTAAAAAATGGCAACAAAAATCAGATTGCAGCGCGGCGGACGTAAGAGTTATGCCTTCTACAGCATCGTTATCGCCGACGCAAGAGCACCACGTGATGGTAAATTTACTGAGAAGATTGGTACATACAACCCTAATACCAATCCTGCAACCGTAGATTTGAATTTTGAACGCGCCCTCTACTGGGTAGAAACTGGCGCACAGCCCACCGACACCGTTCGCAATATACTGAAAAGCGAAGGCGTGTATATGATGAAGCACTTGCGCGGTGGTGTGAAGAAAGGCGCTTTTGACGAGCAGGCCGCTCAAACCAAGTTTGACGCTTGGAAAACAAACAAAGAGCAGGGCTTGAGCGCTGTGCGCGAGGCCGAAGCAAAGGCTAAGAAAGAGGCCGCTGCTAAAGAGCTGGAAGCTGAAAAGAAGGTGAACGAGGCTATTGCTAAGAAGGTGGCCGACAAGAAGGCTGCTGCTGCCGCTGCTAAGGCCGAGGCTGCTGCCGCTGAAGAGGCTGCTCCCGCTGAAGCATAATAAAAATTAACTTTTGCCAAAGCAAAAAGCTTTGCCTTGATTTAGCAAAACAAAACACAGGGTGCGACGAACAAATATAAAAGATGTTTGTCGCACTTTTTTTTGTTAGTTCTTGCTTAGGCAAGCGGCAAAGCCGAGCGGACAAGTTGACAAGTTGACAAGTTGACAAGGAGATTTCCCTTGCTGATATGGTTTCCTCCTCGTCTGCTCGGCTTTGCCGCTTGCCTTTGCAAGAACTTGCCAAGCAAAGCAAATCTCCTCGTCTACTTGTCAACTTGTTAACTCGTCAACTTAAAAAAAAATGACTACTTTAACTAAAAACTTGGTGCTGCTGGCCCTGTTGTTGGCCTTGACAGCACAAACCGCCACGGCACAGAGAGGATATAAATGTGCGAAACGAGAGTTTCGTGGCGCATGGATACAGTGTGTGAACGGCCAGTTTCAGGGCATGAGCACGGCACAAATGCAGCAAAACTTAGTGCACCAGCTTGACGAACTGCAGAAAGATGGTGCTAACGCCATTATCTTTCAGGTGAGACCCGAGTGTGATGCGCTGTACCCCAGCAAGATTGAACCCTGGAGCCGATACCTAACGGGGGTGCAAGGCAAGGCACCATCGCCCTACTGGGACCCCCTGCAGTGGATGATTGACCAATGCCATAAACGTGGCATGGAGATGCACGCCTGGATAAACCCCTATCGCGCTAAGACGGCTGGCACACGAGAGCTGGCACAAAACCATGTGGCTGTGCAGAAGCCTAACAGCGTGTTTGCGTATGCTGGACAGCTGATACTGAACCCTGGTATACCCGAAAATCGCGAATATATATATAAGGTGGTTGATGATATTGTGAGCCGATACGACATTGACGGCTTGCATATTGACGACTATTTTTATCCTTACCCATCGCCAGGGGTTGAGATACCTGACCAAGCACAGTTTGAACAGTATAACAACGGGCTGAAAGATGTGGCCGACTGGCGACGCTATAACGTAAACCTGTTTGTGAAAGAGATGGGCGAACATATACACAAGCTGAAGCCTTGGGTGAAGTTTGGCGTCTCGCCATTTGGCATCTATCGCAACCGTAGCACAGCGGCCATAGGTAGCAATACCAGCGGGCTGCAAAACTATGACGGCCTGTATGCCGACGTGCTGCTGTGGATGAACAACCAGTGGATTGACTACTGTGTGCCACAGTTGTACTGGGAGATAGGTAACAAGGCTGCCGACTATGAAACGCTGATTAAATGGTGGAACAAATATGCGGGACGGTGCTTGCTGTACATAGGCGAGTCGGTAGACAGAACGGTGAAATATGCCGATCGAGACAACCCTGCCGTAAACCAAATGAACGCTAAGTATATGCTGCACCAGCAACTGAAAAATGTGAGTGGTACGGTGCTGTGGTATTCGAAAGTCGCCGTTGACAATGTGGGCAACTATGGGCATGCGTTGCGCGATTATTACTGGAAGACACCTGCACTGCAACCCCTCATGCCAAACGTTGACGCTAAGGCGCCAAAGAAACCCAAAAAGGTGCAACCTGTTTGGACCAGCGATGGTTTGCTGCTGTTCTGGATGCAGCCCAAAGGCAAAGGGTGGAAAGACGAGGTGGTAAAGTATGTGGTGTATCGTTTTGCAAAAGGGCAACGCATTGACACCAGTAACCCCGAGGCTATTGTTGCCATCACATCAAACACCTTCGTGAAGTTGCCCTACGACAAAGGTAACGACAAATATACCTATGTGGTAACGGCCCTCGACCGCATGTCGAACGAGAGCAAAGGGGTGAAGAAAAAAGTGAAATTGTAAAAAATAATGTAAGGGGGAGAAGGATGGGGCACTACCCATATTGCCCACTGATAACCTTCTCCCCATATATTTATTGCCAATTCGTAATGTGGGTTCTTTGTGCTTAGCCTTGCACCTCAACCTTCTTCATATCTTGTTCGCCCTCGTCTAATAACTTGTCAAGAAAGCGGTCGAGGTCTTGGTCGAGGCCGTCCATCAGGTCGCCACCAATAATAATGGTGTCGTTATCGGCCAAAAATAGTTCAGCAATGCTCTCATTGTCATCATTCTCTAGCACAATGCTATAGGGCTTCATAATGCCTAATGCCTCAAGCACAGGGCGCAACGTTTCACAGCAGGAACGCATGGCTTTGCCTGCTTCGGCATAAAAATGCTCGTCGGTGTTTTCTATCCACTGCTCTACCACACAACGTGTTATCTCGGCGCCATCGTCGTCGAAGGCTATCATCTCGCCACTGTCGGGCGAGAGGAAAACATGAATGTCGGTTACCAGGGATGTTTCTTCGTTTGTAGGAAACTTCTGCGCTATTTTCTTAAAAAAGCGTTCCAGTTGCTGAAGGGTTTGTTCTGATACTTTCATAAAGGCTGTGCTTTGAAAAATGATTGTTTGTGCAAACTTACATATTTTTTTTTACATACACCTAAGGTAACGCAAAAAATAATGGCTTTTGGTTTGTAAATTGAAATTATAGTGTTACTTTTGCAAGCAATTATCGGCTATGGGCCTTTATACAATAATAGTTATGCAACAAATGGTGAGGCATGAAGGACGGATCGTGGCCATGCACAATGATAGGGCAGAGGTGCTTATCAACCGTCTGTCGGCATGTGCTACATGTAAGGTTGCGGCCACATGTAACAGCTCAGAGTGTAAGCCCATGCGTGTGATAGCTCGTTTTGACAAAGATAAACAGGTGGCGCTGGGCCAGCATGTGACGGTGGCCATGGCGGCCAGAAGCACATGGCTATCGGTGGCCTTGGGCTACGGCTTGCCGTTGCTGGTGTTTATGCTGGCTTGCGCTGTGATGTATTGTGTACACTGCACTGATGGCGTCATAGCTATAGTGGGCATGCTGGCAGTATTGGCCTATTATGCTGTGCTGTATCTCTTCAGGCATAGGCTTGATAGCATGTTTCAGTGCAGTATTATCGATGTAAAACCGCTTTCCTAAGTAAAAAATTGTCAACAAAAAAAGAATGACCAACATAACAATAGCCGTGCTCGTATTGGGCATGATTGCACTAATCGCGGCCGTGGTGCTCTTCGTATGTTCGAAGAAATTTGCCGTAAAAACCGACCCTCGTATAGCCGAGGTGTTAGACCTATTGCCAAAAGCCAACTGTGGCGGATGTGGCTTTGCAGGATGCCAAGCTATGGCCGAAGCCTTGGTAAAGAAGGCAGATGGCGAGAACAATGCACCATTAAGCTGCCCTGTGGGGGGCGACACTGTGATGCAACAGGTAGCCCAATTGTTGGGCGTTGATGCAGAACAAACCACGCCAATGGTGGCCGTGGTGCGCTGCGCAGGATGCCAAAAAGAAAAGGTGACAACCTATGATGGGTTGCACACCTGTGCCGCTATGAACGCTTGTGGCGTGGGTGAGCATGGTTGTGGCTATGGCTGTCTGGGCTGTGGCGACTGCGAGGCGGCATGTGCCTTTGGAGGCATCAAGGTGAATAAAGAAACTGGGGTGCCACAGATTGATACCACGTTATGCACGGCCTGTGGTAGCTGTGTGAAGGCGTGCCCACGACATATCATTGAACTGCGACCCCGAGGCGTGAAAGAGCGCCGCGTGTATGTGGCTTGCCGTAACCAAGACCGCGGACCAGCGGCTATGAAGGTGTGCGACACAGCCTGCATAGGCTGTGGCAAATGTGCTAAAGAGTGCCCTTTTGGCGCCATCGTTATCGAAAATAATGTGGCCTACATTGATTATACCAAGTGCCGACTGTGCCGAAAGTGTGTGAACGTGTGCCCACGTAAGGCCATTTCAGCGGTTGGATTTCCAACTCCCAAAACACAAGTAGCAGCCACCCAAACCCCTGAAGCCCAAACCCCTGAAGCTTAACAACAGTGACGAAGGCTTGATACACAAATTGATAAACATGAAACTAAGAACGTTTAAAATAGGAGGTATTCATCCCGTCGATGAAAAACTGTCGGCACACATTGCCACACAACAGGCAGCACTGCCTAAGCAGGCCGTGTTTATGCTGTCGCAACATATAGGAGCGCCAGCAGTGCCCGTGGTGAAAAAAGGCGACAAGGTAATGGTGGGAACATTGCTGGCACAGGCGGGAGGCTTTGTCTCGGCGCCTGTACACGCGTCGGTGTCGGGCGTGGTGGCAAAAATTGACAATGTGCCTGATGCGTCGGGCTATAGTAAGCCTGCCATCATAGTAAATGTTGAGGGCGACGAATGGTTGCCAAGCATAGATCGCACTAACACCTTGGAACGTATCGAAGATCATGCTGAACTGACACCCGACACCATCATTACCCGTATAAAAGAGGCTGGCATTACTGGCATGGGTGGCGCAGGCTTTCCTACCTTTATAAAGCTGATGCCGCCCCCTGGCACAAAGGCCGAATGTGTGATACTGAACGGGGTAGAGTGTGAACCCTATATCACCGCTGACCACCAACTGATGCTGGAGCATGCCGACGAGATACTGGTGGGCTTGCAACTGCTAATGAAGGCGGTAAACGTAACAAAAGGATATATAGGCATTGAGGTAAATAAGCCCGACGCCATACGGCTGTTTGAAGAAAAAACATTGGCTATGCCTCAGATTAAGGTGGTGCCGTTGCAGCAACGCTATCCGCAAGGTGGCGAAAAGCAATTGGTTGATGCTGTTATACAGCGACAAGTGCCTATGCCACCAGCTATACCCGTAAATGTGGGCGCCGTGGTGCAAAACGTGGCAACAGCCTTTGCCGTATATCAGGCGGTGATGAAGCATAAACCGCTGTTTGAACGCTATGTAACGGTAACGGGCAAACAGCTGAAACAACCCGCCAACCTGCTGGTGCGCATGGGAACAAGCATGGGCGAACTGTTGCAGGCGTGTGGTGCGCTGCCCGAGGGCGATAACAAGGTGCTGGCGGGTGGACCCATGATGGGAAAGGCCGTTACCACACTTGAGGCGCCTATTGTTAAGGGTTCAAACTGTGTGACGGTGCTCAGCGGTGCCGATGCCAAACGCCTTACGCCCCAGCCCTGCATACGTTGCGCAAAGTGTGTATCAGTGTGCCCCATGGGCCTTGAACCTTATTTGCTGGCCGTGCTATCGGAACAGAAAAATTGGGAACGTGCAGAACATGAAGATGCAGCAGCGTGTATTGAGTGTGGCTCGTGCCAGTATACATGTCCCGCACACAGGCCCTTGCTCGACAATATAAGGCTGGGCAAAAGCACGGTGATGGGTATCATTCGTGCTCGTAATGCAAAGAAATGATTGATCGCTCGGCTTTGCCGCTTACCTAAGTAAGAACTCGTCAACTAAAAGAAAAATGCCAAAACTTATCGTTTCACTTTCACCGCATATACATGCCAATGATAGTGTAGAAAAAAATATGCGCAATGTTATCATTGCATTGCTGCCCGTGCTAGGGGTGTCGGTGGCCTATTTCGGCATCGGCGCCGCCATCGTTTGCGCTACAAGCGTAGCCGCTTGTTTGTTCTTTGAATGTGTTATTGCCCATGTCGTTATGAAGAGCAAACGAAACACCTTGGCCGATGGTTCGGCAGTGGTTACAGGACTGCTGTTGGCCTTCAACTTGCCTTCTAACCTTCCAGTATGGATGGTGGTGGTAGGTGCCTTAGTGGCTATCGGTATAGGAAAGATGACGTTCGGCGGTTTAGGATGCAACCCCTTCAACCCCGCATTGGTGGGACGATGTTTTATGCTAGTATCGTTTCCAGCACAAATGACGTCGTGGCCAGTGGCAGGACAGCTCACGTGCTATACCGATGCTACCACTGAGGCTACGCCACTAAGCATCATGAAGTGGGCCATCAAAACAAACAACCCCGAAGAACTGGAAAAACTGCCCGACGCGCTACACATGCTTTTGGGTAATCCCTCGGTAGGCTTTGGTGCTGGTGCTCTGGGCGAGGTGTGCGCGCTGGCCATTATGATAGGCCTGGCTTACATGCTCTGGAAGAAGGTGATAACCTGGCACATACCCGTAAGCATTATTGCTACCGTGGCTGTGTGTGCAGGGCTGTTACACATGGTAAACCCTGCTTACAGCCACCCCGTAAGTGTGCTGCTGAGTGGTGGCCTGCTCTTGGGTGCCGTATTTATGGCTACCGACTATGCTACATCGCCCATGACACATAAAGGACAGATGGTGTATGGCGTGGGCATAGGATTGCTCACAATTGTTATTCGTAACTGGGGCGCCTATCCTGAGGGCATGTCGTTTGCTATCTTGATTATGAACGCCTTTACACCCCTTATCAACGTGTATATGAAGCCCAAACGCTTTGGCGAAAAGATACTTTAAAGCTCAAAAAAAAGAATATCATAATATGAAAAAGCTGAAATCGTCGCTTACAAATATGGTTATTGTTCTGACGGCCGTGGCGCTGGTTAGCGGTGGCGTATTGGCAAGCGTAAACCATGTGACCGAAGGCCCCATCAAAGAACAAAATGCTAAACAACTGAGCGAGGGTATTAAGGCCGTGATGGATGACGACCAACTAGTGGTGAGCGCTACCGATACCGTAGCCTTAGTGGTTGATGGAGATACCGCTCATTATATCGTACATACCGCAAATAATAAACAAGGAAAAATGTTAGGATGCGCGGTAGAAAGCACGGTGATGGGCTTTGGTGGCGAACTGAAGGTGCTGGTGGGCTTCGACAAAAAAGGTACGGTGCTGGGATATAAAATATTGCAGTCGGCCGAAACACCAGGATTGGGACAAAAGGCCGATAAGTGGTTTCAGAAAGATGGAAAAGGCTGCATCGTAGGTCGTAAGATGAATGAAAAGAAACCTTTAACAATAGGCAAAGAGGCTAATGAGGTAGATGCCATCACAGCGTCGACCATCACCTCAAAGGCTTTTATTAGAGCCGTGAATAATGCCTTCAGCGCTTATCGTAAGTATATGAAGGCGTCGGAGGCCGATGCCGTAACAAGTGCCTCGCAACAACTGTATAAGTAGGCCTGCTACTGATGCATTGATGGTTGAGAACCTTACCCCCCCCTCTTCCTGATAAATAGATGCTTGAGATCCTTGCCCCTCTCTCTGATTATAGATGTTTAAAAAAACGTTGACAATGAATAGTTTGAAATTGATATATAATGGCTTGATAAAAGAGAACCCTACGTTCGTCTTGTTATTAGGTATGTGTCCTACTTTGGCCACCACAACGTCGGCCATTAATGGCTTGTCGATGGGGTTGGCCACTATGTTTGTGCTCATATGTTCTAATGTGGCCATATCACTCATCAAAAACCTTACCCCTGACATGGTGCGCATACCCGTGTTTGTAGTGGTGATAGCATCGTTTGTTACGGTGCTGCAAATGTGCTTAGCGGCTTATCTGCCAGCGGTAAATGCTTCGCTCGGACTGTATATCCCGCTCATCGTGGTAAACTGCGTGATCTTAGGTCGTGCCGAAGCTTTTGCTTGTAAGCATGGGGCCTTTGATAGTATGATGGATGGTGTGGGCATGGGCCTAGGATTTACTATGGCCCTTACGTTGCTGGGCATTGTGCGCGAACTGTTAGGTGCTGGCTCGGTGTTTGATATTCAGCTCTTGCCAGAGACAACAAATATGCTGCTCTTTATCTTGCCTCCAGGGGCTTTCATCACATTGGGATATCTTATCGCCATTGTCAACCGTCTGCGTAAGGCTAACTAATATTTAAGAAAAGTAAAAACGTTGAATAATTGATATTTGATATTTTAACATGGAATATATCTTGATATTCATCTCTGCAATATTTGTAAATAATATTGTGTTGTCGCAGTTCTTGGGCATCTGCCCCTTCTTGGGGGTGTCGAAAAAAATCGATACCGCCTTAGGTATGGGCGCTGCGGTGGCCTTTGTGCTTACCATTGCTACGGCAGTAACGTTTCTTGTGCAACAATATGTGCTCACACCGCTCGGCTTAGGATATCTGCAAACAATAGCTTTTATTCTCGTTATCGCTGCTTTGGTGCAGATGGTTGAAATCGTGTTGAAGAAAACGTCGCCAGCGTTGTATCAAGCGTTGGGCATCTTCTTACCACTCATCACTACAAACTGTGCGGTGCTCGGTGTGGCCATTCTTGTTATTCAAAACAAATTCTCGTTCCTGCAAAGCATCGTTTATGCCTTGGCTACAGCGATAGGTTTTGCCCTGGCACTGGTGGTTTTTGCAGGATTGCGTGAACAACTGTCGATGGTAAAACTGCCTAAGGCGATGCAAGGTATGAGTATAGTGCTGGTTACGGCAGGCCTCTTGTCGTTGGCTTTTATGGGCTTCAGTGGGGTAGACTTGGGTTTGAAAGCTTTGTTTGGTCTGAAGTGAAAAAACAATACAAATGTGTAATGCAATCTGTACAATACGCGCTCTGTACCCGCTCAATGCACGCTCTGTATGACATCCCTCAAACACACTCGCTCTCTGAAAAAATATTGTAAGAAATTAGAAATTATATAATTTAAACGAAGTAATAATAAAAAGCATGGTGCGCTATGTGTGTGCCAAGGCTATTTAAAGTTATCATTAAAAAACAAATAACATGAAACAGACTATTTTAGTTACTGGCGGTACTGGCTTTATTGGATCGCACACCACGGTAGAACTGATTGAAGCAGGCTATGACGTAGTAATTGTTGACAACCTCTCAAACTCGAAAATTGAGGTGCTCGATGGTATTGAGAAAATTACTGGTGTGCGTCCGGCCTTTGAACAAGTAGACCTTCGTGACGCTGAAGCTACTGAAAATGTGTTTAAAAAGTATCCTACTATCAGCGGTATCATTCATTTTGCGGCATCAAAGGCCGTGGGAGAAAGTGTGCAAAAGCCGTTGCTCTATTATCGTAACAATATTGTTTCATTAGTTAATCTGCTCGAGCTGATGCCTAAATATGATGTCAAGGGCATCATCTTCTCATCAAGCTGCACCGTTTATGGACAGCCAAAACCTGAAAACCTTCCTGTGCGCGAAGATTGCCCTCACCAGAAGGCTACATCGCCCTACGGAAACACAAAAGAGATAAACGAGCAAATTATTGCCGACTATATACATAGTGGTGCTAATATCAAAAGCATCGTGCTGCGCTATTTTAACCCCATTGGTGCGCATCCCTCAGCATTGATTGGTGAGCTGCCTAATGGCGTGCCTAATAACCTTATACCGTTTGTTACACAGACTGCTATTGGGGTGCGTCAGCAACTCACAATCTTCGGTAACAACTATAATACTCCTGATGGCACCTGTATTCGCGACTATATCTATGTAGTTGATTTGGCTAAGGCGCATGTCGCTGCTATGGCTCGTGTGCTGGATCAGGATACCGATGCCGTAGAGTATTTCAATATCGGTACGGGCAACGGTAACTCAACACTCGAAATTGTGGAGACTTTTGAACGTGCCACAGGCGTGAAACTGAATTGGAAATATGGTCCACGTCGTGAGGGCGATATTGAGAAAATATGGGGTAATGTAGACAAGGCTAATAATGTTTTGGGATGGAAAGCTGATACGCCCCTTGATGATGTGTTGCGCTCGGCATGGAAATGGCAGTTGAAACTGCGCGAAGATGGCGTAATGTAATGCGCAAGTGATGTGACCATTGCTATGTAATATATTGCAATGTAACACATCGTACAGAAATTTAAAAAACGCTAAGGCAAAAATGCTAAGGCTAAAGATATTAGGGAGGTGAAAACCATCCCTTTGATGTGGCTTGTTTAGCAATAAGCAGACCGCATTTTGTGTTTGTGTTGTTGTTATCCTTCGACGTGAGTCGGGGGATAACTTTTTTACAGCACAGTGTTAAAACTTAATTCATAGCACAGCGTTAAAACTTAATTCATCACACAGCGTTAAAACTTAATTCATCACACAGCGTTAAAATTCTATGACTGACGTATCCATATAACTATCTTTCATGACTTGCGGTTCTTGCTCTTACAGTCAGGACATTCGCCCTTAATGACAAACGAAATAGAGTGCGGGGAAAATCCTTCGGGTAAGTTGAAATCAGGAATACGGATGTCTTCTAAACAAAAAGAACGATGACAGGCTTCGCAATAAAAGTGTATATGCCCATCATTGTGATGACAATGACCAGCACTGTTGCACAACTCATAATTTAATACGCCTCGGCCATCTTCAAAAGCATGCACTACATCGTGCTCAAGAAATAATGTCAGCACACGAAAAATGCTCGACTTGTCCATTGTTAGCATTTTATTGGAAAGGTCAAGCAAGGTTACGGGGCGTGCTTCAGCCTTCAGCTTCTTAAGAACAAGTATACGGTTTGATGTTGGCTTTACATCTTTTTGTGTCAACCAGTTTATGGCGTCTGTTGTTTCCATTATTAAATACCTTTTTATGAAATAAATAATGTAGCATACGCTACCTTATTTATGTAAAAACAATATTCTTGTGCAAAAGTAATACTTTTCTTATTCTTATGTCTTTTTATCTCTTCTTTTTTGCTTCTTGTTATGAACATTGCAATCGGGTTGCATCTGTTTTTATCTATCTTTGCAGCAGTAAAAGAACAATAAATGACAAAAGGTGTAAAATATAAAGACAGTGAAGGCAATATGAAACAGGAAAAAACAATACATTGTTGTTGTAAAAGGCAAGAACAGCAACATGAAACTCTTCATCATGATGTCTATTCTGATGATGCTCATTCTCATTCTCATTCTCATGAGCATCACCATCATCACCATCATGCTAATCATGCAATAGCTGTGGTGCGCATAGCCCTCACTGTTGTTTTGTTGATAGTGGCTAAAGTGATAGGACACTACATGGCTTTGCCCATGTGGAAATTGCTGATGGTGTATCTTGTACCTTACCTTATTGTGGGATGGGGAACGCTAAAAGAGGCTGCCGAAGGTATTGCACATGGCGACGTTTTTAATGAAAACTTTTTGATGGCTGTTGCCACAATAGGGGCGTTGTGCATAGGCTTTTTACCTGATGCCGAACCCGAGTTTATGGAGGCTGTGGGCGTAATGCTCTTTTTTCAGGTGGGCGAACTATTTGAGGGATATGCTGAAGGCAATGCGCGTAAAAGTATCTCGCATCTGATGAATATTCGGCCAGATATGGTTACAGTTGTTCGTGATGGTAAACCACAACAGGTGGAACCTAATGATGTTAAGGTGGGCGAGACAATATTAATAAAGCCTGGTGAGAAGGTGCCATTGGATGGTGAAGTTGTAAAAGGGCAGTCGTCGTTGAACACGTTGGCGTTGACAGGTGAAAGTGAACCTCGGTTTGTAGCAGAAACAGATAGTGTGTTGTCAGGATGTATAAATATGGAAGGGGTGCTCGAGGTGCGCGCCACAAAGGCTTATAGTGAAAGCACGGTGGCAAAAATAATACAATTGGTTGAGAGCGCTAATGAACGTAAGTCGAAGAGCGAAACCTTCATCACACGTTTTGCTCGCGTTTATACCCCTATCGTGGTGATAGCTGCTTTGGCATTGGCCTTCGTGCCACCGTTGTTTGCTGCCGAAGGTTTTGTGGTGGCTTTTTCACAATGGCTGTATCGTGCTTTAATATTTTTAGTGGTGTCGTGTCCTTGTGCATTGGTTATCAGCGTCCCGCTGTCCTTCTTCGGAGGCATTGGTGCCGCTTCGCGCCATGGTATATTGGTGAAAGGTAGTATTTATATTGATGCGTTGTCACGTTTAAAAACAGTGGTATTCGACAAAACAGGCACCCTTACCTATGGGCGTTTTGAGGTGCAAGCCGTGCATCCCGACCATTACGATGCTCACCAATTATTGCATCTTGCTGCTCATGTAGAGCATTATACTTCACACCCCATAGGGGCTGCCTTGCGTGCTGCTTTTCCCCAGGAAGACAGTGATGGCTGTAGTGTAGAGGCCGTTGAAGAGGTGACGGGCGAAGGCATACGTGCTGAGGTAAATGGCCATGCCGTATGTGTGGGCAATGCTAAAATGATGCAGCGTATAGGAGCGCAGTGGCACGATTGTCATCATGTGGGTACCATTATTCATGTGGCAGTGGATGGCGTTTATGTGGGACACATCGTTATCAATGATAAAGTAAAGGACGACAGTGCCAACGCCATTGCTGCTTTAAAGAAACAGGGCGTAAAGCAAACGGTTATGCTTACGGGCGACAGAAAAGCCGTAGGCGAAATGGTAGCCAAACAGTTGACCATTGATAGTTGTTACGCCGAACTGTTACCTGCTGAAAAGGTGGAACGTATGGAGCAATTGATGCGTAAACAGCCCAATGGCGCCACCTTGGCGTTTGTAGGAGATGGCATTAACGATGCACCCGTATTGAAGCGTGCCGATGTAGGCATAGCCATGGGTGCTTTGGGTAGTGATGCTGCCATTGAGGCTGCCGATGTGGTGTTGATGGACGATCAGCCCAGTAAGATTGCTTTGGCTATGCGCATAGCGCGTCGCACCATAGGCATTGCTAAACAAAACATTGTTTTTGCTATTGGTGTAAAAGTGGCAGTGCTGGTGTTGGCCACTATGGGGCTGGGCAATATGTGGTTGGCAGTAATGGCCGATGTAGGTGTTACGGTGCTGGCTGTGCTCAACGCTATGCGTGCATTGAGGGTAAGGGCATAGGATGGATAAAACATAAAAATATTGAGTGATAACTTGCTCTTTTCAATTATCTTTTGTAATTTTGAACAATTGATAACACTGACGTTGCCTCGGCCTCGCAATTAACGATTGGGGCGAAGAAATGTCGAAAAGCAAACAATATAGAAATGAAATTTGTAGCTATTATTCCAGCCCGTTACGCCTCGTCGCGCTTCCCGGGAAAACCGTTAGCCATGTTGGGTGGCAAATATGTGATACAGCGTGTGTACGAAACTGTGTCGTCGTCTTTAGAAGATGTATATGTAGCCACCGATGATGAGCGCATATACAATGCTGTGATACAGTTTGGTGGACGAGCTGTTATGACACGTGCCGACCATAAGAGTGGTACCGACCGCATTGCCGAAGCTGTAGAAAAGTTGGGCGGTGCATGGGATGTTGTCATCAATGTGCAAGGCGATGAGCCATTCATTCATAAGAGTCAGATTGAAACCTTGTGTCACTGCTTCGACGATCCGCTCACACAGATAGCTACCTTGGGCATGCCCTTCAAGACCGTAGAGGCACTGCAGAACCCCAATTCGCCCAAGATAGTGGTTAACAACCATCAAAACGCAATGTACTTTTCACGTTCTGTTATACCTTTTGTGCGTGGAGTAGAAGTTGCCGATTGGTTGCAGCAATACCCCTTCTTAAAGCATATCGGCATTTATGCTTATAAAACAAATGTGCTGAAAGAGGTAACTCAGTTGCCCATATCAAGTTTGGAAAAAGCCGAAAGCCTTGAGCAACTGCGCTGGTTACAGAATGGTTATTGCATAAAGGTGGGAACTACAAATATAGAAACTATTGGCATTGATACGCCTGCTGATCTTCAGCAAGCAGAACAATTTCTATCACGTCAGTAGTATCAGCCGACAGAGAGAAGCGGTCGTCAATACGTTCGTTTACCACCCATAGTATGGTGTCAGATGCCGATGCCATGGTGAGCACCAGTTGGCGTCGCTTCTCAAAAATGCTTTTCTTTTTATCGGTAAGGAAGTCGCTTACCAGTTTTGAATGTCGCATGCCAAAGGGCACAAACCTATCGGCATTTTGTGCGATGCGCAATTGTAGTGGCCATGACACTTTTTGGGCGTCTAAACAGGCATAGTTTGCTTTCTTATTCAACACAAAATGCTCATCGTTCTTCTTTTTACTGATGCGTAACCGTGTACCATAATCGTCAATCACATACGTTCCTTCTTCAGGAAAAATTTTTGTTTTGAACGAGGATGTTGCTTTCGGTTCAATCAACAGTTGGCCACGGTCAATCAGTAATTCATGTGTGCCGCTATCCCATAATCGTCCGCTTTGAAGCGTTGTTGTTCCCTTTTCTTGGTTTGTTGATTTGCTGATGGCCGAATATATTTCTTGCACCTGTGTAGGCGTAAACCCATTGTCCTTCAGCGTCATGAATAATACATATTCAGGCGAAGGTTGTTTCAGTAGGGCACAGATGTCAATCATAAAATGGCTACGGCTTGTTTGACCTCTTTGGGTGGTTTGGCCATCGCTGTTTGTAATAGCTTGTATAGCCTGTTCCATTGCAGCATCAAAGAAAGTGCATGCTTCGGCCACATATTGCGCCGTTTGTGCAATGGACTTTCGGGCACTGGGATTAATGGCTTGTAGCAGAGGCATAACGTTGAGCCTTATCTTGTTGCGCTTTACATCATCAATAAGATTGGTGCTATCTGTTACAAATGTTTGATGCAAGGTTTGCAAATAGTGTTCAATATCTTCTCGGCCTACACACAGCAAGGGGCGCAATATGTTTCCGTTTCGAGGCATAATGCCACGAAGACCATGAATGCCCGTTCCGCGTAATAAGTTGAGCAGCAAGGTTTCGGCCGAGTCGTCTTGATGATGAGCCACACATATACCATTGGCCGATAAGTCGGTGCAAAGGTTGTTGAAATAGCTATAACGCAATGTGCGAGCAGCCATTTCAATGCTTACATGGTGCAGCTGAGCATAAGAGGTGGTGTCGAAATGAGCAATATGCAATGGAATGTCTAATTGTTGGCATAGGTCTTTGCAGAATTGCTCGTCGCGTTCCGACTCTTCACCCCGAAGATGAAAATTGCAATGAGCGGCTTCTGTCTTTATGCCTAATGCGCAAAGCGTGTGCAATAGCGCCACACTGTCGGCTCCGCCCGAGAGCGCAACTAGATAGGTGCCGTCAGCCAGAAAGAGGTGATGCTTGTCGGCATACCGCTTTACTGTTTGCAGAAAAGCTGAGGTGTTAAAGACAGAAGCCATAAAAATGAGATGTGTTATTCTACGTATAATACCAATCCTTTCAAGTATTCACCCTCGGGGTGATAAATATTTATAGGATGGTCAGCGGGCTGGTGTATCTGATGCAAGATGCGCACTTTTCGGTTGGCTTGAACAGCTGCGGTGAAAACAGCGTTGCGGAAATTGTCTTTTGTAACAATTTGTGAGCAACTGAATGTAAACAAGATACCGCCATGCTTGATCTTTTGAAGGCCCTTCACATTAAGACGTGTATAACCTTTCAATGCATTGTGCAGTGCAGCACGGTGTTTGGCAAAGGCTGGAGGGTCGAGAATGATAAGGTCATACTTATCGTCGTTGGCGTCAAGATATTTGAAAGCATCTTCGCAGAACGCTTCATGGCGTGCATCATCGCCAAAGTTCATGGCAATGTTACGGTTCGTGAGCTCGATTGCTTTTGCGCTACTATCTACCGAATGAACCAGTTTTGCACCACCACGCATAGCATACACCGAGAATCCTCCAGTGTAACAGAACATGTTCAGTACCGATTTGTCTTTAGCATATTGTTCCAATAATTTTCGGTTTTCACGTTGGTCAACAAAGAAGCCTGTCTTCTGTCCGCGAAGCCAGTCGACATGAAACTGCAAACCATTCTCCAGTGCTACATCGTTTTCCTCACCGCCATAAATGTAGGCGTTCTCATGCTCTACCTCTGCTTTAAAGGGTAGGGTGGTGTCGCTCTTATAATAAATATTATGCAGTTGTGACCCCATTACCTCTACTAATGCCTGGCTGATTTCGTGGCGCATGAGGTGCATGCCCACGCAGTGTGCCTGCATAACCGCTGTAGGGCCGTAGCAGTCAATCACCAGTCCGGGTAAGTTGTCGCCTTCGCCATGTACCAGTCGGAAGGTGTTGTTTTCGGGGTTGTCAGTCAGTCCGATAGCCTGGCGCATAGCCAAAGCCGATGCTAAGCGCTCTTTCCAGAACCCCGCATCAATCACAATGTCGCTGAACGAGAGCACACGCACGGCAATAGAACCTATTTGGAACATGCCTATAGCAATAAAATCGCCACCTCGTGTGAGCACGCGTACAATTTCGCCCTCTTCAATATCGTCGTCCATTGAAAGGATGGCACCTGAGAAAATCCAAGGGTGAAAGCGCTTAAGGCTTTCTTCTTTGCCCTTTTTGAGAAATATTTTCTTATACATAATGTTCGCTATTGTCTTGTATGTGTAGATGATGCTTTGTTTATTCTTGTTCAGGGGTTTCTGCTTCCTTCTTTTCTACAACCTTCTCTGGAACAATCTCCAGTTGATAGTCGTGTGTGGCTTCTAATCGCATGATTTCTGAATAAAGATTAATGCAGCACCAAGCATCGGTTGCGGCGTATGCTTTCTGCTGTGGTGTAAGCACGTCGGCCTCCCAATTTGTCAGTCGTTGGCGTTTGCTGATTTTTTGTGCGAAAAGGTTGGCGTAAAGCTTCTGCAGACTAAGGTCTTCAATGCCAATGCGTCCCACCATATCTTGTATGTCAAGAAACAGTCCGGGGGTGAACTCGCTTCTACGGTGTAGCTGACAAATGTCGTCGTGCCAAGACAGGCCTATCATGGGTACATCAGTGTTTGAAAGCAAGCGAATGACGGCTGGGGGCATACCAATAAAGTTGAGACGAAAGAGAAAACATACGTCTTTGGTAGCCACTTGCAGCAAAGCCACTTTGCGCATGGGCCCTTTTTTGAATGTAGGCCGCGTTTCGGTGTCAACGCCTAAGATGTCGGCCGAAAGTAGATAGTCGACTGCTTTTTCAGCCTCTGCTTCACTTTGCACTATCACTATCTTTCCAGGAAAAAGGGCTTGTGGTAGTGTGTTTATTTTCTTTTTGTCGTATTTGTTGAATATGGTTTTCATTCGTCCCATTACATTAAAAAAAGGTGTGTTGCCAGCTTGTTTACATTTTGCCTGTTACACACGTTGGCATGAAAGCTGATTTAATACCTAAGTAACAAATTGCAAAATTAGAAAAAAGTTGTGAATTATAGGCCGTTTACAAGAATTTTCAGTATTTTTGCAAGTAAAAAAAGGAAGAATACTAATGGCAAAAAGAAAAAAGGGGACGTCGACTAACGAAACCACGTCTTCAAACCGATTTGGAAGTGTTATAGGACTTCAGAAACTTTTAGATAATGAGAAGTTTGATTTCATATTAGGCATTTTCTCGTTCATTGCAGCCATCTACATAATAATAGCTTTTGTTTCGTTCCTCAAGACAGGGCAAGCAGATCAAAGTATACTTGAAAATTTGCGACCCCGTGAATGGATGAACGATGGGCATATATTTGTTAATTATTGTGGTAGTTTTGGTGCCATCATTTCCTATTTTTTCATCACACTGAATTTCGGATTACCCGCTTTTCTTATACCCTTCTTTTTTATCATCGTAGGGTTTAAACTCATGCGTGTATACAATTTCAGTTTCATGAAGTGGTTCCTTTGTTTAGCGTTGGTAATGATATGGAGCTCAGTAACATTTGCCAAATTCTTAGCTCCCATTATGTCAGGACAGGTATATAATCCTGGCGGAAATCATGGCCTTTATTGTGTGCAACGGCTTGAGAATATAATAGGCCCTCCCGGACTTACTATCGTGTTAATTCTTTCAGCTATTGTTTTCCTTACCATTTTAAGTAGCCAAACTATTATTTGGATACGTAAGATGATGAACCCTGTGAAGTATCTTACAAATAAGGTGCAGCTATCGGTGACCAATGCTATGGAAACACAGCCCGAAACGGTTGATGAAGAGGAAACGGCAGAGCCTGCTCTTCAAGATAACGAGCTAGAAGAAGATAATGAAAAACCAGAACAACCGTTGAGCCCTACTGTAGTTGATTTGACCGATATGACAGAAGAGCCTGAAGCTGAGGGAAAAACGCAAAGCGCGGCTGCTGACGAGGCGGCAGCGCAAGCACCTGTTATCAATGTTCCATTACCAGCTCAGCCATCGTCTTCTCAAGAAAAGCCTACTTCTCCCTCAGATATCGTTGTTGAGGTGGCCAAAAACGAAGAGAAAGCTCATGGGGGTACGGTAGCAGGTACAGTAGATTTGAACACCCCCATCAATCCGAAAGAGCCTTTCACACGATATAAGTATCCTGTGGTGTCGTTGTTAGAAAAATATGATAACGACGGCCGACCCACTGTTGATATGGACGAAATCAAGGCTAACAACGCTCGCATTGTGTCGGTGCTCAGTAGCTTTGGTGTAGATATTAAAGAGGTAAAAGCCACCGTAGGTCCTACTATTACTTTGTATGAGGTGACACCTGCTGAGGGCGTGCGTATTTCGAAGATACGTAATCTTGAAGACGATATCGCTCTGAGCCTTAGCGCTTTGGGTATACGTATCATTGCTCCTATCCCTGGAAAGGGAACGGTGGGTATTGAGGTGCCAAACAAGAAAAAGAACATCGTGTCGATGGAGAGCATCCTTAACTCGAAAAAGTTTCAAGAGTCGAAGTTTGAGCTCCCCATAGCCTTAGGCAAAACCATTACTAACGACGTGTTTATTGCCGACCTTGCCAAGATGCCACACCTTTTGGTGGCAGGCGCTACCGGTCAGGGAAAATCGGTAGGTTTGAACGCCATAATCACCTCATTGCTGTATAAGAAGCATCCCAACGAACTGAAGTTGGTGCTTGTTGACCCAAAGAAGGTAGAGTTTAGTGTATATAATCCTATTGCCGACCATTTCATGGCAGCACTTGACGAGAATGTTGCAGAGCCCATCATCACCGATACCTCTAAGGTGGTGAAAACCCTCAACGGCCTTTGTGCATTGATGGACAATCGGTATATGCTATTGAAAGAGGCTGGAGCCAGAAACATTAAAGAGTATAACGCCCTGTATCTGAACCATAAGCTTAGTCCTGCTCGTGGTCACGACTTTATGCCTTACATCGTGGTGATTATCGACGAGTTTGGCGACCTTATTATGACGGCAGGAAAAGACATTGAGCGCCCCATTGCACGTATTGCTCAGTTGGCACGTGCCGTAGGTATACATATGATTATTGCGACGCAACGTCCTACCACCAATATCATTACAGGTACCATTAAAGCCAACTTCCCCGCACGTATGGCCTTCCGCGTAAGTTCGATGATCGACTCGCGTACCATTCTTGATCGTCCGGGCGCTAACCAGCTTATTGGTAAGGGCGATATGCTGATTGTAAATAATGGCGAGCCTGTGCGTGTGCAGTGCGCACTGGTTGAGACAAACGAGGTGCAACGCATTAACCGATATATTGCCGACCAGCCAGGCCCTGTAGAGCCCCTGCACATACCTGAGCCCGTAAGTGCCGATGGCGATGTTGCTCCCAGTGCCGATGGTGGCGATGTGGGTAGCCTTGACCCCTACTTTGAAGAGGCAGCCCGTTCGGTGGTAATGTCGCAACAGGGCAGTACCAGTATGATACAACGCCGCTTTGCTATTGGTTATAACCGTGCTGGTCGATTGATGGACCAGCTTGAACGCGCGGGTGTGGTAGGTGCTGCTCAGGGCAGCAAGCCACGCGACGTGCTTATCTCTGATGATAATCAGCTGAATGCGTTGCTGTTGAAGCTACGTGGATAACCAGTCGGAAAATGAATTTACATTACGGCAAAGACAAAATAAACAAGAAAATAGGTTTTTATAATAATTGATTTTTTCGCATGTAAAGAAGTTCTTGCTTAGCTCCATGCATAAACAGAAACGTCTTTACATGTGAAATTTAAGTAAATGATAAGGAGTAATAAAAGATGAAACAGAATAACAAATTGATGCACGCAAAGACACTGGCTTTTGGCGTACTGTTCCTTTTTACATGTTTTTTTACAACGTATAGTTTTGCACAAACAGGCAATCAAGCCAAACAAATTCTTGATAAAACAGCATCGGTGCTTAGCCTAAAAGGGGGAGCCAGTGCCAATTTCCAACTGTCAAATGCAAAGATGGGACAGGTAAGTGGCACCATTGCTATCAAAGGTAATAAGTTTCATGCGGCCACACCTCAGGCTATCGTCTGGTTTAATGGTAAAACACAGTGGACCTATCTGAAAAAGACTGAGGAGGTGAACGTAACCACTCCTACACAGGCTCAGCAGATGATGATGAATCCTTATACGTTTATCAATATCTATAAGACGGGTTATGTTATGACGGCCAGCACAGTTTCAAACACGTATGAGGTACATCTGAAGGCTCAAAATACTAAACGAACGGTACAAGAAATGTATATTACGGTAGATAAAAAAACGTATGTCCCCCTTACCGTTAAAATGCGACAGCAAAAGGCTTGGACCACCATTCGTATCTCTAACTTCAAGGGCGTGAACCAGCCTGATAGACTTTTTGTCTTTAATAGCAAGGAATTTCCTGGGGCCGAGGTTATTGATTTGCGATGAAACATTCTCGTTTTTTTGTTAATACCCTACAGCTTTTTAAGTTATTACGTCGGCAACGCTGGTTGGCCGACAAACGTAGTATGTCATACCAGCAGAATATGGTGGCACGTGTGGTAGCCTATATTATGTGTGGCTTCTTGCTGCTTTATCTGCTGGTAATGTCGGTTGCCATTGGTTGGGCTGTGCGCACCAGCCATACACCTTCTTACATGTGGACAGGCTTGTTGCTTCCAGCGTTTTTTACCATCGATTTTCTTTTACGCTTTTCTGTTCAACAAACACCAACGCGTGTCGTAAAACCTTATCTGTTGTTGCCAGTAAGTAGGCATCAACTGATGGAGCAATATGTGTTTACATCGCTTTGCTCGTGGGGCAATGTGGTGTGGGGTGTGGTGCTGTTGCCATATTTGGTATTGGCCGTTCAGGCTGAAGTGGGAGTGTGGGCCATGCTATATACATTGTTTATACTGTGCCTGGTTAATGTGGCTTCTGCCCAATGGTATGGGGTGGTGCGCACATTGGTAAATGTAAGTTTGTGGTGGTGGATATTGCCAATAAGCGTCTTGGCGCTATTGTGGAGCCCATTGCTTGTTGATACTGAAGCCCACATGATGATGAGCGTATATGGGGCGGTGGGTGAATGTATACAAGATGTTTCACCACTGGCTTTAATTGTGGCCTCTGCGATTGTTGCTTTCTTTGCAACGATGCATAGGTATGTTCTTGAAAAATGCTTGCTGAACGAAATAATGAAAACCGAGCACAAGCAAATAATTACTAATGTTAAACGCCATATGGGTGAAAATGCTTCGAGTAGAGGCTTTAACCGTGTGCTTGCAAAGCTGGGCATTGTTCCTGCTTATGTTCGTCTTGAATGGCGTCTTGTAATGCGCAATCGTAACCCGCGTCGTCTCTTGTGGTTTTATTTCCCTTTTTTAGTGCTTATTACGGTAGCCTTAGCGTTCAATGTGTACGAGTCGATGGCTATGCAAGTGTTTTGGTGCATTTATAATTTCACATTCTTAGGCTCTTCATTGCTTATCCGTTCTTTGGGATACGAAGGCAATTATATAGATGTTTTGATGATGCATAAGCATAGCATTTCTGATTTATTACGCGCTAAATATGTTTTTTATTGTTGCGTGTTAATAGTACCCTTCTGTGCAATGTTGCCCATCGTGTTTTTAGGATATTGGTCGTTATATATGCTTATAGCCATGAGTATATATACCATGGGTTTTCAATATTTTATACTCTTTCAAATGGTGCGCTTCAACCGTCAACGTATGTCGCTTGATGTGCGCTTGACGGCGGCTTCGGCAAATGCTAACAACTATTTGCAGCTGGTGGCACAGTTTGTTGTTTATGCTGTGCCTGTAGCTTTGGTTTCGCTGCTCAATTCTTTTTTCTCATCCACCGTTACCTACAGTATTGTGCTTTGTGTCGGCATTATTTGTGTGGTTACCCACCGCCTGTGGCTCGCCTATATAGCCCGTGCCTTTATGACCACAAAACACGATAAAGTAGAGGCCTTCAGAAAATAGTATATTTATGCATTTTTATGTATAAATATACAATATGGATATCGTAAAACAAAACCCATCAATTTACGGTCTGAAAGCCTTGGTTTTACAGTCTAAAACCAATGCTTTCACAGTCTAAAACCAATGCTTTCACAGCCTGAAATGGGCCTAATCTCAAATCAAAGGTATCAATAATGAAAAGTGTAAGTAAAAGATATTGAATTCTTGTAAATTGTAAAATAATTAACAAATGTTTTGTAAATAAATGTAAACTTGTAGGGCTTCGTGTTTTTGTATATTTATGCAAAAATGAAGTGGAACCCACAATTTTAAATTCATTGTTTTTGATAGTCTTTATCATCACCTTTTGGTGAGAAAATTCTATATCAATGAAAGTGTTTTCTCAAAATATATTTGTACTTTTGTCTTTCCTTTTAAACGTTTTATTACTATAGTATAGACATATGAAAGCAACGACCCTTCCCCAAAAGAATATTGTCACTGAAAAGTGGCTTGATGGAATAGCATACGAAATAGCATTTTGGAATAATGTATATCGTTGGCCGCATACATTTAAAGGCATGATGGGATGGGCACACTATGGTTCAATAATAAATTTAGAAGGTTTCGATGCTAATGATTTTCTTCTGAAATTCAGTAATCCAAAGGTTTATGATGTAGGTTCTGGCATGAGCTACGCTATTGGCGACCGCATTGAAAAACAGGGTGAGGAAATAGCGTTAGATGTTCATTATATGGATCCGTTAGCTTTCCATTTCAATCATATTTTGGGCAAATACAAGAAAAAAATGCCAGAGATAGAGTTTGGTATGTCTGAATACTTGTCTTCGTTTATACCTGATAAAGACGCTGCACTGATTACTATTCAAAATGCACTTGACCATTCTTCGGCTCCTATAAAAGGTATTGTTGAAGCTTTGGTTTCGTTGCGGGAAGGGGGTGTGCTTTATTTGAACCATCATCCCAATGAAGCCGAAATGGAAAAATATAAAGGTTTTCATCAATATAATGTTGATGAGAAAGCGGGCGAATTAATCATTTGGAATAAGATCGAGAAAATAAATGTCAGCCAACTGCTCATGGGCTTCGCTTCTGTTGAAACAAAAAGAATGGATACAGGGCATATAGTGGCTGTTATTACACGTAATGGAACAGAAGAAGCACTGCCTGTATCTCTACAAGGTTATGTAGATGATAAATATGACAAAGCTGAACTGTGTAAAGTGTTATTGCGGTTTCAGTATATAAACACACCATTGGGTAAGAAACTGAAAGATAGCTTTTATGCGGTTAGTGTAAACCTTATTCAGTTTTTTGCACAAATGCTTCCGTGGCATATAAAAATGAAACTTAAGCGCTTGATAAAACAAGCATAACGAGCCTTAAACGTTTGCGCAAGGCAAATCGTTGAACAGTAACTGTATGAGACGTGGCACACCATATTGGGTGATGTCGGCTTCGTCTATCCACTGATATTCGGGTGGCAAGGTGGGGCGAGTGGGGGTGTTAAGAAGATAACCATCGGCATACAGTATACGGTGCGTAAGCACGTGCTTTAGGTTGTGTTTGAGAAGCAACGGTCGACACTTCTCTTTCGGTAACGATAAGGCATGGCACAATTGTGCCAGAGATAGCGTGTCGTTTTCTTCAAGAGAAGTGGCATTATAGGGTTCCCATAAACCTTGCCATATATCGCCTTTGCCACGACGACGAATGGCTATTTGTCCTTGGCATCGAATATAAACGTATGATAAATGACGAGTGGTAATGGTTAGTTTGCGCAATTTTACGGGTAATTGCTCTATAGTATCGTCATGTAATGCTTGGCATGTAGAATTGAGCGGGCATAATAGGCATCGTGGCGACTGTGGGGTGCACTGTATGGCACCAAAGTCCATGATGGCCTGATTATAGATGCCTGATTCGTGTGGTGGTACCAACGATTGTGCCAGTTGAGCAAAGGTGTGCTTGCCCTCAGTGGTGTTGATAGGTGTGTTGATACCAAAATGGCGCGACAAGACGCGATACACATTACCATCGACAGCGGCAACAGGAAGGTTGAAGGCTATAGAACCAACGGCTGCTGCGGTATAGTCGCCTACACCTTTCAGTTTCTTTATGTCTTCATAGGTGTTAGGAAAATGCCCTAATTCAACGATTTGTTTTGCGGCGGTATGCAGATTTCGGGCACGACTATAGTAGCCTAACCCTTGCCATAGGCGTAACACATCGTCTTCAGATGCGTTGGCCAGGTGTTGAACAGTAGGGTAGGTTTGCATAAAGCGATGCCAGTATTCGGTGCCTTGACTGATGCGAGTTTGCTGCAGAATAATCTCGCTAAGCCAAATGGCATAGGGATCAGAAGTTTCGCGCCAAGGCAGTGTACGGCCGTTTTCTTGAAACCACTGTAGCAGTGTGATGGTAAATGGTGATAGTGGTGTCATGATTGAGTGTCGGGAAACTGTTCTAACCAGTGGTCAATAAGCATACGGGCTAAGCTAAGTTTCTCAGGTATGGTGGGCAGATTGTGACGATTAAACCATCCGCCGTAGGCCAACTCAGACTCTTGTAGCTGTATGTCGCCACTATCATATTCGGCATAAAAGCCTATCATTAACCCACAGGGGTAGGGCCATGGCTGCGAGGCGTAATAGCGTATGTTCTTGATGTTGAGTGATGTTTCTTCTTTTACCTCTCGGCGTACGGCTTCTTCCAGCGTTTCGCCAGTTTCAACAAAACCTGCTATCAGACCGTAGAATGGCTTTTTGAAGTTTTTTGCATGCACTAATACCACTTCGTCGCCTTTACTGATGAGCACGATGATGGCAGTGGCTAATTGAGGCCACACTTCTTTACCGCAATTAGGACAACGTTTTGAAATGTCGGTTTGCATAACCATTGGGGTTCCGCATACGCCACAATATTGCGTTGAGGTGTCCCAATAAAGTAGTTCGTGGCACTTGCCTGCCTTCAGATATAATTCGTGGCTAAGTTTATAATATGAAGCGCGAAGGTCGCACCATTCATACTGATTTTCGTCAATAGGGGTTGCTGGTGTTACGTTGAATGTCTTTACATCGGCTTGAGGTAAGGCCGGCATCACATTTAATATATGTGTCTTCGGAGATGGGGCGATGGGTGAGTTATTGGCACAAGGAATAGTATATGTGCCATCAGCCAAACGTTCGAGCAGAACGTCGTGGCGCTGAAAGATAAACCAGAATGTCATACTAATATCTGTTTATGATGTTTTTCTTATTTTCGGTTGCGGCGCATGTGTGCCTTTGCCTTTTCGGGCTGTTTGCCTTTTTTCTGACCTTTAGCCTTCTTTTTCCGTCCGAAGAGGTCGGAAAGTGAAGAGAAGTCTTTTTTCATAAGCAAACCGATGCCTTGTGTGGTGAGACTGTTGCGCGTGAAATAGCGGTCATTGGTCTTATTGTAGAAATTGAAGGCCAAATTACCGTTGGGGTAGAGTAGATACTTGAGGTCGAAATCGCCAATGAAACTGGTGGTGGCGTTGGCATTATCACGATAGCCAAACTGTCCGTCTACCAACAAACGACCAGAGAATAGGCGACCTGATAGCAGGCCTTCATACTCGGCATTGTTGAAGCCCTCGGTTCCAGTAGATATATTGGCACCGAAATTCCAGTCGCTGCTGTTCGTAAGATTACCGATAACATCGTTAACCTGCTGACTGATGGTGCCACTGAGAATACTTTGCATGGCCAATGATGCTTGGCTTTGCTGGCCATTATTTTCTAAGCTGGCGTTGTTGTTGCCTTGGCTCATGAAACGACCAACGGCCAACAGATACAGAACCTGCTGGTTCATTTCTTCCTCGCTATTTACTACACTATATATCATTTGGCGAGCATCAGCGTTGAGGTTGGGCACGTCAAGACTGAAGTCGACATGTGGTGTAGCTGGTGTGCCAGTAATGTTCATTAAACAGTCAACGCGTGTATTGTTGCTGGTAAACGATTTGCCTATGTTTAAGTCAGACAAACTCACACTGTTCAGTGTATAGATAGCGTTGAGGTTGAGGGCGGCAGCATAGGGGTCGCCACCAAAGCTGATCGAACTTCCTTGGCGGAACAAGAAGTCGCGTTTAATGAAGTTTTGAACAGTAAGCTTGTAATGTCCGTTGGTAATATTATAGTTGCCGAAGAGGTCAAAACTACCTTTGTTGTAGTAGTTGGCCTTCAATACACCATTTCCGTTTAATGTGATATAGTCGCCCGAACGATTATCCATCAACAGCTTGACAGTAGCGTCGGATGTACAGTTGATAAGGAAGTTGATACGAATATCAGTGGTTACATCTAATGGATTGCTTTTGATGATGGGTGTAGAGGTGCGAAGCGAGTCGGTGTTATTGCCGTGCCTTGATGATTGCGATGTCCAAATAAGGAAGTCGTGTGAGGTAATAGCATCGGGAGAGGCTACATTATATACTAAGATGCTACCTTTTTCTGGGGTACCATCAACGGTGATGTCGAGCAGTCCGCTACGGCCCACAATCTTACAGTTGCCTGTGACGTAGGCAGTGCCGTAGAAGGTACCACCATCAAATGTGTGGGTGTCGTAAGCCAACAGGTGCTGTGCTTCAACATTTAGGTCGTAAGTAAGACGTGTGAGGTGCTTGTGCCCCAAATGGCCTGTAACAATACCTATATTCCCGTTGCGGTCGGTGATAGTATCGCCTTCAAACAAAATGGCATCGGGGATGAATTTTACCACGTCGTGCTTTAATGTATAGGTAGTGTTAAGACTTGTAATAGTAATAGAACCGTCAGCAACAAGTTCTCCTGTAAGATTTATATTGCTTAATGGCCCTGCAAGGCATACGGAACCAGTAGCTTCGCCGTTAATGTCGCGCATGAAGCTTGAGCAGAAACTTTCAAGAAATTCGACACGTGTGCGCTGAGCAGTGATGTCGAGTTTTATGTCGCTGCGTTGAGGTGAGACATAACCATTAATAAGCGTTCGGCGGTCATCGGTGTCGACAGCCGTTGCATTAATATCAATTTGTTTTAACGTAGTGTTTAGTGAAGCATCAGCATGCAAGGTTCCCATTCGGCCATTTTCAAAGCGAAAATCGTTAACGGTAAGGTGCGCGTTTGCTATGGGCTGTTTGGTAAAACAAGCCGATATACAAGCGCGGCCACTGGCCATTCCGCTGAACTCAACACTATGGAAATTCACCAAGTTGAGAATGTAATTGATGTTGATGTCTTGTAGCAAAACTTGTAACGAGTCGGCATCTTTGTCAGTAGCTCGGCCATCAATGATGAGGTGTTGCTTGTCATGACTAATGCTGAACTTATTGACTGTGAGGTCGTTTTTCGAATAGTCGATGCTTGATGAATGAATGTTCCATATCGTGTCGCCAATGCATAATGTTGAGGGGTTTATTTGTACATGGGCGGCAGAAATGCCTGCAGCGTTCTTGTAAAAATTAGTACGAGCATGAATGTAGCCACGAATAGGGTGACGTTCGTCTTCGTTGAGATTAAGCAATGTAGTAAGGCTGTTTTCAAAAGCCTTGGCTCTTAAACGATAGGTCGAGGTGCTGCCATTGCCCATAATCTTTTGTATGCTTGCCTGAGCACAAAGCGAATCGGCAATGCTCTGTATTGAGAAGTTGACGTTTTTGTAAGGAGCATCGTTATATGAGAATGATGGAATTGACAAATTGAGATCAATGAAATCGTTCTTATCATTTATGATGCCTTGTAATGTGAGTGGCTGCTTGATTTTAAGATCAATGCCTGTAAGCTTTTTTAATAAATGAGTATCGTTAACCGTAGCATTAACGGTAAAACTGTTAATGTTGCGGTTTTTATCGTAATGTAATGTTGTGCCTGGCAATGTTTGTATGTGCTTGGCAACAATGTTTGTTATACTTTTGTATAATGACGAATAATTAAATTTGCCTGCTAAGTCGAAGTTGCAGAAACCTGAGCGGAGCGTGATTTGTCGTGATGCACCAATGCCAGTAGAAGATAGGGTGATGTCTTGTGGATGGTAAAGCGTGTCAGCTGTGGCAAGTGCTATATTTGTAATATTGATGTTGCCAATGGTGTTGTCTAACAATCCTGTACCATGAAGATTTGTATTGGTAAGATTGGCTTTGATGTTCATACTGGTGCGCAAGTCGGGGGTATTGGTGAGAATACCTAAACTTGCTGTTTGCAGATTTTTGATGCTTGTTTCAATGTTTAGTGTGTGCTGTTTGCCCGTATTGAGTAACTGGCCCGTAAGCATGATATTTCCGATGGGATCGTCAATTGAAACAAAACCTTTTGCTTGGGTTTTGTTATATGAGGCGTCGATATGTATATTGTTGTATGTCTTCGACTTATATGCAATATTATTAATATATCCTTTAACGATAAAATACTTCGGAATGTCGCCCGAAATATGTATGTTGGTTGCTATGTCGCCTAAATCGTTGTTGCCAGTGAATTCTTTTAAATTGAACTGCTTGGTTAGGATAGATAATGTAGTGTTCTTTGATTGTTTGTGTGCACTGATACTAATATTTCCAACCTCGGAATGAAGCTTTGCGTTTACATTAAGACTGTTTCCGTAACTTGTTGCATTTCCGCTAATTATGAAATGCTGCTTAGCGTTTTTGTTTAAAAATGATGGATAGGGCTTGTTCGCTATTTCGCATGCCTGATGAATGAAATCGGTAGAGAGTGAAAGGCGCGAAAGATTGGCCTGCCAGTTAGGCTTGCCAGAAATGTCGTTTATAGTGCCGTTTGCCTGCAAAAGTAAGCTGTTATCAGACGACTTAAGTGTAAACTGACCAATGTGTAGCGTTCCTCCTTGTGCTGAGAAGTGTGTGTTTATGGAAAAAGGTGTGCGCAACGATGAAAGCTGGGTGAGAAAATATGAAAAGTCGGCAGGGATAATCGATGGCGCTTGAATGTTGCCTTGGCCACAAAGTGATGAGGCAACAATCTTTCCCTCATGTGTTGTATAGGTGGCTGCAACGTGAGGAATATGAAGCTGGCTGTTGCCTGCTAAAAGGCTGAAATTTTCCAGCAAGGCAGCATATTTGCCGATGTTTAAACGAAATGACAACTTCTTTATCGCAAATCCTGATTGTTCGCTGAAAGCCATGCGTTTAACCTTTATCGATAAACTGTCGTTGGTAAGGGTGTTTAAAATAATATGGCTACTAATATGATTCAACTCAATATCACGAGGGGTGAATTTTCCTTTTTTTGCTAATCGAGCTTCCTGTTGACGGAACGATATCGATGTGTTGCGTAAAATAATGCTATTTGCTTGAAGATGAAGGGGTGATGACTCTTTCTTGTCTTTTGAACTGAACGCGTCAATGATGTATTGGAAATTGTATGAGCCGTCTTTCTTGGTTTTATAGATATTGGCTTTCATGCCGAATATCTGTATAGATGAAATGACAATATTGCCTCGAGTAAGCTCGTATGGACTTACTTTAACAGATAAACGGGTGGCATCAAGTAGGGGAGCGCCTGTTTGGTCAGTTAAATTTACATTGTCAATGATAAGGCGGTTAAAGAAACCTAAATCAATACGGCCTACTGATACGGGAGTGCCAATTTTGTCTTCTAATAATTCACTAACGTATGTGCCTAAAGCGTGTTGCACCATGGGTACATGGAGCATCACTACGACTATAAGATACATTACTAAAACGAACCCTATAGTGATGTTTATTATGCGTTTTGCTATGTTAATGACTATGCTTTCTAATAATAATGGCACAAAATTACATCATTTTTTTTATGTGAAGAAATAAAAGCAGACATTTTCCTTTCTGTTATCTATTATTTTTACTAAATTTGCAAACCTAAAAGTGTTCGCGTATGGATTTAACACGCGTCTATAGATGTCTAATGGGGTGACAAGTGATATATGTGTTCGACGTGTGTGACAAGATGTATTGCAATGCTCTGTAAAAGTCTAATATAGGCTGGGATAAAACGACACTATGTAAAACTTATACTGAAATTTATATTTTTTATATCATTATATTTTATGGTGAACGTAATAAGGTTACGAAAAGGGTTGGACATCAATCTGACTGGTAAAGCTGAGAAAACTGTTCGCTCGTTAGCTATTGATGGCAACTATGCTCTTGTGCCCGATGATTTTGTCGGTGTAAAACCCAAAGTGGTGGTCAAGGAAGGTGATAGGGTGACAGTTGGTGATGCCTTGTTTGTAAACAAAGAGTTCCCTGAAGTAAAATTTGCTTCGCCTGTTAGTGGTGAGGTGGTTTCGGTGCTTCGTGGGGATAGACGTAAGTTGTTAAACGTGGTTGTAAAACCTGATAGTGAACAGGTGTTTCATGATTTCGGTAAGAGCGACGTTGCACAACTTGATGGAAAAGGCGTTATTGATAAACTGTTAGAGGCAGGTCTCTTTGGTTTTATAAACCAATTGCCCTATGCTGTTTCAACACAGCCTTCAGTAATGCCCAAGGCAATCTTTGTTAGTGCTTTCCGTGATATGCCCTTGGCTGCTGATTTTGAGGTAGAACTTGACGGTAATGAACAAGATTTTCAAACAGGTCTTACTGCGCTCTCGAAAATCGCTACTACTTATTTGAGTATTAGTCCGAAGCAAAGCAATAAAGCATTAACAGAGGCTAAAAATGTTGAGGCGTATTGTTTCGATGGTCCTTGTCCTGCTGGTAATGTAGGTGTACAGGTGAACCACATTAGTCCTGTCAATAAAGGTGAAGTGGTGTGGACTGTTGATCCTACATTTGTAATCTTCTTTGGACGCTTGTTTAATACGGGGCGTGTGGATATGACACGTGTGGTAGCTGTAGCAGGAAGTCAAATTGCAAAGCCTCAGTATGTAAAGACATTGTTAGGCACTTCATTTAAAGTGGTATTTGCTGAACCGAATGCCAATACTGAAGGTGTGCGTCTGATAAATGGTAATCCGCTTACAGGTAGAGCATGCTCAATGGAGGATAGTTTCGTTGGAGCACGTACATCTGAAATTACAGCTATTAAAGAAGGTGATAATGCTGATGAGATGTTTGGTTGGATACGTCCTCGTTTCAATCAGTTCTCAGTAAGCAGAAGCTATTTTAGCTGGCTGTTTGGTAAGAAAAAAGAGTATGCTCTTGATGCTCGTGTGAAAGGTGGCGAACGTCACATGATTATGAGCGGCGAATATGATAAGGTGTTGCCAATGGATATTTATGCTGAATATCTTGTGAAGGCCATTATTACTGGCGATATCGACAAGATGGAACAACTGGGTATCTATGAGGTGTCGCCTGAAGACTTTGCGTTGGCTGAATTTGTTGACTCTTCAAAGTTGGAACTTCAGCACATCGTGCGTCAAGGCTTAGACACTCTTAGAAAAGAGAATGCTTGATAAAAAGATTTGTTTTGAGAAAAATTATACAAAATGAGTGTATTAAAAAAATATCTTGATAAGATAAAGCCGAATTTTGAGGAAGGGGGCAAATACCACGCTTTTCGTAGTGTATTTGATGGAATGGAAACATTCCTCTTTGTGCCTAACACTACCTCGAAAACAGGTGTGAATATTCATGATGCCATCGACTCAAAGCGCATTATGAGTATTGTGGTAATAGCATTGTTGCCAGCACTGCTCTTTGGTATGTACAATGTGGGTTACCAAAATAATATCCAGGCTGGCGTAACAGACATGCAATTCTTGTCTACATTCCTTTACGGATTGTTGGCAGTGTTGCCTAAAGTGTTGGTATCATACATCGTCGGCCTGGGCATTGAGTTTGCTTGGGCTCAATGGAAAGGCGAGGAAATACAAGAGGGCTATTTGGTTTCGGGTATCATCATTCCGTTGATAGTTCCTGTTAACTGTCCGTTGTGGATGCTGGCTATCGCTTGTGCTTTTGCAGTAGTGTTTGCAAAAGAAATATTCGGCGGCACAGGTATGAATATTTTCAATGTGGCATTGGTAGCTCGTGCTTTCTTGTTCTTCTCTTATCCGCAAATAATGAGTGGTGATAAGGCTTGGATCGCGACCGACCAGATATTCGGACTTGGTAATGCTTTGCCTGATACCTTCACTGCTGCTACTCCATTGGGAATGGTGGCTCATCATGCCACTATCGATTATTCTTTCGCCGACATGATATGGGGCTTTATTCCTGGTAGTATCGGTGAGACCAGCATCGTGGCTATTGCAATAGGCGCTGCTATCTTGCTTTGGTGTGGCATCGCTAGCTGGAAGACCATGCTCAGTGTGTTTGCTGGTGGCTTCCTTACAGCATGGGCTTTCTATGCTGCTGGTAAGACCTCTATTCCTGCTTATGAACATTTGGTGCTGGGTGGCTTTGCTTTTGGCGCTGTGTTTATGGCTACCGATCCTGTTACAAGTGCACGTACAGAGATTGGAAAATATATTTATGGCTTCCTTATCGGTGTAGTGGCAATTCTTATCCGTGTGATGAATGATGGCTATCCCGAAGGAATGATGCTTGCCATATTGCTGATGAACATGCTGGCTCCTTTGATTGACCATTGCGTGGTACAATGTAATATTAACAAGCGCATGAATCGTTTAACACGTAAATAATAATTCGGCTATGGCAAATACAAAAAAGAAAGGCTTGAACACTAGTTCTAATGCCTATACATTAATATATTCGGTGCTGCTTGTCGTGATTGTCGCTTTCTTGCTGGCGTTCGTATTTCGAGCGCTGAAGCCGATGCAAGATGCTAATGTGTCATTAGATAAGAAGAAACAGATACTCTATTCGCTCAACATCCGCAACCTTGGTTCTGATCAAGAATATGACCAGATGTATAAGAAGGTGATTGTAGCCGACAGAATTATCGCTACTGATGGTAGTGTTACTGCTGAAGGTACACAGGGTGGTGAAGAAGCTGGCTTCAAACTTAATAGTGCCGACTTTAAAAACGGAAAACTTGCTGTGTATGTATGCTCTATTGATAACCAAACAAAATATGTTATTCCTGTTTATGGAATGGGCTTGTGGGGATCGATAAGCGGATATATTGCTCTTAATGCCGATAAGAAATCGGTGTATGGCGTGTATTTCAACCATGAAAGTGAAACTGCAGGACTTGGCGCAGAGATAAAAGATAACGCCAACTGGCAGAAGAAATTCCAAAACAAGAAAGTGCTTGCTGCTGATGGCAAAGCAATTGTGTTATCGGTAGTTAAGAATGTGGCCGATCCTTCGTCACAGGTTGATGCTGTTACAGGTGCAACACTTACATCTGATGGTGTTAGCAATATGTTGCATGATTGCTTGAGCCAATATTTGGCTTTCTTGAATGATGTTAATGATAATAATTAAGGAGACATAAAAATGAAAAGTCTGTTTTCTAAAGAGAATAGGGACGTTTTGTCTAACCCATTGAACCTCGATAACCCTATCTTGGTACAGGTGTTGGGCATCTGCTCGGCCTTAGCTGTTACATCACAGCTTAAACCTGCCATTGTGATGGGTCTCGCAGTAACAGTTATCACGGCTTTTGCTAATGTTATTATTTCGGTAATCCGTAATACCATCCCTAATCGTATTCGTATTATCGTACAGCTGGTGGTGGTTGCCGCACTCGTTACGATTGTTAGTCAGATACTGAAAGCATTCGCTTATGATATCAGTGTGGCACTTTCTGTTTATGTCGGACTGATTATTACTAACTGTATCTTGATGGGACGTCTTGAGGCGTTTGCTATGATGAACAAACCATGGCCTAGCTTCCTTGATGGTGTAGGTAATGGCTTGGGCTATGCCTTTATTCTTGTCGTTGTAGGCGGTGTACGTGAACTGTTGGGTCGTGGTACCTTGCTTGATTTTAAAATTATTCCCAATCCAGTGTATCAGTGGGGATATGTAAATAATGGTATGATGACAATGCCTGCAATGGCGCTTATCTTGTTGGGTTGTGTCATCTGGATACATAGAGCGTATTTTTATAAAGAGAAATAAATTATGGAACATATCTTCAGTTTATTTATAAGGTCAATATTTGTTGACAATATGATTTTTGCATTCTTCCTTGGAATGTGCTCGTTCTTGGCAGTTTCAAAGAATGTAAAAACATCTCTTGGATTAGGATTGGCCGTTACATTCGTGTTGGTAGTAACAGTTCCTGTCGACTATTTGTTGCAGACAAAGGTGCTGGGCCCTGACTGTATTATAAAAGGGGTAGACTTGTCGTATCTTAGCTTCATCCTCTTTATTGCGGTGATTGCTGGTATCGTACAGTTGGTAGAGATGGCTGTAGAACGCTTCTCGCCTTCACTTTATGCTGCACTGGGTATCTTCCTGCCACTTATTGCTGTAAACTGTGCGATAATGGGAGCGTCGTTGTTCATGCAGCAACGTATTAATCTCGATCCTGCTAATACACAGTACATTGGTTCCGTACTCGATTCGGTAGTATATGCTATTGGTAGCGGTATCGGATGGACGCTGGCTATTGTTGCTATGGGCGCAATAAGAGAAAAAATGCAGTATAGCGATGTGCCTAAGCCTTTGCAAGGACTGGGTATTACATTTATCACCGTAGGCCTCATGGCAATGGCTATGATGTGCTTTTCTGGACTTAATTTATAATAAGATAAAAATACATGGGACAGTTTATTTTAGCAAGTATAGGTGTCTTCCTCGTTATTATCTTGCTGCTGGTCGTAGTGTTGCTTGTTGCTAAGCGCTTCTTGTCGCCCAGTGGTAATGTTAAAATCGAGATAAATGGTGATAAGACACTAGATGTACCACAGGGTTCAAGTCTTATGGCTACATTGAACGATAATGGTGTTTATCTGCCTTCTGCCTGTGGCGGTAAGGCCAGCTGTGGACAGTGTAAGGTGCAAGTGTTGGAAGGTGGTGGCGAAATTCTTGATTCAGAGCGTCCGCATTTCACACGTAAGCAGATAAAGGAAAATTGGCGCTTAGGTTGCCAGTGTAAGGTTAAGAGCGATATGAAAATTCGCGTGCCTGAAAGTGTTCTTGGCGTGAAAGAGTGGGAGTGTACCGTAATCTCTAACAGTAACGTTTCATCGTTCATTAAAGAGTTTAAGGTGGCATTGCCTCCAGGTGAGCACATGGACTTCGTGCCTGGATCATATGCTCAAATCAAGATTCCTGCATATGATTGTATTGATTATGACAAGGATTTTGATAAAGCCCTTATTGGAAAAGATTATATCGGTGCATGGGAACATTTTAATATTTTCTCACTTAAAGCACATAACCCGAATCCAACGGTGCGTGCTTATTCAATGGCCAACTATCCTGATGAAGGAGATATTATCACCCTTACAGTGCGTATTGCTACAACACCGTTCTTGCCTCGTCCGCAAGTGGGATTCCAAAACGTACCAACAGGTATTGCTTCTTCTTACATCTTCTCACTAAAGCCTGGCGATAAGGTAATGATGAGTGGACCTTATGGAGATTTCCATCCCAACTTTACGTCTGGTAAGGAAATGATTTGGATTGGTGGTGGTGCTGGTATGGCTCCTCTTCGTGCACAAATCATGCACATGACAAAAACGTTGCATACACGTGATCGTGAGCTTCACTTCTTCTATGGCGCACGTTCGCTTACTGAGGCTTTCTTCCTTGAAGATTTCTGGGAGCTGGAAAAAGAATATCCGAATTTCCATTTCCATCTCTCACTTGACCGTAAAGATCCAGTGGCTGACGAACAAGGTGTGAAGTATTATGAGGGCTTTGCCGTTAACTGTATTCGCGACACGTATTTGAAGGATCATGAGGCTCCAGAAGATTGTGAATATTATCTTTGCGGACCTCCAATGTTGATCAAGACAGTAACCGATTATCTTGATTCGCTTGGTGTAGACCCAGAGAGTATAATGTACGATAATTTTGGTTAATACAAACAAACCAAAAGAAACTTATAGAAAACATTAACAAAGCTGCTGATTTTCAGCGGCTTTGTTGCGTTTATAGAGGGGGCTTTTGTGTGGCTTGTTATAAGCTTGTTAGAGCTCATTTGGAATTAATCTGTCCCTTATCTGTCCCACGGGTATGTCCCCTGAATAATATTATAAGGAAAAGTTAGCGTTTTGTATTGTTGTTCATAGAAACTTATTTCTCTGCTCTATTGTTTGTGTTTTAATTCTTGTGGTGCTTTTGTTGAATTAAACTAAGTTTAGAATATTTTCAACGAAATGTTTGTCTGTGTCAATAAAAATCAATACATTTGTATTTAAATAGTCGTTGCTTTTTAAAGCATGGCTGATAAGATTACAAGACTGTAATAAACATCTTGAATTAACATTTTGCAATGAGAAAGACTGCTGTCCTCCTGTTTCTTATATATGTTTCTTGCTGTGCCGCATTTGCACAAATGCGTTGGAATTCAGCGTATCAAACTTATTTTGACCAATACAAAGATTTGGCCATTGAACAAATGATGCGTTATAATATTCCTGCTAGTATTACGTTAGCTCAAGGTGTATTTGAAAGTGGAGCAGGACGAAGCCTTTTGGCAACTCGTGGCAATAACCATTTTGGTATAAAATGTCATGGATGGAGAGGACGCGCTATCTATCACGACGATGATGAACGAGGTGAGTGTTTTAGGGCCTATAATAATGCTTATGAAAGTTATGAAGACCATAGTAAGTTTTTGGCAAGACAGCAACGCTATTCTCGCTTGTTTCGTCTTTCACGTACAGATTATAAAGGTTGGGCGCGGGGATTGAAAGCCTGTGGCTATGCTACAAACCCAGCCTATGCAAACAAACTTATCGATATTATTGAACTGTATAACTTAAATCGTTATGATTATGCTACAAGTTACGATAAGTTTATGGCTAATCATACTAGTAAAGATAATGCAATTACTGGCCAAAAATTACATCCCATAAAGATGTATAACGACAATTATTATTTAATTGCTCGTGCTGGTGATACCTTTAAGTCGATAGGCAAAGAGGTGCATATTTCATACAAAAAGATAGCCAAAGCTAATGAACGCAATAAAAAAGATCGTCTTGAAGCAGGCGATATTATTTATCTAAAGAAAAAGCGTAAACGTGCTGATAAAGCTTTTAAAAATCGACCGCATATTGTAAAAGCAGGCGAAAGTATGTATTCAATAGCACAAACTTATGGAATACGCTTGAAGAGCTTGTATAAGAAGAATCATCTGTCTTCTGATTATCAGATTGCTGTAGGTGATACGCTTCGGGTGTATTAAATGACTAATTGTATTATTACTAATTTATAGAAATATGTTCACAGACCAAGACTTAAAGCAGATATCAGAAAGAGGTATCTCACTGGAAACCGTAGAAAAACAGTTGGCAGAAATTCAGAAAGGTTTTCCCTTTCTGAAGATTGAAGATGCTGCTGCAGTAGGCAAGGGCATTATGAGTCCTGATGAGTCTACACGTAAGGCTTATTTAGATAAATGGGCTGAATATGTAGGTGAGGGACATCGTATCGTTAAATTTGTTCCTGCGAGTGGTGCCGCCAGTCGTATGTTTAAAAATCTATTCGCTTTTCTTGATGCTTCTTATGATGTACCGACAACTGATTTTGAAAAGCATTTCTTCGATAATATCGAACATTTCGCTTTCCGTAAAGCTTTGTGTGAGAAATGCAAGGCTAACGAAGGTTTGAGCGTGTGTAAGTTGATAGAGGCTGGCCGTTATAAAGATGTAGTGGCTAATTTGTTATTGCCTAAAGGGCTCAACTATGGACAATTGCCTAAAGGCTTACTTCTTTTCCATGAATATGAGGATGGTATGCGCACTCCTATGGAAGAACACTTGGTAGAAGCCGCATTATATGCACAGTCAGAAGGTCAGGCACATGTACATTTTACTGTTTCTCACGAACATCTTGCTTTCTTTGAAAAGATGGTAGAGGAGAAACTGCCGTATTATGAAAAGAAGTTTGCCGTAAAATACGATGTTACATTCTCTGAGCAGAAACCCAGTACAGATACTATTGCTGCAAATCCTGATAACACGCCTTTCCGTACAGATGATGGACATTTGTTGTTCCGTCCTGGTGGCCATGGGGCTTTGATTGAGAATTTGAATGATATTAGTGCAGATGTGGTATTTGTTAAAAATATTGACAACGTTGTTCCGGATTGTTTAAAGGCAGATACAACCGAAAATAAACAGTTGTTGGCAGGTATACTTGTCACCCTACAGGAGAAAGTGTTTGCTTATTTGCGTCAACTTGAAACTGGCGAATATACCCATGACGATCTTGAAGCAATGATACGTTTCGTACAGCGCGACTTGTGTTGCCGTAAGGCTGATATTAAACAGTTAGAAGATGCTGAACTGGTTATTTATCTGAAGAACAAACTTCATCGTCCGATGCGTGTTTGCGGTGTTGTTAAGAATGTTGGTGAGCCTGGTGGTGGTCCGTTCCTTTGCTATAATGCTGATGGTACAGTGTCGCTACAAATTCTTGAGTCAAGCCAGATTGATGTAAATAATACGTCTTATATGGAAATGTTCAAGAATGGTACACATTTTAATCCTGTTGATCTTGTTTGTGCTACCCGCGATCATAATGGAAAACCGTTCAATCTTCCTGAATATGTTGATCCAACTACAGGATTTATAAGTTCGAAGAGTAAGAGCGGAAGGGAACTGAAGGCTCTCGAGTTGCCTGGTTTATGGAATGGTGCTATGAGTGATTGGAGCACGGTATTCGTTGAGGTGCCTATTGAGACCTTTAATCCTGTTAAGACGGTGAACGATTTGTTGCGTCCGCAGCATCAGCCGGCATAATAGGGTAGATATAGATAATGTGTTGATGATGCATCATTATAATATTATAATTTGTAGCTGATACATACATTATTAAATATAAAGCAGTGCTATTTCGATATTTGAAACAATAAAACGAAGGCTTTTTATATCTTTATTTATTCGTATTAGACGGATTAAAAGGATATGGAAAGCCTTCATTTTCTGTAGAAAACGCCTATAATAGTCCTTGCAAAAGAAAAAAAAACTTAAATAGAGGTATTGAGTGTGAGAAAGTTTTGCAGAATAAGAAAAAAATGCTAATTTTGCATCCTGTTTGGAATAAGTATCAAAAACGAAAACAAAAAATTTAGATAGAAATGTCGAAAATTTGTCAGATTACTGGTAAAAAAGCCCAGATTGGTAACAATGTTTCTCACTCGAAGCATCGTACAAAGCGTAGCTTTGATGTGAACTTGTTCAGCAAGAAATTCTACTATGTAGAAGAGGGTTGCTGGATTCGCCTCAAAATCAGTGCAGCAGGTCTGCGTCTTATCAACAAAGTAGGCTTGGATGCAGCTTTGAAACAAGCTGTAGCTAATGGCTTCGTTGAGTGGAAGGATATTAATGTTATAGGAGAGTAATACGATGGCATCTAAGAAAGCAAAAGGCAACAGAGTACAGGTTATCCTGGAATGCACAGAGATGAAGGAAAGCGGTCTGCCTGGTACAAGTCGTTATGTGACCACCAAGAACCGTAAGAATACTCCTGAGCGTATGGAACTTAAAAAGTACAACCCTATCCTGAAGAAGATGACTCTTCACAAGGAGATTAAATAATAACATAATATGGCAAAGAAAGCGGTCGCTACCCTCCATGAAGGCTCAACGGATGGTCGCGCATATACAAAGGTTATTAAAATGGTGAAAAGCCCCAAGACCGGCGCTTACGTATTTGATGAGCGTATGGTTCCCAACGAGGATGTAAAAGATTTCTTCAAGAAATAATAAATCCTTCTCAAATAGACATTTGAGTCAAAACTTTTATGTTTTGGTTTAGATACTACACATTTAAGCCTTGTTCTCGTGAAGAGAACAAGGCTTTTTCTGTACGCAGGGCATGAGCATTATCTAACGGGTGCAAGTCTCGAGCGAGTCCTAATCATAAGCATTATAACTTTGCTGTTGGAGGTGCTCTATGTAATACTTACAGTCATGCTTTGTAGCAACCTGCCTAAAAGTATATTCTATTATTATAGTATTCTCCAAAAAGTCAAGTAAAGGCAGCACTGTAACTTCCTCTTTAAGTCGTGTGGTGTCTGATCCCATACTGTTTCTAAACAAAATATTCTATTTATATTGTAGTCGCATTTTTGTTTTATATTTTGTAATATGGTATTTTCTCCAATTGTTCCTCAATGACTTTGAAGTCTTGACTTAAATCCAAAGTCTTTACCATAAAGATATTGCCGTCATGGTTTTTAAACTGAACATCGGGTTGGATATCGCTGGATGTCCTTGCATAAAGAAGCATACCGTCAACAAAACCTGTATGGTATTTGTCTTCATTTGTAACGTAGGTGTGTATCTGATAAAGATTAGGGGAATGGATGCTTATCTTCCCCATGTTTTCTTGAAGGGTGTGACCATAATACTTTGTGTCTATTATCAACGTCCTTTCTCTCAAACCAAGGGTGATGTCGGTTTGCATTATAGGCAACATGGAAGCAGAAACGCTTTCGTTCTCACACAAGTCCCACTTTATCTGCTTTGCCCGCGCTTTATATTCTGGGTGTTTCTTCTTGTAGTACTCCATGACGAAACGCTGAAAAAGCAGATTCATGTGAACGTCTGAGAAACGTTCCATTCTCACATCGCCACTCTCCGTTGTCAGCAGTCTGCTTTGCAGCAGAAAATAGCACAGGCTATGGAGCATCTGGTACGTGCGTGTGTTGCGGTCATAGCGCAATATTTTCCATCGGATAGACGAAGAGGAAATCTCGTCAACGGCCTCGAAATATATCATTAGCCGTCTCAGTTTCGCCTTTCTCTCCGCTGATACATCTGAATGGCGAAGCAGCAGGAAAACGCAAGACTTCAATATCTGATTGAAGATATTGTTCTCTGACAAGGTGTCAAACTCACATACCAAATGGGTGTCTCTCATCATACGCCTTTTAACGGTTTGCTGAATAGACAATTTTCCACGCAGCGTTTGCAGTTCTTCTTCCTCTATGATGTACTGCCGATGGAGTCCCTGCTTTAAAAGATAGGCAATACCCAAGGAGAGGATTTCTGCGAATAAGTCGTGAATATCCTTAAAGTCTTCTCCTGCGATCTGCTCATAATTGTTTCGTTTCAGTTCCTTGAAAGCGTATGTGAGCATATAGTAGACGTTCTTGATTGGTATGCCTTTGTCTATTATCATGACAGTTTACTCTTGATAATGTCTATTTGCGCTTTGCTCTTTTGTGGGTCATCGAACCAGTATTCTTTCAGCATCGGGGCGATGTCATAGTTGACAACATTCCTTAACCATTCCTTGCTTACTTCTTCTTGGTCGCAGAAATAACTATGTCCGATGCAGAAACCAGTTCCTAATGAATCGTCATTGGCAATGACTGTATTGAGGTCTGCAATGGCTTCTATCACCTTGTCGAAGGTCTCATCATGCAGGCTTTTCTGATATTGTTTGAAACCATCGGTAGAGAATCCTGGTTCCATCTCAAAGAAACTGAAACGGCGGCGCAGGGCATAGTCTATCATCGCAAGGCTACGGTCTGCCGTGTTCATCATGCCTATGATGTAGATATTTTCTGGGACGGTAAAGTCTTCGCCCGTATATGCCAACCTGATATTCTTGCCACGGTACCCATTTTCTATGAGCATGAGGAGTTCTCCGAATATCTTGCTCACATTGCCACGGTTTATCTCGTCAATGATGTAGAAGTATTGCTTGTCTGGATTGCTTCTGGCTTTCTTGCAGAAATTATAGAAGATACCTGACTTCAATACAAAGCCCCCATCTTCCGTAGGCTTGTAACCCATGATGAAGTCCTCGTATGAGAAATTCTGATGGAATTGCACCAGCTCGATTTGGTCATCATCTTTCAGTCCGAGCATGGAGTATGCAAGTCGTTTGGCGGTGAACGTTTTGCCGACACCAGGTGCTCCTTGCAAGATTATATTCTTCTTTTGCATCAACAGTCCGACAAGGCTGTCATAGGCCTCGGAGTTCATATAGACCTCACTAAGGAAATCATCTTTAGTGTAGAACTCTTTCTGCTTGACTACAGGGACAGCATTGCTTTCTCGAATAATGTCAAGTATCAACTCATATTCGACTTCCGACAAACAGAAGAACGAGCCTTGTGGATTGCTCAAGAATTGCATTTCTTTTAAACCATCAACCGCCTTGATTGTTGAGAAATCAATAGGATTCTTCAACGCTTCTTTCTTCACGAACTCTATAGTCTCGCCATTTTGCTCTTTGGAAACCTCTGCAAGCGCTACGATTTGCTTGACAGGAGTGGACTCATAGCCAATAACGGCATCACCTACCTTTGCGTCAAGGAAGTTTTGGAAGATGCGTCGCTGCTTGCCATTGTCGTTATAGAGATTATACTCTACAGTGGAGTCTATTGCCAAGTCATTCATACTCCAAATCTTTGGATTGGCAACCAGCCACCAGTAGCGTTTCCGAGTGGATGTCTTGAACAACGCCTCCAGCGCCTTAACATAGTCGGAGTATTTGGTGATGTCAGTCAAGGTCTTCAACACAGAATTGTGTGGGGCTTCCCACATTCCGATGTTAGTCCATTCTACCTTATGGATATTTCTGAAATCTTCATAGCTTTCATCATAAATATATTCAGACTTTACTATTCCCCTGCCTATAATCTTGCTAATTCCTGACTTAACGAAAATGACATCTCCTGGTAGTACGGCATGGACAAACTCCCATATCGCAAGACCATCATTCATGAAACTTGCATCTGGTTTTTCATAGACATCTCTCAAATGGTCTCTAACACTATCAAGTGAGTCATATTGCCCCAAATCTTCCATATCATCCCAACCGATGCAGATGATATTGTCCTGCTGGCAGAGGTTCCATTTGGATGCTCCTTCGCCTGGTGCATAAAGCCAATACTTCTTTTCTGAAGGTTGCATTACATTGTTTTGTTCGCTATTGTCAAGCATTTGAAGCAAACGATCATAGAACACGAAGAGGTCTTCAGAACCTTTCTTTTCCATAAGATAGCGTTGCATTTCTGCTATGCCCTTGTCCTTTGGATTGTCCAAACCAAGTTTGGCAGATACTTTCTCCAACATGGTACGGTTATAGATAGGAACTAATTGCTCATTGGAATACAGAAAAGCTATTTTCCACTTGAATACATCACCAAAAGTTGTGATATTGTCGATAGCTTCAAACTCGCCATTTTTGGCAGAATTGGCAATCTTTACAATCACTCTTCTTACCAATGTATAGGCTTCTTCTGCTGTGTTTCCGTTCTTGGCATACCATGCATAGGTGTCATCAAGCATTACACCTACGGATTTCCCCTTTGGCTTCTCATTGTACTTGTAGATGCCAAACTTATAGGACGAGCCTCCCCATATAGAGCCTAACTCTTGAGTTCTACTCTCAAGCCAATAGCAGAAAGAGTCAGATTTGTTCAGGTTCGTATATTTGTCCAACGGCATTTCTTGTAGTGTTTCCAATGGAAACGCCACAAGGAAATCACTGAGTAGTTTTCGCTTGTCTTCCATGATTGTAATATATTTAACGTGAGTTCGACGAAATATAAGTGCTTGAAAATTTGGTGGTTAGCGAAAGCTGTTGTGACTTTAAAGTGCTAAAAATCAAAAGTTTACAAACAATAATCGCTGTGATCACCCGAGGACAAAGTTACTGAAATTTTCTGTATTGCGGATGACTTCTGCAAAGTTTTGATTCCCAAATGGGAAAATATACCATAAAAAGCAACTTCAAGCGCGGGTATCATCGTGAATTCACTATGTCAAAGGCAGAAATAATGGTTATCGTTATACTTTTCCACAGTTCAGGCTTTCGTTGCCTGAGGCATTTTTATCAGGAATATGTATGTGTGCATCTTCGACATTTATTTCCAAATGTAGTGTCGTATAATCGTTTATTGAACTTCCGAAGACCATTGCTATTCCCCTTGCAATCTTTATAAAGAAGGTGCATTGGGAATATGTACTGGCATAAGTTTCTGCACATTCGCACCAAGGTTTGTCACTCTGTTTCTTGGTATATTATATTGTCGTGTTTTATCACTCTGTTTTTGTGGCATTTCTAATTCTTGAGCCTGTATTTATCGTGTATATGGCTTTAATGGCCAATCTTAACTTAAAATAACAAAATAAGGCCTTAAAATGTTTGCGCAATGAATTAAAATGCTTACCTTTACACGTCAAAATCTGCCTTCAAGCGCTCAGAGGCGAAATAAATGCCCTCTACGGCAATATCTTCTCAAAAAGCTTGAGTTGGAACGACAATATAGGTATTAGTAATATTGTATATATTGACACATAGATTATATTATATATAAATGGACGAAAATCAGACATTTGACTTAGACCGCATCATGAAGGTCAACATTGAGGATGAGATGAAAACCTCTTACATCGACTATAGTATGTCGGTGATTGTTGCTCGTGCTCTTCCTGATGTGCGTGATGGCTTTAAGCCAGTACACCGTCGCATACTTTATGGTATGCTAGGCATTGGAAACACCAGCAATAATCCTTACAAGAAATGTGCACGTGTTGTGGGTGAGGTATTAGGTAAATATCACCCCCACGGCGATAGTTCTGTATATGGTGCATTAGTGCGTATGGGGCAGAGTTGGAATATGCGCTATATGCTTGTTGATGGCCATGGTAACTTTGGTTCTGTTGATGGCGATTCGCCTGCAGCTATGCGTTACACCGAGTGTCGTCTCTCAAAGATGGGCGAGCACATCATGGACGACTTGGAGAAGGATACAGTCGACATGGTTCCCAACTTTGACGATACGCTCATTGAGCCATCTGTAATGCCTACCAAAATTCCGAACCTACTTGTTAATGGTGGTAACGGTATTGCTGTAGGTATGGCAACCAATATTCCCACACACAACCTTGCTGAGGTTATTGATGGATGTTGTGCCTATATCGATAATAACGATATCGATACAGAAGGATTGATGCAGCACATTAAGGCTCCTGATTTCCCAACAGGTGCTTATATCTACGGCCTTCAAGGAGTGAAAGATGCCTATGAAACAGGTCGTGGACGCATTGTTATTCGAGCCAAATCAGAGATAGAGAGTGGTGATACTCACGACAAGATAGTTGTTACTGAAATACCTTACGGCGTAAATAAAGCCCAATTGGTAGAGAATATAGCCGACCTTGTAAAGGAAGGTAAGCTTGAAGGTATTTCTAATGTGAATGACGAGTCGGGTCGTCAAGGTATGCGTATTGTTGTTGATGTAAAACGTGATGCTAATGCAAACGTTATATTGAACAAGCTATACAAAATGACGGCCATGCAGAGTAGTTTCTCTGTCAATTGCATTGCGTTGGTAAAAGGCCGTCCACGTTTACTTTCTCTTAAAGATTGTGTGCGACATTTTGTTGATCATCGCCACGATGTTACAATCCGCCGCACCAAGTTTGAGTTGAAAAAGGCGCAAGATCGTGCTCACATAATAGAGGGTTTGATAATTGCTTGCGACAATATTGACGAGGTGGTTCACATCATTCGAGCCAGCAAAACGCCTGTTGATGCTCAACGCAACTTGGAGCAACGCTTCTCGTTAGACGAAATACAGTCGAAAGCTATTGTTGATATGCGTTTAGCACAGCTTACAGGTTTGCGTATGGATCAGTTGCGTAACGAGTATGCCGAGCTTGAGAAACAGATTGCTCACTTGCAAGCCATCCTGAATGATCCCGAATTGTGCAAACAGGTGATGAAGGACGACTTGTTAGAGGTAAAAGAGAAGTATGGAGACGTGCGTCGTACAGAGATTAAACCTTACGAGCATGAATTTAATGCAGAAGACTTTTATCCTAACGACCCCGTGGTTATTACTGTTAGCCATTTGGGTTACATTAAGCGTACCCCGCTGAGCGAGTTCCGTGAGCAGGCACGTGGTGGAGTAGGTGCTAAGGGCGCTCGCACTCGTGAGCAAGACTTCACCGAATATATCTATCCTGCAACAATGCATCAAACCATGATGTTCTTTACACGTAAAGGCCGTTGCTATTGGTTGAAGTGTTATGAGATACCTGAAGGCGACAAGAACTTTAAGGGTCGTGCCATTCAGAATATGCTCAATATTGAGAGCGACGATTCGGTAAATGCCATGTTGCGCTTAAGAGGTCTGAATGACGAAGAGTTTGTCAATTCGCATTATGTAGTGTTTGCTACCAAGAATGGTACTGTGAAGAAGACATGCCTTGAGGCATATTCACGTCCGCGTGCCAATGGCGTAATCGCTATTAACATTGTTGAGGGCGATGAGGTGGTAGATGTACGTCTTACCAATGGCCATAACGAACTGATACTTGCTAACCGTAATGGTCGTGCCGTGCGTTTCGATGAGGGCGATGTGCGCGTGATGGGTCGTGTTTCAACAGGTGTGCGTGGTATGCGTCTTGATGGCGACGATGATGCTGTTGTAGGTATGATTGTAGTGAATGATGCCAGCGCAGAAACTGTAATGGTGGTAAGCGAAAACGGTTATGGCAAGCGTTCTCAGGTAGAAGATTATCGCAAGACTATGCGTGGTGGTAAGGGTGTGAAGACCCTTAATATAACAGATAAGACAGGTCGTTTGGTAGCTATCAAGAATGTAACTGATGATAACGACCTTATGATTATAAATCGCAGTGGTATTGCAATACGTCTGTCGGTGGCCGAATGTCGTGTTATGGGTCGTGCTACACAAGGTGTGCGCCTTATCAATCTCGCGAAGAAGAACGATATCATTGCTAGCGTTTGTAAGGTGATGAGCAGCGAACTCGAAGCAACGGTTGAAGAGCAAAGTCGCAGCAACTTTTCTGAAACGACAAATAAAATAGAAAATGCTTTGATGTCGAATAATGAAACAGAAGAGCCTGAAGACATTGAAGAAGTGAACGATGTTGATAACGCTGATGAGCAAGACAATACAGCGCTAGAAGCATATGGCGACTTATTTAGCCAGCATCTTGACGATGACAAGTAAGGTTCATAACCCTGTTTCTTGTTATTAATAATTAAATAAGGTAATATTACACTTAACAAATAAATCTTTATGAAGAAATTTATGGTCATGGCCCTGATGGCAGTAGCTGCTAGCTCGGCCTTTGCTCAAGGTGATGCATTGAAAAGCATTCTGAAAGCAAAAACGTATGCTGATGCAGAGGCTCTGCTTAACAGCAATGTAACTTCTTTCACTAGCGAACAGAAAGCTAAGGCTTACAATAAGCTGGTACAGCTTTCGTTAGAAAAAGTGCAGAAAGAAGAGGGTATAATGAGCGCCAACGCTGTTGCTAAGCAGATGGGCCAGAAAGAAGAACCTTTTGATACACTGGGTATGTACAACTCGCTTTGCGCTGCTTTGAAGGATGCTATGGAGTGCGACAAGTTTGATAACGAGCCTAATGGAAAAGGTAAAATTGCTCCTAAGTTCCACAAGAACAACCAGCAGAATCTTTGGCCATTGCGTCTTCATCTGCTCAATGCAGGTCAAGATGCTGTAACTGCAGGCAAACAGCAAGATGCTATTCGTTATTATGGTATGTATGTACAGAGTGGTTCTGACCACCTGTTTGCTGACCGCGATATGAGCAAAGGTGCTGACCAGTATTTGGGCGAGGTAGCTCGTGTAACAGCCGTTCTTGCTTTCCAAAACAAGGATAATGATCTCGCTAACAAGTATTGTGACATCGCTCTCACCGATACTGCTTCATACAAAGACGCTCTGTCATTGAAGATGTACCTGATGCAGCAGACCCTTAAAACTCGTGAAGACTCGGTGAAGTGTCTTACACAGTTTGAGCAGCTTTATGCTAAGGATAAGAGCGAGGAAATTTTCAGCAACCTTGCTAACCTGTACGGAAACCTCGGTATGGCAGATAAGCAAGATGCGCTTATCGATGCTAAACTGGCTGAAGATCCTAAGTGCTTCTCTGCATATGCAGTACGTGCTCAAACTCGTATGAACGAGAGCAAGTTTGACGAGGCAGCCGACAACTTCAAGAAGGCAATTGAGATTGAGCCTAAGAAGTCAATTCTTTATACCTATCTGGGCTTCTGCTTGAACGCAAAGGCTGCTGGTATTGAGAATACTGATGCACAGAAGAAGGTTGTAGAAGAGTCGATGGGTTATCTTGAGAAAGCTCGCGACCTTGATCCCTCTTGTAGTGAGTCGAACTGGTCATATCCTCTCTATCAGTGCTATTACACACTGTTTGGTGAGAACGACAGCCGCACCATTGAGCTGAAGAAACTCAGCGGCAACTAATAGTGCTGGCTATATAGTTATTTAATAAGCCTCCCCATATACACTATGTATATAGGATATGGGGAGGCCTTTTTTTGATTGTTTTGTAGTTTAAGGTGATTATTCATTAATGATTGTTTGAAAGTGATGATGAGTTACAGACGTTTTCTTGCTTTATTTTTCTTGCTTATAACCTTTTCTTTAACATCTTTCGCACAAAAGAAAGAGATGTCGCTGGCAAAAGGTTATATTAAAAGTGGACAGAATTTGGATAAAGCAGAGCAGCTCATGGCTACTTTGTTGAAAGATTCGGCAAACCAACAAAATTTTAAAATATGGGAAATACTATTTAGCGCTGTCAAGAAACAATATGACAACGTTAATGAGCAGATGTATTTGAAGCAAAAGGCCGATACCGCTAACTTGTTTGTTAGTGCAAGAAAAATGTTTGAAATATACGAAAGTTGCGATTCAGTAGATGCAATGCCCGATAAGAGAGGTAATGTAGAACCAAAATATCGAAAAAAGCATGCCGACTTATTGTCGTTATATCGTAAGAACCTATATAATGGAGGAATGTTTTTTGTGAAGAAGAACAACTATAGCGAAGCATATAGTATGTTTGATGCTTTTATAGGTTGTTGCGAACAACCCTTATTTTCTAACTACGATTTTGTGAAGACCGACTCGGCTACCATCTTTAAGGCAGCCTATATGGCCATGTATAGTGGCTATAAAATGCAAGATGTTGATAAAACCTTGAAGCATGCCCAATGGGCTATGCGCGACACAGCATCATTAAACTTGAAATACCAGTATCTAGCAGAAACATTTTTGTTGAAGAACGATACTACACGATATATTACCACTTTGGAGCGAGGCTTCTCCCAGTTCCCACTGTCAATGTATTATTTCCCGCGTTTGTTTAACCATTACTTCACCGCATGTGGAAATACAGAAAAGGCAATGCAACTATGCAATAAGGGGCTTTCTGTTGATAGCATTAATATGGTGTTTCTTTTTGCTCGAAGCTCAGTATTACTTCAAGAAGATCGCTATCAAGAGTGTGTAGACATTTGTGATAAGTTGATAGCTCAAAACGATACTTTGGCCGATGCCTATCTCAATGCGGGTTTAGCCTATTTTAACCAAGGTATTAAAATTAGCAATAACAATAAGTTGTTGCGCACACAGCGTTCAACGCTTCAAAAACTGTACAAAAGTGCATTGCCTTATTTGGAGAAGTATCGAAAGCTTGCTCCTGATAATGTGTCGGTATGGGGATTACCGCTTTATACCATTTATTTAAACCTTAATATGGGTAAGCAATTTGAAGAAATGGATCGCCTTTTAAAACAAGAAAATGGACAGAAATAATATATTGAAAAAGATGGGCATCAGCGCGCTCAGCGAGATGCAAGAAAATGTAAGTCAGGCCTTTAGCCAGTCGGTAACTGATATTGTAGTGTTGTCGCCTACAGGTACTGGCAAAACGTTGGCCTATCTCTTGCCATTGGTTGAAAGTATCAATCTTGCGAGCGACGAGTTACAAGCTATGGTTATTGTTCCAGGTCGCGAGTTGGCGTTACAATCGGCCAGTGTGTTGGCATCTATGGGCAGTGGCGTGCGTGGTTATGCTTGTTATGGTGGACGTATGGCGATGGACGAACATAGAGAGATGCGCAAGGTGTGCCCTCAAATCGTCTTTGGCACCCCTGGGCGTCTTATCGACCATCTTGATAAAGATAATCTTTCGGCTTCAGCCATTCGTACTTTAGTTATCGACGAGTTTGATAAATGTCTCGACATGGGCTTTGCCGATGAGATGAAGGCTCTTATGCATCGTTTGAAAGAAGTGCGTCGTCATGTTTTATTGTCGGCTACCGAGGCTGATGTGATACCACAGTTTGTTAACATGAAACGTGTATCGGTTATTGATTATCGCGATGCACATGAAAACGAAGCAAGTAGAGTGTGTGTACAGCAACTGTTCAGCCCGTCGAAAGATAAACTTGAAACACTTTATGCATATCTATGTACCACCGATGGGCAAAGCACTATTGTGTTTGCAAATCATCGTGACAGTGTGCAACGCATTGGCGATTTTTTGACCGAGCGTGGTTTCGTAGTAAGCATTTTTCATGGAGGCTTTGATCAACAACAGCGAGAGGCAGCCCTGTATAAATTTTCGAATGGGTCGGCAAATGTGATGGTGTGTACCGACTTGGCTTCTCGCGGTCTTGATATTGACAACATTGCTAATGTAGTGCATTATCATTTGCCCGAAACGCCCGAGGCTTATGTGCATCGCACGGGTCGCACGGCGCGTTGGAATGCCGAAGGAAACAGTGTGTTCTTGTTAGGACCTACTGAAACTCTACCCACGTATGTAGAAGAAGCTGCTACTTTGACGTTGCCTGAACATCTTTCACAACCTGCACTGCCTCGCATGTGTACAATATATATAGGTAAGGGCAAGAAAGATAAAATTAGCAAGGGCGACATTATGGGCTTTCTTTGCAAAAAAGGAAATCTTCAAAAAGAAGATATAGGAAAGATAGATGTCAAAGAACGTTATGCTTATGTGGCGGTAACTACAGATAAGGTGGCGAAACTGTTGAAAACCGTGAAGAACGAAAAAATAAAAGGTTTAAAAACGCTGTTTCAGCTTATCAAATAGGTGCTTATACAGTAAAAATACCGATCTATGAATTGTATAAATATGCAGTTTCAGACGAATAGCGGTTTTTACGTTTTTTTGCTTAATATCTGTTAATGTTGTGATGAATTGTAAGAAAAAGAAATCTTTTTCTTACAATTTTCAAAGATGATACCGCTGAAATCAGATATGCCCTATTTCAGGTTGTGAATACATGGGTTTTAGCCTCTGAAATAGGCCGAATTACAGCCTGAAAACAAGGCTTTCATATCGTAATTTGATGGGTTTTATAAATGGGTTCCTTTATTGTATATTTATGCAATAAAGAAACTAATTTTTGTATAATTATGCAATGATAGAAAAATAGAAGGTATAATTATTTTCAAAATCAGTGTTCATGATAACAACCTGTTATGTCACACAATGTCTCTTGATGTTTCTTGAAAGAATGTTCCCTACAGCGTCACTACAAATGTAGTGTGATAGTCTGGTCGTGCGGTGTCGGTGAGGCCGATGCCCGACCCCGTACGCTTGGTAGTGAAGAACGGCACGAACACCTCGCGTGGTGTCGTTCGCAGTGGCGGCTCCCGTAGGTTAGTGGCTTAGTGCGCAGTGGCTGCAGAGCTTAGCTGAGCACACTCCGATATTTGTAAATTAAGTATTAATCTTGCAATCGTTGCCTTAAATAGAAAAAATATTTTATGATTTTAGTTGAAAAGAGTAAAGAAATTTCTTTTCTATAATTGTTTTTAGTATTTTTGCAAAGGTAATGACTAAATAACCTGAGAAAATTGCTGCTGCCAAAGCCAGCATTTTCACTAAATTGATTGCGTGTGTGCTGACGCTTCTTCTCTTAAATAGTAATAATAATACCTATTTTATAGAAGATAGCTGTTTAGTTCTTTCATAATGTAAGAAATATGCCACGAAATATAAATTAGTGTCGTTTTATTTGGTGTTATCATGAAAAAAGTGTAATTTCGCGTATCCAAGATAATATCTTGATGAAACATTTATTTAATTAAAATATCATACGGATGAAAAAGTACAACTTTAACGCAGGTCCTTCTATCCTTCCTCGCGAGGTGATAGAGAATACGGCTAAACAGATTTTAGATTTCAACGGTACAGGACTCTCGCTTGCTGAAATCAGCCATCGCTCGAAAGACTTTCAGCCAGTTGTTGACGAAGCCGAAGCGCTCATCAAGGAAATTCTTAATATTCCTGAGGGCTATTCAGTGTTATTCCTTGGTGGAGGTGCCTCCCTTGAATTCTGTATGGTTCCCTATAACTTCCTCTTAAAGAAAGCTGCATATTTGAACACAGGAACGTGGGCAAAGAAAGCTATGAAAGAGGCAAAACTGTTTGGTGAGGTAGTGGAAGTGGCTTCTTCGGCCGACGAAAACTATACTTTTATACCTAAGGGATGGACTTGCCCTACAGATGTCGATTATCTGCATATTACAACCAATAACACCATCTATGGTACAGAGATTCGTGAAGACCTAGATGTTCCTGTGCGTTTGATAGCTGATATGTCGTCAGACATATTCAGTCGTCCAATTGACGTTTCAAAATATGATTGCATTTATGCTGGTGCACAGAAAAACTTAGCTATGGCTGGCGTAACACTTGTTATTGTGAAGAATGACGCTCTGGGCAAAGCTCCGCGCACGATTCCTACTATGCTCGACTATCGCACACATGCTGAAAAGGGTTCAATGTTCAATACGCCTCCCGTAGTGCCTATCTATTCGGCTCTTGAAACCTTGCGTTGGATTAAAGCCCAAGGTGGGGTAGAGGCTATGGATCGTTTGGCTCATAAGCGTGCCGATATATTGTATGCTGAAATTGATCGTAATAAGTTGTTCCGTGGCACTGTTAAGCCTGAAGACCGTTCATTGATGAACATTTGTTTCGTGATGAACGACGAGTATGCCGAACTAGAGAAGCCTTTCTTCGAGTTCGCTACTGCTAAAGGCATGGTAGGCATCAAGGGACACCGTTCTGTGGGTGGCTTCCGTGCTAGTTGCTACAACGCTCAGAGCATAGAAGGTGTAGAAGCTTTGGTGGCTTGCATGAAAGAATTTGAGGCTATGCATTAATTGCGAGTCTCAATTACCATAGATAGAACATATATTTTTTAAGATAAATAGGATAGACATACCTGCAGAACAGTTGCTCTTTGGGTATGCCTATCTTTTCCTAATACGTAAACAAGACAATAATTATTATGAAAGTATTAATAGCAACCGAAAAACCTTTTGCCCCAGCCGCCGTGCAGGGAATAAGAGAAGAAATAGAGAAAGCCGGACACCAATTGGCTCTTCTTGAAAAATATACTGATGTTGCTCAGCTGAAAGAGGCTGTTTCAGATGCTGATGCTATGATTGTGCGTTCTGATAAAGTTACTCCTGAGGTGCTGGATGCTGCCAAACAGTTGAAAATTGTGGTGCGTGCTGGTGCTGGATATGACAGCATTGATACTGTTTATGCCAAAGAAAAGAATGTGGTGGTAGAAAATACCCCTGGACAGAATGCAAATGCTGTGGCAGAACTGGTATTTGGCCTTCTTGTATACACCGTTCGCTGCTTTTATACAGGTAAGGCTGGTACCGAGTTGAAAGGTAAGAAACTGGGTATCTTGGCATTTGGTAATGTAGGACGTAACGTAGCTCGCATTGCCAAAGGATTTGGTATGGAAGTGTATGCCTATGATGCATTTTGCCCGAAGGCTGCTATTGAGGACGCAGGTGTGCATGCTGCCGACTCGCAAGAACAGCTGTTTGAACAGTGCGATATCGTGTCGTTGCATATTCCAGCTACGCCCGAGACACGTGAAAGTATCAACTATGCCCTCGTAAATAAGATGAAGAAGGGTGGTATATTGATTAATACAGCTCGCAAAGAGGTTATCAACGAAGCCGAGCTGATAAAACTGCTTTCTGAACGAAACGATCTGAAATACATTACTGATATTAAGCCTGATGCTGATGCCGAGTTTGCACAGTTTGAGGGTCGCTATTTTGCTACACCCAAGAAGATGGGAGCACAGACGGCCGAGGCTAATACCAATGCAGGTATTGCCGCTGCATGCCAGATTAATGCCTTCTTTGAAAACGGATGCACTAAATATCAAGTGAATAAGTAAAACTATTTAAAACCGACTGCTATGGTAAAGGTACGACCTTTTAGGGGGCTACGTCCTCCTGTAGAGCTGGTGGAACAAATTGAAGCTCGCCCTTACGATGTTCTCGACAGTGAGGAGGCGAGGGCAGAAGCTGCCGGCAATGAAATGAGCTTATATCATATCACTAAACCCGAGATCGATTTTGAACTGGGTACTAGCGAATATGATGCCCGAGTGTATGAGAAAGCGGCCGAGAATTTTAAAAAATTCCAAGAGAAGGGATGGTTGGTGCAAGATGCTACCCCCAAATATTATATATATGCCCAAACTATGAACGGACACACGCAATATGGTTTGGTTGTGGGTGCGTTTGTTGATGACTATATGTCAGGTGCCATTAAAAAGCATGAACTGACACGTCGCGATAAAGAAGAAGACCGTATGAAGCATGTGCGTGTATGTAATGCAAATGTTGAGCCCGTATTCTTTGCTTATCCTGACAATGCCGAACTGGAGGCCTTGGTGGCTCGCTATACGGCTGAGAAGCCTGTGTACGACTTTGTTGCTCCTGTTGATGGATTTGGGCATCAATTTTGGGTTATCGATAATGAGGCAGATATTGAAGCGGTAACAACTCTGTTTGACAAGATGCCTTCGTTCTATATTGCCGATGGCCACCATCGCAGTGCAGCAGCAGCTCTTGTTGGGGCTGAAAAAGCTAAGGCAGATGCACAACGTACTGGACAGGAAGAGTATAACTTCTTTATGGCAGTATGTTTTCCTGCATCACAACTTACTGTGCTCGATTATAATCGAGTGGTGAAAGATTTGAATGGTCTTTCTTCAGAACAGTTCTTGCAGCGTCTTGCCGAACACTTTTTAGTTAAAGATATGGGGGCTGAGGTGTACAAACCTACTCGTTTGCACAATTTTTCTCTCTATCTTGATGGCCATTGGTTTAGCCTTGACGCTAAGCCAGGAACGTATGACGATACCGATCCTATAGGCGTGTTGGATGTAGATATTTCAAGCCGCTTGATATTAGATGAGATATTGAATATTGGCGACTTGCGTTCAAGTAAACGTATCGACTTTGTGGGTGGACTGAGAGGCTTAGAAGAACTTAAACGTCGTGTTGATAGTGGCGAGATGCGTGCCGCTTTGGCGCTCTATCCTGTATCAATGAAACAGATTATGGATATTGCCGATAGTGGAAAAATAATGCCACCCAAGGCTACTTGGTTTGAACCAAAACTAAGGTCGGGCATCGTTATTCATAAGCTTGACTAATAGATGTGAAATGATTTAAAAGTGTTTGTTAAGAACATACATAATTATAATGAAGGCGTATCATGCATATGAAGATAGTCATGATACGTCTTCTTTTAAATATGAGGTGGCGTCAGTAAACAGTAAGTGGCGTGCCTCAAGGTTTTAAGAGATATAATGGAAACCAACGACCAATATAATACATTGTCGGAAGACGTAGCAGAAGGATTTTACAGTGAGAAGCGAAGTAAGTTTTATGCATTTGCATTTCATGTAGAAACCGAAGAACAAGTGCACGATATTGTGCAAACATATCGTAAACGCTTTTATGATGCACGCCATGTGTGTTATGCTTTTATGTTGGGCGCTGATGGAGCCCTATCGCGCACCAACGACGATGGCGAACCTAGTAGCACGGCAGGAAAACCTATTCTCGGACAGATTGTTAAAAATGGTCTTACTGATGTGCTTATTATCGTTGTGCGCTATTTTGGGGGCGTAAAGTTGGGAACAGGCGGATTGATTGTTGCTTATAAAGCAGCGGCTGCCGATGCTTTAGAGCATGCTGTGGTTGAAACGCGTTTGGTAGAAGAAAATATAACGTTCGATTTTTCATACATTATGATGAATGATGTTATGAAGGTAGTGAAAGATATGAAACCCACTATCGTGTCACAAACATTTGATAATACCTGTCAGGTGGTGCTTCGAATCAGAAAAACGATGGCTCCACAACTTAAAAAACGTCTTGAGATGTTGGCGTTTCAGTAAGATTGTTATTGAATTGATAATGCTATTTGTATGAATCCAATGGGGGTGAATAGAATCGAACGTATTGTTAAATATTAGAGGCTTATGTTTATAAATGTTAAATATTGTCCGTTTTGGTGGAAAATATTTGCTCGTGTCATTAATTAGACATATCTTTGAGCAGTTTTTAAAGATTTCGAGTTTTTTACGAAATCGTCCCTCGAGGTTGGTAGCATCCTGCACCAACCTCTTTTTTTTGATCTTTCGTCATTACAACCTTTATAACGATGGTATTTTATTTGTTTAAACAGATGTTTTTTATTAATTTTGCACCAAATAAAGTATACTTTTAAAAATCATTGTTATAATGAATATTTCATATAAATGGCTTAAAGAATACGTCGACTTCGATTTGACACCACAGCAGGTAGCTGACGCGCTGACCTCATGTGGTCTTGAAGTAGATGCTCTTGAGGAAGTTCAGTCGGTAAAAGGCGGACTGAAAGGATTGTATGTAGGTAAGGTGCTCACATGCGAAGTGCACCCTAATAGCGACCATCTACATGTTACAACCGTTGATCTGGGAAAAGGTGAACCTCAACAGATAGTGTGTGGCGCTCCGAATGTCGCTGCTGGACAAAAAGTTATTGTGGCCGACTTAGGCTGCGTGCTCTATGATGGCGATAAGGAATTTGTTATTAAAAAATCGAAACTGCGTGGCGTAGAGAGCCTCGGTATGATTTGTGCAGAAGACGAAATAGGCGTGGGCACCGCTCATGATGGAATTATTGTTCTGCCAGAAGACGCTCCTGTAGGTCAGCCCGCAGCCGAGTATTATCATCTTGAGAGCGACTGGGTAATTGAAATTGATATTACCGCTAACAGAGCTGATGCTTTGAGCCATTGGGGTGTAGCTCGCGATCTTTATGCTTGGCTTGTGCAGAATGGCTATCAAACTAGCTTGCATCGTCCTGACTGTAGCGCTTTTATCGTTGATGATGACACATTGCCTATTGATGTAGAAATAGAAAATAATGATGCTTGCAAACGTTATGCTTGTTTGAGTATTACAGATTGCGAAGTAAAGGAAAGCCCTGAGTGGTTGCAAGAAAAATTGCGTGTGATAGGCTTGCGTCCTATTAACAACATTGTCGATATCACCAACTATGTGATGATGGCTTACGGACAGCCAATGCACTGCTTTGATGCCGACATGGTAAAGGGCCATAAGATTGTTGTTCGCACACAGCCTGAAGGCACTAAATTTGTTACCCTCGATGGCGAGGAGCATACTCTTGGTGAGCATGATCTAAGCATCTGTAATGCAGAAGATCCTATGTGCATTGCAGGAATTTTCGGCGGAAAGGGTAGCGGTACTTATGATACCACACATAGTGTAGTGTTAGAGAGCGCTTATTTTCATCCTACATGGATACGTAAGAGCGCACGTCGCCATGGCTTGAGTACCGATTCTAGTTATCGTTTTGAGCGTGGTATTGACCCTAATGGCACTATTTATGCTTTGAAACAGGCTGCCATCCTTTGTAAAGAGTTGGCAGGTGGTAAGGTTAGTATGCAAATTAAAGATGTGTATCCGCAGCCACTTCCTGACTTTAATGTCGATTTGAAATACGATTATGTTGACACGCTGATAGGTAAGCAGATAGGTCATGATACCATCAAGTCAATCGTGACAAGCTTAGAGATGAAGATTGAGGAAGAAACGGCTGAAGGACTGAAGCTTGTTGTTCCTGCTTATCGCGTTGATGTGCAGCGTCCTTGTGATGTGGTAGAAGATATCCTTCGCATCTATGGTTATAATAATGTAGAAATACCTACCCAGCTGAAGAGTTCGCTCACTATTTTGGGGGATGCTGACCGTCAATATCACTTGCAAAATATTGTGGGTGAACAGCTTGTGGGTTGCGGCTTCTCTGAAATCTTGAACAATTCGCTTACGAAGACAGCTTATTATACAGGTTTAAATTGCTACACAGAAGAGCATACAGTTAAGGTGATGAATCCCCTGAGTTCTGATCTAGGTGTGATGCGTCAAACCTTGCTATTTGGTGGTCTTGAAAGTATCTGTCGAAACGTAAATCGCAAGAATGGTAATATCCGTTTCTTCGAGTTCGGCAACTGCTATTATTATTCGCCTGAAAAGAAAAATGATGAAGATCCGATACGTGCCTACAATGAAGATATGCATCTGGGTTTGTGGGTGTGTGGCAATACTGTAAGCGGTTCGTGGGCACATCCTGATGAGAAAGCCTCATTCTACCAACTGAAGGCTTATGTGGAAAACATCTTCGCTCGTATGGGTGTAGTGCCTGGAACTGTTGTGACAGAACACTCTGATAACAACATCTTTAGCAATGCATTAGTTTTGAAAAACCGTGGTGGTAAAGTGTTGGCAGAGATGGGTATTGTAAGCAAACAGTTGCTTAAGCAGTCAGATATATCTATCGATGTTTTCTATGCCGACATTCATTGGGATGCTGTGGTGAAAGCTGTGCGTAACAAAGAAGTGCTGTATAAGGAAATAAGTAAGTATCCCGCAGTGAGCCGCGACTTGGCACTCTTAATCGACAAGAATGTTGAATTTGAGGCTATTGAAAATGTCGCTCGTCAAACAGAAAAGAAATTGCTGAAAAAAGTGGAACTCTTTGACGTATATGAAGGTAAAAATCTTCCTGCTGGCAAGAAGAGCTACGCTGTTAATTTCATCTTGCAAGACGAAACAAAGACACTTAATGATAAGCAGATTGATGCAATGATGAATAAGCTCATTGCTAATCTGAAGTCTAAACTCGGTGCAGAGTTGAGATAATCAGAGGTGATAATAAATGCACATTATAAATTAAAAACAATAACATAACATTCATTATTCCATATTATGGGAAGAGCATTTGAATATCGTAAGGCCGCCAAGCTGAAACGCTGGGGTCATATGGCCAAGACTTTCACTCGTTTAGGAAAACAAATTGCCATAGCCGTGAAGGCTGGTGGACCCGAGCCCGAAAACAATCCTTCGTTGCGTTCGGTTATTGCTACTTGTAAGCGTGAGAATATGCCGAAAGACAATATCGAACGTGCTATCAAGAACGCAATGGGTAAGGATCAGAGCGAATACAAAGAAGTAACTTATGAAGGCTATGGCCCTCATGGAATAGCTATCTTTGTTGATACGCTTACCGACAATACCACCCGTACCGTAGGTGATGTTCGTTCTGTCTTTAATAAGTTCAGCGGTACACTGGGAACCACAGGTTCGTTGTCATATCTGTTTGATCATAAGTGTGTGTTTACTTTCAAAAAGAAAGACGACATCGATATGGAAGAACTGATTCTTGAATTAATCGACTTTGATGTAGAGGATGAGTTTGATGTGGACGACGAGGAAGGCACGATTACTATTTATGGTGACGACGTGAAGAACTATGCACAAATACAGAAATTCCTTGAGGAAAAAGGTTTTGAGGATATCGGTGGAGAGTTTACTTACGTGCCCAACGATTTGAAAGATCTGAGCGGCGAAGAGCGTGCTACCATTGATAAGATGGTTGAGCGTTTGGAAGATTTTGATGATGTACAGAACGTATACACCAATATGAAGCCCGCTGAAGAGGAGGCAGAATAATTATCTCGACCAAAGATGAACGGTAAAGGCTATTATTTCTTTTCGTTCTGAAATAATATCATAGAAAGGCAGTGTGCTTCTTTTTTTAGTGAAAGATGCACCTGCCTTTTGTTACAATTACTGCTTATAATAACGATATTACAATTATTAAACTTTTCTATGAAACAATTTGATTACATTACGCATGGCACTTGTAGCCAACTTATCCATATAACATTGAATGATGACAATCGTATTGAAGAAGTAACGTTTTTAGGCGGTTGTAATGGAAACCTAAAAGGAATAGGTGCACTGATACGTGGGCAAAAACCAGAAGATATAATTGCTCGGTTAAAAGGTATTACGTGTGGAGCAAAACAGACAAGTTGTCCTGATCAATTGGCACAAGCACTTGAACAAATAATTGCAAACGATTAACACGTTTGAAACAATCATTTCTTTTGTATTTTAAACAACCTTAAAAACTAGAGATTTTATCTACTAATATACAATATTTATGAATAAAACAAATTTTAAAATCTGCGTGTTTCTGTTAATGAGCATTTGCTCATTGGGCGCGTGGGCGCAGAAAGATTATGCGTCTTGGGTTGATCCGTTTATTGGATCAGGTGGACATGGTCATGTGTTTGTTGGGGCCAGCGTGCCGTTTGGAGCAGTGCAATTAGGTCCTAATAACGTGTTTAAAGGATGGGACTGGTGCTCGGGATACCATTACAGCGATAATGTTATTGTGGGCTTCTCGCACAATCATCTTAGTGGTACTGGTTGCAATGATTTGGGTGATGTGGCTCTGATGCCTTATACAGGTGAACTACGTACTCGTGTTGCTGACAAGGATAATTTGAAAGGGGCTACTTCTTCTACCTATAAGCATGAAAACGAAAAATGCGCTCCTGGTTATTATGCTGTAAATCTTGATAATGGTGTAAATGTAGAATTAACTGCTACTGAACGTGTAGGTCTTCATCATTATACTTTTAATACTAAAGGTGAACGCCGTGTGCTCATCGACTTGGTAAATGGAATAGGAAACAAGACATATGAGTCGTATGTGAAAAAGATTGACGACTATACTATAGAGGGGTATCGTTTTGTTAATGGTTGGGCACCACGACATAAAACTTTCTTCTACGCAAAGTTTAACAAGCCACTTAAAGCTTTAGATGTGTTTAATAATGATAAGGCATTGGGCAAGAATGAATTACAAACACGTTCTGTGAAAGCGGTAGCCTCTTTTGGAACTGAAATGAATGACGTGTTGGTGAAGGTAGCCCTCTCATCGGTTAGTTGTGCTAATGCTGAAGCCAATATGAAGGCCGAACTTAATGGATGGGATTTTAATGCTGTGCATGCAGCTGCTGTTAAACAGTGGAACAACGAGTTGTCATCAATAGAAATTGAAGGCGCTTCTGATAAACAGAAACGTATTTTTTATACAGCACTTTATCATACCGCTATCGCTCCCAGCTTGTATTGTGATGTGAATGGCGATTTTCGTGGTATTGATGATAATATCTATACGAATAATAGTTTTAAAAATTATACCACCTTCTCTCTTTGGGATACTTATCGTGCACTGCATCCGCTGTATACGCTTATTGATACAAAACGTGTGCCTGATATGATAAACTCGATGTTGAGCATATATGATCAAAATGGAAAACTGCCTATTTGGCCGTTGTATATGGGCGAAACAAATTGTATGCCTGGTTATAGCTCGGTGCCTGTCATTGCAGATGCTTATCTAAAAGGCATAAAAGGCTTTGATGCAGAACGTGCATTAAAGTATATGGTGTCGACAGCTACAAACCAGAAACAAAGTGGCATTGACCATTTTATGAAATATGGATATATTCCTGCTGACAAAATAGGCCAGGCAACGTCAATCAATCTTGAGTATGCGGCTGATGATTGGGGATTAGCTTTGATGGCAAAGCAGATGGGAAAGACAGATATCTATAATACTTTTATAAAAAGAGGTCGTTCTTTTGAACTGTTTTGGGATAAGAAAATAGAGAAAATACACCCCAAAATGAGCAATGGAACATGGTATGAACCCTATGACCCATTCTTGGCAAATCATCGCGATAATATTGGCGATTTTACAGAAGGCAATGGATGGCAGTGGACCTTCATGATACCGCAAAGTCCTGATCGTCTTATTGCTTTACATGGTAGTGATAAGGCTTTCATTAATAATCTTGATAGCTTGTTTGTGGTTGAAGGCGACCTTGGTGAGGGCGCTCCACCAGACATTTCAGGTATGATAGGTCAATATGCACATGGTAACGAGCCTGCACACCATGTGCCTTATATGTATGCCTATGCTGGCGCTCAGTATAAAACAGCATCTTGGGTGCGAAAACTTCAGGAAAAATTTTATACCGATGAACCTGATGGCTATTGCGGAAATGAAGATTGTGGACAGATGTCGGCTTGGCATGTAATGTCGGCGTTAGGCTTCTATCAGGTAAATCCTTCAAATGGGGTATTTGTCTTCGGAAGTCCTTCTTTCAATAAGGCCAAAGTAAATCTTTCAAATGGTAAGACGTTTACCGTAATAGCAAAGGGTAACTCTGACAAGAATATTTATATAAAGTCAGCAAAATTGAATGGAAAGGCTTATCAAAACTCTTATATCACTTATGATGATATAATGCGTGGTGGAACGCTTGAGTTTGTGATGAGTAGCACACCGAACAAAAAATTTGGTAAAGCAAAACAATATCGCCCAGTAAGTGCTGAGTAGTATACAGATGGATAGAAATAACTATCTCGATATTTGATTGATAGATAACAACAAAACAGGAAAAATAAAAATGTTTCTTCTGTTTTGTTGTTTTTGTTAGGTTGTTATTACTCGCTATATTTATTGTTTTTTCAACAAATCGCGAATTTCAGTTAACAGTTTCTCTTCATTAGATGGGGTGGGGGCGGGAGCAGGCTTAGCTTCTTTTGCAGTTTTCTCTTTCTTAGCCAAGCGGTTGATGCCTTTTACCAACATAAAGACGCAGAAGGCAATAATGATAAAGTCGAATGTGGTTTGGATGAAATTGCCGTAATTAATGGTTGCTGAAGGAAGCATCTGGCCAGCAATTTCTTCTGAAGGAAGCGTAAACTTTAAGTCGGTAAAGTTGACACCGCCAATTAGCCAGCCGATGGGTGGCATGATAATGTCGTCAACAATTGATGACACTATTTTGCCAAATGCACCACCTATAATTACACCTACTGCCATGTCGACAGCATTGCCTTTTACGGCAAACTCTTTAAACTCGTTGATAAATTTACCCATATCTTTAATATTTTATATTATTTAATACATTATTTGTCTGCAAATATAGAAAATAATTTGTATCTTTGCGGTCGAAAAGAGAAAAAACATCTTTGAAAAATGTTATATTATCTTGTAGATAGGTAAACAATGCATATAATATATAAGGTGCGATCAATGTAGGATAAAATATTAAGTACTAATATAAGGTATAAATTTAACCCTTTAAATTTTATAAACAAAATGATTAAAGTAGGTATTAACGGATTTGGCCGTATCGGTCGTTTCGTGTTCCGTTCTACAGTAGAGGCTGAGAACGCTAAGGAAGTACAGGTTGTAGCTATCAACGACCTTTGCCCGGTTGATTACATGGCATACATGCTGAAGTATGACACCATGCACGGCCAGTTCAACGGCACCATCGAGGCTGACGTTGAGAAGAACGAGCTGATCGTTAACGGTAACCACATCCGCGTAACTGCTGAGCGTGATCCCGAGAACTTGAAGTGGGACGAGGTTGGTGCAGAGTATGTAGTTGAGTCTACAGGTCTGTTCCTCGCTTATGACAAGGCTGAGAAGCACCTCAAGGCTGGTGCTAAGTACGTAGTGCTCTCAGCTCCTTCAAAGGCTGACGCTAACGGCAACCAGGCTGATATGTTCGTTTGCGGTGTTAACACTGACAAGTACAATGGCCAGAAGATCGTTTCTAACGCTTCTTGCACCACCAACTGCTTGGCTCCTATCGCAAAGGTTCTGAACGACAACTTCGGTATCGAGACTGGTCTTATGACAACTGTTCACTCTACAACTGCTACACAGAAGACTGTTGACGGTCCTTCATTGAAGGATTGGCGCGGTGGCCGTGCAGCTGCTGGCAACATCATCCCTTCTTCTACTGGTGCTGCTAAGGCTGTAGGTAAGGTTATCCCCGAGCTGAACGGTAAGCTGACTGGTATCTCTATGCGTGTCCCCACTCTCGACGTTTCTGTAGTTGACCTGACCGTTAACTTGAAGAAGGCTGCTTCTAAGGAGGCTATCTGCGCTGCTATGAAGGCTGCTTCTGAGGGAGAACTGAAGGGTGTACTAGGTTACACTGAGGACGCTGTAGTTTCGTCTGATTTCCTCGGTTGCGCTCTGACTTCTATCTTCGACGCAAACGCTGGTGTTTACCTCACAGACAACTTCGTAAAGGTTGTTTCTTGGTATGACAATGAGATTGGTTACTCACACAAGGTTGTTGAGCTGATCAAGATCATGAAGAAGCACAACGGCTAATCAATTTGTATATACAATTTGATTGAAATATGGGTCACACGGTTTTTCCGTGTGGCCTTTTTTGCTTTTTATTTGCGTCGTCTTCTTTGCATCAATTTTTTTTCATTATCTTTGCAAAAGATAAGCAATACCTTTTAGCAAAGCGTTCAACCAAGTGTAACGCTCTGTAATCGGTTCGCATTATCTATGTAAAAGATCTGTTGCATCCGATTAATGGTTGCAAGTAAACTCGTATTTATACATTAGAATTGCACAATCTGTGTATCAACTTAAAGATCTAAATAGGTGAAACAAATGATTACCATTTTAGGGCCCACGGCGTCAGGTAAAACAAGTGTTGCTGCGGCTCTTGCTGTAGATATTGATGGCGAGATAATCAGTGCAGACTCTCGTCAAGTGTATCGTGGAATGGATATAGGAACAGGTAAAGATTTATCTGACTATACCTTAAATGGTGTGCAAGTGCCTTATCATCTTATAGATATTGTACCTCCTGGTACTAAATATAATTTATTTGAATATCAACGTGATTTTCACGAGGCCTATGAAGATATTGTAAAGCGCGGGAAAACTCCTATATTGTGTGGTGGATCAGGGCTTTATTTAGAGGCAGTATTAAAAGGCTATCAGCTTTCAACCGTACCACCAAACCAAGATTTGCGTAATCAGTTGGAAGGAAAAAGTCTCACCGAACTCACGTTAATGCTGGAGGATTTGAAACAACGTAATGGTTCAAAAATGCACAACAAGACAGATGTTGATACAGAACAACGTGCTATTCGCGCAATTGAAATAGAACTGCATAACTTGACGCATCCTTTGCCAAAGCGTGAGATGCAAGCTGCCCCGTCATTAGTTGTTGGCATAGATATTAATCGAGATTTGCGAAGGGAGAAAATATCACAACGACTTAGAAAACGTTTAGATGAAGGGATGGTAGATGAAATTCGTAGATTGATTGATGAAGGTGTGCAACCTGCCGATTTAATCTATTATGGATTGGAATATAAATTCGTTACTGAATATGTTATTGGCCATCTCACATACGACGAAATGTTCCGACAGCTTGAAATAGCAATACATCAATTCGCCAAACGTCAGATGACATGGTTTAGAGGTATGGAACGACGTGGCTTCAATATTCATTGGATAGATGCTGAATGGCCAATGGAACAGAAAATAGATAGTATAAAACAGTTAATGGTTGCACAATAAAAAGTGTACCTGTCTTGCATACAATAACAAACATAATAGAACTGAAATTGATGATTACTGACAATAGATGGGGTATTGTTTATTGCCCGAAATATGAACGCTTCAGAAAAGGAAAGAAGTGGGAGCGCATTAAAAAATGTCTACATGACAATAATATCGTTTATGATTATGTACAGAGCGAAAACACAGATAGTGTTGAACGCCTTGTAAAAATGTTTATCAATAATGGTTATCAAACGATAGTTATTGTTGGTGGAGATAGTGCATTAAACGATGCTGTCAACTGTCTTATGCAAGTAGATAAGGCTACGCGTGATCGTATAGCCTTAGGTGTCATTCCCAATGGAATGATGAACGATTTTGCGCATTTTTGGGGACTTGCAGAGCATGATGTTGAGCAGACTATAGGTTGGCTAAAGAAACGTAGGGTAAGAAAAATAGATTTAGGATGCATACGTTATAAGAACAAAAAAGGCGAATCTTGTCATCGATATTTCCTAAACTGTGTAAATGTCGGATTGATTGCTGCAATTATGAATTTGCGTCGCCGTACGCATCATTATTTAGGCTCACGTTCGCTGTCTTTCTTGTTCTCGTTTGTTCTTATGATATTTCAACGTCTTGAGTATAAAATGCATATTAAAATAAACTCTGATGTTGTTAAACGAAATGTGATGACATTGTGTGTAGGCAATGCGTTAGGGTATGGACAAACACCTAATGCAGTTCCTTATAACGGAATGTTGGATGTGTCGTTGGTATATCATCCTGAAATGACTCAATTATTTGAAGGTTTTTATCTCTTCCTGCGCGGTAAATTTCTTAATCATCGTAATGTACATCCATATCGTACTGATCGTGTAGAGGTGATTGAAGCAAAAAAAGCGCTGGTTAGTGTTGATGGGCGCTTGATACATACCCCCGTAGGACCGTTTTCTATAACTGTTGAGCAGGAAATTCTTAATTTCCTAATTCCTGCATGATATTTTCCTGCTACGCATAATATAATATATAAAATCTTACCGAGGATTCTTATTTGAGGTAAGACATTATTGTTGTCGAACAGATAGTAAATTAAATTATAACTTCTAAACAAGGGTAAGCCTAATACAAAGATGTCGCTTATCCTTGTTTAGAAATTTTTTCTAGTGTAGCAATGTCTTTTAGTGTTATGTTCCGTCCGTTGATGGTGACAAGACCTTCTGCGGCAAATGCTGAGAGCGTGCGTATCGCATTACTTGTAGTCATATTTGAAAAACAAGCTAAATCTTCACGACTTAATCGAAGGCATACATTGTCGCTTTCTTCTTCGTGTCCGTATTCTTCTTGAAGCATTAGTAAACTTTCTGCTAAACGGCCACGTATATGCTTTTGAGTAAGATTGACGATGCGTTCATCTGAGCGACCTAAAATAGTTGCTAGATGTCGAAGTATGAACATTGCTACATGAGGGTTCTTGGCTGCTAATGTTTCAACAAAGGGTAGAGGAATTAATGCTATAGTGGCTGGTTCAAAGGCAATGCATGAGGTTTGGTAGCGTTCATGGGCAAAGAACGCTCTGAAAGCGAAAAATTCAATAGGTTTGGTAATGCGTAATATTTGTCGGCGCTTTTCTCCAACGCCGTCTTTATATATTTTAGCCTTACCACTTAAAATACACATCATGTGTGTGGGTAACGCATGGTCGCAATATATAAGATCGTTTTTCTTATAACGTCTTATTTCTATTTGGCTGGCTAAAGATGCTTCTTCTTCTTTAGTTAGCGGACCCCATGCAGCAGCTATTGCTTGCACTGCATCATGTTTTTTGATGTTTTTTTCTTCTGTCATTATATGTTTTCTCTTTCGAGATAATTACGCTTTCTGGTCTTTTATTAAAGACAGAGGTGCCAACGGTCATTTAAATACCTGTATTTTAGCTTTATGCCTGAACCGTTGTTTTTTTCAATTTACAAAATTAGTGTTTTTTGTTGATACAAAAAATTTTTTCTTTCTTTTTGTTTGCGATAATTGCAAAAATGTTATGACACGTGGAAAATAAGTGATAGAATATTTTGTGCTTATTTAAAAAATTACTACCTTTGAAAACGTAAGGAAAATGCCCATACGTAGGCAAAACCTAAATTAACGTTTTGATATCTAAATTAAACCTTAAGATTATATGAGTTATTTGCGATTCGAAAAAGCTCTGATGACCAACTTGCAAGAATCCTTACCACGAGAATTGTTGCGTACCAATCGCTCTGGGGCATACTCATGCTCCACTGTTGTTGATTGCAACACTCGTAAGTATCATGGATTGCTGGTTGTCCCTGTTCCAGAAATGGATGATGACAATCATGTGTTGTTGTCTTCTCTTGATGCTACCGTTGTGCAGCATGGGGCAGAATTCAACCTTGGCCTTCATAAATATCAGGGCAACAATTACAGCCCGAAAGGACATAAGTATATACGAGAATTTGATTGTGACAAAGTACCTACCACTATATATAGAGTGGGAGGCGTTATCTTGAAGAAAGAGGTGGTATTCCAGCATTATGAAGATTGCATATTGATTAGATACACCCTTTTGGAGGCTCGCTCGCCAACTTTGTTACGTTTGCGTCCTTTCTTGGCCTTCCGCAGTGTTCGTCAGTTTACACATGAGAATGCAGTAGCTTCTCGCCAGTATCAAGAAGTAGAGAATGGCATTAGTACATGTATGTATGCTGGTTATCCCGACTTGTTTATGCAGTTTAATAAGCAAGGTAAGTTCGTCTTTCAGCCAGATTGGTATCGTGGCGTAGAATATACAAAAGAACAAGAACGTGGTTATGCTTCAAATGAAGACCTTTACGTTCCTGGTTATTTCGAATTGGAAATAAAGAAAGGCGAGAGCATCATCTTTTCGGGTTCAACCAAATTATGCAAAACTAGTGGATTAAAACATCTGTTCCAAAAAGAAGTGGACGAGCGTAGTCCGCGTGATAATTTCTTCCATTGTCTCGTAAATGCAGCCCATCAGTTCCATAAACGCACAAGAAAGGATGAGCGATATCTTTTGTCGGGTTATCCTTGGTTTAAGTGTCGTGCACGCGATACATTTATTGCTTTGCCTGGATTGACTTTGGCTATTGAGGAGCAATCCTATTTTGAGCTGGTAATGAAGACCGCCGAGAATGGTTTGCGCGAATTTATGAGCGGTAAGAAACAATCTGGAATGATGGTTGAAGTCGATCAGCCTGATGTAATGTTATGGGCAGTATGGGCTATTCAGCAATATGAAAAACATGCGGGTCGTGACAAATGTTGCCAGATGTATGGTAAACTTCTAAAAGATGTTATTTATTACATCATTGATGGTAAGCATCCAAACCTTGAACTCAAAGAAAATGGCTTGCTTTATTCTGAAGGCAAAGACAAGGCTGTAACATGGATGAACTCAACCCAAAATGGGCACCCTGTTGTTCCGCGTACAGGTTATATTGTTGAATTTAATGCCCTTTGGTACAATGCATTGCGTTTCTGTGCTTGTATAGCAGCCCATGCAGGTGATCATACAGCATCTGAACGTTTTGAACGCATGGGCGATTTGTGTAAGAGCTCATTTGTAGGTACTTTCTTGAATCAGTATGGTTATCTGTTTGATTTCGTTGATGATAATGCACCTGATTGGAGCGTACGTCCGAATATGATTTTTGCAGTAGCGTTAGATTATTCACCACTGTCAATGCCTCAACAAAAGTCAGTGCTTGATATGTGTACGCGCGAATTGCTTACTCCTAAAGGTTTGCGTTCATTGTCGCCTAAGAGCACTGGTTACAACCCCATGTATGTAGGCCCGCAAAATCAGCGCGATTTGGCTTATCATCAGGGAACTGCTTGGCCTTGGTTGGGTGGATTCTATATGGAAGCTTGTTTGCGTGTTTATAAACGCACTCGTTTGAGCTTTATCCAACGTCAGATGGTGGGTTATGAAGACGAAATGGGGCTGCATTGTATTGGAACTATTCCTGAGTTGTTCGATGGTAATCCACCATTTAGTGGTCGTGGAGGCATCTCGTTTGCAATGAATGTGGCAGAGGTGCTCCGCACACTTGAATTACTTGAAAAATATAAATACTAAAACAGAAGGAGGACAATTATCATGAAAGTACTTATGTTCGGATGGGAGTATCCTCCTCATGTGTATGGTGGACTCGCTACCGCTAACTTTGGTATCTCACAGGGACTACGTGCGCAAGGAGATGTTGAAACCGTATTGTGTTTGCCTCGCCCCTTTGGCGATGAAGACCGTAGCGCTTGCCGTATTGTGGCAATGAACTGTGTGCCTATCGCATGGCGTGATGTAGACTATGATTATGTGAAGAGTCGTGTTTCAGATGTGATGGATCCCGACTATTATTATCGATTGCGTGACCATATATATGCTGATTTCAATTACATGCATGTCAATGATCTTGGCTGCATGGAGTTTGCTGGCGGTTATCCTTCTAATTTGCATGAAGAGATTAATAACTATTCGATTATTGCTGGCGTTGTAGCTCGTACCGAAGAGTTTGATATCATTCATGCCCATGATTGGCTAACCTATCCTGCAGGTATCAATGCTAAGCATGTGAGCGGAAAACCTCTGTGTATACACGTTCATGCCACTGATTTTGACCGTTCACGCGGAAAAGTTAATCCTACTGTTTATGCTATTGAGAAAGATGGTATGGATAATGCCGATTGCATTATGTGCGTATCAGAATTGACGCGTCAAACAGTTATTAATCAGTATCATCAAGATCCACGCAAGTGTTTTACGATGCACAATGCTGTGTATCCATTGCGTCAAGAGCTCCAAGATATTCCGCGTCCCGACCATACAGGTAAAGAAAAGGTGGTAACCTTCCTTGGACGTATTACTATGCAGAAGGGACCAGAGTATTTTGTTGAAGCTGCCAACATGGTTTTGCATCGCACACGCAACGTGCGTTTCTGCATGGCGGGTAGTGGAGATATGATGGATCAAATGATTTACTTGGCTGCAGAGCGAGGTATTGCAGATCGTTTCCATTTCCCTGGCTTTATGCGAGGCAAGCAAGTGTACGAATGTTTGAAGGATTCGGATGTATATATAATGCCTTCAGTGAGCGAACCTTTTGGCATTTCACCTCTTGAAGCCATGCAATGTGGTACGCCTAGTATCGTGTCAAAGCAGAGCGGTTGCGCCGAAATTCTTGACAATTGTATAAAGGTCGATTATTGGGATATTAACGCCTTGGCCGATGCTATTTACTCTATCTGTCACAACGAAAGTCTTTTCCGTTATTTGCAAGAAGAGGGTAAGAATGAGGTAGACCAAATAACCTGGGAGAAGGTGGGCGCAAGAATTCGTGACCTCTATATTCGCACTATTAATCACCAACTATAACACAACCTAATTATCATTCAAATGAAAACAATTTGTTTATATTTCGAGATACATCAGAATATTCAGCTTAAGCGTTATCGTTTTTTCGATATCGGCACTGATCACTATTATTATGATGATTATGAGAACGCTCGTATCATCAGTGATGTAGCTGAGCGCTCATACATGCCTGCCCTTACGGCCTTGCTTGATATGATTAAGCAAAATGGCAAATATTTTAAAGTAGCTTTCTCGCTTTCCGGCGTAGGTATGGAACAACTTGAGATGCATGCGCCTCAAGTTATTGAAATGTTACAGAAGTTGAACGAGACTGGCTGTGTCGAGTTCTTAGCCGAACCTTATTCACATGGTTTAGCATCGTTGGTAAATGAAGATAGTTTTGCTGCAGAGGTAAAACGCCAGTGTGCTAAAATGAAAGAGTATTTCGGACAGGAACCAAAAGTGTTGCGCAACTCATCACTGATTTACAGTGATGATATAGGTCTGCAGGCATCTCAGTTAGGATTTAAAGGCATGCTTACTGAAGGCGCTAAACATGTTTTGGGATGGAAGTCGCCGCATTACGTTTACAATTGCGCGTTAGCTCCGAACCTTAAACTGTTACTGCGTGATGTTGTGTTAAGTGATGATATTTCATTACGTTTCAGTAATAAAGAATGGTCTGGCTATCCTTTGTTTGCCGATAATTATATTGATCGCATTGCTAGTTTGCCTGAAGAGGAGAAGGTGGTAAATGTGTTTATGGAGTTGTCTGCGTTGGGAATTGCACAGTCGCTTTCAAGCAACATTCTCGACTTTATTAAAGCATTGCCAGTTTGTGCAAAGGCTAAAGATATTAATTTTGCCACTCCTTCAGAGGTGTGTGACCAATTTGATAGCGTAAGCGGATTAGATGTGCCCGATACTTTAAGTTGGACAGATGAAGAGCGCGACGTAAGCAGCTGGCTGGGTAATCCTATGCAGCGCGAGGCTTTCAACAAACTTTATGGCGTTGCTGATCGTGTTCGCATTGCTAATGATCCTCGTATCAACCAAGATTGGGATTATCTTCAGGCATCGAACAACTTCCGTTTCATGACAACAAAACCATCTAACGTAGGCGTTGATCGTGGTATTTATAGCAGTCCATTTGATGCTTTTACTAACTATATGAATATCTTGGGCGACTTTATCAGCCGTGTTAAGAGCCTTTATCCAGAAGAAATTGACAATGAGGAACTAAACTCGTTGCTCACCACAATCAAAAATCAGGATGAAGAGATCGAGCAGAAGTCGAAAGAAATTATCCGTCTTCAGACTAAGATTGAAAAGATTGAGGTAGAGGAGAGCAAACTTCGTGAAAAGCTTGATAAGGCAGCAGAGAAGAAAGCGTCTACTAAAGTCAAAGAGGCGCCTGCTAAGGCAAAGGAAACTAAAAAGCCTGTTGCAACAAAGGTAAAAGCTGAACCGACAACTGAAAAGAAACCAGCAAAGGCTAAGACTCGTAAAGTAGCAACCTCAAAGGACAAACCTACGAAAGAGTAATTATTGATAGTAGCACAGCGGTGAGCATTACTTGTATCTTACCGCTTGCTTTATCTAATATATTTTAAAGAAAAACTCCGATAAACGTTTTAAATCGTTTTATCGGAGTTTTTCGTTTTTACAAGAGTGGTGTTGAAAGGTTAGGTCTGCCTTTCGATATTATCTGTATATGGAAAATCTTGATTGCTTATTCTTTCCCAGTGTATTGTCCCATGAAGAAGATAGCATTTGTGTTAGCTTCTGTAATCATGTATACAAACGGACGATTAGCATGGAATGTTACGTGCTTGGGCTCTTCAGTAGGTAGAGCTGACATTGTCATGATTGCAGCTGTTACAGCAGCAGCCTTTGTTCCTTCTTCGCTTACCTCAATTTTAGCCTTCTGAAACATTTGCGATACAAACATGTTTGTTTTAGCAATGTTTGTAAAGTCGGCATTTGAACTGAAAATGTTTGCTGCACCCAATTCGCTGATGATGTTGTTAAGTGTAACGTCTGCTTCCGTTGTAAAGCGTGGCAATTTTAGGTCAACTATACATTGCTCTGCATCTTTTCTCCAAGCGGTCAAGTCAGCGTTCTCCATCGTCTTAAGCATTTCATCAATAGATCTTCCTTCGTTAGGTAGCATTACCGTCATGGTGTAAGAGCCATTGCCGTATGGTATACGTACAGCTGCATACATGTCGTTTTCCCAATATAACAGTTTGTCTGATTTGTGCATCATGGGCACCATTGTGATATCCCGTGTATAGCCTCTGAAATTCTCATTCTTTGTTTGGCTTTTGCTAAATTTATCTGCCCATGTTCCATTGAAGAAGATGGCGTTCATGATGTAGGCAGAAGCATTAGCGTCAACGTTGTCGATGATTGACGGAATCATGCCATTGGTGTTCTTCTTGCACCAATTGTTAATATGCGCTGTTGTCTTTGGTGAAGTGAAGTCAAGGCTTTCAATACCTGCATTGTAAATATTTTTCATTTTGTTGGCATAGGCATCCTTCAGCTCTACTTCCTTATTCATTGCAAAATAGTTTGCAATGTTCAATGTGGTTCCTTTGCCAGTGTTTTCGCAGCGTTGTATCATCATTTTATACAGTGCGTTCATTTCGTCAAGATCTTTCTCCTCCAGCTGTAAGGCCTTCATGATATCGGCTTTTGTTTGACCATTTGCGCCATTGGCCAACATGGCCATAAGGTATGAAACACTTACAGGCGAAATAACGGTCGACTGCATCTTTGCAGTTTTTTCGAAAAGTTTTACAGCAAACGCGTTATTCTTTGCGATGATACTGTCTTGTGCATCTGTTAATGTGAGGTATTCAGCATCCATATTCTCATATTCGTTGTTTGTTTGGGGGCTTGAAACTTCTTCTGATGAAACAGATTTGTGTGCTGTGCTGCATGATGTAGCCAGCATTATAGTTCCTGAAAGCATTAACAGTTTTGTCATTTTTGTTTTCATAATTCTTTTTTGTATGTGTTTTTACTTTTTATCTTTTAGCCCACTTTGGGTGGTTTCTTTAGTTTGAAATCTATGAATAATGTTTTCTCTCTGTCTAATTAACGGTTTTAAGTTTATTATCTTGTATGAAAACCCAATAAAAATGCTTTTGTATGGATAAAATGAGGTAATCTCAATAAAAAACTGTAATTTTGCAAGTGTTTTTAATAACCAAAATGTTGAGGGGCGCGTTTTAATACGTGCCCATATTTTATAATTAGTATTACACAATGGCAGCTTATCTAAGCACAGATAACAAAAAAGTGACTGCAAAGCGCTTTTTTGAATTTAAGGAGAGAAATGAGAAAATTTCGATGTTAACGGCTTACGATTATACCACCGCACGTATTATTGATGCGGGAGGTGTCGATTGTATTTTGATTGGCGATTCAGCATCAAATGTGATGGCTGGTAATATAGACACATTGCCAATTACTGTTGACCAAATGATTTATCATGCCCGCTCTGTAGCCCGTGGCGTCAGTCGAGCTTTAGTTTTGTGCGATATGCCTTTTGGTAGCTATCAGGTTTGTCCCGACGATGCTGTACGAAATGCAGTACGCATTATGAAAGAGAGTGGGGCAGACGCATTAAAACTGGAAGGCGGTATAGAGTTGGTTCCTACTATTACACGTATTATTGATGCTGGTATCCCAGTATGTGGTCACTTAGGTCTTACACCTCAAAGTGTGAATGTTTTTGGAGGATACGGCTTGCGTGCTAAGGATGATGCTGAGGCAGCCAAGTTGATTGCTGATGCCGAGGCGTTAGATAAAGCTGGTTGTTTTGGAATTGTATTAGAGAAAGTTCCTGCTGCTTTAGCCGAAGAAGTTACCAAGCGTGTGCGTTGTGCCACTATTGGTATTGGTGCTGGCAATAAGACCGATGGCCAGGTTTTGGTTTATGCTGACATGATGGGCATGTCGCACGGCTTTAAACCCAAATTTTTGCGTCAGTATGCCGACTTGTGGTCGACGATGACCGATGCAGTGGGCCGTTATGTGAGTGATGTGAAGTCGACCGACTTCCCTAATGATAACGAGAGCTATTAATGAATGATACGTGAGCTGCAGTCTACTACGCCTGTGCACGCCAATCTGTGGCACAAGGGATATTCAACACTTTCGTTAGCGGGAATGTTGCTGGTGATGTCTGCCTATATGTTGCTTACACTTACACCGCTACGTTTGTATGGTACAGTGCTCGCTAACGATGTGGTTGTTCATGTGCAAATTATTTCGCTTTTAGCGTATGCTGTTGGCATGATGGTTTTTGGTCCCATGTGTAATTGGCTTACACAGCGTTACCGTCGTGGCACTGTCTGCATTGTATCGGTAGCGTTTTATGCGATGTGTGCATTAGCTCACTTCTTCATTGCTACTGGCGATTTGCCTGCCCATCCCTATTTCGTGGTAGGCTTGCGTTTTGTAACTGGTGCCTTTTATGGTTTGGCGCTGATGGTGTTATATGGCACACTCGTGATTGATAAAACCGAATCGTGGCTACGCACCCGAGCCAATCATTCTGCCGCCTGGTTAGCACGTTTAGCCATGGCTATTGGTCCTATTATTGCTGTCATTTTGCATCGCAACCATTTGTCAACCTATATTTGTGGTGGTGCTTTTGGTTTAGCATTTGTATCAGCCATTTTAATGCGTGTGGTATCATTCCCATTTAAAGCGCCTGATGAAGATGTTCATGTGTTTTCACTTGACCGTTTTATGATGCCACAAGCTTGGGCTCTGTTCCTGTTCACAGCTTGCGTGTTTATGTGTTACGGCTTGTTGCTTGCCCATACCGTTTCAGTGGCTTTTTACTGTATGTTGTTATTGGGCTTTTTATGGGCACTTATCACCGAACATTGGACGTCGGCTTGTAGCTACAACCATCGCGATTTATTGGTATCAGCACTGTTTGTTCTCATGGGCATGGGTATGTATTTTTCTACCCGTGTATACATGCCTTCTTGTTTAGTGGCCAGCCTTATAGGTGCAGGTTTGGGTATGATGGGAGCTAAAAGCCAATTGGCGTTTATTGAGCGCAGCGAACATTGCCGTCGTGGTACAGCCGTTTCCTCATTTTTATTGTCGTGCGAGATGGGTGTGTCTGTAGGCGTCGCATTGGGTCTTTTGATGCCTCAAATAATAGCTTTATAATGGTATAGAAACAAGTAAAACGGCTTCGTAAAAGCCGTTTTTTAGTTTAAATACCTATGTACGAACATTTTTTTTTGAAATGGTGCACCATTTTAATCAAAAATCTGTAACTTCGCATTATGAAAAATAATATTAAGTGGAAAAGAGTTTTTCTTTTCATCATTATCTCTCTAGGGTTGGTTCTAATCACCAAGTCGATGTCTATGACAGTAGGAATTTTGATTCTTATGTATGTCGTGGATAGTTGCTTAGTGAAATGGGAAAAGAAGCATCAAAAACAATAATAATCGGGAGAAAATGGCAAATCTAAAAGAATTATACATACAGTGGCGTGGCACCGAGCCCGCCAAGATGGAAAAGATAGAAGGTTCGGGTAGTAACCGCGAATACTATCGTTTATATGATGCTGAGGGCCATACGGTGATAGGCGTTATTGGCACCAGCCGTGATGAAGATCAAGCGTTTATTTACTTGAGCCGTCATTTTGAGCAGCGCAAGCTTCCTGTACCGCATGTCTTGGCCGTATCAGAAGATGAATTGTGCTATTTACAAACCGACTTAGGCAATACATCGCTTTTTGATGCTATAAGGGGAGGCCGTATGGCTGGCGGACGTTATAATGAGCATGAAAAAGATTTGTTACGTCGCACTATTCGCGAGTTGCCCAATATACAGTTGCGCGGAGCTCGTGGTCTTGATTGGGCTAATTGTTATCCTCAGCCTGCTTTTGATGAAGAAAGTGTGCTGTTTGATCTTAACTATTTTAAGTATTGTTTTCTCAAACCTTCACAGCTTGATTTTCATGAGTTGAAGTTGGAGGCTAACTTCCGCCTTTTTGCCAAAGATTTGGTGTCAGAACAGGGTGAAAGTTTCTTGTATCGCGACTTTCAAGCCCGTAACGTAATGCTTACGCCTGATGGTCATCCACAGTTTATCGATTATCAAGGTGGTCGCCGTGGTCCTTACTATTACGACTTGGCATCGTTCCTTTGGCAAGCATCGGCGCGTTATTCGTCAAAGCTTCGTCGCGAATTGATAGCCGAATATTATAGATCGCTTAAACATTATATTGAGGTGCCGTCCGTTCGCCATTTCAATTCACGTTTGCGTCTCTTTGTATTGTTCCGCACTATGCAGGTGTTGGGCGCTTACGGTTATCGTGGCTATTTTGAACGAAAAAAACATTTCCTCGATTCAATACCTCCTGCCATAGACAATTTGCGCGATCTTCTCACGCATGAAGACGAGTTCCCATATCCTTATATGATGGATATGTTGCGGCGCCTCACTCAGCTTCCGCAGTTTGCACATATTGATCAACCCGTGGTAAGCCGTACTGATGGCTACCGCATTGCTGATAAGAACCCTTATTCTGCCAATCCGCAAGATGGACCTGCTACCTTCTCTAAGTATGATGGAAAAGGCCCGTTAGTGGTACGTGTCTTTAGTTTTTCTTATCGAAAGGGATTTCCTGAAGATGAATCGGGTAATGGAGGAGGCTATGTCTTCGACTGTCGTTCTACGCATAACCCTGGCCGATACGAGCCTTACAAGAAATTAACAGGTCTTGATGAACCTGTTATTCGTTTTCTTGAAGATGATGGCGAGATATTGACCTTCTTAGACAGTGTGTATAAACTAGCTGATGCCCATGTGAAGCGTTATATAGAACGTGGCTTCACCTCTCTCATGTTCTCGTTTGGGTGTACAGGTGGTCAGCATCGTAGCGTATATTCTGCTCAGCATTTGGCTGAACATCTGCACGAAAAGTTTGGTGTTGAAGTGCACATCTGCCATCGCGAGCAAAACATTACGCAAACGTTGGCACGTATTGAAGGTAAACATAAAAAGTAGATATTAAAAAAGAAATAGATAGCATGCAGGCAATGATTTTTGCAGCGGGCATGGGCACACGCCTCAAACCGCTGACTGATACCATGCCCAAAGCCATGGTTACAGTAGGCGGACAGCCGTTGATACAACGCGTAATTGCTCGTTTGAAAGCTGCGGGAACCACTCGCATTGTGGTGAACGTACACCACTTTGCTAATCAAATTGTTAGTTATCTGCATGATAATAATAACTTTGGTGTGGATATTCGCATCTCCGACGAAACAGAGAAATTGCTTGAAACAGGAGGCGGTATAAAAAAAGCAGCACCGTTGTTTAATGATAACGAGCCCATCCTGATACATAATGTTGACATTGTAAGTAATGTTGATTTGGCAAAGCTTTATAACCTTGCTTGTTGTGAAAAAGAGGGTAAGGCTGTAGCTGATGCTGTGGTGTTGGTTAGCAATCGTGTTACCAAGCGCTATTTGCTCTTTGATGACGATATGAATCTTGTGGGTTGGACCAATATTGAAACAGGCGAGGTAAAGAGCCCGTTCCTTCAACTTGATGTAAAAAAGTGTCATCGTTACGCTTTTGCTGGCATACATGTGGTCTCGCCACGTTTGTTTACATTGATGGACACATTTCCTGACAAGTTTGGCATTATTGATTTTTATCTATCTATCTGTGCCACTCATCATGTGCGCGGTTATGTTAAAAACGACTTGAAGTTGATGGATATTGGTAAACTCGATACTCTTCATCAAGCCGAAGCATTTCTTTCAGAACTTGAATGTTAACAGTTTGTAGTGAATATGCTACACAAATTATACATTTAGAGAATAACTATATTAATAAATAATAATACAACTCATGCAACAGAAGATTATCATTCTTGATTTCGGATCACAGACCACACAGCTTATTGGCCGTCGTGTTCGCGAACTCGACACCTTCTGCGAGATTATACCCTATAACAAGTTTCCGAAGGACGACCCCAGCGTTATTGGTGTCATCCTCAGCGGAAGCCCTTATTCGGTGCACGACCAGGAAGCTTTTAAGGTAGACTTGAGCCAGTTTGTTGGGCGTATTCCCGTGCTTGGCATTTGCTATGGCGCACAGTTCATCAGCTATGCTAACGGAGGCAAGGTAGAAGCAGCCGATTCTCGCGAGTACGGACGTGCAAACCTTGAGCATTTCGATGCCGAGAACCCTCTTTTTAAAGGATTTGTCCCCAATTCGCAGGTGTGGATGAGTCATGGTGATACCATCACCGCTATTCCTGAAGGTTATCAGTGTATTGCTTCCACGGCCAACGTTAAGTTTGCGGCCTATGCCTCAACTCAGCAGCCAGTGTGGGCAGTTCAGTTCCACCCCGAGGTGTTCCATTCGTTGCAAGGCACACAGTTGCTGAAAAACTTTGTAGTAGATATTTGTGGTAGCCGCCAAGATTGGAGTGCTGATTCGTTTGTTGAAACCACTGTGGCCGAGTTGAAGGCTCAGTTAGGCGATGATAAGGTTATCCTTGGTCTTTCTGGCGGTGTCGACTCTAGTGTTGCTGCCGTATTGCTTAATAAGGCTATAGGCAAGAACCTTACTTGTATCTTTGTTGATCACGGTATGTTGCGTAAGAACGAGTTCCGTGATGTAATGGAAGATTATAAGTGCTTGGGCTTGAACGTTATTGGTGTTGATGCCAGCGAAAAGTTCTTTGCTGACCTCGCTGGTGTTACCGATCCTGAGCAGAAGCGTAAGATTATTGGTCGTGATTTTGTTGAGGTGTTCAACGCTGAAGCTAAGAAACAAACTGGTGCAAAATGGCTTGCACAGGGCACAATCTATCCTGACCGTATCGAGTCGCTTAATATTACTGGAAAGGTAATAAAGAGCCACCACAATGTGGGAGGTCTTCCAAAGGAGATGAACCTTAAACTTTGTGAGCCGTTGAAGTGGCTGTTCAAAGACGAGGTACGCCGTGTAGGACGCTCAATGGGCATGCCTGAGCATCTTATTACCCGTCATCCTTTCCCTGGCCCAGGCTTGGCTGTACGTATCTTGGGTGACATCACTCCTGAAAAGGTACGCATCCTTCAAGATGCCGACGATATCTATATTCGCGGATTGCGCAACTATAAAGTAAAACTTAGTGGCGAAGATGCTCGTCGCGTGCTGGCTGCTGGCGTTCCTGCCGATATGCAGAATGGCGAGATAGAGGTTTCTCTCTACGACCAAATTTGGCAAGCTGGAACCGTGCTGCTTTCTACAGTGCGTTCCGTAGGTGTCATGGGCGATGAGCGCACCTATGAGCATCCTGTTGCGCTACGTGCTGTAACATCTACTGATGCTATGACTGCCGACTGGGCACATCTGCCTTACGACTTTATGGCAAAGGTGTCGAATGAGATTATTAACAAAGTGCGTGGCGTAAATCGCGTTTGCTATGATATCTCTTCAAAACCACCTTCAACAATCGAGTGGGAGTAATAAAGAGAGTCTTTTGCACGATGGCCGTCTGTATGATAAGCATCGGTAAGCACAGTGCATAACAGACATATACCCATATAGTTAGACCACCATCCGAATTCCTTTTAAGAGGTGCGGATGGTGGTCTTCTCTGTATGTAATAATCTGTGGATTGGAGTGGATTGTCCCCTAAAATCGTCCCCTCTTTTCCCCTCTAAAGTCAGAATGTATGAATATTAAATTTTATTTAAAAGAACCCAAGAAGGCAGAATCTCTTTTACTGATGTTTTGCCGTTGGAATGGAAACGTCATTAAACTTAGCACTCGTCATCGTATAGAGTGCAAGACTTGGAATGCAGAAAAACAACGATGTGTTGTTAGTAAGTCGAAGTTTTGTGAAAGCACAAATGCTGTTTCTGAGAGTACGAATAGATTTCTGAAAGAATTGATGGAAGCTACTCATTCGTATGTAGATTCTGAGAACTTTCATGAAACGATAACAACTCCATCAACTGCGAAAGAGCGTATTGAACGACAAATAGAATCTCTTGTTGACGCAGAAGAACAAAACCGTATAAAACTACAGCAGACTCCAATAGAATTCTTCAAAGAATATGCCGATCGTAAAAGAATTGACACACATACTGGAAGATATATTGGTGAAAGAACCAAGAAACATCAGCGAACGGTTATTCATCGTTTGGAATTATTTCTTGTTGATACTCGCCTCCCTAACGATTTCTCAACCTTTACTTCAAAGAAGTTTGATGCTCAATTTACGGAATGGTGTTATTTTTCTTGATGTTATAATAAAAACATAATACCTTTGCATAAAAAATATGATTAGCAATATTTATACAACATTATTAGATTTGATTCGACAAAATAATACAGAATTACTGTCAATCATTCCCTGCAAGCCCAAATCAAGTGATGATGACTTGCAGCTTACAAAATTACTGGAAGTTGAACAAACAAGTGCAGAGGAAGCAATGGGGAAAATCCATAATGTTCTTGATATCATATCAGGCAATGGGGATTTCTTTGGAAAATATATTGCAATAGAAAATATACTTCAACAAGGAGGAGTTGCAAAACTGATGTATCTATTATATAAGAAAGGCAAGGAAAACGATGACGAGTGGATAGTGAACGAATTTCTTTCTCCAATAGAGAAAATCCAATCATTGTTCCGTGGGATGCCCCTATTTAAAGTTGAAGTTGTTGATGCACGACCGAATAAGGAAAAGAAAGTTGGCACTCCGATGAATAATATGGGCAGATATGACGTATTTCTTCAAAATGCATCGACTAACGAGCGCATACTGATTGATTTTCCAACCAAAGAGTCGAAGATAATCTATCTGTGGATGCTTTTGCATACAAGACAAGAACTCAAACGCAGTGAGATAATCAAGAGCATGGAAGAATTATTTCGCATATGCGAGTTATGCTATTATGGAACATACTTTGAGTTGAGAGAAAAGATAAATGGAAAAGAGATGAAAAATGGCAGGGATGGTTTCGCCCAGTTCTGGCTTCAGCATAAGCCAAAAGCCAATGCTAGTGTTCAGTATGCCCTCGGCAAGCAAGACAATGCGGAATGGTACACTATTGAGTATGACAAGAAGAAAGAGGTCAGTTCTATTAGTTTGCCTGATAATTTCATTTCATTACCAGAAAGTTTAACATTTTAAAATATTGATTATATGTCATTTGTAAAGAAAATCAAAGAGACAACGCGAGCAGACCTTGTTAAACGTGCAGACGAAGTGTTTGACAATGTGTACCCTCCAATGGAATACGAAACTATTTTTAGGGCTAATAATGTTAATGGAAATATTATGAGTAATGTTGAAGTCACAAAAGACGGCCGCCATTATTATCCTAATAATGATTTATGGAACATACTGATGGAAAACGGGTATTGGCCATATTCCTCAAATTTATCTGGCAATATAGATTTTGTCGATGAAGATGTTCAATTATGGATTAACGCATCAAAACATAGAGCACTTGTTTGGATTGGTCCAAAGCATTTGGAAACTATGGATGATCTTGCGACGGATATAGAGATACCAGATTCTATTCCAGGTATTGCCAATGTAGAGATGGTTTACATTGTTTGCAAACGATGGTCTGGAGGATTCACAATACCAAATACAGTGAAGAATATCTTTACTCAAGTTTCGGATTTAGAATGAGTTCATAAAAAAGT